>Ga0058702_10001138_pt1 | contig 10258 bp, 6 predicted proteins | sample AgamicOrSfe_FD_83781 | JGI IMG/M metagenome (GOLD analysis project Ga0058702, IMG submission 83781) | Agave microbial communities from Guanajuato, Mexico - Or.Sf.e | ecosystem: Host-associated > Plants > Phyllosphere > Phylloplane/Leaf | place: Guanajuato, Mexico | collected 2012-05-30
GTATCTGGCTCTACTTGTCGCCACGGTCTGATCGTCCGTCTCCTGCCCACGACTTTCTGCCCGCCAAGCGGCGCCGTCGTACCGTGCTGGACCAGCCAGCACAACCTCTGCCTCCAAACATGCCCCTCACGCACACACCACCAACGACTCAATACCCGCCCAAAACGCCTCATCCCCCACGCGTGCAAACCGCGTCTCCGTCGGCATGCGCGCACCCTCAGCCTGCTCCCACATCCCATCGGGAGCAGCAACACCACTATCCCTCCTTCTCTCCCCTGCATTCGCGCCTCCACTTCCATGCTCGCAACCAGAATACCAAGCCATATGACCCGCCCCGGGATACACCACACACCTCGCGGCCCGCCCATCCACGAGTTCAGGATCATCCAGATCCCGGCGTGATGCGTGTACGCCTGCCATATTTGTTGTTCTTAGCCTCAAAGGCGCGACGATCCTTCTTGTCGCGCCAGTCGCGAACGCGGAGAGCTGGGAGAGAGCGGTCATAATCGCCGCGAGGATGCCGAAGACGACGAGGTGGAACGCCTGACCGACGCTGAGGCGGGAGGAGTCGGCGTGCAGGACGTTGTAGTCGCTTGATTTGCTTGTGCGGCGTGGTGACCATGGGGCGGAGATGCGGAAAGGACTGTGCTCGCGACTCGAGTTGGATACAGGACTAGAGCTGCGGCTGCGGTGGCGGAGGGAAGATTGCTTGGTCGAGTTGGGGTCGTGGCTGCCGTCCAGGCACGCGTCGTATATGACCGCTCGTACTTCCAGTGGACGTTCTGTAGCGAGGCGGTGCGCCCATGCCAGCTCTGCCGCTTGAACCTCAGCGCCCGCACCAAAGACATGCAGGAGTATGGTGGGTGTGGTGCGGGGTGAGCGTGTGCTGGCGATTGCGGAGAGGGCGGCGGTGTAAGCTGTTGCCGAGGTGCTGCTGCTGCTGCTGCGGCGAGTGCAGTGGCTGGATAGCAATAGGATAGGAGCGCTGGGATAGGTGGTGCTGTAGCCGGTGAGGTACAGGGTTAGTGCTGGAGAGGTAGCTGGTGTTGATCCTGCACAGAGTATGATAATGCTGGGAGTGGTCTGGGAGTGACCGTGTGGGCTCGAAGATCGAAGGCGTAGAGTCGGTGGGAGGTTAGTGGAGAGAGGCGTGTAGAGATGTGTCGTCGTTGAGCTGGTGGTCGAGGAGGAGGATGGGGATGTGAAGGTCATATTGTCGACAGTGAATGAAGACATGACTTGTTGTAGTGCTCAGATGTTTTGGTGTGTACACGACTTTTCTGAAGCAGACCTGAAGCCCTAGACCTGGCTAATAGTACTGATGAAGAATGTCTCAGGTCGATGACAGAAAGCTCGCGTGTGAATTCAATCTGAATTCTGTAACACGGTGCAGCAAGGAAGGGGGGCATGAGTCGAGATAAGAAAGCCACCCGTGGACGGGCATGGCCCCCAAAGACAGCACGGCACATCACATCAAGGCTGAGCAATGAGCATTCATGCGCTTACGGGCAGGATCCTTCGCATTTCCAGCACCCTCAGCTCGTCGTGGGGTCGTAATGCACCCCGCATACGAGCGACAGCCTCGTGCTCGGCGGATTCTGTGGCCTGCACCATTTGCCCGGTTGGGCTTCAGTGCGTAAGCCGCTACACTGCGACTCAGTGGTCAGGTCGAATACGGACCGGTGACCGCTGCGGCTAGCGTGGGGGCTGGCAATAAATGGCATGCAAGACGGACGATGCTAAACTTCGAGAACAGCCAGGAGAACTGCATACCGTACTACATAGCCGGCGCACGATCGTTTTTTGCTTTCAGCTGCAATCATCGGCCAGCCTAGCTGAAGCCTATGTCGGGTGCATATATGCATGTACTGCCGTGCCACGAGGCTGAAACATCCACGAAAGCATATTAGGACGATAGATGGGCGCCCAGTGCGCACTGGAACAGCAAAGACGCCGGAAAGAGGGAGATTCATTGGCAAGCAATATACCTACAGTGTCCAGAAGCAGACAGCCCCAGCTTTACTGGGATACCAGCATGTAGTTTGCGGTTGGATGAAGGGCCGGTCGGGTAGAGCTCGTATTTCGAAGACCAACCCGGAGGCTGTCCGACCACAACACAAGCGCTACGTGGAAAAGATGTGGTAGCTTGCGAGCTATGTAGTAACGATCTATATCGCGCCCCTTCAATCCTTCCCACGCCCTTGCATCACCCTCAGGACATCACTGACAGAGTTCTTGTCTCCCTTCCTCGGCTTCTTCTTGCCCCTCTTCCGCACTCCTCCTCCACCACCCTTCTGTTTACCACCTTCACCCTCATCATCGTCCTCACCGCCTGCACCACCCTTCCACTCACTCAGCTTGACTTTGCTGTCGCCGCCTTCCTCGTCCTCTTCATCTCCGAACCGTGATGACCCGAATCCCATGTCAAGATCATCCATATCACGATCGCGTGCAAGTAGACGCTGGGCGGCTGTGCTGGGTCCTGCTGCGGTGGTGGCAGATGTGGATGTAGAGTCCGACGTGGATTTGTCGCCCAGCGCCGCTGCTCGTTTGATGACATTCATGATGTCTGGGACGTGAGTAGCTGATGCTGGGTTGGTGTCTGATGTGGTGGTCGTTCCGAAATAGTTTCGTTTTTGTGTCAGATCTACTGATGGTTGTGGCTCATCTGACATGTTAGGTATTGTTGTGTTGGGTGCTGAAGATATTACAGCCTGCTCGACACTCTGATCTGTATGTTGCGGTTTGTCTTCCACCGAAGCATTGTCGCTGATAAATGGGGGAATTGGCTGATTTCTTTGCTCATCTGCTGATTTCGACTCCTCATCCGATGAAGAAGCCGAGTCGTCATTTGGAATGTCCCCAAGTGGGTTGTAGGCCACGCCTGCATCTGCGAAGATGTCGTCGTCATCATCCTCTGCTTGTGGCGGTGGTGTAGACTTCTTGGGAACAATTGGCACCTCCATACCCAGCGGCTTCACTGCCATGTCTGGCACTAGAAGGTCACTCTTTCTAGCTGCTGCAGGTGGTGCAGCTACCTTTCTGACTTTCCGCTTCACTCGTCCATGCTCGTCCACGGTGATCATGACTTCTCGCCCTCGCTCATCGCGCTCGATCCGCGGCTCGCCAGTCTTTTTATCGCTAATCTTCCGGAACCGGCTACTGAGCTTCGACTCTGCCGCTGCTGCTTCCTGTGCTGCTAAGCGTGACGCCTTCAGCTCTGCCAGAATGTCATTCCGAGATCGTTTTGCACCTGCGACAGCCGGCGGTGGTGCCATTTCGCCCTTCTTAGCCACAGTTTCGTGTGTTATAACAATAACTTCCTTCTGTTCGAGTTCGCCTAGCGCATCGTCTACATCCGCCTCTTTCTCCTCTGATTGTGCCAGAGTAGCTGGAGGCGCACCACTCAGTACATCTTCGCCGTGTCGAACTCGCTCCAGCAGCTTGCGGTCCAAGCCCTTCACAAGATGTGTTGCTGTCACATCTCCGCCTGTGATTTGGTCCCTCAACTGCTCAAACACTCCCTGCTCGATTTGACCGAGCTTCATCTGTTCCTCCAATGCCTTAATCCGTGCTGCCCGATCATCTTCCTCATTTGCAGCTGCACGAGCAGCCGCTCGATCGATGTAACCATCGGAATATTTCGTGCCCTTCGGTGCCGGTGCTGCACGGGTCTTCTTCTTCGTTGCGCCATCTGCATTGCGCTCGGCGAGTTGGCGAGCAAAGTCGTTTGCGTAACTCGACCCCGCGACTGCTCTTGGGGTCATCGGGATCAATGTACGTGCCCGTGGAGCGAAAGATGAGCCGGGCGTTGACGACTTCTTGGTGCCATTGGAAATAGATGAGGTTGGTCCGGACGGCCGTGGCGTCGCGAGGAGTCGCTTGAAGTCAGTGTTATTCATCTTGTATCCCGCTGGTGCCTATCGAGACACCTGGTAATGATGAAGGCCGAAGACGAATGACCTGGAAGCATTTAAACATCCCGCTGTACGCATCGGCACGTGACAAATGCGGAGTGAGGTGAGGGCGGCAGTGATGTCAAAGTCCAAGTTGTTTGACACTCTCTCTTCCTTCGATATCTACCTCGCACGCCTGCAGACACACGTATACATCGAATTCTTTGACTTACGCGCTGGTTCATATGGCTGCCCGATAATCGAAACAAGAACAGTATTGGCCTGTACGGCTCACTCATTCACAGCCAGTAACCATGAAAGATCACAACTCAGGTCTCGCTGAGCAAATACAGCAGCTCCGGATGCCGCCACAGCTGAAGGAAGGACCCGACAGTGAACTCGACTCACACATAAAGGGGGTCGTCTACAGCAATCTCAGTAGTGTACCACCAAAAGCATTGCAGGAACCAGATCTACTCAACGTAAGTTTCACTACTATTGATGTATGCGAAAGCTCGTCTAATAAGCCTAGGCTCTCTCACCAAGCCTCGATACTCTTCCTTATCTTGTCGTGCTGAACGCACAAATCCATGCGGCAACTGCCAAATCCTCCAAACCAGCCAATCTAAGCACATATCTCTTGAAGCACGCAGGACTACTTGCACAGCATGCGAACGCCATCGAGCTACGGTATGCTAATGATCAATGGAGCACCTTGATCGATGCGTTAGCTTCATCTAGGCCACAAACGAACGAGGTACGATTGAGTCGCCTCCCGGCAATAATCACAGCTTACGCTTATACGAACTAGACACTCAACCCATTACTAGTGATAGCAGCTGCTATGGCGCGACTGGACCCTAGCATGGGCACCCTAACTTCTTCTCACATCACATTTGTCAGGGCGTGTTTGCGTAATCAGGCTTTTCGGGAGGCATTACTCGTGATCGAAAGTGACATTCACAGCTTTGCGCCAAAACAAGCCCCAGAAGGGTCCTTTCCATGCTCATCTCATCATTTGAGCAACGGTTACATCACACTGGCCTCGAAATTGACTGCAGAATTGAAGTTAGCAGAAGTCCAGGAGTATCAACTTCTTTGTGCCATGGTGTATATTGGTCTCCGCCAGTGGAGTTCTGCGCAACACCGTCTCGAACACGTTCTCGCTACGCCGACCACAAACTCGACTAATGGCATGATGCTCGAAGCGTACAAGAAATGGCTCTTGGTCAGTTTGCTTGCGGACGGGAAGGTCGGCAATCTATCAAAAGCAGCCAATGGGAACGCACTGAAAACGCTGAAAGTCGCTGCGAAACCATACGAGGCAATTGTGGACGCTTTCAAGCTCGGGAATCCCAGGAAACTGCGCGCTGAAATATACGAAGCTCAAACACTGCTCGAAGACGTGAGTAAGCCGACACAATGTACATGAGTTGTGCTGACGGGATGCAGGAAGCGAATTTTGGTCTAGCACAAGCTGTTGTCGAACATCACCACAAACTACTTATCATACGCTTCGCAGACACTTGCTCAGCTGTATCGATCACGGAACTGGCGAGGCAAGCGGGTCTAGGCCAAGATGACCAAGCAGTGCGATTCATCACTTCCCTGGTCCAAGAAGGGCTCCTTAAAGCGGAGATCGAAGGGCCAATGGGAGACAAGCCAGCTGTGGTTAGGTTCGTACAGGACAATGGAACTTTGGACGTGGCGGCAGAAGAACGACTGCGCTTTGAATTGCTAAGTCAGGCTTCAAAAATCAAGGTCCTTAACAGTCACGTAGCGGAGGCAGATCACCGGCTCGCGCTCACAAAGGAGTATGCCGAGCACGTCCGAAAAGTGAGAGCAGCGAAGCAGGAGCAAAAGGAGGTTGGGGTGGATGATGGGGGTGATGTGATGGACATATCAGCAATCGCTCCAATTGATCTTGATTCCGAGGACGAAAGCGAAATGATAGATGTGCAGTAGTGAGGCTGTTCATCACACTCTTGAATGTGGCATGAATATTACGAAAGAATGATCGCATGAAAAGGATGGCTACAAACTGACGAGGCCCGGGCATGGTATGGCATTGATCTGGAGGTGGTATGTGCAAATATAACTCGAGACACAAGAGCTATAATGCTCGAATCGACGAATACAGACAGTTGTGGTCATCTTGACGTGAATGCTCCCTTTTGAGTTTCGGGACCTGCAAGGATCCAGCCCCACCTGAACACCTGCTCGCGACCGCCGCATAGATCGTACTGCCATTCTGCTGCATTGCTCAAATTTCTGCCCATCATCACGTATTGCGCCTCATCCTGCTAGTGCCTAAACCGAGAAGACTGAGTGGCCTCGATCGAGTCGCCGCGCCGACGATACCTGCTTTTGCGCTAGCTCTTGCTGACTCCTTGACTATACCCAACGTTCGTCCGGAATACTAGATGGGACGAACTCAGGCAGCTATATACATCCTAGACTAGGTCCCTTTCCTCCCTGAAGACCAGACAACACGACCATCTTATCGCGCCCGCTCGCAAGGCCCTGCCGCGTTCATCCCCCTTCGAACCGATTCGAGACATCACTTCCTGGCATCGCCTGGCTTGGATTATACGCCCCTTATCCAGCATACTTCGTGCTCGCAAGTTCCGAATCGACGTCCAAGAACTGTGCGCAGTCCAGAGAAGAAGGAGGTGGCGGAGGAGGGGTCGTTGTGCGACGCACTTTATCGCACAAGCTAGACTGCTGTTGAGTCGATAATTGCATGGATTGAAAGAGCTGGAGGTGCTGCGGAAGATTACCCAGCAAGAGAGATTCACTGGGGGCGGGATGTACGATTCGTTCAACCTACACAGCCAGTCCCGTCGTGTCTCTACTGGTGCCGACTCGTCGTCGTCCTCTGTCGTGACCGTCAGGCCGTCAGATAGCTCGAGGAGCTCATCAGGGCGACGTTTCGTCTCGGCACCAATTGCGTCTCCTAATGCAGTACGAGGACTATCGGGATCAAGCAGAAGAGAATCCGTATCATATTTAAGAGACACCACGCCTCAACTCGATGCTGTTGCTGAGGATAAGGCTCGACATATCACAAGATGGACGAGTTCGAATGGATCGCCAAATAGCTCAACGCCATCACAAAAGCGCGATCCGAACTCTACAAATCGTCTCAGCTTCCGGGGCTCATCATTCGGCACAGGCTTTTATGATGAGGCTCAGAACGAATCACCTTTGAAGAAGCCATTCAATTACAGATCAGGACGCGGGGACGAAGTGTCGCCACCTCAGCAGACGAAAATGTTGGGCAGGACAACATCGAGAAGAGTCACATCAGGAGCGACTGATTCGAGGACACCGAAGCGACCTTCACTAGTTTCGAACGTGTCCTCTCCATCCATACTGGGCCTCAGTAGCCGCACTATAGATAGTTACCAGAGGACTACTTCGCCAACAGAAGCGGGCCCGCATCAGCCGCGAAATACGTTGCCTCTCGGCCACACTACCTGGTATGAGCCAGCTATTAACGTTCCAGGTGCTCTGCAAAACCAAACAAATAAACGTCGTTCACCTCCACATAGGAAGCAAGTTCCCGAAGTTTCCGAGCGCAATGTCACTGAAAATGGCATGGAACGCTCGAAGAGTAATGGATCTAAAGCTAAGAAGTCTACGCTCTCACGAGCATTGAAACGAGCAAATGATGCAGTAGGTCTGGACAATGCACAGGACTACCCTGGCGCAGTCAACGCTTACCAAGAAGCCTGTGAATGTCTAAAGGAAGTTATGCGACATAGCTCAAATACTGAGGACAGGGAGAAACTTCAGCAAATTGTGGGTAGTCAACGAGACATGCACGGCTTTTTCATCTTGCTGACAATCATAGCGCGAGACATATGCCAGTCGCATACAAGAGCTTGAACAAGCAGAATCAGCCTTGAAGCCCATAGCGTTGAATAGTCGTGAGGTTGCCAAGCCAGGTACTAACGCACATCGCGATAGAGATTTGCCTGCTTTACCCTTTGAGTCTTCGTCGACCTTCAACCCGACAGAAAGCCTGACATCGACAAGTCAAAGAGCCAGACCGGACTCGTTTGGTACTTTCTATGCTGAGGATGACTATGACATTTCCTTCCCTCCGCAAGCGCCGGAGAACTTCTCGTTCGATAGTGATGCGACTGAGCAGGATCCGAATGTCGTAGACGATGACTTCGAAGGCTCAGGCCCATTCGTCATGACCCCTGTGCAAGCTGTAAAGGGACTTCTAGTTGACCACAGACCTCCGAGAATTGTCAGTAGCCTTATACCTCTAGCCGCTCCCGCGGCTCGAGAAGAGAATACTCTGCCGGCAATGGCATCATCTCTCGTAAGCCACGAACTAGAGCCAGAAGTGATCCGAGACACTCTCCGCACGCGCGATAGTGATACGGAAGCAGCTTTTAATGCCGCCCTTGATGCTGCTGTTGAAGCTGTCTACGATGAGGGGTATGAACCATATCAAGAAGACGACATCACCGCAAACGAAGAAGATGGTGCTTCTGCAAGGACATTTGTCACATACTCAGATAAGACACGAGAAGCTGCAATAGCTGAAGCTGCTGCACAAGGGTCAAACCTCGTTCAAGCTTCAAGCCAGGCGGACGAATACCGTGCGCTCGGCCGCGGGCAAGATACCGAGGAAGAGGAGCGCTTACTTGAGGAAATTACTAAAGAGTTCATGCACGATAATTCTGTGCTTGATGAGGGGGCAAGATCAGTGCTTCCAAGGCAATCAGACTCTAGCACGTCGTCTTCGACGAATACCTGGGAGAGCTCGGTGGCATCCAGTGTACATACCAGCAGAACGACATTGTCTCCTGTACATGAGAAAGCTGGTCTTGGATTCGGGGGAACGTTCGTCTCTGGGGGACCATTAGGTATTGTGCCTCCGTCCAGAGCGTTACCGCCACCTCCCCCGTTTGCACCTTTGCTAGCACGAAACCCCGGCACTCAGACTGCAGATGGCTCGACCCTCCAGGATCGTCGACTGTCGACTGCAAAGAGAATACAGATTCGTACTGCAGTGGATGCGCGACCGCCACCTAAATATGACCTAAATGCAGCGTCCTCAAGACCAGATTGGAGCGAATCATCGTCCGCTGTCACTGTTGTCAACGACCAGGCATTTAGTACTGGCACTTCGCCTCATCAGACGCATACCGGCGTGTCGGGCGCCCTTGACGGGACTGCAACGAGTATCGGCTCGTCCAACCTGACAATACCTCCAGCATTGTCCTCTGCATTCACAGATCGTAGTGGCATATCCACTCCACTGTCATCGCCTACCGGCATTCTTACAAGGACCGGCTTCGCAAGACCATTGTTAAACCGCGAAGTTTCGAATATATCAGTGAAAGAAAGGAAGCCACCGATCATACCAACAGACACTATCAAGTCATCTTTGATGACGCCCTCGTACTCTATACATTCCGCAGGCTCGGCTGCAAGCGCAAGGCCGCCATTGTCAAGCTTGACATCCTACTCTTCACTACATTCCACGACCCAGCTCCCCGGGTCACAGTTCGACTTCTTCGCGGACATACACAATGCTTCGCCCAGCCGGCTTAGCAAGGAGCAGTCATCGGACTTACCACGACCTTTAGAGCCATGTCCTGAAGCTGCTCTATTACGACCTTTGTGGTTACTGAGATGTGTCTACCAGACTATCGCTCACCCGCGCGGCGGTTATCTGACCAACAAGCTGTTCGTCCCGCGCGACGTGTGGAAGGTGCAAAATGTCAAGCTCAAGGGTGTCGAGGAGAAAATTGCAGCTTGTGATCTCGTGGCGAATGCCCTGAGTAGGCTACGCAAAGTCAACACACTCGACGCGGATGCCGTACTGGAAGAGATGCAGTATCTCGAGGGCATCATGGATCAAGCACAAGTCATGCTGAGCAAGAAGCTTGGCAACGATGTCGGCATGAAAGACCTCGTATCGTCTTTCAAGGACGCCCCTTCATCTAGCACATCCTTTGACAAATCCACTTCGTCGCAAACGGCTGAGGCTGGTCACAATTCCCTCGGCACATCCACAAGCAGCCTCGCCACGGCGAACAAATCAGGCAAAAACTACCTGACCACCCTCGGCCGAAGACTGCGCAACAAACCCTCCCACAACACCTTCGCAGGCTCGGTGAACTCTTCCTCGGTAGCCGTGGCCAACACAACATACACCCTAGCCACCGTTCCCATGACCAGCACACCCACTCTCCCTCCATCCCGTGGCGGTGGTGCCTCTAATACCAGCACAGCCCGTCCGCGCACTACCTCCTCGACTCTAACACCCGCCCTCTCCACCACTCTCGGCGGTCGCCCCCTAACAGAAGGCCCCTACGTCATGTACACCTCCGCAC
>Ga0058702_10001139_pt1 | contig 10249 bp, 6 predicted proteins | sample AgamicOrSfe_FD_83781 | JGI IMG/M metagenome (GOLD analysis project Ga0058702, IMG submission 83781) | Agave microbial communities from Guanajuato, Mexico - Or.Sf.e | ecosystem: Host-associated > Plants > Phyllosphere > Phylloplane/Leaf | place: Guanajuato, Mexico | collected 2012-05-30
CCTGTGACACCCTTCAACTCTGGTTTGCAAATGCTGAAGATCACTCAAGAGTGGTGTACAAGTCGTCGGTGCCGTATAGAAGACGAGTGGTATTTGTGTTGACGAGATGATTATGATGATGGAAATGGATATGGTTTGATGTAGTCCAAAGTTGGTTGTCCCAGCCTTGAGACTTCAACAGCACACGCCAAGCTTTCGTCACGCGTCTTAGCGCGACTCGCATTATTTCTTGTCGACGAAAAATAAATAAATCAAGAGGTTGATCCTCGCGAAACATGAAGAGTGCAAAATGTTCTTAATTAGGTACATTGGGTGACTTTTTACTGTAATATCTACCGTGACTTTTTTCAAACCTCCCAGATCATTTCAACGTCTCATAGCAAGTAACAACAATTCTCATCACAATGGAAGAGACACATCTAAAGGATAATGTCACCGACCTTCTCCTCGATACCCTCAGCACGGAACTTGGCGAGGGCCTTCTCGACGTCACCATCGGGGCCGCAGAATTTCTCGACTTGTTGAGGGGCACGACCAGTGAAGGTGGAGGGGTCAAGCAGAGAGTCGAGCTCTCCCATGATGGGCTCGAAGAAAGGCGTTGCGCGAATACGCTCGATGAGGTCGTTGTGCTTGCCCTCAAGCTTGACGGAGGCCGAGGCTTGGTGAGAAAGAACACGAATCTCCTCGTGGGCATCCTGGCGGGAGACACCCTTCTTGACAAGAGCCATGATGATGTTCTCACTGTTAAAATTAGCAAGGAAATAGAAAGAAGCAGAAAAGGTACTTACGTGGCCATGAAAGGAAGCTCCTCAAGAATACGGTGCTCGATACGCTTGGGGTAGACGACAAGACCGCTGAAGATGTTGTTCATGAGAATGAGCAGAGCATCGGCGCACAGGTACATCTCGGGAATGTCGATACGACGGATGGCAGAGTCATCAAGGGTACGCTCCATCCATTGCGAGGCGTAAGTAGAGATGAAGTCGGCGTGAAGGTTTGCAAGACGGCGACCAAGAGAGGTCAAACGCTCGGATCTCATGGGGTTACGCTTGTAAGCCATGGCGGAAGAACCAATCTGGTCCTTCTCAAAAGGCTCCTCAATCTCCTTCCAGGAAGCAAGATGTCTGATATCGGTCGAGATACGCTGGCAAGTGGCACCGAAGTTGCAGACGGCGCTGCCAACTTCGAGATCGACCTTACGGGAGTATGTCTGAGTGGCAATGGGGTAGCAGCCAGCAAAACCGGCCTTCTCAGTGACGAGCTCGTCGAGCTTCTCGACCTTGTCGTGGTCGCCGTCGAAGATCTGGAGGAAAGATGCCTGAGTACCGGTGGTACCCTTGACACCGCGGAAGCAGAGCTCATCACGAACGCGCTGCATGGCTCTGAGATCCATCAACAAATCCTGGATCCAGACACATGCTCTCTTTCCGACGGTGGTCAATTGAGCGGGCTGAAGGTGAGTGAAACCAAGGCAGGGCTGGTCCTTCCACTGCTTGGCAAAGGCAGAGAGCTTGTCAATGGCAGTGGCCATCTTCTTGAGGAGCATGTCAAGACCGTCACGCATCAAAACGAGATCAGCGTTGTCTGTAACATAGCATGAGGTGGCACCCCAGTGGATGATACCAGCGGCGGCGGGAGCACACAGGCCGTAAGTGTGGACCCAAGCCATGACATCGTGTCTGAGAAAGGAAAGTCAGGACATTGAAACCCACGGTGAATTGAAAACAGCGTGTCGTAAAACCAGTTGTAGCGCAGAAAATTGTGCTGGAAGGCGAGAAACGTAGTTTTCACGTATGCAGCACAAAGCACGTCACGAGTAAAAAGTTACAGAAAGCAAAAGTACTGACCTTCTTCTCTCCTCCTCCTTTGCGGCAATCTTGAACTCATCATCCTGGACGATCTGGTTGACCTTCATCTGGTTGATGGCCTCATCGGAGATGGAAAGACCAAGCTCCTTCTGGGACTCGGCAAGCCAGATCCAAAGCTGTCTCCAGGTGCTGACACGCATGCGGGGAGAGAAGAGGTGCTTCATCTCCTTGCCTGTAGCGCGGCCATTGAATCAGTATACCATGGTCATGATTGCTGGCGCGTTCAATTGGCCGTGTGGACTGATGATTCAATCGGGCTTGGCGGGGTAAAGATTTTACGCACTTGCATAGCGCAGCTCCAGAGGATGTCTGAAGGTGTCATAGGGCGAAGAGTGGTCAGAAGCCATCTTGTATTGTGATGCGAGAGTTGGGACGCTGAAGCTGGACATTGTGAAGAGAGGAAGAGTGAGGAAAAATAAAAATCAACGACGTGATTGGTTCCGATGCACGGCGGACGAGTAAGTTGGTGAGGAAGGGTCCGATAACGATAAGAATGGCTTTGAAAAGTTTACAAGAAGTCGAAGCAACGAGGGACGGAGAACACAGCAACAAGACGAGGAACAATTGCAAGCTGGACAGACTTGACGAGTCTTCTTTATACCCGGAGTACGTTGAATGATCCGGCCGTGTGTGGCCGTAGGTTGCATTCGATTCCCGAAAGAGCTACACGTGATAGACATATCTCGAGAAAAATGCGGGCACTGTGGAGTGCTTGGCCTCTGCGCGCACCTGAAAACGCGATGTCGGGCCCCATGGGCGCGGAAGAAGACATGTTATTCCTCTTTTATTGGTGGATTACGCAAATCCCTTCCTAACAGTGCAAAAAGAGTCTGGACATCAATAAGGCGCGGTCGTCCTGAAGGATGAGAAAATTCTTCTCTATGCATACAGACTGCAGCCACATCCGACGGTCGGTGAGAGCTTGAAGCACTGCTTATAACGACCTTGGTGAACGTTGTCAATGACCAGATAACCTTGTTATGCCAGAAAGTGAACTCCCACGCTATAACAGGCCAACCGTCGGATGTGGTTCTATGCGCATGTGATGATCACTGTGGGCATATGTAGAATTCTCCTCGCTTCTGTTGCTTCCACGCTGCTACCTATGATAAAACCATGTTTGTTATATAGAGCCTAGGGCACACTGCCCATAGAAGCGTAGGCATGGACCACGGGATTATGAGGACGCTGAGACAGAGAATTGGCTGCTTTGTGTGTAGATGGTAGACAGGAGTGAAGGGTGCAGCGTTTCACACAACAGATCTCTATCAAAGAGAGCAACGTCTACCGAGGATTTCCCATGCTGTCTTGTTTCAGAGGGGTTCGTCTACATAACACGACGTCTTTGAGGAGCAAGACAAGAAGTCAGCTGCGGATCTCAAAGAGGTCAGCAACAGAAACAGACACGGCACCGGCACCGCGGCAGGCTTTCGGGGAGCCGGCGATAAGAGCTTCGGGCCGTGGTGTGAGCAGGCGGTGAGATACTGCCGGGCGTCACCGAGGCGATTTCCAAGACACCGCCAGGGCAGCCGTCGAGCATCCATCGCGCCACCCGATACTTGTCACTCGTTCTGCAACACTTATCTTTCTCCTTCGACAAGTTACCATCACTCGCGCCTGTATATAGCCTTCCGCCGGCTTATTTGCACTTATGACTTGCTCGTAGCATTCAGCCTTTCACGAGTCACTCCGATTCGGGCGCCATGGACACTGAAGACGAGAGGGAGGAAGAATTGTCGACCATCTCGGCCATCTACCCCGAACTGCTTCTCGACCCGACCGATCCATTCACTGCCTCGTTATATATCCCCGTCCGACCCTCGAACCCTCTCGCTTTGCGCTTTTCGTCAGCGCCACCACCCTCCCCGCCGGACTCGGACGATGGCCACCTCAAGTCGCTGCCGCTCTCGGCCCATCTCGATGGGACACACCTTGTCGAGCACCTGCCACCCCTACACCTGAAGCTCTCCCTTCCCGAGGCTTATCCTACCGACAACCCGCCAAAGATTACCCTCTCTACCACGCCACAATGGTTGCCCGCCGACAAATTGAAAGAGCTGGAGCGCGAATGCGAGAGACTGTGGGACGAGTACGGTCGCTGTCAGATTCTTTTCTCCTACATCGACTTTCTGCAACAACAAGCTGAGCAAGCCTTTGACTTGGAACTCACTGGCCTCGACTTGCCATCCTCTCTCAAACCTGCTTTGCTTGACTACGATGCCTGTACCAAGAAGGCTATATTCGACGCTGGTACCTTCGACTGCGGCATCTGTCTTGAGCCCAAGAAGGGCTCTTCGTGTTATCGCATGCGCCGATGTGGTCACGTCTTCTGTCAGACCTGCTTGCAAGACTTCTACAACAACTGCATCACAGAGGGCGACGTCGGGAGAGTCCAATGTCTGGATCCCACATGTGGTAAAGATGCACCCGCTGGTCAAAAGAAGAAGAGGCGAAAGGAAAAGACATTACACCCGAAAGAGCTGGTAGCAATACAACTCGAAGAGTCCATGATCCGTCGCTATGTCGACATGAAGCGCAAGAAGAAACAAGAGGCCGACAAGTCAACTGTCTACTGCCCGCGCACCTGGTGTCAGGGTCCTGCTCGCAGTGAAAAGTATCCACCCATTCCTCAAGATCTTGCGCTGTATCCAGAGTCATCAAGCGAGGACGAGGACGACACGGAGACGGTGAAGAAAGGCCATTCTCCCTCTGATCGACTGGCCATCTGCAGCAAGTGCTCCTTCGCCTTCTGCAAGACTTGTTATGCAGGTTGGCACGGTGACTTCGCTCGTTGTTGGCCTCGCAACCCATCAGAGCTGTCCGAGGAAGAGAAGGCCAGTTACGACTACATCCGGACACACACTTCACCATGTCCTACCTGCAGCAGTCCCACACAGAAGACCATGGGCTGTAACCATATGCGCTGCGTTCAGTGTGCTACTCACTTCTGTTATCTTTGCGGTGCATGGCTATGCCCCGACAACCCGTATCAGCACTTCAACAAGCCAGGCACAGAATGTTTCCAGAAGCTATGGGAGTTGGAAGAGGGTGATGAAGGCCAAGAGGGCGCTTTTGTTGGTGCAAGACGCTGGGAGCAAGAGGCTCTAGCAGTGGCTCAGGCTGCAGACAGAGAGGAAGCTGAGGCTCTGCAACGCGAAGAGGACGAGGCTGCAGCAAGAGCACTTGCGGAACAGCTCGATGCCCAAGACAACGCTGCAGCCGCCGCCCAGCCCGCTGAAATCAACAATGCTCAAGCCGTGGTAGCAGAAGAGGCTGTACAGCAGCCAGCACGCCGAGGTGGCGGGAGACGGCCACGAGGCGGAAGAGTGGCTGCCTTGGATGGCAGAAGAGCAGCACCTGCAGTCCAACAGCACGAAGCTCCACCAAACCAGCAACAAATCGATGCAGCAGCAGCGGCAGCATTCAGACGATTCGTCGAGTTGGCCGTGCGCGATGAAGAGGATGGATGGGACTCTGATGAACTAGAGGATGATCAAGACGAGCGATGGGTCATTCCCGTGAGGCGATGACATGGAAACATGGGAGCATTTGCATGGGGGCGTTCATTGTGTTGTTTGTAGATATGGAACCAGCGACGTACATACCCAATGATTATTTACTTACTTTACCCTACTTTTTTACACATACTTATCTTGCTGAGTGCTTCAATGAGTGCTTGTTAGACTGCAGGTCAGAGATCGCTGTATAACAATGCAATTGCCTCTTTGGGACAAGATTGAAATGACGCGTTCTCCAGTCACGTCAGCCCCGAAAACATTGATGATCGGAGACAAGACTCATGTAATGCCAACTATGGACGTCTGGAACGGCAAGTTACGACTTGATGATAGTAATGAGATACGAGGTAGTCTTCATGAAAGTGTTGTCCATGTTGAAATGCTTATTAGAGACACAGACATACGAATAAGCGCACCTTCAGCGAAACACGGATTACCAAACGATTGCACCCTACAGTTTCTCTCCCACGTCGATACCCTACGAATACCATTACATTTGATATGTGGAGACCGGCTGGACGTATGGACCACAGACGCCGAGACCGAGACATGGTTTAGCAACCTGCTTCTGAGTAGCGACCATACACAAGACCATACACAAGAATGGTGGCAGAGTGCTACTTTGGAGTCGCCTTTGGGCATACTAGCCGCAGTAAAATTTGCAGACGCAAGCAAGATACCCCAGCCGCGAATAACAGAAATACTCTTCTACGCTGCCAGGAAGCACGCCCAACAAGATCTCGACCCACCATCACACAATGAAGCTTCCTCTTCAACACCTGAACTCGGACTTTACGCTCTTCCTCTGTCTTCTGACTTGCTACTCTTCAACGACGCAGATATCACACCACCTGCTTCACCAGTTTTGGGTGCTTCAGAGCCAAGCACAGCACATGGCCGCTTCATCCCTCGACCCTGGGACGAACCAACCCTCCGTCAAAGACGCAAGACCGCCCTCGACTCAACCTTTTCCGCCGCCTCGGACCGCAGAAAACGACATTCGGGCGCCTCTGTATCTGCAGCTGCTGCCTCCGCTCAAAACAGTCCTTCCTTGCTACCCTCGCTACCACGTCTAAAGTCCGAAGCAAGCAGGGGTTCCGTACCTCTCCTCACCAGACCAAAAAGCCGAAGCCCCAGTATCGCTAGTCTGCGTCGCGAGACCACACTTCCAGAACAACGACGAGTAGCTTCTGGTCTCTCTCAAGCTACACCTGCACCGCCGCCCTCGGAAGCAGATCTTCTGCAACAGAAAAACAAGGAAATGGTATCGAAAGTTGTGTTGGCCGGTTTACGCGTCTGGGGCTTTACAGCCTCAAAACGCAAGAAACGCCACTCTACTTCCACCTCTGCTGTCCCCGAACCCGTCGATGCGGCAGACGAAGCCAAAGAAGAAGAATATAAACTCCTCTACCACCACGTCTACAAGTCTACTTGCTTTGCTTTCCGAGCAACGATCTCAAAGGAGGATTTGAGTGGAAAAGAGTTTGCGGATAGAGTAAGGGATACAGTGGATGCGTTGCTGGTAATCTTGTGCAAGGATCCAATGGAGAGGAGGGATGAAGAGACAAAAGGTGAAGGCGGCTTCAAGGGTGCCGTTGTTAGGACGCCTGGGGGTGAGAAGGGAGAGGAGGAAGGAGGTTTGAGATGATATAGCACTGCTCATGATCATCTGTCTGCTGTTCACATATGATCATGCACTACTTCTCTATCCCTCGCCCGTAGGTCATTCAGAGCAGCAAAAAAGAAGACAATGCCCCTTGCGAGAATCGAACTCGCGTCTTTCCAATTCCGACAAGAGGTGTGAGTCAAGCGAGGGAAGACCGTCTCTCGCCTTACTCTGCTCGTTTTTGCGAGACATCAGTTTTGGAACGTGCTAAACCACTGCACTAAAGGGGCTGAAGATTGCTTTTCCTCACAGACTTGGTAAAATATATATAGAGGGAGAAGTGAAGGATCAAAAGGAGATGGAGGATCAAGAGCAGGGAAGTCAAAGGCATGGTAAAGTTGTTCAGAGACCAAAGATTCACCAGTACACAACCTTCCCACTCCGTCCTACACACCTCTAAACCACTCACACCAACACAGCAAAAAGGAAGTCTTCGCTCCTTGTGAGAATCGAACTCACGTCTTTCCGTTTCACACAGAGTGCGTACTCGGGGGTGAGCCGGACACCTTCTCTGCCATACTCTGCTTGTGTTTGCAAGACATCAGTTACGGAACGTGCTAGACCACTGCACTAAAGGGGCTGGAATTGATGTGTTGACGGCAGAGTTGTTCAAACATATAGAGAGTGTGTGAAGTGAACGAAAGCTTGAGACAAAAAGGACAAAGGAAGCTGTTTCATATAAGTCAAACCCTACCTCCCTATCTTCCACCAAAAACACAGTCCTAATCAATCTCACGAGCAAAAAAAGATCATCGCCCCCTGTGAGAATCGAACTCACGTCTTCCCAGTTCAGACAGCTTCCAGCCTACCAGCTTGCGCTGGTTACCTACCTGACTGCCATACTCTGCTTGTGTTTGCAAGACATCAGTTTTGGGACGTGCTAAGCCACTGCACCAAAGGGGCTAGGAATTGATACTTCTCATAGCATACTTGAACGCATATATAGCTTGAAGCGTGGAAAGTGGGGGTTGCGCAAGGGAACAGCAGGAGCAGGGAGGGGAAAGTGTGGTTTGGTCCTTCCTTCCTTCTTATTCTGCAGACCACCCGCGTCACACGCATCCAATTTCAACAAGGTGAACTTATGCATAGTCAGTCTGATGAAAGGTCGAAAATGTAATCATCATTTGGTTATACTCTACAAACAGATTTTCGTAGCCTTTTTATCTACGCAGGTTGATCCAAGATACCGCTCTCCTTCAAACTCCTGAACAACTCAGGCTCGAGGAACTTGCTGATCGTAACATCCTCAGCCAAACCCTTCCTCCTGCGTGTCTTGAGCACAAAGTCACGCGCAGTGGCTTGCGCAGGAGCAGGTTCCAGCGGCCTCAACTTGATGCTCTTGTCCAGCGGATCACCAGGAACAATACTCCAGCGATCAAAGACAAGTGATAGTGTGGCTTGTCCTTGGGTGTGAATGCGGAGATCAGTCTCGAAACCGAAGGAGTCAATCACCGGGATGAGACCAGATACTTTGTAGAGTGGCGTTCCGGCGATGGGGCCATCGGAGAGGACGTGACCTCTGCGTCTGGCAAGGACTGTGTACAGACTGCTTACACTGTCTGCGTTGCCGATCATGGAGCAGCTGTATACCGGTTCCATAAGTCGTGGACTGGCCATTAGGAAACTGCTGTAGCATGCACGGCGGGCTGTGGGAATTATTTGACCACCGCCACGATAGATTGCCTCAGGCGCTAGACTGACGTCGGTGATCTTGAATTTAGTGTTGCGGATGGGCTCTTCACAGAGTGGTCCTTCACGAGTACCCCAGGAGAAACCTTGACGAATCGTGTCTCTGACGCTCTTGAGGAGTTTTTGATCCACGTCTGAGGGTAGTGTGTCGTTTTGTAGAATGTTGGGGCTCATGTCGTCAGGTCCAAACGCCCAGATGTTGCGGGAAGCAAGCAAGTCATAGCCGTAGTTCTCCTCAAAGAATTTGCCGACCTTGCGCACGGGATCCCTGATGTTGACTTTTCCACTCTCAATGTCTTCAGCGATACCTTCGTCCAAAGGTTCGGCGACCATTGTGAGCTTGTTCTTTTTGTTCGGTGTTAGTGCATAGCACTTGATAGCTGATGTCTCCACTACTGTCTCGCAGAAGCGGGTCACAGGGTCAGAGACCTTGATCTCCATGGACGCGTATAATCGGCGCAGGTCGTGCAAGACGCAGTCCATGTAAAGCTCGCCAGTTCCCAGAACAACGTGCTCTCCTGACTCTTCCACCTTCGTAGTGATGAGGGGATATGACTTGTTGACTCTTCGGAGACCATCAAGCATTTTGGGAAGCTCAGATGGGTTGATAGGCTCAACAGCCACCTTGAAGACAGACTCGAAGAAGTGTTGTACGGGACGGAAGATGTAGGCGTCCTCGTCTTCCGGAAGTTTAGGTGCAACAACAGTAGCAGTCTTGACAATAGAGTTGTCAACCCCTCCGAGAAGGACAAAGTTACCAGCAGGAACACCGCTAGTGGGAATGTTATATCTCGATTCACAAATCCAGACGTCAGATATCGTGGCTTCCACCATGTCTTCTTCGTCTTCGATTGTGTATCCCTCACCCAAAACACGAACCTTCTGACCAGGACGTGCTGTACCACTCATGACACGACCGAATGAGTTGAATCCGTTTGCATCAGCGGTATTAAACAGCTTGGTCACATGGACAATTAGAGGACCGTCCTGGTCGCAAGACAACATACTTTCGGCTGTCTTGGTATCAGTGGGACCAGTGTAATAGTTCTCAAGCTTCTGCTTGGCTCCTTCAACAGGCGATGGAACGTGATCAACGACCATATCCACAAATCCGGTCGCGGGGCCAAAGAACTGCTCGCATGCCATTTTCAGTAGATCTTTTGCGTTTGCGCGAAGTTGTGTGGGTTTGAGGTGGATACCCAGACTTTCCAGGGTCTTCTTGAGGTCTTCAGGGCTTTCACTGATGGTGTGCGAGTAGAGTTTATAGATGGGTTCGAGGACAAAGTTGACGAAGGAGCGTTTGCTGGCGGGCTCTGTTCCACGACGGGTGAACTTGCGGCTTCCAGGGTTAAAGTAAATATCACCCCATAGTCTTTTGCTGAACTCGGGTACGTCCAGACCACTTCCAGCATAGGTCTCGGCGTACATGTGGGCGAATGATGGAAGGGTGAAGCACCAGCCCATCATACTACAGGCGAAAGCAACGTTGCCCTTCTCGGGACTCACAC
>Ga0058702_10001140_pt1 | contig 10242 bp, 11 predicted proteins | sample AgamicOrSfe_FD_83781 | JGI IMG/M metagenome (GOLD analysis project Ga0058702, IMG submission 83781) | Agave microbial communities from Guanajuato, Mexico - Or.Sf.e | ecosystem: Host-associated > Plants > Phyllosphere > Phylloplane/Leaf | place: Guanajuato, Mexico | collected 2012-05-30
CCCCTACACCCTCAACACGGTCATTCCCAACCCCCACCATCCTCCAAAACCCATCACGATCCCTCACCAATTCCATCCTTTCGAGTTCCCTCACGAAGAAATCCGGCTCTGAACCCGCTACTTCGCGGACGGAACGCCTGCTGCTGCGGGAGGATGTGCTGTGCGCCGTACTGGCTCTGCTGATGTTGCTTGTGGAGCTCGCTGTGGAGCTCACTGTGCTCGCTGTGCTGGCGGCGCTTTGAGCCCGTAAGCGTGAGTGTGAGATGGTGGGCGGGGAGGTGGGAGGTGCGTTTGTGATGTCGGTTGGGTTAGTAGTGGAGGTCGAAGAGGATATCTTGCTGTCCCGGTCCGCATCCTCAGTCTCGATCCCATGCCCGGCCACACTCTCACTCTCACTCTCGCCTTCGCCAACGCTGATCCCAAGAGGTGGTGACAGAGGCCGTCCGAGATCAAGCCCAGCTAGATCGTCATCACCAGCGCCCTTTTCCACGGCATCGACATCGACATTCAATGCCTGCAGATTCCGCGCCAGAGCGTCGCCATCTATTCCTAGACCGTCGTTCCCACTCTGCCCTGCCGGGTTCTCGGCGCCCTGCACAATCCCCATCTGATCCGGGAACCTCCTCACATTATAGAAGTATGCAAGAGCTCTCACTGCGCGCTCAGCAGTAGCAGCCTCGCCCACCTCCTGTTCCACATCCACTCCCGCCAACCACTCATCCCTCAAGCTGGGTCTACAATGCAGATAAATCGCCGTAATCGTCCTCATATTGCTCTGGCGCCACTTCCTATGATAGTACGGCACTTGTCCCTTGATAATCTTGAGGGCATACAATCTGATATCCGCCTGGGGGACTTTGAGACACCGCTTCAGGACGTTGGAGTATTTGTACTGCACCATGAGGAGTTGGCGGTGGGAGTGGGATTTGAGGAGGCGTTGGAGCGTGCGGAGGTGGTTTATTGTGGTGAAGAAGGTTAGCCAGGAGAAGGTTGTGATGGGGGTGGTGGGCAGGAGGGTTTGGGGGAGGCCGAGCTCGTCGACTTCGGGTGGGGTGGTGACGAGGGGAATGGAGGCCGTGGGAGGATGTTGGATGAAGGTCTTCGTGGTGCCGTCTGGGCCGGTGGCTTCGTCATCGTCGGAGGAGTGGTTGGCGCTTGCGTGCTGTGGGCTGTGATCTTTTGGTTCGAGGGGTTGTGGTTGATGGCGAGAGTGTCTCTTGCAGAGCTCGAAGAAGCTGAGCATGTTAGCCGCTACTTAGGTACCGATGTAGAGCTTCACTTACTTTAGATCTCGTCTTTCACGACGGTAACTCACTGTTCGTTCTAGCTCTTGATGAGTGAAAAGCTTCATCGTTAGCTGGATATAGTTGGAATCCAGCAACAACTGTGACAGATACTCAGACTTGAGCACGTCTATCATAGTCCTGTTAGACAGTTTCAGGCACATCTAATAAGTGACAACTTACGAGAAGCCTTGAACCATCTCAGCAATAGCAAGAGTATAGCTGACATGGCTTTCAGAGATATCTCATCGCCGCGCAGACTATTCATCTCGTGTACAGACATGCTTGATAGCCGTGCGTTATCAGCAGCATCCTCTCCACTCGTTCCAGGCCGTGAGCTTGTATCAGTCTCGGGTGCACCGTCCGGCGAGTCATTCGAGATGCTCAACGAAGTAGCCAATGTCGTTGCAGCTCGCAGAGTTGTCCGCAGAAGAACAAAGACCAGGGATTGCAATGTCGGCAATACGTGTTCCTGATGACGATGTGGTTAGTAGTGCTAACATAAACCAGCTTAATTCTTTACTCACATAAAACTCATCCACTACATTCAGTCTCGATCGCAAATCTTGACTCAGACCTTGCAAGTCGATATGTTCTTCCTCGACAGGCTCATCCGCATGTTCCTCAGTGCCACGATCATACTCCTTGAATCGAATGCGCTCCTGCCATAATTGCTTCATGGCACGTGTGGCACGCATTCTCGTAGAGAAAAGCGTCGCAGCTTCTAAGATGGAAGCTGGAACATCACTTCCTTGCCACTTCCTGCCAGCTAGCAGATCTTGTAAAGCAGCAGAACCTTTCCCGCCAAGATCGTTGCTGGACTGCTCGAGAGGTGGGTACAGAAAAGGGAAAAGCTGATTTGTTTGGTAATTCTGCTTCTTGATGCCTTTACCACCAGGACCCATGGCAGGTGATGGTGGAGGTGAAGGCGCCGGCGTTGCAATGTGTATTGGCTGATGGATGATCGAGCCAGTTGCACCACTCAGTTTTGCAGGACCAGCCGCTCCCGTTTGACGCAATTCATCTTGGACCTTTGATGCTGCATCATCAAATGGTGGTAAGGTAGAGCTGTGCTCAGGTTCATACGGGAAGAGTGGTTGAGGAGGATCGAAAGCAGGATACTTTGATATTATTTCCTGTCTGAAGAGGTGATAGTCTAGTGGAGACGCAGAGATGACTGGTTCATCATCTTTGGTCTTAGTCGTTGGGGACAGCGTCGATTTGATGGCCTCGAGGTGTGATGAACCACCAAAGTTAAGCAGCAAAGTCTTCCAGTACAGGAGAAGCAGTTTCTTGCCAGGCGAATTGCCGTGAGGTGCCCATCTTGAGCGTACAAGCCAGTCTGTCAAGAATTGCAGCAGATTGGTGTCAACTGTCATGATAGCATTGCGCAGGAGATCATCACCACTCTGACTATCACGAACTGCAACATCTACAATGAGATAGACCAGTGTCAAGCAAGCTCGCAATGCATCTCGTGCATCGTCAAGGTAATCCTGCGACACAGGCTCTTCCTCGATTTCTGTCGCATCCTCAAGACGTCTACGATGGAGTTCAGCAATTTATACAACATAACCATTGAAGTATCACTCACGGTTTGCGGTCGTAACTTGATATAAGCGTATCGAGCAGTGTCTTTGCACCTATAACTTTGACAAGCAAACGTATATTCTCGTTGATACACTGCATTTGTATCTGAGAGTACTTCCACTTCGACTCCGCGATCTTTCCGCTATTCAGGCCCTGCGCCTCGGGACTGACAGCTGGTTGCCTCGTCTTTTCAGCATCAAGACCAGCTGTTTCGTTCCAACAACCTAGAGCCAGGTATATGAGGCACTCCATTGTGCTCAGATCGACCAGGCCATCCGCACTGAACAGAGTCTGAGATACAGCTTGAAGAAATTCCGATTTCTCGCCTTCGCTGGCTCCATACCATCCATGTTCATCAACTCCATAGTTATCCAAAGACTCATTCTTGTACTCTTGCCACCGTCTGCCGAAGGCAGGCTGACACCTCAACAGCCAAGACCGTTCATCCTCGCTATATCCAAATAAATCGCTGACTTCCTCTTCATGACATGCCATGTCTTCATACTTGAAAGCATATGGCGCGGGCTCGACCTTTGGCATCTCAGTCACGAGCTTCTTGAGTTGTGCCAGCGAGAGTGAATCTGTGGCCTCGTCGATTTCATCCTGAAATGAAGTGGACGATTGTTGCGGTGCTGGCTGTACCGGGGGTGCCGGAGTCGATCCTTCACGTTTGAGTCCAGGCCGAGGAGGTACCTTTATAGTTTTCGCAGCCTCCAACGAAAGAGGTGATGTTACAATGGAGTCCAATATAGTGTCGCGTGTAACGACGGGCAGCTCTTCTCTTGTCTTCAGAATCAGCGGACCCTCTTTCGAGGACTCCGAACCATCTGGTCGCTCCGTCGAAACGCCATAGTCATGAGTTTCGACAGTCTCGTTGTCTGTGCTGTTGAAACTGGTAGCCACAGGCTCAGTATTGACCTCTTCGTTCATCGTTCCAGCCCGGTGTGCTCCTGCAACGACCGCTGCCTCGGCGTCTTACACGGTATATGAGCACCTCTTGTGTTTTTTGGGCTCATCATGTCCTAACGCCCTCCAGTACTGAATGACTCCCCATTGTCTGGTTCGTAGTCGTCCAATGTCACTCAGATCACGACTCACGCGAACATAAACAAGCACATGTCAATACTTGGCGCAACGGACCCTTGATTTGTTCTCTCGTGCATCGGCGACTTCCAAACCTCATATTGCCAATTCCGGCATGGGCAGTGTTGATGGCTCTTGGATCTTCATGCATCATCTCGTATACAAACACGTTAAGCATAAGCGATGCCTGCACGAGGTCAGATAGCCGCGTACACATCTCGTAAGGAGTGTCAATTGGCATGGATCAACGCGAGCAAGATATCTGGCCTTGATTGCGATACTGCAAGATGGACCAGGGCGTCGTCGCCATCGCGAGGTCAATGTCTCTTTCAATGCACGACAAAAGACTCCATAGCGACAGAGCAGTCAGCACGAGCGAAGCATCGTGATGCGAGGGTGATATCCAATCTCAACGTGGGAAGGTCGCCTCCGTCGGAGACTTCGCGATCGCCTCTTCGACAGTCTTGGAAAGCAGCGTTGCTGAGCTGCGCCTGCTGTTGTTGACATGCATGCTGTGCTCGGCGTCATCTCACGCCACAGCCCGATTCAATAAAAGCAGAGACGTCTGCCACCTCTTTTACGAGGCTGTGAGTTCTCGTTCTCTTGAATTGCTCTCCATCCACTCTCGTTGCTCTAGCTGGATCTTTTGCTTTGCCTTGCTCTGCTTAACCTCCAACAGTCACTCGCTTTACAGTCACTCGCTACTTTTCACGCTTTTCTACGAATAATACTTTTGCTTTCTCACTCGCTTTCACCTGAAACCTCAAGCTCAAAGACTTCTTCACATAATACCACATCAACCTCCAAACAACAAAATGCTTTTCTTCCGCATTATCAGCTTTTTGGCTGTCGGCACACAAGCAGTTCCTTTACTGCCGCGTCAATGGAGCAACTCAACGATAGCTGGTACAAACACTACTCTGCCATCTCAGCTTTTCCAAAACTCTTCCCTGCCTGCTCAGCTCAACCAAAACAACTGGGACATTCGAGAAGCCATTGGCCAGGATTTCCCCGACCCGGCGATCATCAAAGAAGGCAACACATGGTATGCTTTCTCGACGGCGTCGAACGGTGTGAACACACAGGTCGCCACATCACCTGATTTCAACACTTGGACTGTTCTTCAGGGTCATGATGCTCTTCCCGTGCCTGGTGCATGGGTCGCCTCTGGTCAGGCAGGAGCTTGGGCACCTGATGTCTTCAAAAATGTAAGCTTCTGGAAGACTTCTCCGCGAGAGAGTAGGAGACTAACAAATCTAAGAACGCCGGCGAGTACATCATGTACTACAGTGGCGCTTCCGCTTCGTCACCAGCTCATCACTGTATCGGCATTGCCAGATCCAACACGATCATTGGCCCATACACTTGCGACCCCAACCCTATTGTCTGCCCATTAGCGCAGGGTGGCGCAATCGATGCAGCACATTTCCGCAATGACGATGGAACACGGTACATGGTCTACAAGGTCAGTACATACTACTACTATGGCCGAACAACAGCTGACATATACCCAGATCGATGGCAACAGCATCGGTCATGGCGGATCCTGCAACAACGGCGTAGCACCCATCGTCCCAACGCCCATCATGTTGCAACAAATGAAGAATGACGGGGTGACCAAAGTCGGCAACCCCGTTCAGATCCTCACCAACCAACCTTCCGACGGTCCTCTCGTCGAGGCACCCACTATTGCCAAAGTTGCTGGCGGCAGATTCATGCTCCTCTTCTCAAGTGGATGCTACGGTGACGCCAACTACGATACCAAGTATGCTCTGGCCAGCAACATCAAAGGCCCTTACACCCGCGGTGGAGCACCGCTCTGGGGCACCAACAGTGACAACCTGTATGCGCCAGGAGGTGCAGACGCTGCTCATGCAGGCACGCATGTTGCGTTTCATGCTGGTCAACTCGGGTCGAGGTTCATGTACACGGCGATACTTCACATCAATGGTGGCACGGTCAGTGCGCATTGAGTGAGAGACTGGAAACGGAATGTATTCTGGTGGCAATCATGGCAATAATGACTCTTTCTTGTATTTTTGGGATGTCTAGAATGGATGAGACATTCTGTTTGATGCGTACTTAGATAGCCTTCTTCACAATCAACTAGATCTTGCTTGAGTTTTGACACGCCATGGCAACAAGCAGATACTGCTTCTTCATTGTGAGGCCTTGATATATCATGTCATCCTTGTCATGTACTTGGTACTCTCAGAAGACCTGCCCGTCGACGCTGAGCCCCAAACAGGCACGAAACTCGCTTCACCAGAGCACGCACGTGTGCAGCCGACCTCACGACCTCATTGGACTGCTGCTCAGCTAAGCGGGGTACGGCACGCTCTCACCTGTCACAATAGGCAGCTCATTCGTAGCCATGGGGTGCGAAGCTCAAGGCCAAGGCCAAGGCCAGCTGGCGAGCAATCGAGCCTAGTCGTCTAATCCTGTGTTCTGCTCCGTTATCTCACCTCCCAGAGTTGCGAAAGAAGCTTTTGCCCTCAGTTGCCCTGACCACCTCATTATTTATTGAACATCGAAACATCTCGTCACGCTCTTTCCTTTTCATCTCACTCTATACATTCCGTCACCCGTCTCTCTACGATTCCCTTCCCAGCACAAAAGTGTCACGCGACACAGACACATAGATACATCATCTCGCCTCCTCGCCTCCTCCGGCACCACTACACCGTTCGCCCCTGCCCGCCATGCGCTTCACGATGCGCGACAGCGCTGGCTATCCCAATGCAACGAAGCTCGTGCCCGGCGTCAAATCTGTGGATGTCGAGGCAAAGTCTGGCAGCGATCCTGAGCTCGATACGGATTTTTATAGTGATGACACTAGCTCGATTGCAAAGTCGGACTTGCTAGGAAGGGAAAACCAGGATCCAGTATTGCAGAATAAGATGCGATTAGTTAACAATGCCATTGATGAAATTGGGTTTACGTAAGTAGAGCGTCTGGTCATTCAAAGAGACGTTGGTGGCTAACATGCAGAAAAAGTGGTTATCATTGGAAGTACGTTGGACTAGGCAGGCATAGTGACCACTACTGATGTGACTAGGCTCTTTTGCCTCAATGGCTTCGGGTGAGTACCGTGTTGTGCCGTTGCGATGGTGTTGGTGATGTGGCGCGATGTCTCGATGGCATTGGGTCTCGATTCCAGGACCGATCCCAAATTTCCATGGTATCCATGTCACAATGAAGCGCAACACACTCTAACACGTTCGCAGCTACGCCGTCGACTCTCAGATCCTACTCGTTCAGTCCATCATCGCAACAAAAGCTGGCTATGAGTTCAATCCAGCTTTCAAGGATGGCTTGACGATTGCCGTGTATGTCGGTATGCTGGTTGGTGCGCTATTTTGGGGTCTGAGGTACGTCTGTATGCACACGAGAGAAGGATCTGAGCTAATGTACAAAATAGCGCGGATGTGATCGGTAGAAAGTTCGTCTGTTTTTAGGAAGCACCATGGCACGTATTGCTAACGTGAGACTAGGTTCGCCTTCAACGTCAGTTTGTTCATCTGTTCGGTCTTCGCCATCGTAGCTGGAGCAAGCCCGAACTGGATCGTTCTGGGGCTTTTCACCTGTCTGTCAGCCTTCGGCGCGGGCGGCAATCTGGTGCTCGATACAGCTGTCTTTCTGGAGTACCTCCCGAGTCAAAAACAGTATGTGCTGACACTGATGGCCGCATGGTGGGGTATAGGCCAGCTCGTCGCTGGTCTCTTTGCATGGGCATTCCTCCCCAACTACTCCTCCGCCTGCATCTCTGTCGCAACGTGCACGTACGAAAACAACAAAGGCTGGCGCTACGTCTGGTACGCCAATGGCGCCCTCGTCTTCGTCATGTCAATCGCTCGCCTTACAGTCATTCGCTTGAAAGAAACGCCAAAGTTCCTCATTGGCGAAGGCAGGGATGCGGAAGTCGTCGAGACACTTCAGGGTATTGCTACGAAGTACAACCGTCCATGCTCGCTCACGCTCGAGAAATTGCAACGCTGCAACTTGTTAGGAACGGGTGGTACGGGCTCTCATGCAAACACGCGCTTCTCTTTCTTGGAGGTCTGGGTGCATCTGAAGGGCCTGTTTGAGACAAGAAGGATTGGAATATCGACATCCCTGATCTGGTTCTCGTGGCTGTGCATTGGTCTTGCTTATCCGCTCTACAATGTGTAAGTCCTCCATAACAGGCGCCATAGGTCTTAGGGAACTATGCTGATCACGATACATGAACAGTTTCCTGCCGACTTATCTCGCCACCCGAGGTGCAAAGTTTGGAGAAACCTCGCAATCCGTCTACTGGCGCAACTATGCCATTGCAAACGTCTGTTCGATCCCTGGGCCAATTCTTGCTGGATGGATGTGCTCGACACGACTCGGCAGGAAGTACACCATGGTCATCGGTGCTCTGATCACGATGATCTTCTTCTTCGCATACACTCAAGTTAGAAACAATGCAGAGAACCTGGCTTTCAGTTGCTTGATTGGCTTTTTCCTCAACGTTTACTATGTATGTCTTGCGTGGACGTATTGCATTACTTAGGAGAATACGGCTAACTCGATCTAGGGCACTTTATACGCAGTATGTTTAGCGCAAAGCAACCACACTTCCTGAGAGATGGTAGCTAATTGTTCCGTAGTACACGCCGGAAGTGCTCCCTAGTGCGCATCGCGGAACTGGTAACGGTATCGCCATCGGGTTCAACCGTGTCATGGGTATAATGTCAGCCATCGTGGCTACATATGCTAATGTAAGTCTTTTCTGCACTTGGGAAGGTTGCTACACATCCCGCTGACATCATGCCTCGCAGACGAGCACGCCTGTTCCTATCTTCATCTGCGCTGTGCTCTACATTGTGCTCGCGATTGTGGCTGCAGCGTTCCCATTCGAGCCTTACGGAAAGAGGAGTTCTTGATGGAAGAGAGTATGAGAAGGTTGGAGCACAAGCTTCAGTCAGATGTCTAAGTCGTGGACATGAGGTATATAGGAGCAGCTCATGAAAGCATATACCCACAATTGATATGATGTTTCCGTTTCAGTCTTCGTTGTCGCTGTCTTGCTTCGAAGGGCGTGATTAGTAAACATGATCCGCGTTTGGGGTTTGGCTCGTGCCGTTGCCCTGTTAGGTTGGGCTTCCCTGTCGTTGTCAACACTCTGAAACACCTCACCACTACAATGTCACCGTAGCTGTACAGGAACGAGATACCTATCTACACAAGCCGGAAGATCATCTCAGACAAGCATGAAGATACGACTCCCATTCCTCTATCCTTTCCTCTGGAAGCGGAAGCCAGCAACGAACCCGCTCCCGCAGTCCTCCGCTTCCGCACCACCGCCATTTCCCTCCAAGGTAGCTCAGAGACCACGGCGCGACCTCAGCACCACTCCCTTTGGCTCCTCAGCAGACGTTCTACTCACACCACCTCCTATCGCCCATGTGCGATCCTCTGCTACCTACGCACCCTCAAACCCTCGCCCCTCACGTCTACATACCGCACAGCCTCCGATCCGCACATTGCCCCTCAGCTCTCACAAGATCCCCAGTGAAAGAGCTGGCTTCAGAACATCCGTCAAACGGCGGCGGCCAGACACTTTGCCCCAACGTTATGGTGTCGCTAATGAGCCTCCACCTCAGTTCGCAGCAGATAAACGATTACCACCGCCGATGCAGTCATCGAAGCCACCTGCCAGGAAACTGTTACCAGAGCCGGAGGTTGTTGACACGCCGAAGCCATCGTCGGCAGTAGAAGCTATATTGCTAGAGGCAGACGGACGAGGACCTCCGGATGAACGGAATAACAATACAACAATAATGGGAAACGATGAAGCACCACATGCAGGAACGGCACCGATGGGTGGCATCGCAGGCACAAATATAACTTCAGGTGTCATCCCACTAGCAGCACCCGAGGTCAAATCTACACCTACTGCACAGAATCAATCTGCTCTCGGTCTGATCCTGGGCATGGGACCTGTGAGTCAAGGTCTGGACGAGACGAAGCCTCCACATCTGCAGCCGCCGCCATATGTACATCACTTCGACACATACACTCTCGTGCGCGATCTTGAGAAGGGCGGGTTCAGTGAACAGCAGGCTGTCACGACGATGAAGGCTGTCAGAGGTATCTTAGCCGACAACATGGATCTAGCAAGAGCGGGAATCATGAACAAAAGCGACGCTGAAATGGTTCGTTGAGCTGTCCTCATCATCGGGATTTGTCTTCAACACCAGTCTAACTCTATCCAGGCCACCTATCTCTTCCGCGACGCTTGTCACGAACTCCGCAC
>Ga0058702_10001142_pt1 | contig 10234 bp, 1 predicted proteins | sample AgamicOrSfe_FD_83781 | JGI IMG/M metagenome (GOLD analysis project Ga0058702, IMG submission 83781) | Agave microbial communities from Guanajuato, Mexico - Or.Sf.e | ecosystem: Host-associated > Plants > Phyllosphere > Phylloplane/Leaf | place: Guanajuato, Mexico | collected 2012-05-30
ACCTAGTTTTATAGAATAAAATAATAGCGGTAGAGTAATTACTACTAAAGCTATAACTAATATAGCTAATAGAAAGGAAGACGAACTACTAGCTATATAAGCCCTAGTAGTTATTAATACCGTTAGTTCCTTAGGGGCTTTTAATAGATCTATTTAACCGGAATTAGTAGTAAGAGATTACCTAGAGGATTTAACTTTTAAGTTAAACTATATAGGCGTTACCTAGGATCTTACTAACTAGCGTCCCCTCTTCCGCCGTTCTTTAGCTAGAGATACTTAAGACTAGTAAGACGAGCTAAATAACGCTAATAAGGAAAATATTATAATAATTAAAGCCTCTTTTATCAAGCGTTTTATAATTTCCTAGTATACCTAGATAGAGCTTATTACTCAAGTAACCTACCTTAGCTAAGGCTAGAGTAAGAATATTTGTAGCTACGTTAAGCGTACTAATAACCTATATAAGGCTATAGGAAGGAATAATACTATACTAAATATCCTTTACTACCTTTTTTATTAAGGAGCTAAAAAATTAGTATATTTTAACTACCCTTCATATAATAAATAATACTACCTTAACTTAGAGGAACTTTAAGTCTACTATCTTCCGTACCTATAATATAGAGGCACTAGAAATCTTTAAGGAAGCCGATAATAATAAGAACGTTCCTAGCTTAGCTAGTAATACTTATTAATTCCTAGGGGAGGAGTTAGAATAATAGTAGATTAGTAGCCCCGGCTAACTAGCGATATAAATAGGATTATCATAACTAGGAGTAGTAATATAGAGGTCCTAGGTATACTAACTCTTAGGAATAATAGAACGGTAAAGGTAGATAATATAATAATAAGCGTACTAACTAGGCGTATAGTAACGGAGTTTATTAAATATCTATTAGACCTAACGCGCGCGGTAATAAAATTCCTTATCTAAGGGGTATAGGTAAGAGGCTAATAAACTAAGGTTATAAAAGGGCTAAAGATAATAAGGTTCTTTACTTTAAATATAGAAAATATAGATATTATACTAATAAGTATACTAATCCTCCTACTAATAGAAATAGTAACTAGTAGAATTAAGAAGGTCGCTAGGTAATAGGTAATTTAGTAGCCTATATACCTCCGTATAGGATCCTAAAGGTTAGGGAATTAATTAATAATTCGGATAGTAAGATAGATAGCTGGGAAAGATCTATAGCTTCTTCTAAAGAAGCCCTTAACGGTATACTTAAGATTATAGAGGAAAAGGGAACAGAGGTAAATATAGTAAGATTTAGCGTAAAGTCTAAGCTTATAACGCTAACTTCCGCGTTAGAGTAGATAGGAAGGAGAAGAAGGTAGATAAGCTTATAGATAGGGAAGTACCGCGTACTAGAAGATTAAAGATACTAGAGTCCGACGAGGAGATAGAGATTAAAAAGCCTTACCTTAAATATAAGCCCTAAGGTCCCGGTTACAAGGTAGCTAATACTAAGAAAGCAAAGTATCTAGTACTAATTAAGCTCCTCGGTAACTAGCTATAATTTACTATTAGTACTAGTTTATATACTAACTTCCTAGGTTAGCTTAATATCTTATAAGGATCGTTATTTAATATTATCCCGATCCTTAGACGAGATTTTATTATATAGATATAGTCGAGCGTAACTCGTAAACGGCTTATACTTAAGAATATAGCGATTAACGACGAGCCGGATAGTTAGGATTTAGTAAAGAATATTATAAAAGTCCTAGTATTTAAACGCTAGTAGTAATTAAATCCTTTACTAGTATTTATAGCTAGACTAGACGCGCCTATTCACCTAAAAGTACTAAGGATTATAATAATAGTTCTATACGCGGATTATATTTGTTAAGGTCGCGTTATATATATTAATAGTTAAGTAAATAGGAACCGTATTACGAGGATAATTATTAATAGCGGAGCGTCGGTTAATCTTATCCTCTAGAGGATATATATATAACTTAGGCTACTTATTCTTTAACTAAAGGAGAGTATTAACCTTAGAATAGCTAATTAGTCTTTATTTCCGATTTAGTATCACTATATAATTCTAGTTAATATAATAGGGGTAGTAGCTAAGTATTATACTTATATAGTAGATAGTAAGGAAGGGTTTAACTTATAATTAAGTAGTTACTAGATAAGTAGGATTAGGTATATTCATAACTACGGAAATAGTATCGTAACTATTATTCATAGTACTAGGTACCGTATAGTTATCTTTAATAACGGATTAAGTAGCAACGAGTTGTTAGAATATAATAAAGATAAGTTAGAAGATATAGAAATAGGCTAGAAAGCTCTACTTTAGACTTATTAGGAGTAGATTAATAAGGAAGGAGTAAATATAGCGACTATTCTTACCTACGTTACTAGCCCGTAGATACTTACCCGACTGTTAAGATTAGATAAGGAATCTTAATAATAAAGAGAAGGATAATTTATATAATAAAGCCTTTCCTAAGACGCCTTCTTTAAGGTTAGAAAAAGGTGGCGGCTAGGTATCATAAGCTAGACCTAGTCGGGAGACGAAGCCTTAATAGGAGAAGAGAAGGTAGAGGAAGCAATTTAACTACTTTAATCTATAGTTATAAATAAGAAGACCGAGGAATTTAAGTAAATAGAGGTAAATAAGAAAGAAAGAATTAAGTATAATTTTTATAATATTAACAAGTTTAATAGTTTAGACGTATAAGGGGTAAAGACTAAGTTTACTAAGTAAGTTTTATCTATAATTAAGGTAGGAAATACTACTATACTAAATAAGGATTTCTACTTTTCGGAGAAGATGCTAAAGGTAATTAGTATTAACTATTTCTAGAGGTCTTAGTAGGCGGATTTTAGTAGGTAGTATAAAGTTTTTCTACTAAATCTAGCTCTTATATAACAAATAAATAAAGAATTTCTATTAAAACGGCGTCCGATAGTAAAGAAGATTAATTTTAACAATAACGAGACAATACTAATATAGTTTAAAGGATTATTAATTACCTTAGGAGAGTAATCAATAACGGGGTAGAGATAGAAGGTAATTAAGCTACTTTATACCTAGAAGGACTACTTTATTACTAAGTTATCGGAGTTAAAAGCTACCGATTTAGTTAAGTACGCGATTATACTCAAGGAAAACGCTTATCTGGTAAAATTAAAAGTACTAAGGTATACGCTACTGAAAAAGGCCTTTATTAATAAGATATTCTCTTCTATAATTAAGGTAGGTATTATAGAAATAGGTATTAGTAAATACGGTACTTCTACCCTATTCTCTCCTAAGAAGCCAGGTTTGACGGAGTTATAAGTAGTATATAACTTTAAGCTAGTAAATTAAAAGACTATAAAACTATTATAGCTAATGTATAATATCAATAAGGTCGTTAATATTATTATTAAGGTAAAGCTCGAGGTATTCTTTTCGATAGATACTACGAATAGTTCTTAGGCTATTCCGATTATTAAGGAGTATAGATATCATACTAAGGTAATTAGTTTATACTAGTAAGGAATCTATAACCGTATAGCGTAAGGACTTACCGGATCTACCTATACTTATTATTACTTTACCGATATAGTATTTAGAAGCCTACCTAGTATATTTTTAGCGGACGGATTAGGAACTATAATTAGTAACTATAAAGACTTTATCTTTTTACAATTTATTAACAATTATGATAGCTCTATAAAGGATTTCAATATAATATATATATTTAGAAGATTATTACTTCTTATAGGTTGCCTTTAGTTTAGTATAACTTTCTAGAAAGAAATTGTTATTCTTTATACTAAACCTAGATTTTATTAGCTTTACTAGCGGTATTAACGGCTTAAGACCTTTAATTAAATATAAGGAACGTGTATTATACTAGGTAACTCTAAGATATAAAGTGAATATTAAAGTATTCTACTATCTAATACCTTTCTTTTGAAGATTTATACTAGGGGAAATAGAATTAAGAATAATTATAAAAGCCTCCTATAAAAGGTAGTAGAATATAATCTTAGATTCCGGATATATATCGAAGCGGATAAAGACGGTCGATATAAATAAGTTTAAATAGGGAAAGGAGTAGGAGGCCGCTTTTATTACGTTAAAGATATACGTATATAAAAATATAACTACCGAAGTAGATTTTGATCTTACTTTCTAGCTTACTACGGACGGTAGCGGTATAGGCTTAGGCGGAACTCTATTTTAGATCTTAGGTTTTATTCCGGACTATATAGCTACTAATAAAGATATAATAAATATTAAAGTAGTAATATTTATATCTTTTACGTTCTAAGAAAGGGAAAGAAGGTATCTAATTATAGAATAAAAGGCCTTATTACTAGTTAAATATATTAACAAGGTATAATAGATAATTTAAGAAAGCTCTTTTTACATTTACGTTCATACTAACTATAGAGTATTGATATTAATTGTAAATACTAGCAATAGTAAATAAACTAGTCGGATTCTAAGATAGTACGACAGACTTTAGGAGGTTAATATATAGGTCTACTACCGTACTAGATATTCTATGTTAATAGGGGTTACTAACGGCCTTAGTCGTATACCTTTAATACAGATATATAATATATACTTACGGTTAAGTAAATATTTTAAAGAACTAAAAGAGCTAGTACGGCTAATTAATAGCGTTACTATATTAGATTAAGTTAGACGAGATAAGGCTAATACGTTTAAGGAAGAAGATTATAAAGAAAGAAGGCGTTGTATATAAAAGAATAAACGTACGTCTAAAGGAAAAGTAGTATATAGGATAACTATAGTCGCGGAAGTCTAAAAGGGGAAGGTAATAATACCTATAATATTTATAAGGAAACGCTAAGAATCCTTATAAATAAAAAGTAGGACCGTACTTAAAGGAGAAATATCCTAAAGTAGAAATTTCGAACTATATTAATATAAATATAAGTTAGCGTATTTGAAAGAGAACGTATATAAGGCAATAAAAGTTAATACCTTACTAGATATACTTTGTAACGTAAATTTAACTAATATTTCGAATTATAAGGAGGACGGTATTAAGAGACGCCTAAGGAAGGTAATTAGAAACCTAGGTAGTAATAACTATAAAGGCGTACTATTATTTATTAGTTTACTAGAGCTCTTAGGAACGTTTATACGTAAACCTAATAGGGGTATAATAAAGAAGAAGGCGGTTACGTTTATTAGAAAGAAGATAGGGTAAGGAAGGAAGTAGTATATAATAAAACCGGCGTAAAAGGATAGAGAGTATAAGGTAAAAAGAATCTTAGACTTTAAGATATACGAGATTAAGTAGAGGAGATACGTATAACCGTTATAGACTAGTCTAGTAGACCTAAATAGTTATAGGGATATATTAAAGGATTTCTAGGATAGAAGACCGCTAAAGGAGGATAAAGTATTAGGGAGAGTAAAGGCGAGGTCCTTATATTTAGTAGAACGTTATTCTAGGGACGTTTAGTAGAGTAATATAGGGTACTAGTAAGGTAGCGCTTAGTAGAACAATATAGGGTACTAGTAGGATAGTACTACTCGAAGATTACTAATAGATATAAATAGATAAGCGGTCTAAGACAAATATCTTTAGTATAAGGAATTTAAGGATATCTTACTATACTACCTAGACGGTAAGAAGGCGTTAGCGGAGTTAGGTAAGAATAAGAGAAGGAAGGTAGTTACCTAATCTAAATTCTTCCGCGTTATAGATAAGCGCCTATTATAAGTTAAGTTAAACGCTTTATAGGTAATTTACGCGCCTCTATATAAAATGAAAGCTATTCTTACTTATACGTATAAATATCTAGGGTATTTTTTAGATATAAATACTCTTAAGTACCTCTAAGATACGTAGTAGTAGCCGACTAGAGTATAAGATATAAATAACTAGTACCGTAGCTATTACTTATACTATGTTAACTTAAATAGATATACTAGTATAGTACCTAGGATAAGATAGGAGTTTATACTAATATCTATCATTAGAATAGACTTTCTTAGAGTAATTTTTCCGTATTATAAAGAAATGGGCTTTAAGTATATCCTTATAGCCGTAGACTATTTTATAAAGTTTATCTAGCTAATAGGTTACGCTATAGCGGATTAGTACTAAGTAATAAAGATAATATATAAGGTAATATATCTAGTATTTAGTCTACCGTAAACGGTCTACCTTAATAGGGTAGCTTACTTTATTACTTATTAAGTAAGGCTAGAGAACAATAAAATAAGGATAATATACGTACTAGCTTATTATTATACGTTATATAGTCTACTAGAAAGAATCGTTTAGGTATTAATTAGTATTTTAAGGAAATAGGTTATTAATAATTATAGCTATCTCTTTAGATAGAGAGTAGGTATTTCGAAGATCTAGCTATTAATTAATATACGGTTTATTAAGCTCTATAGTTTTATTCCCGCCAAAATTATACTAGGATATATCCTAAAAGTTAATTATATCCTTAATAAGATACCTCCCCAGAAACTATTAACTTTAGTTAACTACTAGTTAGTAAGGAGAGGATAACTAGGATTTAAAATTAAGGGTTAAGTAGAGGGAGAAAACCGCGGCTATATAGGCCTAAGCGTTAGATAATATTAAAGGTAAGTTTATAAACCCGCTATATAAACCTTCTTAGGTAGGCGACCTTATTATAATTAGAAAGGGTAAGTATAATAACGATAGGTTAAAGAAGTTATTTACTAGGTATAGTAAGCCTTACCTACTTTAGAAGATTGATAAGAATAGTATAATTAAATAAGTTACTTACTTATACGAGGATGAAGAAGATAATAATAAGAAAATAGTTTACCTTAATAACTTAAAGGTATACTATAAGCGTTATCCTCTAAGTAACCTCTCCAGCGGCTACGTATAAGCTATAACTATAGTATTTATATAAATTCTTACGGAATATTCCTTCTGCGCTTACCAGGCGGGAATATTTAATTATATTAAAGGTTAGCGATCCCTCTTCCTTAAACGGAAGAGATAAGAGCGCTAATAATATATAAATAGTATAAGTCTAGTAATACGACTAGATACTATATTCTTTTATTTAAAATTCTTTATTTTTCTATCTTTATTTATATTATATTTAATATACGTTTTAGCTAGATTCTATTATTTTTTCTTTATTCTCGGATTTCTATCTTAAAACTATCTTAGATAGGATAAAGAAAACGAGACTTAGATTATATAATACTCTTTTTATATTAGTTTAAATCTAAACCTTATCGTAAGAGAGTTTACTTTAGTTAAGATCTAGCCCTAGCTACCTCTTTTATTTAAAGGATCTCTGCCCTATATATTCTTTTTATTACTATAATAATATTATAATAATCTACCTCTCGACTATTTTGTTTATAACCTTTACCCTTATCTTATACCTTACTTTTCTTTAAGCTTTATAGCGCTTTCTACTAGATTATACGTCTTAATATTATAATAAATCGCGTAATACGCGCGTTACTTTTCTTTAAGAATAATAATAATAATAACTTTCTCTAGTCTTTAGGCTTAGCTTAATTATAATAGCCAACTTAATAGATCTAGAGACTCGGGTATAGCTTTAAAGTTAGAATCTTATCGATAATAATAGAAACCTAATATAATACAATAATAGTCGTCCTAAGTATAATACCTAAATAAGTAGTAAGCGTAGCGCGTCTAATATTTTTAATACCTCTACAGCTAAGAAGTTAAAATTATTAGTATAGACTAAGGTAGCGTCTACTTTAGCTACTAAGTATCCTTCTTTAAACGATAAAGAAGAAGATCTTGATCCTAATAAGCTACTTAGACTAAGTAATAAAGTTTAGTTGTCTACATATTATAGGACGATATAATATAAAGTATAGTACACGCCTACCGTATTAGGAAGCGTACGAGGAGCTAGGAAAGGAAGGTTAAACCGAGGGTTTAACCTTATCTACTACTATCGCTGTTAGTAACGTAGCTCTTTAAGCTACGTCCTCGTTATATAGCCTAACCTGTACTGATAGATAAGACCTCCGTAGCCGACTGAATCTAAACTATTTCCCCGTATTTACGCTAACTACCTGCCGCCGCGAGACCGACCGTAACACTATATAAGGATAATAACGAGTAAGAGATAAGACTAGTAGTTAAAGAGCTATTAACTAAGCTTATTTATATAAACGAGAACGATAGAGGTAACGAGTTTAATTATTTTAGATTTCCTAACTACTAGATTCTTCCTAACTACTTTACTAATAACCTCCTAAAAGCTATAACTCCTTATTACTATATATTCAACAATAAGATACTATAAGATAATTATACTAAGTCTATTTTTAATTATAGATACCTATAGAACCCTATAACTAATAACGCCGTCTTAGATATTAGGTATACTACCTTAGAGATCTAGAATTTAATAGAAGATATAATTATTTACCTATAAAGAGGCCTCCCGGTATTCTCCTTTAAGAATTAAAATTAATAACTAGTAATCGGATAGACATAGATAAACTTTATTAAATAGTTAGAAAAGATAAATAAAATAGAAGTATAATACGCGATTTTTAATTAGATTATAAGAGGTTTAGAACTCTATACCTCTACTATAGCTAAAGAGTAACGTTCCCTCATTACTTTCGCTAATTATAAGAATATTAATATAAGTAACCTTACTCCGGTTATTATAGGTACTATAATAGGACTTACGGATAAGGAGAAAAGGATCTAGAATATCTAGGCTATATAGCTTAAATAATACCTAGAGCTTAAATACGCCTTTAATTCTTATAAAGCTTACGCTAATAACTCCCTATATATAATTAGGTATATAAAGCTAAGGATCTCGGCTTCGGAACTTATTAACGCCCTAGACCTAGAAGTACTAAAGAGGGTAGAGGCCGTATAAGAGCTATAGCGTACTAATCTAAAGAAGGGTTACTAAGGTATTGCGACTAGGTAGAATTTAACTAAGTTCCTACTTCCGAAAGAGTTTATTAGTATAATTTAGCGCCTAACGGAATACTAGAAATAGCCTATACCCGGTATTAGTAGTATCCGACTTAGTAACGTTAATATAATTCGCTCTAATTTTAGCTTTATTACTAGAATAGGTAATACTAGGGTAAATAGGAAGTCGGTAGATACGTTTCTACTAAATATAGTAACGATTTACTACTAACTAGTTATACCTATACCTAGACCGGTACCCCTTTCTATACCTATTCCTAGCCCGAATCCCGATATCTAAGAACTACTAAGCTACTTAAACCCTATTTAATAGAACGTAGGTAATAGTCCTAATTATTATAGTCTGGAGCCTTTAACCTAGTCTTAAATTTAAGTACAAAAGAAGAAGTTAGCGAGAGTTAGTAAGCTCTTTACGTTATAAGTTAAAGTAATAAGCTAAAGCCCCTAGTAATAATTATAGGTATAACCTTGACGACTACTTAGTACGAATTATATAACTGATAATTAGTATAATTAGTTAATCTAACCTAGTTATTTATCTAAAGGAGCTATACTTTAATATATTAGGAATTAACCTATAATAGCTTTATAAGACGTACATCTTTAGCCTATAAGGAAGGCTAGGTATAGAAAATTACTTATTCCTAACCTTAGATAAATATATAGAGCGGGTTATAAATATCATTAACGACTACGTAAATAGGGCCGCCTACTACTTAATTAATAATTATATTGAGTATTTAATTCCCGGTACTTTCTAGTATATACCTACGCTAAGCAACGTTATACTAAGTATTCCGGTAATAAAGTTTCCCGTAAACGTTAGCTTTAACGAGCCTAATTTATCTATTATTATTATATCCTTAGTTATAGCTTCCCTTATCTCGGATAATATAATCCCTACTCTATTAATTAATAGCTAGACGACGGTTCCCTTAGGATATAGCGTAATAGTTAACTCGCTTATATTATATCGCGGTCTAACTTATTAACCCTTTATATATAACCCTAACGGTCTTTTTATAAGATATACTAATAATTCCTATTCAATTGTTAACTTAGTAGAACTAGAGTTTAGTATTTACGCTTACTATTATAATAGAGATCTAACGGATCCTTTCTTATTTATAATAACTAATTTATTAATCTCGTAGCTTATTACCTAGGACCTTTTTAATTATATTACGACTATAGTCCGTATTAATAGCGAGAACTACGAAAGGATCTCTATACTAACTCCTACTATCTACTCCTAGGCTACTAATATCTAGCTAGAACTACTCCTAAAGAC
>Ga0058702_10001143_pt1 | contig 10231 bp, 8 predicted proteins | sample AgamicOrSfe_FD_83781 | JGI IMG/M metagenome (GOLD analysis project Ga0058702, IMG submission 83781) | Agave microbial communities from Guanajuato, Mexico - Or.Sf.e | ecosystem: Host-associated > Plants > Phyllosphere > Phylloplane/Leaf | place: Guanajuato, Mexico | collected 2012-05-30
CCTCCGCGACGACCAACAGCGCCCCTCCAAGCATCCACCTCGGACAAAATACACGATACAGCATGAGATGCCGGCGAAGATGACCCGCCAGCACGGTTGTGGCGAGGTTGTAGGTCGTATAGACGAAAATGTGCGTTAGGTGGGCGCGGGCGAGGGCGGTGAGGAGGTTAGTTTGGGGAGTGGATGGAGGAGGGGAAGTCGTGGTTGTGGGTGAAGTGCTTCGGAGCTGTGTAGGCGAAGGTGAAGTGTCGACGTCTACGAGCCTGGGTTCTGAACTGGCTTCGGCCTTATCAGAAGTGCTGGCTCCTCTTTCCGACTCCATCCGCCACAGCACACACGCCGGCACGGCTGCCGCGCACAGAATTGGACCCGCAAATGTATTCAGCAGCACCATGAGCGGACTCCACGGATACCTGATGGTGCGGAGGGGGATGAATGCAGAATCCCATTGTATAGAGGCGAGAGTGGCTTGGTGGCCTGTTTTGAAGTAGGTGAAGTGGGCGAGGAGGGCGAGGAGGATGGGACCGATTTGTGTTGGTGTTGGTGTGGTCGAGAAGGGGGTTGTTGTTGTTGTTGTTGTCGTCGTCGTTGTTGGTCCAGGATGAGGAGGGCGAGGTTGCTGGAGAAGATGCAGGACTTCCAGCATGGAGAGTATAGCGATGACGATCAGAGACAAGGCGCCCTGCCCCATTGGTTTCTGGACGAGGAGGAGGGGAATGAGGAGGACAGTTAGAGGTAGGATTGCGAAGTGAGATCCGTAGATATTGTTCATCCCCTGCACGATGACGCGAGGTCGTTCAGATACTGTGTTCCGTGCACCTTTCTTCGTAGATCTTCCAATAGCTTGTGAGGTCAATGGACTCATAGTCGTTACGGCTATACAGGGTGACATATATCCAAATGTCGCAGTACCCGCACCGGCGGCGAGACATAGCACAAACTGCGCGATGTACATTTTGATCGTCTTCAGTGTCTCCTTCTCTACAGCAACGGACCAATCACCATCATCAGCTGCATCTAGAGTCCAGAAGATTGCAATAAGCAGGAGGCTCGATCTGAAAGCCACACCAATCCACAAAGGCACCGAGCCGTGATATGAGTTGGTCAGACGGTAATACCATTTGAGCACAAAGGGTAGAAGCAACGCTACAAGCCATGAGATTGACAACTGCCAGGGCGCCGAAGTGGATGATGTGGCTGAAGCGTAGTACGTCGACATTCCCCACGGCATCTGCTCTTCTCGGCACAGCCTCGACATCGCAGCTATACGGATTGCTACCAAGAATATCATGGAGTGCAGTATAGCATCGCTTCGATCTTGCGCAGAGTGTAAGCGTACCGATCGTGCTAGAAGTAAGATGCCTGCTGAGATGAGGAAGAATAGCAGTATCTCATCTTCCCATATCGTGAAAGAGTTCGAGCCGAAACCAGCTGACTGCAGCAATACGCAAAGGACGAGAAACCAGCTCCATAAGGACTTCGGAAATCGCAATGATACCCGCTTGGAAACCACTGCAAGATATCCCCAACTGCCGCAGCAGCACATAGCAGCACCCAAGCAAGATGATTGGAAGGTACCCGCCGCAGGTATGAAGAGGGACATGACGAAACCAGTAATTGCGCCTAGAATCAAGCTAGGAGCACCCACAAAGACCAAGTTATGAACCAAGAAAGTTGTATCACCATTCAAACCATTAGCAAAAACAGCCAGCAGGACCAAGCTACTCGCCAAGACAAGCACTGCAGAATTCATGCTGATCAGATCAAAGCGTGCCCATAGAGCTTTACACATTGTCAGACTTGCATCTTGATATGCAGAGAATGCAGCAGCTAAGCCTTCCAAGTCTGCTGGGCTTTTTGTATTGCTATCCCAAGCTCTCATTGCCACATTCCATAGCTCTTCTAATCGAGCAGAAGTGGCAGCGTCAGGATTACTGACTAGAGCATACTTCTTCTGGTATCGATGTATTTGTGCAGCAGTGAGTCGATTGACTGCCGCAAGATTGTCAATATCAGCTCCGCTCGCCCCAATGAACGCCTCTTCTATTGGTGCACCAAGATTGCTGAACGGAATCGGTATACCCAGTAGCAATGACAATGTTGGGACCAAATCGATCTGGTTTACAGGACGCTCTTTTGCAGTCGTAGGTGGAAGCTTCGATGCTTCTGAGAGTCTTCCAAGGGTCGGTCGATTGGAGTACATCCATAAAGCTGCCTCAACTTCATCTTCTGATTCGCCTCCATGATCACCCTTGCTGTCCATTCCGTGATCTCCCATGATCACTAGTAATGTGTCATCATCGATAAGTTGGACAATGTCTCGGATCACCGTATCCATCTGCTTCAACTTTGTAGCCATGGCTGGATGATCAGGTCCATACCGATGTCCTGCATGATCAACGCCGAGATAATGGCCAATGATGACATCCCATTTGCTCGCATTCGCGGGCTGAAGGAGAGGCAGTAAATGCTCGTTGACGCCATCATCCACAGTATGTAAGTCCCAAACATTGAAAGAGTCATATGTACGCGTGAGGCTTGGCTCAAACAGACCAGGGAACAACGAGTGCCAGGTGTCATCTCCAAGGTGAACAACACGTTTCCCTGCCGAGTGAAGCTGTGCAACGATATTATCCTCATCGATGGCCGTGCCGGCAAAATTCGAGCCAGCTTCGAAAAAGGCAGGCATGTTCCCTGTCGTGAGACCTTTCAGCCGCGTGAGTGTAGTCGTCGGAGGATCAGCGATGAACGGACGCAAGAACGCATTGCTGGGTCGATTTGTAGCTAATTCGTACAGCACCTTCATACCATCATGGTAGTGGTAAGGAGTTGAACTCGCTGATGAAGGAGAGAATGGTATCGTAAAGTCATATCGGAGGGCGTCAACAATGATCACAACAGCCTTGTCAAAGGACTTTGGATGCCAGCATCCAGCTCTGCTTGTGCCAGGTATATAACCATCGTGTAATGGTATAGGAGGGTCGGCGCACTCAGATATATTGTCGAGTACTAGGCGAGTAAGGAGGAAGCCATTCGTGAAGAGGTAGATGCCAATGATGTGCAACACACTGCGAAACGTGAGTTAGCAAATGTTTTTGGCATGTTGGCAAGCAGCGTGACACACGCAAAGATCAAGAGAAACGCGATAAGTTTCCCATGCGACGCATTGAAGCGCGCTTTCATGTCTCTGTTTCTTCGCCGTCTTTGCTCATCCACGCTCGAGGCCTTGTCGCCCGAGCTTGGCGTGACCTCTCGCCTAGCCAGAGTAGTCTTGGCCTCGAGAACGCCATCATCCATTGGCGAGACTGTAAGCGATTGAGTGCAGAAGAAGGAGGCGACATCGTAACAGAAAGACGAGAGAGTGTTTCAGAGGTGTGTTAGACGTGATTGTAGTATTTTGCGGGGTAACGCGACTACGCGAGCAACGATGCCGAAGCTGGCCAAGAGCCCCAGGTTCATCATCATTGCAAGGAATCCAGTATAACGATAATAGGAATGTTCATTCTGCATGCTCATAGAGCAAGCTCTTTGCTATTCTACACTAATGATAATCTGCAACAAGATACAAGAAGTTTAAGCATGAGCATCAGCCTGACATTCGACATGGTCGTAGAAAGCCCACTTCAACACCTGAGGCTTCGAAAGATATACAAAAGTTCGCTATAGCACCAGCGACCCTTGCCAACAGACCTTTTCCCTGCTCGAACTGCATCGTGATGCAGTAGAGTGACGACCCAACTCGTGGCTGACCACGAACTAAAGATTTTCCCTCAGGATTAGGTCCGGGTATTCATGTCGTGAAAGAATAGAGAGAAATATACGAAAGCCTGAGCCAACAAGGCAGTATTATGACAGAATCACTGATGCGATAACTCCTTTAAGCCACCCAATCGCTCCAGATCTAGAGACTGGAATCGATCTTGAGAGGTCTCCTGATACGCCGGAAGCTGTTCATGCTCGAGCGGTGACAGCCCAACCTCGCCACGATCACCGACATTGACGACAACAATGCGTGCAGCGGCCGACTTCGACCCATCCTCGAGCTCTTCGGGTAGGGTCAGGTGAATCGCAGGGGCGGCAGCCATTGAGGGGCCGTATGTGCTGGCAAGGAAGGCTTCTTTTTCACGCTGGACGAAGGATGGTGTGCTTGCTGATTGTGATGGTACTCCAGCCTCGATGTCCGCTTTGTGTAGCGGTAATCCAGATGCGGCAGCGGCGCGTGCTCTTCGGACTCTTCGAATGACAAAAAGTACACTGCAAAAGACCGAAATGAGGACGAGTATACAGATGGTCGCAGAAACGAGATTGTCATTCCCGACGGTAGAGTCGGTCCACTGCATGATATTCCGTTGTTGCAGATTGGTGACAGACATGAGGTGTGCGGTTTTTTTAGTGCTGTATGTGTGGCTGAATGAGTGACTTGATCCGTGCAAGACTGCTGATATGCGATCTTGGCGGAATGAGTGCGTTGTGGTATAGCGGTAAACGTGAATCGGAGGCGATATAGACACACTCAGAATATGGCGTCCAGTTCAGGTAAGGATTTGTCGCTGGATAGTCGGCTGTTGCGTGTGGTTGGGCGTGTTGCGTCTACTGGTCTTGTTTGGTTGTATGGTCCAATGAAGCTTTGGCTGAAGCTTGCTTGAGAAATTTGATCGACGGGATGATTAGAAACGAAATGGACAAAAAGAGTGACTGCAGTATCGAGCTGAAGGAGTGAAGCTCGAGCTGCGCTGTAATATTAGTTGACGACGGAAGGAAGGAATGAACAACAAAGGTAGGCGCAACACAGTACTGTATACTTCGTCTGGTTGCCCTAAGAAACGTCGAATTTGAAATGTGGGACATGCAATTTCCATACATCGTACAACCTTAAACCTGCTCAGATCCGGTGAGCTAGCCGTCAGTCAGGCTTCGCCAGTCTAGCCCGGGAATACGGCAGTCAGCTATGACAATAAGTGCATAGAGTGTGGCATGTCGAGGCGTGAAGCTGTAAAGGTGTGCGAGATTGAGGTCGAGCTTGGGAATTAGAGACATGTTGAGAATCAGGTGCAGCTTAGCAGATGCAACAAGGAGTACACCACTCAAGTCCGCCCCAGGGAGACACTGCAGTCCCTTGGACACATATGTATTGCTGGTGGGTAGCACCACTATCAATAACCATGCGTTGCCTACTCAAGCCACAGGATTTCGCGTGTAAAAGTCGAGGTGCGTCGTGTTAAGCATTAGCTGCTCGTGGGTAGAACGTGAGCTCGTAAGCTGATACCATTTACAATACCTGGTATATACACTAAGACAGCTGAGACAGTCGAGCTGGTTGTAGGGATAATAAGGATGATATAGCTCTAGAGAGAGCTGGCGGGGCTCTGTATGTCGCGTTGGACTACTGGCTGGTGGGGTCAGGGTCAACGAGGGGGAAAAGGCAAATCATCAACATCAATCAAAAACTTGTGTCAGCAAGATGCAGAGCCAAAGCCACCTTATCGACTGTTCTGTACGACGTCGGGACAATCCCCCCATACGGATAGGCTCAAGCTATCCGGCATGCTGTCTACAGCACACTGGCCTCATGCCTCCACTGGATAGCCTCGCTTACGCTTCCGATCCGAATAAACTTCGTGCTGCATCGCGAAATATTATCTCCTGCAGCTCAGAGCTTGTTACAATAAACCTCCTAGGGAGACACCTGAAATGCAGACCTAAGAAAAGTCACACTCACACTCACAAACACATCTCTCCCCTCCTCTCCATCTACCATTGATCGAACCTGACGTGTGTTTATCGAGCATTCCGTTGCCTTCCTCTCAGCCGACCCAGACGACCTCCCTTGCATTGCTCTCCACCCTACCTCTTCCGCATCTGCTCTGCTTAGATCGACACTCGTGCTCCAACGCATACCTCAATCAAGCCGCCCGTAGGCACGCAAGGATAGAGAGGGCGGGTCCTTCTTCTACCTATTACCGCGTCGACATTCTTGTATCTATTGCTTCAACTCCTTTGGCTTGCCAGCTTTTGTTCATATAACTTGGCCTGACCCCAGTATATACCTTTACATTCGTGCCCACACCAAGCTGTACAGCGTCAGAAGCTTCAGCCTTTCTCAATCGATCTCACTAGGGTCCAATATCTCGAACCGAGCCAGCTACATCTGGACATATCCGCTGCATTCCTTTAGCACAACCATATCCCAGCAGCAACATACTGTCTTCTCACGCCTTCCATGCTCTCGGATAACAGTATCTGCAATCTTGAGCAATAAAGAGCCATGACAACTACTGTAAGAGTCTCCGACCATTCAACACATTCGACTGCAGCTGACCTTCATACCAGGCCCGTCCTCTACGGCTTGGTGACTTCGACTCAGCACGCCCCCGGCGTCCTTCCGATAACGCATCTCCTCCTTCATCTGCTCGGCTACCTCCATTACAGATCCAAACGTCGAATCAATGGTCAAAGAATATCTGGGGGTTTTCTGGAACTGGAGGTAATGGGTTTGGAGCTGTAGGAAGACCAAAAGGTGCGGGTTACATGTAGGTTGAAAAGATGGAAAATTATGCTGATATCAAGCTAGACAGCACAGACGACAGAAAGTCTCCTAGTCTGCTTTCACCAGCAGGCCCATCACCATGGATCAAATCATACGGCCTGCCGAGCCCCATCGAACCCTCGATTGGTGATTTCGGGGCAAAGCGTCACCCAGTCGTGCATAGCAAGAACGCCATATCGCCCACCTTTCAGTCGGCGAAACAAATGCCACAAAAGACATTGCCATCTATTGGTAGTCTATCTCTACGGACATACGGCCTCAATGGTGACAGTCGTCCTACTGAGACAAGTTCTGCTCGGCCAGCCTTTAATCGACTGGGCAGTCGTGTCACATCACCAGCGGAAGCCTTTGAAAGTGGTCGGCAACATGCAAACAGTCTATCTTCGTGGGATCCCCACCCCACCGAATTCGCCAGTCGACCAGCAAATTCTGTTGTCCAGTCAGCTGCCGCGGAGTATGCACCATACACCGAAAGATTTGGTTACATGCCTGCTAAAGCTGCTGATACTGTTGCGGACCATTCGGTCTGGTCGTCAGCCAGACAGCCTTCGCCGGCAAGCTACAATATTCAGCAAGGCAGTGTCAAACACTCGTCGTCTGTCCGAGCTCCTCTGCATCACGACTCTCAATGTGATACTGAGGGAGGATTCGATATGGTTCAGAATGGTCAGCAAGCTCCAGCTCATACACAACGATCGAGCGACAGAGACGCATATACTCTGCACACACAGGGCTCTACTCATCACGAACTTGCTCCGCTGTCTCATGCGGCATGGGATGCAGAGTATATACCAAGAAGTTTCGTGCCAGCATCGGCATTGACGCGCCAGCTAGACTCTCGTGCACACACGCAAGCGTTTCAAGATTCCCAATACAGCTCCGACCCGCATCGCCGGAATGCGGATCTATCTCAATACCGTCTTCCTGCACTGACCGACGAGTATGAACTGAGGCAAGCAGTTGCAAGCATGGATCCTCGTCTGCGCACTGGGTACCTTCAACTTGACCGCAAAGGCATGCTCAGCCTGCAGGAGCAAGATGACATTATGCAGAGTTTCATGCATGCACATCTTCGCAGCCAATACCTTGCTTCACTACCCTACAACTTTCCAGGTGGAGGACATCCTGGTGCATCCCAGTATATGCAGACGATGCCTATGCAGCCAATAATCCCCACTAGCCGTGCGGGTGACAATCATCAGGCGATGCGAAGCCAGCTGCTGGATGAATTTTTAGCAAGTCAGAAGACCAATCTGCGACGATTCGAGCTCAGAGTGAGTTGTACTCCTACTACTGCATGTCCTGTACTGACATTTCGATGAGGACATCTACGATCACATTGTCGAGTTCAGTGGAAATCAGCATGGCTCGAAGTTCATCCAAAACAAGCTTGAGACAGCCACAAGCGACGAGAAGGAACGAGTGTTTCGGGAGCTCATGCCAAATGCGATCCAGCTGATGAAAGATATTTACGGGAACTATGTGATTCAGAAAGTTATCGAGCGTGGTGATCAGAGTCAAAAGACGGCACTGTTCAACGTCATGTCTGGAAAAGTCTACGAGCTGTCTTGCCAGGTATATGGCTGCAGAGTAGTGCAGACTGTGAGTCCTTCCCAAGGATACTGTGAACCAGTGCTGACTATTCTCCAGGCTCTGCAGCATGTTCTTGTTCACCAGCAAGCCGCCATGGTTGATGAGCTCAAGAATCACGTCCTCGACTGTGTCCGTGATCAGAATGGTAACCATGTCATACAGATCGTAGTGAAGCACGTTCCTGCCGAATACACACACTTCGTTGTTGACGCATTCATCGGCAACATCAAGCACCTTGCAACTCATCCATATGGTTGCCGTGTCGTCCAGCGACTACTTGACCACTGCGTGGAGCCAAGTAGATCGCAAATATTGCACGAGCTTCATGCTTGTGCAAATGATCTTGTCTCCGATCAGTATGGCAACTATGTTACACAGCATGTTCTCGAGCATGGCTGTCCTGAGGACCGTGCCAAAATCATCGCGCTTGTTCGCCAACATCTTATCCCATACTCCAAACAGAAGTTTGCAAGTAATGTGGTGGAGAAGTGTCTCAACTATGGCAATGAGGAGCAAAGGCGTGAGATCATGCTTGAGATCTCAGCAAAGGCTCCTGGATGTGAAAGCGCACTTCCTCTCCTCATCAAGGATTCTTTCGGCAATTATGTCATCCGTGAGTGAAGCTGAAACGCACGCCCAGGTATAATTTGCTAATTCTTAAAATAGAACGACTGCTCGACACACTTAGTCAAAGGGACTATGCACACTTTGTTGAAGTCCTGACACCCGAAATCGCCGCCCTTCGACGAATGGCGCCCAACAACAAACAAGTGGACAACGTAAGCGGTGTCCCTCAGATTACAGGAAATGTTTCGCTAACACTACTTTCAGGTCGCGAAAAAATGTACCGACACGACGGAATGTACAATCATCAGCACTACCACAATCCCGCACTCCAAGCTATGCGCATCGACACAGCCAGCTCTACTCCAGCACTTACACACGACGAGAGCAGTCCATACAGCACATCCCAACCCAGCGTGGTTGACGAAAATACATCTTTACATGCAGCAAAAGATCCGCGAATGACCGATATCAGAATTGAGGTTACCGGACACTGATGCGTACATCAATTTTATCCATCCGTAAACAGCTGCACACACGACTTGATACAACGATAGGCATTGACCTACAAGATATACAGCGATACAGCGACGTTTAATCTACTGCAACTACTGAAATTTAGCAGTACTGCTACCCAGGGTTTCACTGTGCTTTATTGGTAACATCAGCGATACAATCTATACTATGCATACGATTTGGATGATGGGGGGCATGGCACTGGCATGGGATGCACATCGTCAATGATACCAGGGCATGGAAGGAGGGCATAAGGGGCATGGATTTGATGTGGTGATATTTGTTACGAGATTTGAGTGAAAATACGTTTGTCAATGAGCCAGATAGGAGCTCTGTAGCGAGATAAATGCTTCCTGCTATTCACATCGCGGACAAACCCAGCGAAATCACCCTTCTATAGCTAGCCAGTCATCAGCTTGTCGGTCATGCAGACTGCAGGGCCACTGTTTGCATACCCTGAAAAGGACCAGATTATATAATCACAAATCTTCTCACAAAAGCCATCCAGGTCCTCATTACCTTTTTCCACTTCTCCTTCCTGCTCTCAGCCACATCCCCAAAATGACCGACCGCAAAACCGGCGCGTACGGCACCAACAACGGCGGCGACACTGGCTTCCGCAAAACCTACAACAAAGAAGACTACTCCGCTGCCGCCGCCTCCCGCGAAGCAAAATACCGCGAAGAAGGCAAAGCGCGCGCCGAAGCCAAAGCCGCCGGGAAGACCTACCACGCCCGCGCCTCCACACCTCCAGACGCCCGCGACACAGAAGCCCGCAAGACCCGCCTCGATGTATCGTCACTTGTTGGAAAGCAGACGCTGGTGCCTGCTGGGGCGAGCATGGGGAAGAGGGGACGCGGCGCGGGGTTTTACTGTCAGGACTGCGATTTGACGTTTAAGGACAATTTGCAGTTGGTGGATCATTATAACAGTAGGCAGCATTTGATTACGACGGGTCAGACTGGGGAGGTCAAGAGAGCGGGGGTGGAGGAGGTGAGGGAGAGGTTGGCG
>Ga0058702_10001146_pt1 | contig 10214 bp, 9 predicted proteins | sample AgamicOrSfe_FD_83781 | JGI IMG/M metagenome (GOLD analysis project Ga0058702, IMG submission 83781) | Agave microbial communities from Guanajuato, Mexico - Or.Sf.e | ecosystem: Host-associated > Plants > Phyllosphere > Phylloplane/Leaf | place: Guanajuato, Mexico | collected 2012-05-30
GTCTGCGCTTGAGCCGCCACGGAGGAGAAGCAGCTCGACGGCAATCGCAAGTGCTCGCAGCGCATAGTAAGGTGACATCGAGCGAGCGAGATATGAGTAGCTTGCCGCCTCGAGTAGTTGGTCAACTGTGTCGGCACGGACCCTGGCAGAAAGAGACTGTGGACTAATCAACATTGTGAGCGCTGCCATCTCGTTGACACCAGCGTAGTGCTTCCATGCTTTGTCGTTGCTGTAGTCTGTACGTAGCAGCTCATAAGTGCTTTGTGCAAGCTTGAAATCACGAAGCATATAAGCGTAGTCTGCAAGTTTGCGCATGATGGCTTCTGGTGCATCTGGGCGGTAGAAGCCTTGAAGAGAGTCGTAATTACTATTGGGATTGTTCGGATTGCCCAAGGGTGAAGAGGCTGTCCTCGATGAGCCGAATGGTGACCACTTCTTGGCGATGTTGTTGAAGCGACCTGTCAGTCCACGTCTTCGTGATGCCACCTGATCATTCCACTGAGCACACATCCTTTCCATCAATGGCACTATCGATTGTGTGACCATCTCCCGCACGAAGTTCCTGATGGACGCAGCATCGGACTCAAACAGCCAAGGACCGGCATCCTCGCCGGCCTCAAAGTTTTCTGTAGTCGTTAGTCATGGGCCTCATCACTGCACAAGTCTCGTACCTTGCTTCCTGATCTCTTCCAGCTCTTCTGCAGCAGACAGCCATTCGCACACTGGCAAGCGAACACAGTCGTCGTCTGAAGGCACACATTGCTCACTACGTATTCTGAGAAGATGACAATGTAGTCCAAAGTGTCGCTTCATCTGGTCGAACAGGGAGGACGATCTTTGTGCATCATCATGGTCTTCGTCGTGCACGAGTACATAGTAGCGAAGATAATCTGGGTTGACCCATTGAGGTAATCGTTGATCACCAGCAGTCGTGTTGGCGTACATTTGTCTCAACTCTTCGATGGGATCTGGATGTCGAGAGCTTATTGCTATTACGCAAGCTACGGGATGAGAGAAAGTCTCGTGTGGACTCATGGGTATGCCGGAGAGCAGTCTTCGGAGGTATAAAGAGTGGAAAGGTGAATTATGAGGTGTATATGAGTCCGCGGACGGCATCCCGTGCGTCAAGTAATCTTCAGCGCCTGGCGCAGATTGGCCTTCCGAATATGCCAAATGTTTTGCGACTGTGTCTTCAATGTAGGGTAGATCGCCACCAGTACGTAATCGAGAGGAAGAAGCTGGAAAGTATTTATCGACAAGCCCATCGACACTCGAAGGGCGGATATCAGTACTCTTTCGGTCTGCCAGCCGTGGCCCTTCGATGCCATCTTTGAGTTTCGTGAATCTCACGCCGAAGTCTTCCCAGCTTCTACTCGAACCACTACTATCTCTGATCGTGACTTTGCCTTGTACTGTCTCTCCAGCAGGTCTCACAAGCTGCAGAAAGCCCCCAGGGAAGCCCTTTTGAGCAAGTAGGTCTTCAACATCTTGTGACGGATATACTGCGACGTGTGGTACAAATGATCTCAATATCAGATCTTTATATGTGCTTGGTATACCAGAAGATCGTTCTTGTGGGCCGGGTGAGAATATAGACTGGCCAATCTGTGGTATTGGAGGCGTCCCAGTTGTCAGGAGGGAGCTGGATCGCGTGGAAGGTGCTGAGCCGGAGCCACTTGTGGATGCGAAGATGGCGGAGAGGGATGGATTGGAGCGACGGAATGGGAGGTTAAAGTCGGTTGTCAGCCGCGTAGGTTTGTCGGCGGCTTTGTCTGGGCTGCGCAAGCGCGGTAGTGTGAGAGAAGGATCAGAGTTCGAAAGCGGCGGAGATACAGGAGGACTTTCATCCTGTTGGTAGGATGTCATCGGCGCGTGTGATTGTAGGGTGTCATTGGATTGAGATGTTTGCTACATCTGCGACTGTGACACAAGGCGGTGCAGCAAGCGTGTCTCTTGTACGAGGACGTTCGTGATATCCAATGTTTGTTGTCCATGGCGTCAGGTCGGCGTTTGAGGGCGGTTTGGGGTGGAGTTGCATCCGGGACATTTTTATGCAGCAAGATTCACAATATCTGAAACACCACCTGCACCTCCTACACGCGTGCGGCGTCATCATGAAAGAGTGAATGTCCGTTATTCTACCATTCCTCTCACGACGGCTACGACTTTTACGATCACCACGTACTTTTCCTCGACTTTCTGATGCGCGTTTTGTGACCACACGGCGAATTTCTGCTTTGCGAGGAACGCCTATTGCTCAAAGAGCTTGGCTAGCTGAAGGAAAGAGCCCCATCGTGCCCGCAAGCATGGTGACAACAGAAGCTGCCGCGAGCAAAACAGTCAAACTCGAGCTCACCGAGCTTGAGAGTATTTTACGGCAGTTGCTCCTCGATGTGGCACACTACATCAACCCAGAATCACCAAGTGAGCTCCGATTCACCGGTGGCTGGGTTCGTGATAAGTTACTGGGCGTGGGAAGTCATGACATCGACGTGGCAATCAACGACATGACAGGGTATCAATTCGGCCTCAAAATGAAGGACTACCTCGAGGTGCCAGGAAATTCTGACAAGTATGGTCTTGATGGCGTGGCCACCACAGACGCGAATGCCAAAAGCCAGACTGCACAGAACAAGACTGTGGTCGTGCCAGGTCTACACAAGATCGAAGCCAACCCAGAAAAGTCAAAACACTTGGAGACAGTCACGACAAGGATCTTCGGTCTTGACATTGATCTTGTCAACTTGAGGAAGGAGACCTACACCGAAGACAGCCGTAATCCCCAGATGGAATTTGGCACTCCTGAAGAGGATGCTCTGCGGAGAGATGCGACGATCAATGCTATGTTTTACAATTTACAGACTGAGGTTGTGGAGGACTTTACTGGTCGTGGGCACGATGATATGAGAGAAAGAATCATTCGCACACCACTCGAGCCATATCAGACATTCAAAGACGATCCGTTGCGTGTCCTACGACTGATTCGCTTTGCCAGTCGACTAGCTTACAAGATCGAGGAGGACGCAAGGAAAGCTATGAGTGAGGCGAGCATCCAAGAGGCTCTTAAAGTCAAGATCAGCAGGGAGCGTGTCGGGGTGGAGCTTGAGAAGATGCTCAAAGGTATGTAGGACCGTCCATGTTTGACGACAGCACAATCTAAGATCTCCTAGGCCCGGATCCTCGAAAAGCGCTGGCCCTGATAGACGAGCTGCAACTCTACGACACAATCTTCACAGATCCTACCAGTGGCAATGATTTCAGTCCTGAGCATGATCTCTGGCGCCCTTCATACACATGCCTCTTCAACATCTTGAGCGATACATATCCAAGTGTGATCAAGACAACCCTACTGCCTGATCAAGATCATGAGTACGCAGCATGGATGCTGGCAAACTTCACGGCGTGGATTGACGCACCAGTTCCTCAACCAGCGAAGCCAGGAGGAAAGATGCCACCACATATTGCCGTTAATGCAGCAAGAGAAGGGATTAAGGCACCGAACAAGATATCTGATGTGCTCAATGCTGCAATACGAGACACGAACGAAATACTGTCACTGAAGAACGGCTATGCAAGCAGCCAAAGAACGGGCGCATCGTCAGAAACAGCAGATTGTGCCGCACGAGACACACTGGGAATGGCGATTCGAAGATGGGGAAGTGCATGGCGCAGTCAAGCAGTTTTTGCCCTCATGCTAGAAGTCGCAAGATCAACGAAAGGCCCACACGGTAAGTACGCCTGGCTCGTTGCACCTGCACTATGCTAATTGAATCTCTTCAGATATCATGCGTGAGTGGTCCTCCTGGCTTGCGCACCTGGAGAAGATTGATGTTCTCAATGCTTGTGAGTTCAGACCTGTCGTCGATGGCAAGGCGCTCTCGAAAGCTCTGGGACTGAAACCAGGACCGTGGATGAAGGAGGCTCTCGACGTCGTCATGGCCTGGCAATTGCGGCAGACAACATCTCCAACAGTTGAAGGCGCCATTGAAGAAGTTCGGAACAAACATGGTGAGCTTACCGCCGTGCTGATCCGCCATTTCCTCACGCTTACCATTCGCCCTTTGTTTGCAAAGAAGCAGACGCGCAACGTGACAGCTCAGGGCCGAAAGGTGATGAGTCAACCGGTCCTCCCAGGAAGGTTCGTCGGGGCTGAAGAAGACGAGGAAGCTAGTCGACCGTGGAAGAGCGATGCGTTTGTCGTCGACATTCTGAGATGGATCGTGACGAGCCTGGATTCGAAGCTGGTAGAGGAATACTGGCCACTACTGTTACCTCCGATACTCGCGCTTCTGGACGATATGGAGGTCAAATACAAAGCTTTTGGCTGCACTCTATTGTCCAATTTACTAGCTACAACTCCTCCAGCCTTATTGGCACGAACTGGCCTAGGTCCAGTCTTCGATGACGCTGTCACACCATGTCTATCCTACCTACCAACCTTGACTCCGGAAGCTGAGTCGATCTTGCTTCTTGATGCAGCATATCCCGCTCTCTACACATTGACTGCCGTCCGCTTCTCATCAAACACGACTGAGTCTGTACAGGCCGCCCCGCAACACATTCCCTCTCTTTACGTCCAGCAGCTTTCCCACATCCTCCACACCCAGCTCCTCCCCAGCATCGATCGCATGCTCGAGTCCCATCCCGCAGTAGTCGTCACCCTTCTCACTCATCTCAGCACACTCATTGCACAGCTCCGCACCGACACAATCGCACATCTCGGGGATATCGTGCCGATGCTTACGGAGATCTTATCGATGCCATTCATCGCAGCATACCCACCGCTTCCGCATGCTGCAGCACGCACATTACAAGTGCTTTTGGCAAACGCTTGGCCAAGGATATGGCGATGGCGAGGAGACGTGCTTGGTGGGCTATGTGCTGCGTGGATACGGGCATCGGAAGAGAGCGAGGCAGAGGGTAATTCCGGGACAAGAAATACAGTGGGAACGGAGAGCGAGCAAACTGAGGCATGCAAGAAGGAAATGAGGGTGGTGGTGAATATGCTAGTAGCAGCTGTAGATGCTGTGGTTGTAGACGGGACCGTGGATGGTCAGACTGTCAATATAAGAGCTGAGCTGGAGCGGATGGTGCAGACAGACCCTTGCTTACAAGAGCTGCTGCATGTCCAGGAAGACTGACAGTCTCGACATGATCAGTGCAGTCGCCCGAGAAGAGTTGACCTACAGATTGGTATCTACTCAAATTATGATCATGTCAGACTACAGATCGGAGCGTTGCTCTGATGTTCGAAAAGGCTGGAAAATAGGGTGAAGAGTGCCGTCTGGCTCTTATGACGATAAGCTATGATGATCCATGGTCACATCTGCCCTCGACCGCCCTTGGTTCGCATACTTTTGAGGTGTCTGAGCGCATCTGGTATCCATTATACCCTGGATGCACCCTTCCCCTTCCCCATGATCTTCCAGCCGACCTCTTTAACACTTGTACGGCACTCTCCCGAAGATAACTTGATAGCACACTACCTCAGAATATCGTCATTTCCGAACTCATCATGTTTATCAATCCTTGCCTTAGTTTTCGCCTTATTTTTCCCCTGCTTGGCATCGTTCACGCAGCCACTACGAGCGCATCAGCCAACTTTGCTCCCCAGATCACCTACAGTACTACAAGAACGATAGGTCACATGACAGTGGTTACTGTCGGATATGGCTACGTTGCTGAGAAAGAGACAATAGATTCTCTAGACTTCATCGTATCATCTTCGACCTCAGGCGCGGCCTCGACACCGACAGCTATCTCGAGCCTGAACACGACCGCATTGACCGACTCTGTCACAGAAGCTACCACTTATCGACATACATTGTCAACCACAGTCACGTTTGCACATATCACTGTCATCACTTTCAAATATGATGAGCTTGCTGCCGAGACTTTGAGACCACTGGAATTCATTGCCACTAAACTTCATGCGTATAACCCGACTACTGAAGAACTTACCTTCTTCGTGAGCTCTGATGGATTAGGAGTTTACGGCGATTGGCCTGTTGCATCAGTATCCTCTTACTCCCAGGCTTTATCCACGTCTTCTACCTACGCGTTATCTACCTCTTCTCCCTATACGCCGTCCACATCTTACACTTCCTCGGCTTCAGCCTCATCCTCAATGTCACACTCCACCTCTAGCGCAAATGCAAGCAGTACGACAGGCCCCGTATCTCTTTGCGTCCTAGACACCGGCAATACCATCGACGTCGCGAATCAGCTGCTCCGTACAACCGGATATCTGATAGTAAGTCGTCCCAGATCCTTGTGAAAAAGTCTACGGTACTCTCCACGCCTTGCAAAGTACTGATCTAGTGTCACGAACAGGAAAGACACTACCCGGCTTTTGTCACTTACTTGAAAGTGCTCCTTGCTGTCTGGCGATGGCTATTGACGAGCTTCTGGAACGGCCGATATTTCCTCTTGGTTATCCTCGGGTATCTCCTGGGACGAAATGTCCATCGACCAGGCATCAGGAACAGGCAGTGACGACAAGGATCGTTTGCACACGGTCTTATTTACGATATAAGATTGAGTATACATCCAGGTAAAGGACTCTACCTCGGACTATTCAGCAAGCAAATGCTTTTCCAACCTCGCCTGAAGCATACGCATCAATAATGCCCTGAATGGTAACATACAAGCCTGCCACACAAACAAAGGCACCGCCCGCAATCGTGGCAATTGCCAAAGTTGCCTGAAACCAGTGGTGTTTCCATGCTGCTCGGCCACGAATCTCCGACGTAGTGCCCTTGCCATCAGCATTACCGGAGTGATACGTGTCGTGCAGCCAGAAGAAGCCGGCAATGCCATAGGTATACCATGATGCAAACTAGAGAGGTTGATGTCAGTCTGATAACATCGTTCTTGTGGCGGAACTAATTCTTACCAGCGATGCCGCGAGTCCGACGATGTAGTTAAATATGGGCACTCCCACAGCTAGCACAAACGCAGCACCGTTCATGATGATGATCAGGAACGTCCAGATGCTCCATCCTACCACAGTGTTTGAGTGCAGATGGTGGCTATTCCGGAAGAGCCTCACAAAGATCAGCTTACTGGCGGTATGCGCGTATAATGCACCAGCAATTAGAAAGTTTGGTATCGCTACACCGAAGGCGATCTTCTGCCACAGGACGGGCAAACTTGAGAAAGCCGGCGACGCCACACTGTCACCTAGATACAGGTAGCAGACCACGGCGAAGCAGATGTAGAAGAGTGTGGCGAATGACTGGAGTGTGTAGGCAGCTTTCATGGCATCTTCGGGCTTCTTCATCTCGGAGATGAGGATGAAGAACATGAAGTGCCCTGCATAAGCGAAGACTGGGTTTGTGACGGCTGTGAAGGCATTGTAGAAGGTCGTTGGCTTTGTGATCTCCCACGTTCGAGGAACAGTTGGCTTGAGGCCAGCGACTATCGAAAGCGTCAGCTGTTTTGGTTCGTGCAGACTCTTCTTTGCAAGTCTGAAGAGTTCTGGGGATAGTGCAGTAGAGTCCTGGGGAGAGTGCAGTAGAGTCCTGGGGAGAGTGCAGTGAGGATCTTGCTCAAGTTTCTAAGACATACTGATCATTGCAATGACTCCCGCAGCCATGATGGACAGCACAGACGGCACACTGGCCCAGCCCAGCTTATCCAGCGTCCTCGGAAACGACGCCACCAGCGTCGCAGCCGCGAAGATGCCAGTATACAGCATCAAGCACAACTTATTATCACTCAGTGTCTGCAATGCAATCTGACCTGCCACAAACTGGCTGCCTGTGGCAAAGATCGCAAAGGCGACCGTGCCAAATGCTAGGATCTCACGGCCAAGAGGTCCAAAGACAATCATACCGGCGTCGCCCATCGTGTGTACTTCAGGATGGCGTAGCTTGAAGTTGACGAGGAGCCAGGACGTGTAGGTCGCCCAGATGCCGAGACCGGCGATGATTAGGATGCCGGGGACGAGACCGACGACGCCGAGGGCGTAGGGGAGGGAGAGCATGCCATTGGAGACAATCTCGGCTATCATGAGGATGGCGACGAGTTGCCAGGAAAGGGTTTTGTATTTGATCTGGGGAGGTTAGCTGGGATACTACTAAACTCGAAGACATGTCTAAAGGTGTCTTGGGGGAAGTGCCGTAAGGACTCTGCTCCAACCGATACTCTGTTGACGGTGTTCACAAAGACCGAGTTGGTGTAGAGAGATTGGAAGCATCTTTAGCACATACATCGTGATGTTCCTCACTGCCAAAGACATCGTGATTGTGAGTGGTGCCGACTTCACCAATAACACCACTTTCCTCTGAGCTTGACGGCCGCCAGGCTTTCTGTTCTTCTGTCTTCATCTCGTCTCTCATCTTTCTGCTTCAGCTACAAAGCAAGACTGATGGCGCAGGATTATATATGTTGCCGACTTTGGTGACATGCTGATAGCAATGCTTCAGCATCCGTTCTGGGCAGTCACGATAAGCTAACCCACCTGCCTCTTTGAGGTGAAGCTCTTGGTATGACGCTGTACAACAACGTCCATGGATGGCATGTTCCTGACAGCGCAGAGTCTTCGAAGGCTCGATGCGGCGTGCTTGATACCATGCATCGCATCCTGACAAGTGCTTCGGATAGGTTGGACTGGGTCAATTCCGCGTTCAACAAGCCTGATCGTAAAGCCTGATTGCAACCATCAGGCTGATCGAGTCTGGCTCAGCGCCGGGCTGCCGTTGTAGAAGCGAGACCGATCAAGTGGCTAGGAGTACAGTCGGGTACTGAAACATAGATGGACTGCAAAGTTGAGAGGAGGAAATCATTGAAAGGTTTTTTTCTGAAGAGTGCCGCAGATTTTCAGCCCTTCACATTCAACACCATCAACTCACTTCTTCCTTCCCGGCTCCTCCCTTTCGGACTTGAAACCTGCCTGGCCCTTACACATTGAGTGGTAAGGCAATGCTCACCGGATCTTTATCCAATATATAACTCTTCCTTCTTTCGATACCCCTGAAAACAGTAAAGACCACGTGGTACAAGAAAGCTACGTCTAGTGCAGCGTCCCGTTTGCCTCCTGTCCCACTCACCCTCTTTTCGTCACCATACCTGATCAACGTATACACAAGCCAGACAAAGCCCCAACAGAGGCTGGACATGCCAACAAGCGCAACAATCTGCAAGTATGCCTCATTTCAGACATCCTGTTTCGGAGTAGCATTTTTCTGCAGCTCTTCAAGAAGTCCGGTGGGCCAGTGCCACAGAGTGTTTGGCAGCACCGCGAACCCATATGCTAAAGTAGGAAGAGAGGCATCGCCAGACTATAGATGTTTGTAATTGAGCATAGAAGACGTCATCGGAGTCGTCTTTGAGAGACATCTTCCACTGGAGTTCCAGCCAGGTGATTCCTACCATGATAGAAAGGGAACAGAAGAGCAGGAGGGCGTCATTTCGATACTTTCTGACGGTATACATGGACCAGAAAGGCGTGGCCGGCTCGACTAGAAGCGTGGCGGAATGAGCTCAGCTGATAATTCCTTTGGGTGCACTTTACTGGCTCACCTTTGCCTCATCATGGACGCGCCAGCTGAGAGCACAAACCATACTACAAATCACAGATCATAAAAGCAAACTGCGTAAGCTGCTCTCGAATAGTCGGGCGTGAAGGGACATACACATCACGAAGTGTTTGTCTATGCTCCCGACTTTTCCTCACATCAAGATCTTGTTTCATATCATCTTTCCCTGGTGTTTCACGTTTCATGTTTGTCAAACAGGCTCTTCCTCCTTGTCATTTCCTTTTATCCCGTGCGCTGAGCCTTCCAGCCACCTCTATTTCCCTTATATCTGACTGCCCGCCTATCATTTTCTCTTTTTCTTTGACCATTCTCGACACTCTCTACATATCTAAGCCTTTACTTCATCTAATTACCACGATGCGCTCTTCTATAACAATGATCGTGGTCACTCTCTTCCTTCTCATGCTCGCTAACGTTATGGCGGCCGGCAAAACGATCTGGGAAAGTGAGGATCCCGATGCTTCAGACATGACCATCTCCCCTGCTCGTTCCCACGAATACTCTACCAGCACCGGACACGCGACCTCTGTCTTCACCCAGACTATGTCCTATTCCCTCGATGATTTCCAGCGCTCACTGTCCAAAGCATGCGGCACCAACTATGCCTTGGTCGAACCAATCTTCAAGGAGCTGCCAACCATCACGACCTCTCTCAGTGTCATCACCATTCAA
>Ga0058702_10001147_pt1 | contig 10213 bp, 10 predicted proteins | sample AgamicOrSfe_FD_83781 | JGI IMG/M metagenome (GOLD analysis project Ga0058702, IMG submission 83781) | Agave microbial communities from Guanajuato, Mexico - Or.Sf.e | ecosystem: Host-associated > Plants > Phyllosphere > Phylloplane/Leaf | place: Guanajuato, Mexico | collected 2012-05-30
GAACATCCTCGAAGAGTATTGATGTATTCACTTATCAGGTGGCGGAATGCTCGTCACTAGAGACAGAGTAATCACCACAGTGCACGTTGAGAATGGTGAGAAGATCTAGAAGTCGCCACATTGCACCTAGGCAGAATGTTCTCGATACGCCTTGATACGTCCCTAGCCTTGGCAGATAGTTACTGCTCGCACGACCCCGCAGTTAGCGACCACATTCGGAGCATTCAGGAACAGATAAGGTAGCCAGTCTGCAAATATCCCTATTTGGCAAAGACTTCCTAGGGCTGTTAGCTGCTCGGCGCTCGTTTTACTCAGCACGACTATCAATATCACGCTTACGCATGCTCTGCTGGCTGGATGCAACGATAGCAGTCCGCATATGGTGATAAGTTGCGTTCGCAAAAAACAGCATACCTGCGTCGCAAGCCTTATCTATCAGCTGAGAGGAACTCGGAACGTGATAACACTGCTTTTCGCTGGTCGAGATGAAGCATAGCCGTGTTGGAGGGCCCTGCAGCTACCTACTTGAAAGCGTGCTAAGTCTCGTGTATGAACCTCAAAAAGTTGATTGTCTTGCAAACGGATTCTCACATTCCCAGCATTGATCGCACCCGATACTTACACAAGCCCTCTCTTTCAATCCATACCTTCGCACAACGATGGCAACCAAGGTAATGAGCTACCTTGGCTCCGTCCTTGGAACAAGTCCACCAACCACAATCACCACAATCAATGGCATTGCACCACAGACGCAGAGCACCGTGCGAGCCTTACCAGCAGCATGGTACACCTCACAGGAGATGTACAGCCTGGAACGACGAGCCATCTTCTCCCGCAAATGGCTTCTGACAACACACAAACTGAGGCTCAAGCAGCCTGGCGACTGGATCCGGTATGAGATTGCTGGTTTCAACATCGTCATAGACATGGATCGTAACCACAACATCAACGCCTTTCACAACATCTGCAGACATCGTGCCTATCCTGTGGTGGATGGGAAGGAAGGTTCCGCAAAGATACTGTCCTGTAGATACCACGGCTGGTCTTATGGGCTCGATGGCAGACTGGCAAAAGCTCCGGGGTACCAGGACATGGAAGGGTTTGACAAGAACACGAACGGGCTTCTGCGTGTTCACACACACATTGACCATAATGGCTTTGTGTGGTTGAACCTTGACGGCGGCGCAGAACCCGAGATCCCGTGGCAGGATGACTTTGATGGTGTCGACAAACAGAAGAGGTTCGAAGCATATGATTTTAACGACTATGCATATGACCACAGCTGGGAGATCGAGGCGCCGTATAACTGGAAGGTCGCTGCGGACAACTACAACGAGTGTTATCATTGCAAGACCACACATCCGGATATCCCTGCTCTTGCCAATCTCGAGTCTTACGACGTGAAGCCTAAGGGTATGGCCATCCTTCATGACGCCGCCACCACAGAAGCACAGAGGGCCTCGGGGATGGTTGTCGCGAGCACTTACTACTTTCCGAACGCGTCCATGAACGTCATGTGAGTTAAAGGGAAGCAAACACTTTGGTTGGCTGAGCTAATCCAGCCCAGGCCTCAATTCTTCTTTATGCAACGCTTCGTTCCCATCTCACCGGGTAAGACAGCCGTCCGCTACGAAGTCTACCGCAACAAGCAGGTCACGGAGGAAGCCTTCCAGTTCGTCAGCAACATGTACAAACGCGTTATGACGGAAGACAAGGCGCTCTGCACTGCCGCGCAGAAGAATCTCGACAACGGCGTCTTCGTCAATGGTGAGATGCACCCTAAGATGGAGAAAGGCCCGCTGTACTTTCAGAAGCTGGTCCGTGAGACCGTAACAGACTTCCACAAGCGTGAGCAGAGCGCGAAGCAGGAGATCTGGCCGGCGAGGCAGAGGTTGCCGGGGAGTGCGTCCGAAAGTGCTCAGGACATTGAGTTTTGCTCAAGCCTTGCTTGCACTGACAAGGAGAGTCTGGCTTGGTAAGTGTGCCGGAGTGTTTGCGAAATTGGCTCTTCTAAAGGATAGCTCGGTGAGTCTTCAGCTGGAAACACGCCGCCATGTCACGAAGTCATGATATTCTTGAGCCTGGCAGGGAGGCGTCTCTCTTCTTTTGTGTAATTTGGGAGGGACGGTTTCGCGGTGCAATTCTAAGAAGTAATTAGTGGGTCTGATTCTAACCAGTCCAGCGCCAGCGTTGCACTCCTTGATTGTTCGCTGTTCTCCTGCGCGTGATAATGCGATTTTTCCCTCCTACCATTGGCCCGTCCTCCTCCTCCTCCTCCTCTTCTTCATCCTCCTCTTCATCCTCTTCGCCTCTACCAGCCGCCCCGTCCTCCGAATCTTCGTCGTCTTCTTCCGTACCATGGACTTGCATATGATTTCGCTGGAGGCCTCTCTCACGAACCATCTCTGCCTGAGCCTCTTGTAGGATACCATTCAGGTAGTCATTCGCCTGACGCCACCATGACCGAAGCTGGTTATAGATCGGGCTAACATTTTCGCCCTCGATAGCTCGCACCAAAGTGTGTAGATCGTGAGGTTGAGAGTAGCACAGACCAAGATCAGACTCTTTAGTCCACAAGTCGCATGTTTGAGGTAGATTGCCCTTTTCCAGACCACGTCCACGGAGCGGGTTGTCGTGATCGAGTGGATCAATTGGCTGAAATGTGAGGTAGTGAGGCTTGGCAGCAAAGATCAGGCTAACAACAAGTCGAGGCCACCTGAAAGCCATCTGTACGAAGAAGTCCTCATTTGTCGAGGGTTCCTCAACGCCACGGATCAGAAGCATAAATCGAGGTATGGAATCAAGCCGTATATACGGTCCACTTCATCAATGAAGATATGCTCAACCAAAGAGGCGTTTGAATAGTCTTGGTAGAGTGGCGGAACGAAGCCTGCTTGACGCACGCCATGAATGCTCTTGTTCGTTGCTGGCTCGCGTAACACAAGCAAGTATGGGTCGTCCTCTACCGCCCTGCCGTGTTGGACATAGTAATCGTTTGCACGCATCAAATTCGCGAGTGACCCTGCACCTTCATGCGCAAGTCGATCTTCTGTGCCACCATCGCCGAGTCCCAGGAGACAACTATCCTCGCTGGTCGTTTATCCTGCGCAGAAGGGGTGTTATGATGCGATGGCGCTTGCCATTGAAACTGACAAAGTCTATCTTCGATGCGAGATTTGCAAGCCGCCTGTCGAGCCCCGTCTGTCTACAACCCTCTGGATGCAACTCCTCAATCTCCTCGAGTGTGACCTATCGTGTTGCAACGTAATTGCAGACGGCCTTGCGTGCAGCTTCTCCAGGTGTGATGGCAGGCATATCTTGAGGACGTGTACTTCGATACAGCACAGTCTCCATTCTTCTCGCGTCCACAAGATCAAGCTGCGGTGTCCGTCTAGCTATTGTGCGTCTGATCATGCGGTAATGATGGGCAAGTTGGTCCTGGTCGTACTCGGCGTCAAGCACAGCATGTGCCACTCTGACCCAAAGTTTCTTCTTTCACTGGTGACAATCGGAGTAATCGGAGGTGCCTCGAAATTCTTGTACAAGAGATGCATCTGAAGCTGTCGTCGAAATGCCGGTGCTCCTGGAGCGTCTTTTTCAAACCCAGCTCTTTTTGCTCTTCAGCATGATATACAACAATACGAGGCGCGCAACATACGATAGAGTATATAGTAGCCCGGTGGGAATAGCTGAGGGTTGTAAACGGGTATTTCTAGGACATTATCCCCGCGAGACAGATCCTGGAGAATGAGCATGTCACAAATTTGCGGGGTAAATCAAAGCTTGGCGGCCTTGACTCCGGTCGGAGAAACCGAGGAGCATCAAGAGCGCGCAGCTCGGCAGGGCCTAGACACTTAGCATCAGTCTTCTTCCCCTTCTTCCTCTTCAATGGATGATTACGCTCCACAGACCAATGAACCTGCTGGCAGTGTTCCAAAAGTATTTCGACGATCAATCTGCACACCATTCTCGACCGGACCAGATCTTGTCATTTTGACCGACCATCTCGACGCGGTGAGGCTCTTCAGATCAGACATGGAGGAAAACAAGATGCGGATCAAGCCAGCGACAGGCGGCCCATCCGTTCTTCATTTTACGCCACAAGCATCAGTTTAAATACCTGTTTGTATCAGTACGAGGAACTGGAACTGGTCGAGGAAGGGCAGACGAAGGATGGTGGCTGAAACACCTCGCTTGATCATACCGAGGATTTTGTAAAGACCAACCTGAAAAGTCGAGGTTCATCGTTGTCGCTGGAAGCAGATGCAATGAGAGAGACAATAGGACCATCCAGTGAAGCCGACGTGCTTGAGCACATCGTACGGTCTCATATAGCAGCAAAACGGGGTGTTCATCACAGCATGTTACAAAGGACTGACAACTTTACCAGCGTTCAAATCATCAGCGAGACCCGCCACCGCTATTGCTAATCTTCCATTCGCCGTTAAGGATTGCGGAGCAGAAAAGCCACCAGTCCTCGAAAGAGAGCCTTTGCCCGACCTTCATAATGTGCGACTCGACTTCGCCTACCCTCTTCAAGCGAAAGAAGCTCTGGCAGAATGGCCCGACAAAGAAGCTACAGCACTCATCACTAGATTCGTGGTCTAATGGATACAAGTAAGCCTATCCCGCCTATAAAGCTTTCGAGTATGTTCCAGGATGCTGGACCAACTTCAGAAGACCTTAAGCATTCATCGGACCTAGTCTTATGGCTCTACGGCAAAGCACGCGACAACCCGGTTGTCTTCGGCTGGGCACAACGGCGCAAGATCCTGCTCGTCTGGATCCCGAAGTCGAATCAACAACTCTGTCTGACACATGTCTTCAACCTTCGAGACAACCGCGCAGAATTACAGTACGTACGTTTCCCCTGAGCACCACACTGGGCGCACAGCAAAAAGACCATCGACCACGATATGGGATTAGGTCGGTTTGTCGAACCACTGAGCGGGCTTTCCCTAGATGAGATGGTCGACGTTGTCGGCTAGGCAATCGCACATGTCGACAATGTCAAGGTTCAAGTTTGCAGCAAGAGAATGGCACTGTCACTTACAATGAGAGTCTTCACCATGCGCCTGCAATTTCGGATATCAGGGCAGGCGAATAACAAGTGGAGATTCAATCGAACAGACATGCTAAGACATACTCTTTGCTCTCTGTGATGTCGACCGATGGCGCGACACCAACGAGCGCCATAATGAAGCTGACAGACTTGCTTGGCGAAACCACTTCTTGGTGAAGGACGATGAGCAGACGAGGATGAGAAGCCGAGAGATCATCTGGACGTGCTTCTCGATCAGGGCTATAAGCTGCACGACCTGAGATTGACAGTGTCATGCTTGAAGCTATCATCTTTGTGATGGTTCCGCCCTCGACAGAAGCCGCCTTGTCACGAGCTGTGGCAGACTATCTTATCCAACGATACTTTGCAGAAGAGGCAATCTTCCATTTCGTACGTATGCTTACTGCCACAAATGTCAAGCTGGCATGTCACTGGGCTCGCCTCAGGCTGCTCCAAATCCCACGGGAAGACATTGACCTTGAAGAAAACTATGCAGAGTATCTACTCATTTGATGGAAAAATGCTGGATGACACCCCGTGACACATGCGCATACCCGGACATCTCTGAGTTATGCTGGAGCTGATGCATCTTCTCGTATACACCATCTCTTGCTGCGTGAATCTGTGACTGTCATTTGAAATTTCTTCGGTGTTGCTATTCCCGAATGCTTCTGTACTGGGCAGAACGTGTACACTGACCAGAACTGTGTGACTGAAGGTGCCGCTTCGACCTGCGACTTCATTGAAGGCCTCTCTTTTCTCGCCTCCGTTCCCTCTCTCGTAATCACGATCGAATCCCTTGACACTTGGCAGTCCCCCTGACCGGTCGCCACACCGCAGCTTCACGGCTGTAGGATGGCAGCCTCATTCACAGCGAGGTATCATGATCGATCGGACAGGCAACTGGAGATGTGATTGGGTCGTACCGTACAGTGTAAGACGGAGCTTCGGTGTCATAGAGTGAAGCTGGATGTAAGGCCGCAAAGTGAAGAAGTACCTGTTTGTCGAACAGTCCAGCTCAACATGGGTGTATAAGATAGATCTTTAGCTAACATCTTTGCATGTTATAGATAAGCAGTTTGGCCATCTGTCGAGTCGCTAAATAGTTATGCACTCCACTGAGTTATGACGAAGCCCGATATTCATTCGTTCCATCGTGTTATCTGTGATGTATGATGGCGAGGCGAGTACTGCTGTAATACCCCGAAATATACCTTACCATTTGGAAGAGTGCCTTCTTTGATCACATGTTCTCGGCCTACCTGACCGTGTCCTCACCGCGTCTTATCTTGTATCTTGTACTACGACCTTATCATCCGAAGTAAGAATGCCCGCAACACAGCTGAAGGGTCTGGCGCCGACAGCACCCTTCACGCGGTGGTCAACTGTCCCACCTAGAAGACGTCGACCTTGACCTTGCGTTTCATTCATGTCTCGTCCGAAAAGTGTATGGGATGGATGTCCAGATTCCTTCGACGTCAACTTCCCTGGGGGCTAGACCATTTGATCATGCCACTGAAGATGCTACAGCAAAACCGAAGCAGATCAAGAGCCGGAGTGGTACGTACACGTCACGAGGAGGGCCCTCGGTGACCTAAAGAACTTGAGCGAGACCGCGCTGACATTATGTTTCGCGCTCATCAGGCTGTGCAACATGCAAGAAGAAACGGCTTAAATGTGATGAGACTAAACCGGGCTGTCTTCAATGCCAACGGCGAGGCGTGGAGTGTGAAGGATATCAGAAAGACTACAAGTGGAAATCATTCGGAGAGACGAAAACCAAAGTCGTGCGAAGTGCACCGAGAAGGAGTCCTGCTTCAAATATATCATTTGCGCCGTCGCAGCAGCAGCGTCAGCAAAATCCGAAGCACTCACTCGATGCTCTTGGAAAGGCTTCAACCGTGGAGGGTTCACAAGAATGTCGTGGGGAAGTGTTCAACGATCACCGCCGCCCTTATACGTGGCTGTCGAGTCTTCGGACAGAACCTCCCATCACACCTCATGAGGATTCCTTCTTCAACACTGATGAGTATGGGTTTGTGGCGAGCACCACGGTATCACCACCTGCCGACGACAATGCACAAAATCAGCAACTTGACCTTTCACTGGACGACGAAATGGGTAGAGGCGATCAATTAGGCAACATGCAGCAGACGTTCACTTCTCTGCCATATAGACGCGCGCCAGCCTCCCGCTCCACTATGCGCATATCTTCACCGACGTTTAGCATTGCGTCAAGTCAGCCTTCCGACTCTGACGGCATTCTGAACCATACCGAGTCATCATCACAGGCTGCATCCCCAGAGGAACTCATGCAAAGATTCTACCAGGAAACATGCAGCATCTTGTCGGTCATAGATGGTCCTAATGAGAACCCCTGGCGCTCACTGATTGAGCCAATGGTAGGGGATTGCCCAGCTTTGTATCATGCCGTTTTGTCCATGGCGGCTTTTCACGGAGCGCATGATGACCCATCACTGCATAACTCCGGCGTGGCTCATGTGACTGAAGGGATCAGGTGTCTCGCCTCCGAGCTTCAGGATATGCCATTAGACCACGCTTTTGCAACATCCTTGGCGCTATCTTTCAGCGAGGGGTGGGACAGCCATGTCAGCACAGGCGTGCAGCATCTGCGCGCGGCCGGCGTAATGGTGAAGAACATTCTGATAAAATACCGGCAGGACATCGATTCGAGCCAAATGACAAACCAGGAAGCCGACAGGATCAGGTTTCTGTGTAATACATTCGTATATTTCTCCGTCATCTCACGGCTCACATGCTTCCAAGAAGCACCTGAGAATGACCTCGAGGAAATCCTCGTCACGATCAACGGCCCGATAGAGGATCAGGTTGAGGTCGACCCTCTGATGGGTTGCGCCATGAGTCTCTTTCCCTTGCTTGTTCGAGTGGCGGATCTGGTCAAATGTGTGTACAAAACGGAGTCGAACTCACTGACCCTGGTTTCGAGAGCAATGGAATTGAGAGAAGAGATTGCGAAATGGCAAGTTCCAACCGTGTCTACTTTCGAACGACCTGAAGACACGAGCTGCGAAGTTCAGCACTTGATCCAAACAGCAGAAGCTTACCGCTACGCCGCATTACTCTATCTTCACCAAGCTGTACCGGAAAACCCGAGCGAGTCAGCGGAGAAGCTGGCAAAGAAGGTGCTCTTCAAATTAGCCTCGGTCCCCATATCTTCTGGCGCTATCCTTGTGCAGATCTTCCCACTGTTCGTTGCGAGCTGCGAGGTCACAGATCCGGAAGATCGAACCTGGGTTGTGCAACGATGGACAGCAATGACGGCACGCCTAAAGATCGGGAACATCAAGTCCTGCTGGGGCGTCGTGCAGGAGTTGTGGAGCCGACGAGATGCTGCCGAGACTGAAAAGGCAGCTCGCGTTCAGAGACGGATCGCAGCACGAGGCTCTCGTGCAGAGAGCTCTTCATCGCCAGGTGTTGATATTCCATTCAGCCTCAAAAGAAAGGTCAGCTCTATTGATGCTGCCAATGCAAGAAATATCGTCTACAATGCGACCGATTACAACATCGAAAGACATCAGCGACGACCCGATAACGCCAGGCTTCCCAGATCATGGGGTACAGATTCTGAAGACTTTGTATCGCAAGGTGGGCGGGCGAGAGGTGGCTTCCTGCCCATGTCACTGCCCACAAACCTTAGTAGCAGAAGTCAAAGCGATGCTACCTTGTCACCTGCCAGCATGGTACCACGGCAAACTCGACGTCCCCTGAGCGATGCGTCATCGTCCAGCCAAATCCAATATGATTTCACTGTACGAGGTTCACTGCATTGGCTGAATGTCATGGCGGATTGGACTTGGGAGGTGTTTCTCTGAACACCAAGCTGTAAATATTCCGACTATATGTGTTGGCTCTGGGCTCTGGGCTCTAAGCTCTGTGGCAGCTACGCTACTATGCTGGTCACTGACGGCTACGACGACAAGATTCATGACGTTCGCACGACTCTGACGAATCAATGTAGAAGAATTTTCGGTCTTTCTTGTTCTCTATTCTCATATCTCATAAGCGTTGATACTGTAAGCAGTCAAAGAGCACTCTTCTTAGCTTAATTAACCTTACATCTCTCTTTGTATCGACTTCTGTTCCTTTATTCGAGTGCGGGAGCCCTGGTTCTCCTCTGATTTCTTCTCCTCACGCTTTCCCTCAACTCATGCACCTGCCCCGCTGCCCTGCAAATGCTGGAGAGCACGAGCATTGGTACATCTGGATCTCACACCGCCGGACTATTGAGTCACAGTAATTGAACAAGAACAGTTCTAGTATATATAAGAAGAAATGAGGACGACCAAATCCGCAACCGCAAGACGTATGTGTATAATGCTCTTCCAAAGACCAGTCTCAGGCCGCGACCGGCGTCGATTGAGCCACCATCTCAATCACAGGTTCCCGCACCGACTCAGCCTCCATCATCGCAGCACGCCATCCCGTGAGCATCTCGACCGATATATCATTCCCACCACAAACAATGATGACCACCTTGCTCGAACTGTCCAGCATCTTCCTGGTCCCGAGAATCTTCTGCAAGCGGCCATCGAAGCATATCGGCACATTGACCCCGACAGTCAGCTCAACCATCAGCCCTTCCTGTTCGGCCAAGATACAGCAGCCATTGGCGGCCTCTGCATCGCTTAGAACCACACTACTTACATTGGATCGCTGTGCGTATTCGAACGTCTTCTGGGAGACTCGAACACAGCCGAGACTCTTGGCTGCAGAGGTGATGCTCGGAAGAGTGATCAGCTCACCTGCACGGAGTGCTTGGTTTAGTGAGTCTGCCCCGTCCGTCTCCATTGCAATGACTTGCACCTTGTCATCCAGGTGTGCCTCGTCAAGTGCTTGCATAATCCCATTCAGCAGACCACCTCCTCCCACACTGCAAATCACGACATCAGGGTCGCCGTCCAATTGCTCGAGGATCTCCTGCATGACTGTGGCATTACCATCCCAGACATCAGGGTGGTCGAATGGCGGCACAAACACGCCGTCAGGATCAGCAGGCAGCAGCACATTCTCGATGTAAGTTTGTGATTCTGCAATGTTGGTCCCGTGCTGAATCACCGCAGCTGCACCCATGGCCCACAGAGCAGCGATCATCCTGGGCTTGGCTGAGAA
>Ga0058702_10001149_pt1 | contig 10207 bp, 7 predicted proteins | sample AgamicOrSfe_FD_83781 | JGI IMG/M metagenome (GOLD analysis project Ga0058702, IMG submission 83781) | Agave microbial communities from Guanajuato, Mexico - Or.Sf.e | ecosystem: Host-associated > Plants > Phyllosphere > Phylloplane/Leaf | place: Guanajuato, Mexico | collected 2012-05-30
ATCCCCTCCTTTGGTTGCCAGAATACCGGTAGGTGTTTGCGCATCGTTATCTTGTTGAAGGGAACTAAAGTTCACATGACCAGCCTTGTCGGTCACTTGCTCGGCGATAGGTAAACCATTTTTACCTAGCACTTGGATATGAACCCCAGGGACTGGGTTACCCTGCGTGATAGATTGCACAAAAACATCATGTGAATGATCAGCATTATTTTTTTGTATTAAACTTAAATCTGTCATTAATATTAATCTTTCAGACTTAGGACCATAGCTTGTTTTATTTGTTGTATCCCAGCCTTGCCCGGTTAAAAGAAATAATCCTAAAGGTGCAGGACGATTTTTCTCATGCGTTAAATACTGTCCTAGATCTAAAGCAGTATAATCTTCATTGCCCGCCTCAGCGGCTAAATGTTTGGTCTCGGTATAAATTTCACTAATGTTATTTTGATTAAAATCCGTAGAGAGAAAATAAGGATGATTGAAGTTGCCCGACGTTTGCGAAACTAAATCCTGAATATGCTGTGGCAATACGCGCGCAAATTCAAAACGCACTACCGGTAAACCACGTGTTAACACCGATAGTTTTTTTTCGCTGGCTAACGCGAGCAATGCCCCGGGGTGTAAAAAGCGGATTTCTTGGGGATAGTCAGGCGCAGGGGTCACAACTTTATAATCTTGCGCTAAGGTAAAATTGCCTAATCCTGCAAGGCCTTGCTTAATGATGATATATAAAAATCTGCCTGCAGGTGCTTTAATTTGAAAGCTATTTAACGCTGCAAAATCGTGCGCACTGGGTTGGGTTGTTAGGGCCAGGGGCGTGCTAAGTTTTAAAATTTGCGGGGTGATTTCGCCGGGATTTTGCCAATGAAAATGCGCAAGTTTAGCGCTTTGAGGCGTTGCAGGATAATCTTGCGGTAATACAAACGCCTGCAGATGCTGCGCTAATTGATGTTGATCAACACCAAGACTACTGTCGATGATAATAGTTTGCAGCGATATGTTTTGTTCATCTCTAGCAATCTCAGCTTGCACGGAATGAATTGAAAAATAATGTAATACATCAGGCACAAGTACTGTTTGCGATAACGCACGATCAGTCTGCCCCTCGCCAATTTTTGCCGCAATGTATTTAGATAGGGTCAGTTTTAAATAATACGCTTGTTGATTCAAGCTTAATATTTGGGTATGGACGTAAGCAGTACGTTTATTTTTATCGTAGTTAAAAGTTAGTCTTAAAGGTTGATGAGTTTTTTCATCCATCACAGAAATATGTTTTTCAAAACTTGCCGTATCAATTGCATAATTAAATGTAATCGTTGCCACGCCTTGTCGATCTTGACCGTTCAATGGATTTTGATAAATCGTAAAGTTTGAAATCGTGGCTTGTAAGGGCTGCGTGGCAAAGCTATATCGATATTGATGTATGATGTGCGGGTCAGAAAAAAGGTGCTTTTGAAAAGTTATTTGGTAGGTTTGTCCAGCAGGCCAATCAATGCTGGGTTTAAACATGAGTTGGCTGTCAGATTGCCACTGCCATGTGCCTTGGAGGTCAGGCGTTATCTCAATCCCTTGACTAATTTGCTTATTGACTTGCGCTAAGGGTGCAACTGACTGTAACAGATGATCTTTATAAAAATTTATCAACAGCGGCGTCGGCGCTAAGGGTTGCACGTTGGGTGTGATATCAGGCGCTATGATGCTCGCTGTCACATAATGTTTGGCAGGCATGTGCTGATACTGATAGATAGCAAAAACGAATACAACCAGCGTGATCAAGGCGATTAAAAAGTTTATCCGTGTTTTAACTGGATGCTGGTGCTGATAATTGGCAAAGCGTTGCGACCAGCGGGGTTTTTGCCAAGAAAATTCACCCAAGAGCTGGATCAAAGTGTTGCGCAAATGTCGTAAAATAGAAAATTTTTTCATGCTGTCTCAATTGAAATACTGGTATAAAAGCAGGGGGTTTACAGTTAAGGTAGTCATTTTTAGAAATTACACTATGCGCAAAACTGTAATGTGGTTGATAGTAATCCCAGCTTTAAGCTTTGTCAGTCTTTTAATACTGATGCCGCACAAATCATTACGAGACGTGCCATTGTCGACCGCGATTTATGCAGCAGATGGCACATTGTTGCGCTTAACATTAAGTGCAGACGACAAATATCGGATCTGGGTGCCGCTAACAGAAATTTCAAAATATGTTCAACAAACAACATTATTAGAAGAAGACCAATATTTCTACCATCATGTGGGCGTCAATCCTTTTGCTTTTGGTCGAGCCATTTATTCGACATTTATTCGCCAACATAGGCGTATGGGCGCCTCTACGCTAACCATGCAAGTGGCGCGTCTGCGGTATAGTATTCATTCTAAGTCAATACCCGGCAAATTAAATCAAATTTTTAGAGCGTTGCAACTGGAATTGTTCTATTCCAAACAGGACATCTTAGAAGCTTATTTTAATTTAGCGCCATTTGGTCATAACATTGAAGGCATAGGTGCGGCGAGCTTAATTTATTTTGATAAGTCAGCTAAAGATTTAAACCTAGTTGATAGCCTTACTTTAAGTGTGATGCCACAACACCCCGCACAACGTTTGCAAGCGCTAAAGGCGCTACAAAGAAGTCGTCACAAATTATTTTTACGATGGGTAGCGCTGCATCCGCAAGATATACGTTTACGTGCATTAATTGACTTAAGCCTGCAACTTAAATCTTTTAAAGCTGTCACATTTTCGGCACCGCATTTTGTCAACCAAGTGTTAGAGCAATATGCGCCATCTCCGGCGATACATACAACATTGAATTTAGCGTGGCAACATTTAATTGAAAATTGCGTTAAAAATTATGTCAGAGAACATACAGTTTTAGGGATAAAAAATGCATCCGTATTACTGGTTAATACTGAGAACATGCAGGTTGAAACATTAGTTGGATCTGCAGATTTTTTCTCGCCAAATATTGATGGTCAGATTAATGGCACGCACATTAAACGCTCGCCTGGCTCAACATTAAAACCCTTTATTTATGGATTGGCGATTGACCAAGGTCTTATTCATCCTAATTCAATTTTGGCTGATGTACCCATAAGCTTTGGCAATTACAATCCAGAAAATTTTGATAATCAGTTTTTAGGTCCGTTAACCGCCCATGATGCATTGCTATTAAGCCGTAATATTCCGGCAGTAAATTTAGCCGCTCGCTTGCATGCACCCAATCTTTTTCAATTCCTGCAGGCTGCTAAAGTAGGACAGTTAAGGTCTGAAAATTATTATGGGTTAACACTGGCACTTGGCGGTGCTGAAGTAACAATGCAGGAACTTGTGAGCATGTATGGCGCACTGAATAATCACGGTATTTGGCAACCCTTACAGTTTACCCAAAATTACCAAGGCTACGCACAGGTTAAATTGTTAAGCCCGGAAAGCGCATATTTAATATTAGATATGCTTAACCAAAATGGTATTGCTTATAAAACCGGGACGTCTGCAAATTTTCATGATGCCTGGTCGATTGCGGTTTTTGGACATTATGTATTAGCGGTTTGGGTAGGCAATTTTAATCAGCAGACAAATACCAATTTGGTTGGTAATGCGATAGCTACCCCGTTGATGCTTACCATCGTCCATCAGTTGCACGCAAACTTCAATCTTGATATCAAGCCGATTAAACCTTCGCCCAAGTTACATATGGTTAAACTGCCAATTTGTAAAGCTTCAGGCATGCTGCCAACTGTCAATTGCGTGCAGACGACGCTAGGATGGTTTATTCCTGGCAAGTCGCCTATTGCAAAAGATACGGTATTTAAATCTGTTGCGATTAACCCGCTTACCGGTCTGCAAACTTGTCATATTAATGCCAAAACCCGGTTTGAAATTTATGAATTTTGGCCTTCTGATTTTCTGCAATTATTTAAAAGGGCTGGATTTGCCAAAAAAATGCCGCCAGCTTTTGAGCCAGGTTGTCAGCAAATAGTAAGTGAAGGCTTGATGCCAGAAGTGATTTTACCGAAAAAAAATTTGGTTTATGTCATCTCTAAACCTTCAAAAAAATTGCCATTCAAAGCAGTAGTGGATGCCGATGTCAAAACCTTATATTGGTTTGTAAATAATAAATTTGTTGGCGCAAGTCTGGCCAATCAGGTTTTTTATTGGCAAGGGGAAGAGGGTGTTTTTGTCGTGCGAGTAGCCGATGATCATGGCAGGGTAGGGGGCATGGAACTCAAAGTTTTATCGACATAAGTTGGGCCGGGCAAACGCCTAACCCAACGTTTTTTCAAAGCTTATTCAGCTGGAAAACATTTGATGGTGCCTTCAGCATTGGACGTGAACAATGTTTGATGCACAATGATCTGTCCTTCCGTTGCATCATCTTTAAAATGACCTGGAATGGTTGCAGTGAAGGTTTGTCCATCCGCATCAGCTTTAACAGTTTGTGGTTCAAATACAAAATCTTTGCCGTTAATGATATCTACTTGTAATGCGTGATCTTTAGTTGAAGTCAATTCGCATTGATATTTTGAACCAGCGCTAGGTGTAAAAGAAAAATATAATTTATCGAGGGTGTTAGGTACGCTACACGTATCACCTAATTTACATTCAGTCGCTGCAAACGTGTTAACGCAGACTAAAGTTGAAGTAAGTGCTAAAGCTAGTTTTAATTTTTTTGAAATATTTCTCATGATCAGTTCCTTTTTTCAAAGATAATATTTAAAGCGAGTTCATCATACGCTTTTAGTATTATCCCTGCCACCTGGGCGCATAAGATTTTTATAAACCATCTAAGTTTTGACCTGTAAATTAGGCTTGATACAAGATTAAAACAATAGCGAGTCATTTTGAGGGTAAAATTTTATTAATCACCGCCAGATTATCTTACTTTTATCGCATGCACGGCTATGGGTAAAGGTGCTGGGATATTTGCAGGGCCGGATGCTAAATTTTTATAGTCTGCACAAGTCTTTGCGACAAAGTGAATTACGGCGGGTGGAGGATTAAGCTTTTGAGTGTCTCTAGGTTTTTCGTACGGTATGCGCCCGCTTAGGCAAACTAACTCATAAGCCATGCTAAGTAAGTGATCGGTGTTACGATAAATAATCATCGTGTCATTTGGGTATTGCGCGCGGAAAGCCATAATCTGGGCGTAGGCAAATTCTAAATAAGCCGCGTTGGGTACACGATACCCATCAATCGTTTTTTGCGTACGGTCAGTGTAGGCAGAAATCAGCGTTTGCGCGACACTTGCTGGCGTATGTGGACCATTAAACGTTAACCCTTGTGAAACTTTTTCAGCGAAAAAATGCGTGACCATGGGTAAGGTTGGTGTTTTATTTGCAAATGCTTTTCTTAGCATCTCAACATCCATGTCAGCGGGTAGGTTCGCAATAAAAGGCGCCGAACTTAAAACTTGAATAAAGATTTCTGCAGCGGCAATGGTGGGTGGAAGTTTAACAATTTCAATAAACATATCGCCACTAAAGGTCTTTTTTTCAGAGAAAACGCCAGGCACTTTATCCTTATCGCGTAAGTCAGGAACAAAATTAATGATTTTATGCTGCGCAGCTGCTGGCAACAAATAATTAGCGCTAGACTGATGATGATTTAAAAAGTCATAGGGATTAGCCAGATCGTTTTCATCCGCTTGTAAACGTTTAATTTTAAACGCTTGTGTAAATGCTGAAATTTGTTTTTGATCTTTGACGCTAAATATAGTGCGCTGTGCTTTTCTGCCTGACAAGGCTGCTTGGTCTAATTTATTTGTGGCAACAGTTTGCATTTTTTCGCTTTTGGAGATTTTGCCAGATTTGTTCAGCGATGCTAGATCATTAGAGTTAGTATGTAATTTATGTTCATCTAGCGCGCTTCTAATATCAGCGCACAATAGATAACTGGGTTGGGAATCTTTTAAACCCAGTGAGCCAGGAGTATTTGCTGCAGCTGCCTCTTGAGCTTTCCAAGAGGAAAATTCTGCGACAAAAATCTTAATGAAATTTAAACGTAATTCTCCGGTGTCATCAAAATTTGGCAGCACATTAAATTCGCTGAAATAAATGCGCATGGCGCGACAATAAAGTTCATGTACGCCCGTACGGTCTTTACCACTTTTACAATTAATAATGGCTGTCCCACCCATGTTTTCAGCCAAAATACTTGCGTAAGCAACTTTAAAAGCGGTTGCGTTTCGTCTATTGGTTCTTAAGCTAATCATGCTAGTCAGTTTTAATTTCTTTAAGCAAGCTGCCGCCTGCTTAATGATATTTTGTCTTTCAACTAAAGCAGGAGTAAGCAACTGTGGGGAAAAATTAATAAAGGGCTTTGCATAATCTAATAATTGATTGACCAAATACCAACGCGTATCACTATTAACTCGGTTAAATACCCGATAGAAATTTAAGGCATCATTTGCTGCAATGATCTTTAAATCAGGCCGATCGCTCGCAACTTTCCGATAAGCCTTGTCTTGCGCCAACACCAACTCTCTGTCGGTCATGATTAACGATTCACCTGCTATAACCTTCGCACCATAGGTTGATTCAGAATTATCACTTAACAGGGATTGAAAATAATATAAAGGTTTTGGGGTCTGATCTTTTAGTACGTCTGCCCATTCTGCACGTAGCGTTTCTGCGATAGGTTTTGTGGCATTAATGATTTGATGAATGTTCATCACCGTCTGTTCATGCCTAAATCTTTCTGGCATTTCGTAAGGGTCAGGGGTAGAAGTTTTAACCATGTTGCTTAATGTTTGATAATTGCCTTGAGGGTCAGATACCAACATATAATTGGTGCGGGCATTTTTGATACCGGGTAATCCTTGCATAGCGGAGGATTGAAATAAGTTATCAAAGTTAGCCGCACTATTCATGCGTCGAATGAGATTTCTTTCCCACACCGGCAAATAGGAAAACCAACGATTGTCATCATTTGGATGGCTTTCAATTTCTTGCAAGGCTGAGAACTGTTGGTCTGATAAAACATTATTTTCTGGCAAATCCATAGAAAAGTAAGATTTACCAGCTGATTCATATTCATTGATCAAAATACGATTGGCATTTAAATCTGCCACAAAGAATTTTTCTGACGCGCGAATTTTATTGATTACCTCGTCGCTATTCCCACTGATGCCTTTTGGCACATTGCAAGCAACCGTTAGATCATCAATGAACTTTGCCAGCGCTTCTTTAGGCTTAAAAACTACGGCTGGGTTAGCTTGCAAAGCTGCCAAGCTATCCACCGTCGACTGTTGTGCTTTTTGTATTAAATCTTCCAATGTGGCTTTAAGTTCATGATCAGCATGTGCAAAGCCTGGCACATCCATCGCTTGTAAAATGCCACCAATAATACTGAGCTTGCGTACCTCCAAGCTGTAAATGCTCATCTCAGTTAAATGTTTTTGTTCATGTAAGCGCTGACCAGGCTTAGCGCGCACTGTTAGTACTTGTGCATCTTGACCATTGACGGGCATGAGAAAATGTTTAACATCAAAAACCTCTGCAGGATATTTTTTTACCTCAAGGATCTTTAGACGCAGTTTTAGGCTCAGCAGCTTATCTGCGTCAATCCGCGCATCCACCGGTTGCTCTTCACTACTGTTGGCGATTTTTAGGGCCTGTTGTAATATGTGGGCAGCTGATTGTCGTAACATTTTTGTGTCCAATGAAAGCACTTAATTTGAGTATAGAGTAAGAAGCTGAAAAATTTATGTCGGCAAAAAAATAAGCCATATTGATAAATAAGGAAAAATATGAAAAAAGAAACAATCTTGGCATTTATCAAAGAATATCATCAAGAAAAGGGTTATAGACGAAAATATTTGCCTTTTTTTCCCTCAATGTCAAATGAGATGAGCGACTTAATTCAGTACACACGTTCTTTGTATAATCATGTACATATAACCGAATCTGAAGCCCATCGGTTAACCGCTGTGTTAATGAAAAAAAGAGTTCCTTCTCATACCAACCCCACGATCGAGGCTACCGGCAAAGAAGATGTGCAGTTCGATGCCACACTCACAGGTAAAATCTTTGAGAAAATTTATATCGCAATGAATAATGATCCTATGCTAAAGCAGTTTAAACGTAGAAAAGATGAAGCGCCGCTGCAAAATTTGCGTGAGGCGGTTAAATCGAATTTTAATCTTTAGGGTTATTTTCCGTCTGTATTGCGATTTTTTAGCAGTTTTAATAGTTCGTTTAGTTGTTGATTTAGAATTTTAGCGGCAAAAAAATACGCATCAATGGCTAGGCGATGCTGATCATCGATGGTGAGAAAGATATTCGGCGAAATGCCAAAATCAACCGGTGGTAAGCAATATTCAGTTTTATGATTAAGTTCTAAAACTCCGTGAACGATATCAAAAGTATAAAGGACTTGATCATGAAACTGTTTGAATTTTTCCTCATCAAAAAAATGATGAATTTCTTGGTCTAATTGTTCTGCGGCATAGCGCATAAAGTTTATGATACGAAATATCTCTTTTTCGCAGCGCAAAATTTTATAAAAAAACACGATACTAAATTTCATGCCTAATAATTCACGCTTTGATTCTTTAGCCAGCGTTCGTTGTGTTGATAAGGATTTAACAATATCTTCATCAAGCGCTTGGTAACTTTCAATGCCAGGAAGTTTACGTTTCATAATGGTCATTTGATAAAACTGACTAAATTGCATGATTGCTTTGGCTTGCAAATGGATTAATTGGTTGCGTGCATGTGAAGGGAAGATAAATTGAGAAACCAGTGTTGCGATGAGTAAACCTAGTGAAATTTCAGTAAACCTTTGTTGCGCAATAGTGATAGAAGCTTGTTGGCTAAGTAAAATAATGGTGGCGCTGACCGCCCCCAGTGTGCCTGTTTCACTGAATTTAGACTCACTGGTCGCGATATAGCTAAATACAATGCCACATACTGTGATGATAATAAGATAGATATGTTTTTCATGCGGAAAAAAATACAGTGTTGCCGCGGCGATGATTGAGCCAACGAGGGTACCAATAAAGCGCATATAGGTTTTTTGCAAAACACTTCCTACATGCATTTGGGCACACATCACAACCATGATGGAGACGACTAACCATTGTGTCGCTTGAAAATTTGCGATTAAGGAAAAGGAGTAGCCTATGATACAGGCTATCCCAGTTTTTAGGCCATGAATGAGACGCTCTTGCTCAGGCAAAATGATCATCGCTAACCTATAGAGTATTTAGCTATAGCATACCATTTGTCAGGCTAGTGAAGTCTAGATTTATCAGCGCAACCCATACGAATAAACGTTTCGAATAGTAAATCTGCTAGAAAATCTACAGAAAATAGCTCAGGATAATTCTTTTTTAAATCATTGATTGCCCGCTTATTTTTATCTTTAGAAGCTTTAAGTTTTTGCTTATAAAGTGCGGTCACAAACTCGTAGGGTTCAAACTTAAGACTCATAAAAACTCGCATTTCGTTAAGTGGCAGGTATGATATCATCAATACGCAATTCTGTGCAACTTTTATACTTTCATATTAAGGATCAATCATGATTAGTAGGTTATTGAGCTTTTTTTCTGGGGTTGGTATTGGGTTTTATATCAATAAAAACATACCGACAGATCCAAATGTTAAAACGATGTCCGAATTTATCTTTAAAAAAGATGAGCAGCAAAATATTGTCATCAATACCTCCGGCATCTATCAAAGTCTGAAAATCATGCTAAATGAGTTTGATGATAGCTTCATTCAAAATCCACAAAATAAACGGCAATTTGCCCCTAAGTTAATTCATCGAGGAGACCGGTTAATCATTCAGCAAATTTCTCCGGAAACGGAAGTGACCATCACCGTAAAAGAGCATTATCAAGTTGTGAGACTTGAAGAAATAGACAAAAAACATTGTTCGTTTTGGGGATGTCCCAAAAATCGTGTTGAAAGTATTATTGAGAAAGAAACATTGATTCAATTGCCTGAAGGCATAAAAGCCAAATTTAAATGAGATTAAATATATGTTAAGTGCAACAGTACCCCAAGCGTTAAAACAACAAATAGACGCTAACAGTTTTAATATGAATTATGTCGTGCCTGCGCTAAAACATAAATTGACATTACTGTATGATTTTCACAGTTCAGATACTTGCGTCATTATTTTAAATGCAGATGGTGTCGCGCAGGCGTTGCAGCAGTTTTCTAAAAAATTCTCTGATCAGGCGCAAGATGAAAGTTTAATGATGTATAAAAA
>Ga0058702_10001150_pt1 | contig 10198 bp, 10 predicted proteins | sample AgamicOrSfe_FD_83781 | JGI IMG/M metagenome (GOLD analysis project Ga0058702, IMG submission 83781) | Agave microbial communities from Guanajuato, Mexico - Or.Sf.e | ecosystem: Host-associated > Plants > Phyllosphere > Phylloplane/Leaf | place: Guanajuato, Mexico | collected 2012-05-30
CATCTGCTCTCTCCCCCTTTTTCCCTGCCCTCGTCTGTATAAGGAAGAGCCTCCACGCGGCGGTATCGCGCTATTGCCTTTATCTACCGGTCATACCTCTTACGCGAGCAGCAAGACGGACCAGCAAGGAGAAGGAAAAGACCGGCGCGCTGCAAGAACAGAGCAAGCGACTCCCAAGCGAGCACAGACTAGGCTTGTTGGTTTTCGCGCCGTCCAACCGCCATCTTCTCTGCTCCGCTTTTTCTCCAGTCTTACCACAAACAAGGTGACCTACTTTGCGTGCTTGCACTTGCACTTGATTGTCCCCCCGTGGTTTAGCGAAGAGCAATCTTTTTGGCTCTCATGGTCTAGGGCTTGATCATCTTTTCGTCTCACTGTTCTTATACTACAGCAATGGCCGCCTTTTTCGCGAATTGATAATGCTTGGTTCCCTGGGCCGCCTTTTCTGAGGACAATCTTACTCGTGGTCACACTCGCTCATCCCACCCAGTCATTCGTCTCTTGGTACACGTGTAGAGTACTTCGTACCTTGCTTACTGTCACCCTTGGAAACTTTTATAATTGCGAAACATAATCCAGTTTGCTTGGACTCCGACTGCTTGGGTTCACACTAGACTTGGAAAGCCAACTACCGTCCATCGTTCTCTTAGACCACCCTGTCTTTCGGATTTGTGTCGTTGTCGCACGGGCTTGATCTGGCTTTACTTGGTTACCGCTACGATATAGTCGTCGCTGCGACAGATTGCTGGGTCGCTGTCGTCAGAGCTTGACCGGACACTACAGGAAGCTCCTTGGATACAATAGTCCGTCCGCCAGTATGCCACCGTCTTCGCACCCAGACTCTGCCTATGAGCATAGTCGTCGGGGCCAGATTCGCAAATATCTCCAGAAATTTACTACCACAATCCGGAGAGGAAGCAAGGATTCTGATGCAGAGAATAGCATTCCTCAACCGAGTGCCGAGACAAACGACATCTTGGAACATTCCCATGATGATACATTGTTCATCAACACCATCGACGCCGACGGACCATTGACAGCACATGACGAACCCGGAGAGCAATCTCGACCCATCCTGCCGGTCACGACTGAAACATTCCACATCGATCGTGCTTCGGTATATCAGGAAAGGGCCCAAAAGCTGCGTGACCGGTATGGGATGAATATCGCTGGCAGTGATCGGTCTACTTTCCCTGCTACCGCTCGTCGTGTTCAAAAGTCTGCAAGGATGCGCACCCACCGTAGCTGTCACGAGTGTGGTGTTGACTTTGGTCATGGTATCCACTGTCGGGCTTGTCATCATAGACTATGTGGAGAATGTCCCCGCACCCCTGGAAGAGGGATCAAGGAAGCCATGGCTCAAGCGAGGGAGTATCCCTTCCACGTTGTTTCTGAAGAGTCATCGACGAGTCCAGACCTCCTCATGGCAGAAGCACCTACCGCTGTCTCAGATCAGCTTGACATGCTCGACAACAACATGCCGTCAAGCAGCAAACAGATCTTGAGACCTTCCACGTCTATGAATCCTATCGTGGCCGAAGACAGCTTCCTGCCCACAATAGAAGTTGATGACGATGTTCTCGACTGCGCCCCTATTCGTATCGCTCACAACTCTCGTCACGGCAAAGACAGACAAACAAACAACACTACACCTCGCTCATCTCGTCATGGTAAGAAGCCTCCTCTGACATGCCAAAATCATCCACTGACTGTAGAAACAGAACCCTACTCTATCTCCACCATCAGAGACCCCATCCTGAGAGCTCCAGCAGGCGTTCAACGCATATACCGCAAACCTCGCCAACGAGTCCGCTACACATGTCACGAATGTAGCACGCCTTTCCAAAGTCACAGTCGAACCTGTGACAAATGTGCTCATGAGCGCTGTCTCGATTGTCGCGATCGTCCATCTCATAAGTCGCATAAATCGCGACCGGATCCGAGACTTGTCGAAGCTGTTAATCAGCGTCTTGCTCAAGTTGGGAAGTGACCACTTTTCTTTGCATCACTTCAGCATCGCTTTACGTGGCTGCATAGCATTGGGACTGTTGCAAGGATGACTTTTATGAATTTATTCTTTCCTGATCTCCATCTTCTTGTTGGATGCACTCCTTTCGTTTGTCAAATTAGTAATGGCGAGGTGTTCTTGAAGGCGGGCATCTTTTTGTCTCTGTTATACAAGCATGGAGGACACCCCTTTGTTTCATGTTATGGGTATGGAGTGTGATCCATTACAATCGCTTTTCTTAGTCTTTTGGTACCTTTGAGTTGCTCTGCGAACGCGTGCTTTGAGTGTTTGGTACACGACGAGCATGGAACTTTCACTTCGTCTAGAGGCTCACTCACATTAAATTACATTACTTCTTCGGCCTCTCACAATCAACACCTTGTCAATTCGGCGTCTCACTTATCAGAACTGCAATTCAAACTTTATCTCCTGTCGCTCAATTTACATTAACTTTCTTCGCGCAAGACAATCAGGCGCGCTGGTGTCTTGTGCGGTTCCCCTGCCTTCGGCCGCATCTTCTTCCGTCCATCATCATGTCGACTTCGTCAACTTCAATAAACACAGGTGGCCCGGCAGTCAGAGCAGTCTCCACACCAAACAAGAGACCTTCCAAGTACGTGCATCCTCAACATACGGACGTGTTCACTGATTCTGACCGCTCGCAAGAAAGCACTACAAGGAAACTGTCACGGTCCTAATCGGTGCCTCTAAGCAGCCTTGTGTGCTACACAAGGGTCTGTTGTGCTTCTACTCTGACTTCTTCCGCGCCGCTTTCGAAGGATCTTTCAAGGAAGCAAATGAGGGCAAGATCGAGTTACCTGACGCGACAGTCGACATCTTCGAGACCTTACAAGTCTGGCTCTATTCACAATCACTACGCAATGTCGAGGATTCCGAGGACTCGTCCAAGTCTTCTGAATTCCCTTCGTTCGAGATTCTCGCTCGCCTCTGGGCCTTTGGCGACAGGTACCAGATCCCTCTCCTCCAGAACCTTGCCATCGACGCCTTGGTACAGAAGCTTCACGACATAAGTAAGTTCGATACCATTGTTGTGAAGGTTGCCTACGAGGAAACTATGAAAGATTCTCCTCTTCGAAGATTCGCCATAGATTGTTGCGTTTTCAGGATGTGCCATCGCCTAGACCAGGACTCGATATTCCGGGACAGCGACCTATGCTGCTGGAGTAAGGAGGCTTTTGTCGACTTTGCCTGTTGTATGAGCGATGCCTGGGAGCGCAAGTTGCCTAAGCGCAAGATGCCCGACAGGAACAAATGCCATTACCATGTCCATACCAAGGGCGAGCACTGTTGATCAAGTCGTGAGTACTTTACTGGTTATCCTCCGACTATCTACTCCCTGCTTACCAGATACTTTACAGAACAACCACACATACGTCCAAGGCACTTCAATCAAGAATCATACTGGGACGGAGGGAGGAAATCACTACAGGGCTCTTTCAAGACTTGCAAGTCGCCTTTGACATGACAATTTGGTAGTTATGATACAAGATGACGCTGGAAACCAGTGTTGTTTCCGAGGGCAGTCAACGAAGCTATCGGACAGGAATACCCCTTACTCGGAAAGCGAAAATCGAATTTCTCATCACTTTTGCCTTTGATAAACGACATCTCTTTCTGTGTTCCAACGTCCTGTTCGTCTACCTCTGAGAACGTGTGCATGAAAACGATCAGAATATATGTTCGCTTCTTCGACGGTAGTATATAACGGAGATGTTCCGAGATGATATCCTCCCTGTACATTATAGCTTCTGATAGATATTGTGCAGTCCTGCAATGACTCCCAGCACAAGAGGAGGGAGTGATTGTTTCTTGAGGAGGTCGCTCGGCTCACTTTTGATTCCGTTCATTCGTGTTGGCGCCGCGACTTGATGCTATCACTCAAAGTCATCATATCCTCCGCTTCACGTCAAGTTCTTCAACCTTTCTTACACCTCGACGACTCCCACCACAGTTACTCAACATGTCTCTACCTTCTGGTAGCGGTGTGCCTTCCTCCGGCGGTCCTCCGCCCCCAACACCTAGAGGCCACGGCGGTTTCATCAGTACCTTCGGCTTACCTGTTGCTTCTCCATCCAACACCGCCGCCGTTCCCAATGCGCCAGTTTCGAGTAGAACCACTACCACATCAACTAGTGGCTTTATCCCCCCACCACCCCGAACCTCGGGTAGTGTCTTCGGTGCCCCTGGTGTTCAATCATCGAACAACGCCGGCAGTCCCAACGCGCCAATCTCAGGTGGAGTCACTATTCCATCGGCTCAGCCCAAGTCCACTATCCCAGTCACCAGAGCAGTCTCGACACCCAACAAAGCTCTTTCCGCGTATGTCTATTCTGTTCTGGTTGCTTGACGCGCTCACTGACCATATTGACAGCGGTCTGTACAGAGAGTCGGTTACTCTCGTTGTCGGCACTTTGAAGTTACAGTACACTCTGCATAAGGGTCTTCTATGCTTCTACTCGGACTTCTTTCGTGCTGCTCTTAATGGCTCCTTCAAGGAAGCCAAGGACCGCAGAATCGAGTTTCCTGAGGTTGACATTGCTTTCCAAGTCTGGCTTTACACTCAGAATCTTCCCAAGAACGAGGTCGTGTCAACCAAGTTCTATCCCGAATGGCCTCTTTTAATCAAACTCTGGATCTTCGGCGACGGACACCAAATTCCACTCCTCCAGAACAGTGTCATGGATGCTATCATTGATAAAGTCGAGAAGGATAACCACATCCCCATCAAAGAGCTGAACCTAGCATACTCGGACACCCTTCCTGGTTCGCCCCTTCATAAGGCTTTTACCGACATAATGGTCTACCGATCAATGATGCCTGGTGACAAGAACTGCGGCAATGTCGAGTCGAGTTGCCTTGCTTGGTCGGATGATTGGCCCAAACAAGCCTGCTTGGATGTCATGGCTGAGATGAGTCGCGGCTGGATAAACAAAGCTTCAAGACCCTCCATGCCTATGAGAGAGAAGGGCTATTACCACGTCCACCTCAAGGGCGAGCACTGTTGAACATGCTGTGAGTACCGGCTGTTTCCTGGTTCCTTCTTCCATAGTTACATCTGCAGACAATCTCCTACACGAATACCACACAGTCGTTCGAAGGCTCGAAGCTCCATGATAGATCATACATGGAAGGAGGAATGGACATAAGAAATGGGTTCTTCGAGGTGTGAAAGCTGCTCTTAGAAAGGACAATTGCTATGGATACGGGATCACCTCGATACTGAGCGGTGTCTCTGAAGGCAATAAATGGTACTGTCGAAGAGGAGAAGCCCTGATTGAGGAGACAAGAAATTGAGTTGAATGGTACTGCTATTTCCGTTGTTCTCCATGTCTTTTGTGAACGATGTTTCTCTGAGCCAAGATCTGCGTTCCGTCAACGCTTGTCTCTAGGCTCGTCGCGTGAAAGAAGTTTGCAGACAGCATCGTGCCTTCCACTTTGTGTGTCAACCGCACCTGAACAACAGCAAGCCCACTTTCCAGTCAGCCTCCACTTCTTCATCGCAACACTGTCTTGCTTTTCCTCCGACCATCAACCTCACTCGCTGTCGGCGAACAGTATTGTGCATCCACCGATGGCTCCCGTCTTCTTCTCCTGATCTGTCATCCTACTGAAAGCGTACTCCGCCGACGAACTGTCACTGAGACGCCAGGTCTCTTGTCGATCGTCTTGGAAGATCCTTCACCACATTCTAAAACTTTCACTTGATTGTGTCTCTGGCCCCACATCTTTTCTTTGACGGCGCCTGCGGCTACCCGACTTTTGACCTCTCTTCCTCCATCGCAACATCATAAAAACCTCAGATCAAGACCGTCACAAGCCTGTCACAGAACAGTTACCCATCAATAGAGGCTTTCACCCTCCAAGCAATCTTTTCTTTCCCTCTGTCAACACTAAACAATCTCGTCCAAACTGGTATCAGCGCCACGACTTGTTATACTCCACTCAACGATCTCAACAACACGATCTCGATGTCAACACTCAAGCCTATCACAACTCCGCCTGGCTCGAGGACAAAGATCATGTCTGTCCAGTCAAGAATCCCACCACGGTAACTTTGTCTCTACTTCCAACCACACAACACACATTGCTGACAACCGCACAGAAATTGCTTCCAAACTATTGTCACAGTCGAAGTTGGTTCTGAGAAGAAGATTTTCCTCATTCACAAAGACTTGCTCGTCTTCTACTCTGAATACTTCCGTGGCGCCTTTAACGGCTCTTTCTCCGAGGCTACTAAAGGCAGCATATCACTGCCGACGAGCAAGTGGATATCTTCAGCATCTTCAATCAGTTCGTCTACACACGTCAACTCTGTGATGAACTTGAGTCTGATCTCGGCTGGGATATACTGGTCAAGACTTGGCTCTTCGCTGACAAGTATCTGGTCCCCTCTCTGCAGAACAAGTCGATGAGTACGCTGTTTGAGAAGAACCGAAAAGTTGGCGTCATACCCACACATTGCGTAAAGTTGATCTACAATAACACTCTCCCTGGCTCACTTCTGCGCAAGTTCATCATCGACTTGGTAGCTTACAAGCTCGATATAGAACGGTGCATCACCCATGGAAAGGGTGGCGACTGGTCACATGAAGCACTCCTTGATCTGGTGAGGATCTTGGGAACTAAGGAAAAGACATATGTCGGCAATTATGTGCTACCCGATGCAAACAATGGCAAATGTCATTACCACATACACGCCGATGGCGAGAACTGCGATACAAAACTTTAGCTCAGAGTCGGCCGAAGGAAAGGCAGGATTGGAGTCGCAGCGAGAAGGGAAACATGGCTGAATACGATGCTGGTTCTCTCTGGGCGAGGCAAATGGTGAAGTTGGTGGCTCCGTACAAGCCGGCGATTACAACAGGACAGCGAAGCGCTTGCGCGCCTGGTCAGTAGAAGTTGATAACAACGATGATGAAAACGTGTGATGCTACTTGTGACATCTTACAACAACGTACTTTGATCCCCTGGAGACTGCCGACTCGTTCGGACAGATACGTCAAGAACTCTTCGTACACATGATCATCATGTACCAAAGAAGCACTTGAGAAATCTGTAGACTGTGATACTTCTGCCATTATACGGACGCATAGCGAGAGTCAGCAATACGTGCGTTTATGTACTTGTTTACATGGAGCAACTGTGAACCGAAGCTCAAGTGTCCTTGTCAGACTCGCCGTCAACATCGTCTTCGCCTTCCTTGGTGACACGCTTGCCCTGGACACCCTTCTCGACCTCAGGGACCAGGCTGTCCATGTACTCCTTGTTTCTGCCAACAAGCGTGACTGTGTTTCTCGCTTTACCCCATCTTGGGTAGCTGCGTATACCGATTAGTATCACGTCTCACTCGAGTAATGTCGATGAACCACTTACCTTCCAACCTTGATACCTTCAGGCTCAACTTTCTTGGCCAACTCAGTCAAGTAAGAAGCCACACCACTCTCGGGCAGCGGCGTCGAAATAATAATTCGATAAACACCTTTGCCTTCAGGATCGGTCAATCTAGGCAGCAGACTTGGCTTGAGTCCAGTGAGCATGCGCTCAAACAGTCTAGGGACTCCAGGTAGGATATGCACGTTTCCATTGACCACGGCCACGGGCACCCAGAGATCTGGTGCAGTGAAGATGACTTGCTGCTCACTAGGCAGCTTCTCATCATGAGGCAGAATCACCATGCGCTTCTTTGCCTCCAGCGCCGGGCTTGGAGTCTCCCAGTTGAAATTGGGCTGACCAGGATGAGGTCTACTCAACTTCTTCATGCGAGAAAAGGTATCCTCGTGAAGCACCAAAGGCAGGTTGAAAGCGTTCGCAATGCTTTGATAGGTGATGTCGTCGTGAGTGGGACCGATGCCGCCGGAGGTGACTACAAAGTCGTAGGAGGAAGACATGCGGCGGACTGCTTCGACGATTTCTGATTCCTCGTCGCCGATTACTTCGATGCGTTTGAGGTTTATGCCGAGCGAGAAGCAGAATTTGGCGAGGTAGGCGCTGTTGGTGTCGACGGTCTGAGGTTATTGGTTAGCTCTGGTTGTTCGTCCTGTGTTTTTGAAAACGCTTTCGTGATGCTGAAGAAGAGGATCGATGATCATGTTTAAGATATCTCAATGGCTATCTCTTTGATGTGCATTGATGTTTGTTGGAGTGGAAGAAGAAGAAAAATCGACCAACCTTTCCACCCAAGACCTCATCACCGATGATCAAACACGCCGCCGTGTTGATAGTACGCTTGTTGTTTGCATCAGCCATGATTGCGGGACTGCTCGTGAGTCGTGAAGTTGCAGCTGCTGCGGAACGATGCAGGTAGTTTGGTAAAGGACGACTGAGATGACGTGCCACTTGATTGATGCGTGAGAACATGTGAAAGTCTTGGTGACAAGACTTTTGCGAGCAAGAACAGTGATTGGAAAAGAGTGAACCAACACGCGTGTGTTGTTGGCGGAAGGTGCAGTTCAAGATGTCATTACTGATCGTTTGCGGGGCAGCGATTGCCGAAGGTTGAGTCGTGTTGTGACGATCGGGCATTGTTGAGGTTGGTGTGACCCTGCTTCCTGTTTTGTACTGTCGTATCTCTTCCCTGGTGACTGAAAATTGGATGATGAATGACTGTATAGTATCTCCAACTACAACCGAGTCTATTCGGGCTCTAGATAATCCCTTTCTCCATCTGCTGCTCGAGATGTGACGCTCAAAACAAAAACACGCGATCACGACTACGAAGCGTGTGGTTTACACCGATCAAACGTGTCCGAAAGGGAAACACCTAGCAGATGAGAGAGGCGGATATGAATACGATCAATAGAAAAGTACACTACTAGAGGACTTCCAGGAAAAGCCAGACAACCAGCGTTTGAGATACTCGAAACCTCGTGGTCTTGAGCAACGAACATCGGAGCCGCAACAAACAAGACCGACGTCAATCGATTGCGGGGCATCTCAACCCCCAAAGCTCTCGGGAGGGTCTACGATCATCAAAACACCTCTCTTTCCTCTACACACAAACATATTCATCAAACATGGTATATATACATCGTACCCCAGATATCCTCGAGGTGGACGCACAGCTAACAATCAGAATCTCAAGGCATCCGAAGCACGTCTCTACACCTTTAGCCCCGAAACCAAAACCGCACTTCGCAAGTTCCGTCTAGGGACCTCGAGGGCAAAGGACCCGCAAGCCGTCATCTGTAAGCAGCACATTTCCCAAACAACATCAGCCCGACACGCCTGGACTCCCTGTCAGGAAGAAAGAGAAGGATACAGCAAAAAGCTTGGGAGGCAGCAACACCTACACCTAGAGAAGCGAAGACCCAACCAAGCACAAGAAGGAGCGATGAGGGGATAACATTGAAGAGAGGATACATGGCTAAAACAAACATTTGTCAAGGAAAAGACCAAATCGACAAAAAGACCTTGGAAATCTCAAAGGCAGACGATGAAACATACACCGATCTGAGTCTCCTGGGCGAAGAGTTACCCGACCACTCGCCCAGATTCATCTTGCTGAGCTACCCCTTGACAATGGTATGACTGTTCCCCCCTCCCTTAGCTTTTTGCCTATGTTGCAGACAAGAGGAGCATCACTGACAACGAGGACTCAACACAGGCTTCCGGTCGTCTATCCGTACCCTACGTCATGCTCTACTACCTCCCCGTCACCTGCAACAGCGAGCTCAAAATGGTATACGCCGGAGCAAAGGAACTCATGCGCAACCAAGCGGAAGTCGGTCGCATCATCGAGATCGACAGCGTCGAAGAGCTAGAAGAGATTGAAGATCAGCTGAGAGGAGAAGAGTAACAAGTCATGCATACCTGACACATGTGCTCAATCATATCCATAAAGAGCTCCGCGGAAAAGATGGGTATCTGCAAGACGACGATCGTATACCTTGATGGAGTAGCGCCGTTGGTCGATCGGCCAAAATCTAGATTTCGGTTTCTCCACATGCATGATGCTTAGAAGTCTTTGGTATAAAGAAAAAACATTTGAGATTACATCTAAGAGCGTCGATTCGCGCCTGGTGAACGCCTGTTGTTTGTCCCATCGCGCAGACACATCTGTGACCACCGATACACATGCTGTTCGAAAAGAGGAAAACAAAACATTTGAAAAGTACAACAGAGGTAAACCAGACCACATGAGCACAGCGGGGACGGGCGCCAGTGCAGCAC
>Ga0058702_10001151_pt1 | contig 10194 bp, 18 predicted proteins | sample AgamicOrSfe_FD_83781 | JGI IMG/M metagenome (GOLD analysis project Ga0058702, IMG submission 83781) | Agave microbial communities from Guanajuato, Mexico - Or.Sf.e | ecosystem: Host-associated > Plants > Phyllosphere > Phylloplane/Leaf | place: Guanajuato, Mexico | collected 2012-05-30
GCGCACACGAGGCTGAGCGGGTGAAGGAACGCGCGAGCTTAGGGGTAAGGCGTTGTAGCAAGTCTGTGCGGCTAACATATATGTATGTACGTATTGTCATATCTTTTCCCTTCGTCCCGACGGTTCGCCTCAGCGGCTGGACATTGCGGCGGCGTCCCTCTTGATACACTATGGCACTCTTGATACCTGACCTCGTGAGCCATGATCACCTTCTGCTCCAGATCGATACGTGTTCAATAGACGACTCGATCGACTCAACTCGACTCATTCGCTGTGGTTCAGCTCACCCTCCTGCAATTCCCTCTCGTCCGACGTCCAAGATTCCCTTCTTTTCCTCTTCCTATCCTCATTCCCTTCGGCCTGCGGCGGATTCTCTTCGACCCTCCCATCCATATGTCTCATGCTCTCCCGCCTCTCTCTGTCCATCTCCCCCATGGCCACTAATACGCTTGCAACCTCGACTTCTAGTGGTGCACAACTTCTGCCATTATGCACGTGTCCACCATGTCCACAGTGTCCTCCAGCCGCCGCCGTTGAGGTGCTTGTGGCTTCATCTTCACCACAGTCGTGCAGCTGTGCACGCAGATTACGTACGTAGCCAGTATGATCCCGAGATTGGGATTGCTGGAAGCGGGTATAGGCTTCGCTACAGGAGATGCGAGAGGAGTCGACGGTATTGCTAGCCGTGGTTGTGGCACCAGCGGCCGTGGAAGGTTGAGTTCGTGGAGCACCATGCGCCAGGGAGGTGGACGCAGGTGAGTTGGCCGTGGTAGATGTGCCGGTAGACAAGGAGGGCAATGCTGGCGGCGGCATAGCCATGGGCACGCTGCTGGCGAGAGTTTGGCAGAAGCGGCGGCGGTCCGGATCGAGCTGGCAGGCTTCGCAGCTCCCGGGAGCAAGAGTGGGAGATGCATTAGTTATGGGACCATACATTGGCGTCGAGGTACTATTGAAAGCTGGCGCTGTAGATGCAGGCATTATTGCAGGCTGAGGGACCATGGCGTTGTGAGTTTCGACGTCAGGTCGTGCCAGTGTCTCACATGGACATTCAGTTCCGCCAGGTGCGTGACAAAAGCCGCAGCCATCTGTTACGATGGCTGCAGTGGTCTCTTGCTCGATTGAAATGGCAGCGTGGCTGTGAATGGAGCTCGGTCTCATGTTGGTAAAGTCGATCTCCATCACGTCTTCGTCTGCATTGGCTGTATCCTGTGGCTGCGTCATGGCCTCGAGACACGCACAATTGCCTGCTACTGGATCACACGTCTGGCAAGAGGCTTCGTTGGCCGTAGGCAGACCTGGCACGACTTGTTCCACCATAACGGGCTGCTGTGGCTCAATTACTTGACCCGTCATTCCTCCATCGTGTCTTGCCGTCGCATCAAGCTGTGCCACTTGCTCGCGCATTCGCTCATGATCCGAATGATACTGGGCACACTGAGTCTCCACATACAGCGCTCGCTGCCGCCAAGCTTCCGCCGTCTGCCTCATCTGCCAGTGGTTGCTCGCAAGCTGCTGCTCAAGTTCATGCCAGTGAGCTTCCCGCTGATTGTGATAATTCCGTTCGTGTGCCCAACGAGCTTCCTCCTGGCTATGTCTCTGCCTTTCTTGCTGAAGTTCTTCTTCAAGGTCCTCAACTCGTGCTTGTCGCCGCTCGCGGAAGGCTCGCTGTGCTTCACGGTTCTGCTGCTTTCGTTTGGTAGGAGGAACATCAGTGGCTGGCTTGCGGCCGGGCTTTGGGCGAGGTTGGAGTGTCCATTCTTTCGTTATTGAGTTCGTGTTGTCTGGTGTGGTAGCTGCTGAGGCGGAGGTTGGATCGGATGTAGCATTCTGTAAGTTTGCTACTGTGGAGATGGAGGATCTAGAGAGAGTGGCATTTGCCGAGATGGGCTCAAGCTGCGGAGGCGTTGGAGGCTGAGACCGAGTGGGTGGGATGTCGGCGGCAGGCTTACGGCCGGGTTTAGGACGTGGTGGGAGTGTCCAGTCTTTCGTTATTGCAGTCGTGTTGCCTGGTGTGGTAGCTGATGAGTCGGAGGATGGATCGGAAGCAGCACTTTGTAATGTTGATATCGTGGAAATGGAGGATCGAGAAAGGATGGTTGGTGCCGAGACTGGCTCAAGCTGTGGAGGTGTGGGAGGCTGGTGACGTGCCACTAGCATTGTGGAGTTTCCGAGTGAGCCACCTTTGTGAGTCTGCGGAAGCGTAGTCAGTGCCATGCACGAAAAGTTGGATGTCTCTACTCTTACCTTGTGGATTCAGCTCAATCACCTTGCTCGGTGTGGTTCATGGCACGATTGAGCAAATGGTGGAAAAACTGGCGAACAGCTCTGACAGACGACACGGGCAGTCTCCTGTAACTCTACGCTCCAGCGGCTTGCGTATAGGACGTGTTCGTCAGAGAAGGGCAGTGCAGAGTATGAGGGAGAAGAGAAGGTCACAATCTTATCTAATAAGATCTTGCCAAGGCGCTAGGGGAAGTTTCCGCCGGATGACTGACCGGAATCGGAGCCATGACTCTTACCGTTCAATGAGTACGGAGCAGGAGCAACAGCGCAGCAGTCGTTGTATACATAGCCAGGACGAGATCCTGAGCTTTGGGTGTCCTCAAGTCCCTGAAGGCCAGAGTAATAACAGCTCCGGCAAAAGACGCGACAACAACGCCGCTGCTATTTCACAATATTTACAACATATACACCGCTTTCCAGCATGTCGTACCTAGATCCTTACTATCTTGCTCCCATCACTAGCTCCGCTCTCTTGACCGGTATGTCCCTCTCATCCTCCAAGGAGCTATAGACTGATTCCACTGTCCAGGCGCAATCGCCGGCTTCTCCATATCCGCACTTCCTGCGCTGGTGAGACATCTGAGAACAATACCTGTCAACTCACCCAATCGCGAAGTGGCGGAGTCGCACACACTGTCCATATTCCGCCAGATCTACGACGCTGGTAGACGATCTGCACCTCCCATCGCCCTCGGGTCGACGCTTCTATGCTTCGTCAACGCATACCGGCTGTACAGGACGAGCGGGACTTTCAATCACCCATCGCTGCTTGCCATTGCTGCAGGTGCGCTCAACATGACTATCGTGCCTGTCACGATCCTGATTATTGCGCCAACAAATAACGTCCTCTTTGCTAGAGAAGAGGCGTGGAAGGACGGCAATGATGAGGCGAGGACGGAGGTGGTGAAGAAGCAAGGAGGCCAGACGACGGAGAGTCTACTAAACAAGTGATATGGCTGAACTTTTTCCGTGCTTCCTTTCCATTGGCAGGAGCGGTATTGGCTTGGTATGCTTGTTGAGTGCATGTCGTTCTTAGGATGTAGCCGGGGCCGGCCGAGGAAAATTCCACTTCTTCTCAATGACTTCACGCTGGTGAACTGCCAAACTTTGCGTATTGCACACCAAGGTAGCTATCACACGCCATTTGGAACTAGAAGTCTTAGTTTAACAATGATGCGAACTCCTGATTCAGTCGAGACTCACAAATCCGCACAGCTTAAAACTCCAAGGGATAGAAGTTTCGCTCAGAAAGAAGAACGTCATCTTCATCACATCTCCTAGTAGCCAATTTGCCAGCACACTCAACCTGAAACCCTTCACACTCCTATTCTTCTCATTCGAAATGATCTGAGGTATTGGCAGAGTGGCCTCCACAGCTAACGCCACGTATCCCAATATCGTAACATATGTCGTGAATGACCCAAAGACAGCCTGCAGTACGCACAGCGCGATGAAGAGATATGCCAGAAACAACCAATACGGCCTAATACTCCGCCATTGCCAGAATTCATAAGGTCGTCGGTTCGCACGCGCCGGCGCAAACGGCATCGAAGCAGATGAGGGGAAATCTGTGGGTGGTCGATTCGCGAGGGCAATCTGTAACACGAACATCTGAACAACGACCATGAGGCCAGCTTGTATGAGGAGTGCGGTATCGAAACGTGCGCCGAGCCAGTAGAATATCTTCATAATGCAGGATACGAGCATGATTAGGGGTATATCGAGGGAGAAGCCGGCAGAGGACCGCGATTTGTACATTGAGTAAATTTGGTCGGCATAGCTGGTGACGGGGGAAGTTACTATACTGAGAGATTGTTAGAAGCGTCGCAGCCTGAAGTCGTGAGATGTCGCTACGAACAAGATCGGCGAGATGTATGTGATGAGCATACGCACAATCTGAGCGACCATGTTGTCAGACTGGCCGTGGTTCGTACAGTTGTATGATGGTGGTGATGATGGTATACTGTCGGGAAGCCAGAGAGAACAATGTTTCGCGTCGTTTACCCCTGTCATCTGTCATCAAAGCCAAAGGAGCAGTTTAGAACGTTCCTGCCGCCATCCGATCTCTACCCCGCAGCCCACATTTCCAGTAACAGGAACAGATGAGGCGAGCACGCACGCTGCAAGCTTCACCATACCACCTCGCTGCTTGTTGCTCGCGTGACTTGTGTTTCTTGTCAACCAGCTATATCCCCTTACTGATCATACTTACTTGAATTAGCGCTATAGCCTCTGCGACAGCAGTCCACACCTCCCCGACGCCAACCACGATGCTCCTCACACCACTCCGAGCATTGCCTCGGTCATTCACAAGAAGCACATCACCAGCAATTCAATACACCGTCCGCGCATTCTCCAGCACACAATCTTCATCGCAGAAGCTAAGGATAGGCTACATCCCCGAGCACTTCCTCACCCCGCTACACTTCGCCCACGACAAATACGGCCTCTCCTCGCACGCAGAACTAATACCATTTCCCTCCGGCACCGGCACCCTCATCGACGCCTTCCACACACGCAGCATCGATGTCGGCATCGGATTAACGGAATCCTTCATCGTGGGCCTCACAAACACATTCGGTGGCTCAGACTGGTCCGACAAGCCCGTAATTCTCTCCTCCCCCGACAAGTTCGCACAAAAGACGCTGAAAGACATCTAGTACCACCTCGTCGGCCAATATACCACCACCCCCCTCACCTGGGCTATCAGCACCGGCCGCCTCCGCTCCGACATAACCTACGTCGAAGAGCTCAAAGGCACCAAAGTCGGCGTCTCCCGCCTCGGCTCCGGCTCTCACGTCATGGCCTCCGTGCTCGCACAGACCCACGGCTGGAGCACCGGCATCACTGCCGCACAGAACAAATACGTCGAGTGCGGCCCCTTTGCGGCGTTGCGCAAAGCTGTCACGGAAGGAAAGGCGGATTGGTTCATGTGGGAACACTATACAACGAAGAAATACTGGGATAATGGCGAACTAAAGCGATTGGGGCAGCTGGAGACGCCGTGGCCTGCGTGGCATATAGCGGCTGTCGGGGAGCGGGCGGATGAGAGGGTGGCGCGACATCTATTGCCGGCCTTGACGAAAGGGGTAAGGCATTTTCAGCAGCACAAGGACGAGGCGGTGAGGTGGATTACGGAGAACATGGAGTATAGCCAGGAGGACGCGGAGGCGTGGTATAAGGGGGTGGGATTTGCGACGAGGAAACAGATGGGCGTGTTGGATGAGGTGGTCACGACGAATGCGGTCAGTATCTTGGAGAAAGCCGGCGCCGTGGGTGATAGGCGAATATTGGATTCGAGCGCGCTGCAGGCGGTCGATGCGGAGAGGTATCTCATGTCCGGGTCGGAGGAGTTTGAGGAGGAGAGCGCGCTGTTGAGAAGAGGGTGAACTTGATCATGATGATGTGGCACGGATGATGTGGGAGGTGGGCAGGACTTGGAGTTTGTGTAGATGCGCGCTAAGCTGGTGGAGAGGTGGTCCACAATGGCAGGACATGGTGTTCACGTGTGGAGTTTGGTGTAGTCACTGGTTCATCATCATTATGGAGGTTGTATGTGGAAGGTACTCCCCCGACCATACCAGTACCCAAAGACTCTGCTACATCTAACCCGAAGTCCTTACCAAGTGCTTGCCATACCGCCACAGAACTCCTACCATACAACGCCAGCCTCTTTTCCCATGCCAATCCCCATCCCAACCCCAATCATCAGCGCTCTCTAATTCGAGATCTTGCTACTGATATCCTTGCTACGATTTCACCATCCAAGTCAGCATCACAATCACGTTCCTATCACATTCACATTCTTGAGGTCGTGGACCTTGGCTTTGACTTTATCCATTGTGCTCATGTTTGCTTGGGATTGGGATTGGGATTCAAGGAACTTCAAAAGAGGATTCTAGCAGATCCAAAGATTGGAAAGGAGAACAGGCGAGCGTGATACTATGATACCATCCTAGACGAGGCGAAGGATTCGGCTTATACAGACAAAACAGGGCTGGTAGGGTATGAGGGGGGACATTGACAACAGCGGAGGCCTAACGTCATGGCGTTGCTCTCTCTCTCCTGGTTTGAGTCGAACGACTTCCAAGGTTTAGAATTTGCACATCTTTTGGAGGTCACGCGACTGAATGGGCGCCACGGAGTACACGTGTGGTGAACAGAAGAACCATGCAAAGTGCAAAGTCTAAGGTATTGAGGGCGTATGAGAATAACCAGGGGCGAAGTGACGTTGGGATTGAGACGCATTGGGCAGAATCAAAAGTGACGGAATAGACGCGCATCAGTGGACGTGCGTTCCTGCTCGGCTCGGCGATACATCCCTGTAAACATCACGAGTGAAGTTTACCTTGCGCCGAGCAAGACCAATTAGTACCTGACTTATCAGCCTCCACAGGCACGGGGACTCGAGAATGCTTGGAGAAGCTCATAAACCGATAGTGTACATGAAATCATGCTTGATCGACCACAGCTTTATTTAGGCAAAGACGATCATTCCACCGAAAGGTCGACATGCTGCCACTATCTGCAATATAACGAGCTCTCGACATCTCCAATACCGCTCTCATTCAGTCCCTCATCATCCATCAAACCGTTTTCTAGTTCGAGATCTTGCTGCTGACGCTCTTGCTACACATTTTCCGACCGCGTCAGTGACATATCCCTCGTTTGGCGAGTCTGGACAACAGCAACCACTTACCCAGTCTCCTTCTCGTAAAAGTCACGCGCACCATCGGTGATCTTTTCGTTGGTTGCCCTGCTCTCTGACATGCCGAACTTCTTCTCGGCGGCATCGAGACCTGTGGGGAGAGCGTTAGTTGATGAGAAGGTGCTTATTTAGCTTTGATCGCAGCTTGGCGCATAGCAGGGAGCTCATGTCATTGACATGAAAGAATCCCGAGCCGAAGCAATACATGCTTCTCCAATCATGCGAGCACATTCCAATGTCACAGCAACCTCCCAGTGCGGCAGCTTAAAGACCAAAGTAGAGTTCCGGCAAATTACGAGACCGACCAAAGCAGTAGCTGCGCAAGAAGGAATAGAGCAACGAACCTTTGTCGGCATAGTCCTCCTGTCCAGCTGGAGCACCGCCAGCCTGGGGTGCGGCGCCTTGGTTGGAGCTACCCTTGACGTCGTTTATGATTCCCTTGAGCTTGTCCATTGTGTTTGAGGCTTTAGGATTCGAGGCTTGAGGTTGTGTATTTGAGGTTATGTATATTGTAAGTCGGAAGTGATGTTGTTTATGTAGGAAGGAGGAGGGAGGGAATATGATGTCCACGTCATGCTTGGCACTTCGCGACTTCCAAGGTTTTTGAGTTTGATGTGCTTGGCATCTTGCGACGACTTCTTCTACGTGTCAGGAAATCACGGATACTCCTGGAGAGCTTCGTGGCACATGAGATGTGATTGCATCGTCGGATATGGTGAAATCGTCGCCTCGGCCTTTTGCTCGGCTCGGCGATGTTTGACATCTCCTAATCCGAGTTCGACCGCGGACTTCAAGCCTTAAGAAATATCATGAAGGAAGAATCAGTCAACGCTGCCAGCCTGGACGTCCGAGAGCCCAGAGACGCATCGATGACTCTACAAGCTCTGCGACCCGATCATGGCGGTCAAGATGCACGCTTGCACGCTTATTGACGTGCGACGTCGAGGATGGTCAGCGGATCATGTTATACGTGACTTGACCTTCTCATTTCTCACGACACATAACGAAATCTTCATGGCCGCAATGGTCACCTATGATTCCATGCCGTGATAAACAGGTCACTGTGCCACTGTGATGATGCTCGCTCCGTTGATGTTGCAGAACCGCACTTTCCATTGTCAAGCTCGAAAACGTGGACACCAATGAGTGCCATGGCAGTCACGACCGCAATGATATTTGAGCTGAACTTCGGCGTTCCCCTCGTCTTCCTCGATGTCTCTCCTTCTCAGAGAATATCATTACAAGGTCTGACATCGTGCACGAACTGTGTGTTTCATGCTTCTTTGTCTGGCTGGCATTGTTACCTTCACATCCATGCACATTATAAGAAGAAGCTGCTTCTATTACTAGATTACCATTACCAAGTTCTCGATACGTTGTCTATCACGGAGGACGGGTCTCATCATTACGCTAACCATTTAGCCAACAAACCAAAACACTATCACTACCATCCCAGCTTTCAAGATGGCTGCATACATATCTCCACACGCCACAGACATCCAGTCGAGAGAAAATGACCATCCTACAGTCACAGGCAGCACAAATACGGTCTTGTACGCTAAGCGCGATCTTATGTCAACCATGCCAGCCGATGAAGCCGCACGTCTCCTTGAGCCAAGGTTGAACTCGAAACGCCCCTTGACCAGCGCCACAGTCACGAAGGCCACAAAACAAAAGCCACAGCTAAAGCCAAAATCAATGTCAAAGTCTGCAGGTATGAAAGCCTTCAACAGAGATCATCCAAGCCCAGAGCTACCAGCTGACATAGAGACAACAGAAGCAAATTCGTGGCTAGCATGCATGGCAGCCTTCGAGAGAGATCATCCAGATGCAGAGCTACCAGCTGAGCAGCAGAGACTGGCGGATTGGGCTGATGAACTGCCGCCCCCAGCGAAGAAGCCAGCAACAGCACGGAGAAGGCTCCAAGAGCTCGATGCAAAAAACCTAAATACAAGTCCGAGAGACCAGAACTTTGCAAACGATGCGTTACGTACATCAGCCAAAGCCAACGCCACTCCGGGTACCGCTCCCAGGGCGTCCACGTATTCTGCAAGCACAGCACAGTCGCCTGCTGAGTATCCGAGTTGGGCCTACAAGCTCAAGACTCCGCTTCCACTACCATCAGACATTCCAGCGACCACCCCCAACTCCCCGCCATCGCCTTCCCCTCGTCCCAAAGTCGCTGGCAGCACTTCTGCATCGAGGACCCGGACTTCGATCAGCACTATAGGAAGCAACAAGCGGCCAATCCCGCTCGCGCCAAAGTGCATGCATCGTCTTCGCCTCATATCACAGGGAGAGTGCGTGGCCTGTACGCGAGACGCCATCGTGTGTTCACCGGAGGAAGACAACAGAAAGCCGAACCCAACTGCGCTACAGTGCCAGCGGTATCCGGAATGCAGGCAAGTGCCTGGAAAGTGCTATTGGTGTGCCTACCTGGTGTTGGCTGCGAAACGAGATGCCAGTGGAGAGTCCGAGCTGCGGGGGAAGAGTGGCAGAATCGTGATGAAGGCGAGACGTGCGATGGAAGAGGCGAGAAGGGAAGCGGAGTGATCTGAGATCGCGCGTTGTGAAAAAAAGAGGCGGTGGAGACATTGTCCGTGGCGAATGGAAGCTGATCGTATTAAGGCATGATTGGGCAGTCACACTTGATCGAGACTTTTGGAAGCATGAGCTTACACCAAGGCGAAGCAGTAAAATAGCAGAACATTGCATATATTGGCTTTGTATTTTCATTGACACACGTTCACCAAGTGTATTCATAAGCCTAAATCTATGCCATGCCATGCAATGCCATGCCATAAGCTCTACCTCAAGACGCCTGCCGCAAAAGGGGGTATCTCAAACTATCAATACAAGAATCGCACTATCCACCAATCGTGTGCATGCAAAAAGACATCAATCCAACATCCAATCTCGCCCATTCACAACCACAACCACAACCACAGTCACCCACACGTGCACACCCACTCCCCAAAAACGCACCATCTCGCGCTGCGATCCGCCAACACCAGACCTCTCCATGTTCCTCTTTCTCCAACTTTGACCACAGTCTCCCACGTACTGCCCAATCGCACACAGCCCTCCTCGCTTTCCTTCTCCTGCTGTAACCTGCCCCCACCACCACCGCCGCCCGTTCTGCCGCGGGATACGGGATCCAGTTTTCGCGTCATGCGTATGATACGTCCGCCTGGTGTTTGAAC
>Ga0058702_10001152_pt1 | contig 10193 bp, 8 predicted proteins | sample AgamicOrSfe_FD_83781 | JGI IMG/M metagenome (GOLD analysis project Ga0058702, IMG submission 83781) | Agave microbial communities from Guanajuato, Mexico - Or.Sf.e | ecosystem: Host-associated > Plants > Phyllosphere > Phylloplane/Leaf | place: Guanajuato, Mexico | collected 2012-05-30
CACGGGAAGCGCTTGGCTATTCAACTTCTTGGTCGCCGAGGTCACGCCTACCGGCTTCGCCACGATTGGATGGAGATATTACATAGTGTTCGCCTGCATCAATTGGTTTTTGATCTTGCCATGTAAGTCCGCTACCGACTTTCTTCATGGGCTCACTTGCTGACCCTGCGCTAGCTGTCTACTTTCTGTTCCCCGAGACGAACGGTAGGCATCTTGAGGAGGTGGATCAGATCTTCCGCGACAGCAAGAACATCTTCGACCCTCCGAGGATGGCGAATAAGCTGCCCGTGGGCGTGTTTGCTGATGTTGAAATGCCAGCTGAGAAGATGCAAGGGGAGGCCGTTGAAACGGTCTCTGATGAGTGAGCTCATGCTTCTCGCCTGCGTACCAGCCGAGCTTTTACCGTACTATGTAATCAACGGATTCATTGTAGCCATGTCGCACGGCTCAAGCGTGACAAAGAACACACCTTAGCCCCTCGCAGACGAACAGCACATTGCAAATTACGGGAAGGGCACTGTGAACTGTGGGCAATATCTCCTCATCACACTTGATCGAGTCCAAGGCCTATGCATTGCGCTGTGACTGTATGCCATCGTTCTGTAATCCTTGTACTCGGCTTTCCGAACTTGGTCTGCAGAAGCCGCTCCTTCCGAAACGGTGCAGCGGCGCCAAATCGGCTCGCGAGCTCCTCCTCTCTCCATCTCACTCCGTCGGCTATCGGACTGAATAGCGATATGAGATGCACACACTTGCCTTCTCACCTCAACAGGAATTCATTGATCAACTGTGCGGTCCCGTTTATAGTACTCTCTCTCTTCACGACAGGTAGGGTTTCGAGATGTCTTGCCCAGCAAATGCCGACTCGTGTGACCATGCCGAAACCTGTCAACACGCAATTTCCAATGGCTCACTCGGCGACATCGAGGACTACAAGACAGAACTTTCAACCTTGCGAGCTCGCACCGAGGAGCTCGAAGAGAAGCTCTCGAACTTGCAAACGACGACGTCGGACAAAGCCTTACGCTCATCGAAATGGCTGAACCGTGCCGACGACCGAGCCATGTCGGCACTCTACATGGATCGGTACATGAACTACGGTTTCACAAGAGAGGAATTGATGTCGGACAGACCGATCATCGGTATAGCGCAATCCGGCTCGGACATCGCACCCTGCAACCAGTACCATGTCACTTTGGCGAAGAGGGTACGTGAGGGCATTCGCAGTGCTGGAGGAATCGCTATCGAATTCCCGACGCATCCGATTCAGGAGAGCTCAAGGAGGCCAACGGCCACGTTGGATCGGAACTTGAGCTACCTGAGTTTGGTGGAGCTGCTTTATGCCTATCCGTTCGACGGCGTCGTGCTGCTCACTGGTTGCGACAAGACGACGCCGGCCATGCTGATGGCTGTCGCCACGATCAACATCCCGGCTATCTGCCTCAATGTCGGTCCCATGCTGAATGGATACGATAGAACGCAGCTTATTGGCTCAGGCACTGTAGTTTGGAAGGCTCGCGAACTGCACGCCACCGGAGAAATCGATGATGAAGGGGTGATCGACATGGTTACTAAAGGTACACCCAGTGTTGGTCATTGCAACACGATGGGTACGGCATCCACCATGAATGCTTTGGCCGAGGCTTTGGGCATGGCCTTGCCAGGCAGTGCTGCTATACCCGCTCCTTACCGAGAACGGGCACAGTGCGCTTACAAGACGGGCTTGCACATTGTTGAGATGGTTCGTTCAGATCGTAAGCCTAGCGACATTATGACGCGCCAAGCATTCGAGAACGCCATTGCGGTCAACACTGCAATAGGCGGCAGCACAAATGCACCTATCCATCTGAACGCCATAGCAAAGCACATCGGCGTCAAGCTCGATCTGGACGATTGGGATCGGCTTGGTCATGGCTTGCCTTTGCTTGTGAACATGCAACCAGCCGGTGAATATCTCGGAGAGGAGTACTTCCGTGCGGGAGGCCTACAAGCAGTCATGGCGGAGCTGTTGGATGAAGGCAAGCTGCACGATATCCTGACGGCAAACGGCAAGACCGTCAGACAGAATGTTGAAGGGAAGCACACCTGGGATCGACGAACGATCAAGGCGTACTCGACGCCGATGAAGAAAGAAGCAGGCTTCCTGCACCTGACTGGCAACCTGTTCGACTCGGCCATCATGAAGACTTCCGTCATATCCGATGAGTTTCGCGCAGCCTTCCTACAGGATCCTGCAGATCCAAACGCATTCGAAGCCAAAGTCGCAGTTTTCGATGGGCCGGAGGACTACAATGCCCGTATTGAGACAGCAGATGTGGACGAGCGGACAGTCCTCGTTATGCGAGGCGCAGGGCCACTGGGCTACCCTGGCGCTGCCGAGGTCGTCAACATGACAGCGCCCGGCAAGCTGCTGAAGAAAGGCCTCAAGTACTCCCTGCCCTGCATAGGCGATGGCAGACAGTCAGGCACATCAGGTAGTCCCAGCATTCTCAACGCCAGTCCCGAGGCTGCGGCCAACGGCAATCTTGCCATACTGAGAGACGGCGACATGTTGCGGATCGATCTAAACAAGCGGAGAGTGGACTTGTTAGTCTCCGAAGACGAGATTGAGAAGCGGAGGGAGATCCTTCTGGCGGGTGGAGGGTACAAGATGGTTGAGAGTCACACGCCGTATCAGGAGCTCTTCCGGCAAGAAGTTGGACCACTGAGCGAAGGCATGGTGTTCGGGAAAGCAGTCAAGTACCAAAGGGTGGCGCAGAAGTATCCAATGCCGAGAGATAACCATTGAGTAGCAGACAGACCATCGTGGCAAACGAGGTTTCCTTCATGAAGGGTGTTCCCGAAGTCTTGATGCTGTCATGTAGTTGCAAATTACCGACAGAGTGAGTTAGAGTCACCGTGGTCAACTCTCGATGGTGAAGTTGGAAACATCAGGCCACTTGGCGGTCTTTACGGCTGCTTGAGGCCCCCGGTTTCACTCCGTGGGACTGTGATCAGGAGCCGCGGAAAGTGTGGTCCCGATTTTCCGATCAGTCTACCAGCGACAGCCTTCCGGCTACCTTGCCGACTAGCGGGCTCCAGTCCAGGGTATCCACGCGGCTTTACGGCATCCGCGGGTGAGGCTCAAACTACTTCGAACAGCAGCTGCATGGTCTCGGTGCAGCAATTGAACGCAAATGAAGCATTCCACGTAGAGCTGAAGATGAGCAATTTTTTGATATTTCATACGTCCTTCCGGCGGACAAGCTGTCCAACGATGCAGCTACTATACTGCTCTACATCGATCTATATATATCTTGCCGTCCTACGTCACCGTCCGAAGATGTTGCCTCCCATCTGACAGGCACATGCAAATCACTGATCCACTGGGTCCACCGAGTACCCAGGAGTGCAACAACGATCAACAACACAGTAGCCAGTTCCTGAAACCCGAAGGTAGGAAGTAATCCGCACTTGTGCTTTCCTTTCTACTGACTCTTCACGCCTCCAGGACAGTTCCTTCGTCTTGATTTCCGTTCTTCACTGTGAAGATGCGTTCATCAATTGCTATCGGACTGCTCGCCACAGCTGTAAGCTCAGCGTTGGCACTGGATTTTGCTAACGAAGGCAATTTCGGAGCTCCAGTAAGCTGGGATCTTGGTCTTCTAGATTCGTCAATGTCTGACCCTTCCGAAAACAGTTCCCTAACACTACTTACCCTGGCTTCGAGAGCAACAACCCGGTTGTCATCGCAGGGAGCAATACGAATCAGACGAGCCCGTCCAAGTACCCATCACCATGTATGTCTGACTGTGGCCTGCACAAGATCTCGAAATGGTGACTGAATTCTCTCGCAGGGGGACAAGGAACAGGAGACTGGGCATCAGCATATCGGCAAGCGCAGGCATTTGTCAGCCAGCTCACGCTCGAAGAGAAGGTCAACTTGACGACTGGCACCGGGTACGTCGCCATGGCAGCTATGCAGTCTATCGACCCCGTTCAACAGGCTGATGCAATGCAGATGGGAGCTCGACTCTTGCGTCGGCCAGACAGGCTCCATTCCTCGCCTTGCCTTCCGTGCCATGTGTCTGCAGGATAGCCCAGTCGGTGTCCGGGACACCGACTTCAACTCCGTCTTCCCAGCTGGAGTCAATGTCGCGGCAACGTGGGACCGAGGCGTGGCCTATGCTAGAGGCCAGGCAATGGGCGAAGAGCACCGTGGCAAGGGCGTCGACATGCAACTCGGCGTACGTAGGCTACTGTCTGGTTGCTTCTACAGTGGCCAACATACTGACATCTGTATAACAGCCTGTTGCAGGCCCTCTCGGCAGGACCCCCGAAGGTGGCAGGAATTGGGAAGGTTTCTCTCCAGACCCGATCCTGACCGGAGTCATGTTCGCGCAAAGCATTGAGGGTATTCAGAGTGCTGGTGTCATGGCCAGTGCGAAGCATTACATTGCCTACGAGCAGGAGCACTTCCGCGAGCTCTCCGATGCCGAGTCCTACGGTTTCAACATTTCAGAGCCTGACTCTGCCAATCTGGACGATGAGACGATGCACGAGCTGGTACGACCAGATGACCATAACAAAATGAGGCACACTGACTGACTCGTCTTGATAGTACTTGTGGCCATTCGCAGACGGCGTTCGCGCTGGTGCAGCCGCAGTCATGTGCTCGTACAACCAGATCAACAACTCGCAGGCCTGCCAGAATTCTTACACCCTCAACTACCTGCTAAAGGGCGAACTCGGCTTCCAGGGCTTTGTTGTCTCTGACTGGCTTGGTACCCATTCTGGCGTCGCGAGTATCCTCGCTGGGCTCGACATGACCATGCCGGGCGACGCGGACGCCTACGACTCTGGCAACAGTTACTTCGGCGCCAACCTCACTATTGCCGTCCTGAACGGTACTGTGCCAGCGGTAAGTGTAATTTCAAAGATAATTTGACCGGATCGCAGAGGCTGACTTAACATACAGTGGCGCGTTGACGATATGGCGATGCGAATCATGGCTGGGTTTTACTTCGTCGAGCAGAACAGGACCAGACCCGACATCAACTTCTCCTCATGGACACTCGACACCTTCAACTACGAGCACTACTACATTGGCGAAGGCTGGACGCAGGTGAACCAACACGTCGACGTTCGCGGCGAGCACGCCAACCTGATCCGCTCTATCGGTTCCCGCAGCACGGTTCTCCTGAAGAACGTCAACAACGCTCTGCCACTCACCGGCAAGGAGAAGCTCACCGCCGTCTTTGGAAACGACGCTGGTCCCAACATTGACGGGCCGAACAGCTGCAGCGACCGTGGATGCGACAACGGCACGCTTGGAATGGCGTGGGGATCCGGCAGCGCGAACTTCCCATACCTCGTAACGCCTGACACGGCGATCCAGAACGAGGTTCTCATGGCTGGTGGAGCATACGAGTCCACTCTCGATAACGGCGCGTTGGCCACAATGGGTGCGCTCGCACGGCGTGCCAACGTCTCCATCATCTTTGCCAACAGCGACTCGGGCGAAGGATACATTGAGGTCGATGGCAATCTGGGCGATCGTAACAACTTGACCTTCTGGCAAGGTGCGGATGCTGCCATCGCCGTCGTTGCTGGGAACTGCAGCAACACGATCCTCGTCACGCATAGTACCGGCCCAGTCATGCTGGACATGTACAAGTCTCATCCAAACATCACCGCGATCCTGTGGGCTGGCGTACCTGGCGAACAGAGTGGGAACAGCATCGCCGATGTACTCTACGGTCGTGTCAACCCTGGTGCAAAGCTGCCTTTCACCATTGGCTCCAACAGGACTCAGTACGGCACCGACATCCTCTACACACCCAACCAAGCTGTGCCTCAGCTCGACTTCAAGGAGGGCGTCTTCATTGACTACCGCTCCTTCGACCGCCACAACGAGACACCAACATACGAATTCGGCTTCGGCATGTCATACACCACCTTCAAATACAGCAACCTCCAAATCACCAAGTTCAACGTATCCGACTACGTTCCCTTCAGCGGCTACACGACCCCAGCGCCGACTTATGGCAACTTCAGCAACAGCACCGCCGACTACCTGTTCCCGGCCAACTTCACCCGAGTGCCGCTGTACCAATACCCATGGCTCAACACGACGAACCTTAGGAACGCCTCAGCGGACTTGCACTACGGCGTGCCCGGCTTCGTGCCAGCCGGTGCGAAGAACGGCTCCGCGCAGCCCATTCCCAAAGCCGGCGGCGCGCCCGGCGGCAACCCCATGCTGTACGATGTCCTTTACCGCGTGCAGGCGACCATTACCAACACCGGCAAGGTCGCTGGCGAGGAGGTGCCGCAACTGTACATCTCGCGTGGCGGACCTTATGATCCCGTGCGTGAGCTGAGGGGTTTCGAGCGTTTGAGCATCCAGCCCAATTCGTCGACGACTTTCAGCGTCGATGTCCTTCGTCGGGACATCAACTCGTGGTCAACGGTGGAGCAGGACTGGTTTGTGCGAAACACGACGAAGACGGTGTGGGTGGGCAGCTCCAGCCGGAATTTGTTGCTCAAGGGTGTTTTGCCTGCGTGAAAGGGTGGAAGAAGATTGTGGGAAGCAGACAGGGAGAAGGAGTGAGGGGTGGGAATGCGGAACGCGCGATCGAAGATCCGCCTCAATGATTGTACGATGATAAATGCATAGACATAGACATGCACTGGCATGACATAGATGCCTTTTGATGGGAATCTCATATTCATAGACCTGAAATGATAGACCTCATCGTTGGCTGATCTTCAGCCGGCTGCTGAAAGGTGGTAGAGAAGTATGCAGATGCCTCGGCACGGCGCCACGCAGAGCCTCATTTCCGTTTTAGCTAACAAAGTGCACATCAACCTGATTCTCTTACACAGCCACACATTCGCCCGTAATGATGCCCCCGGAAGACGCAGACCCAGCGGCCAAATGCCCAGTCGATCCTAAGACACGAGAGAAATGGCTCGAGGCGGCCAAAGCCAAAGGCCAACAAACACCCGCACATCCTCCCATCTCGAGTCCACAAGCATCACAGCCCTTGCTCACAGCAGCGCCGCGTTTCTCCCTCGACAACCTACAATGGCAAACCTCCTCAAGAACATCGCCAACAATACCCAAGCAACCCAAAATATACCGCCTCTCCACCGACCGCGAAATCTCCACCATCCCGCGCGCCGTCCACGAGAACCGCCCTCCCAACTCCGCCGAGCGTGCCGCCATGCTCCCTCCCCCTCCCTCCAACAGCGAAGCCGACACGGGCCACGACAAAGCGAGCGGGAACTGGATCTACCCCTCGCAAGACATGTTCTTCGCGGCCATGAAGCGCAAAGGCCACGAAGCCGAGGCTAAAGACATGGCGAGCATCGTGCCCATCCACAACGCCGTGAACGAGCGCGCATGGGCGGAGATCAAGGCATGGGAGGCTGGACGGGGCAGCGAGAAGTGCGGTGGTCCGAAGCTCGTGAGCTTTGCGGGGGATAGTAAGGCGCTGACGCCGAGGGCGAGGTGGAATAGTTTTGTTGGGTATGCGCCGCCGTTTGATCGGCATGATTGGGTGGTGGATCGGTGTGGGAAGCAGGTGGAATATGTGATTGACTTTTACTCTGGAAAGGATTCGGGGTTGCAAGGGAAGAGTCTGAATTTCTTTTTGGATGTTAGGCCGAAGTTGAATTCGTGGGAGGGGATCAAGATGAGGGCGCAGAGGGCGGTGGGCATGTGATGGGGATCAAAAGGCAGTGTAGTACGAAGAGAGCCCGCTAGGCAAACACCATGGTTGCATCGCGGTGCGAACGCATGCTGCGAGTAACGCGACGCACGAGCAGTCGGCGACTTACAGGCAACTGCATGTAAGGTTGGGTTATGGGCTTCATGTCCCACTGCCAACAAGCCTGCTCATATTGGCCGACGCTCTTGCACCTGGCCAGCCCAGTGAAGATGCGACGACCATGACTTGCACCGCAAGCCCAGGATGCCGTCAATGCTCGCTAGGCCAAGGTTTCAGGACGAAGCCGTTCTGGCAGCTACGGCGTATGTACGGAACACGTGAACGCAATGGCACGTAGGCACTTCGATTCGGAAACAGAGTTTCGCGACATTCGGGGTGCGAGGTCTGGTCTCAGGCTTAGAGCGCTGCGCGCGTGATGGTGAACGCAGTTGCACACCTATACCGGTCGTCTTCAGCGAAGGCTCGGATGTAGGCGTCACGCGCAGCGTCAACGTCTTCCCGAGATCAGGAACAGTTTGAAGCGAGGCGATGATGCGTAGCTTGGCTTACTGTATTGCAGCTAATCTACGTAGCGAGATGATCTTCTCAAACCGTGCCGATGTCAAAACCTGCCGACTATCAAGCCAGCCAGCCGCCAATGGACCCTATGATGCGTTGACCAACATCACACCTCCGCGTATGCTCTCCTGCAGCCGCAGGAAAGACAATGCAGTCGCGCGCGATCTTCTCTCTGGTCCATCGCGGTTTGTGCTAGCACCTTTGCTTTAGCAAGACCTCGTCTCCTTCGCCCATGAGCCGCGGCTACCGCCTCAAAGCGGCACACCAGTTGAACGCAAGATCAGAAAGCGTCTTCCCAGTACACGTCAACCTCTTCAACCCTTGCCTTCTTGATCCTCGCGCTCCTCCTTAAGCCATCGTCTTCCGCGTCCTCGACTTTGCAGTGCTTGACTTTGCGCTTCTTGCTGCTGTCGTCTCTGGCACTGGATGCTCGCTTTTTCGACCTTGGCTTCATCATGTCCTCACGAACCATGGCTTCGACCGTTGGACAGCCTGTGAGTGTCAACTCCGTCAACCCACGGAGTTTGCGTAGGAAATTGAATCCAGGAATCCCGGCAACAGTCTGGTATTTCGACAATTTGCTTCCGTTGGCCATGACCAGCCATTGCTGCTCCTCCATCTCAATGTGAAGCTTTCGCAGGCCTTCTAGCTGCGTGAGAAAGTGGAAGCTGGAGCTCACACCCATGCCGTAGGTTGGAGGCAGTACCACTTGGAACGAGATGCGTTCGATGAGCTTCCTCCTTTCCGCGTGCACTTTTTGCAGGGAATTGGACATGTCCTGAGAGTCGATAAAGCGGAATTGGTTCAGCTGGTAGAAGTAAGGCGTCGCCTCTTGGTAAAACTGGCGGTTCGTGCGCAGAGGAGCGAGTGCTTTCCCGACCGACGTGCCCACGACAAACTCATTTTTGTCGAGTGCGTCGCGCCATTCTTGAAAGCTGTAGTCTTGATCCATAGATCTCGTGACCGTGACGATGACACCTGAAGTGGAGATTCTGACGCCAGAGACAGGGAACTGAAAGACCAACTCGTAGACTGTATTCCTCAGCTCGGGTGGCAGCGCGAAGAATGGAAACGCTCCAGCAGGATCTTCGAAACCTGCATATTCCGCGAGGAACCGATGGCAATCAGTCTCGGACATCCCGTACGTTGTCTCGTCATCGCCTTGGGGGTGGACTTTCAGAGGAATGTCGAACCTCTGCAGTGCTAACCAGACACCGTCTCGCAGGTCGTCACGAGCGTCAATGAGGTCGACTGGCCTATGCCCGTTGAATGGCATGTGCAGAAGGCACGCAGTCGCGAGTTTCTGATAGAACCGAAAGGTCGTACAAATCCAATCAACGATTTCCCAACCCGTCAGACCTTTGTCGCTCAGCAGCAGGGCCATGACGAGCATCTCGGCCTCTGTGAACGGCGGCTTCTCTGCCTTGGTGCGGAATACGCTGATAGCTCCCATGACGCGCTCGGTGTATTTCGACGTGGAAGCCATGCTGACACACTTGGGGTTGCGGTGGCGAAGCGCCGGGAGTCTTGATGGATTGTCAGGTGCCGAGTTTTGAAAGCTGGAAGGTTCAGTCAGTGGATGAGGTTGAAGTTTAGTCCGAGCCATAGTTCACGCACGTGCTTCCGAACACCTGCTTGCTTCACTAGGTGAACGCACCTTCCCTCAACACGACGCATACGTCAGAGCCGTCACATTCGGCATGCTCGTGTTACCATTCCGAATGTCAGCAGCACGAGTTGCGGGCGGTGATTCGTTAGTGCCCATGGGAGGGCATTGAGAGTGAATGGCCTGGCTCCGGCCCCTTTGTAGATGCTACGTAACAAGCAGCCTGAACACCTCGCTATGTAATCGCAGCAGGGTATCTCTTAAACCAATCAGCTTCTCACCACGCAAAAGAGAACAGTCGAAACGCCTTCTGCTAC
>Ga0058702_10001153_pt1 | contig 10188 bp, 3 predicted proteins | sample AgamicOrSfe_FD_83781 | JGI IMG/M metagenome (GOLD analysis project Ga0058702, IMG submission 83781) | Agave microbial communities from Guanajuato, Mexico - Or.Sf.e | ecosystem: Host-associated > Plants > Phyllosphere > Phylloplane/Leaf | place: Guanajuato, Mexico | collected 2012-05-30
GGATGGGGCGAGGATGAGGCGGAGGTGTTCGGTCAGGAGGAGGGAGAGCGGGAGGGTGCGGGATTCGTGGTGAGTCCAGAGGGCGGCTGGGTCGATGGGGAGGTCGGATGGAGAGGGTGGTGCGCGGGTGAGGAGGGCGAGGGTGTCGAGGTCCTCTTCGAGGGTGTCGAGGTCGGAGGAGGGGTGGTTTTCGTTGTCGAGTGGAGGAGAGGGCTGGTCGATGGGCTCGTTGAGGTCGCGACGGTCGCCGACGAAGGTTCGTGATTGAGATTCGGCTTGTGTGTCTGCACTGGCGGCTGCTGTCGGATCTGTGGTATCCATGTCGATATCTTCATCGGCAGAAATCTCGTCCTCATCGGCATTTTGCAGCCGTGTCTCGATGTCTTTGTCTTCTGCGTGGTCCTCCGTCTCGATTGCCATTTCCTCATTCAGCGCTCGAGCCTGCTCTTTGGAGCTAGCACCAAGTGCTTGAGTGTCTGCCTCCGCATCCTCATCGGGAAGATGCTCGAAATCAGCATCTGCCATGTCGATGTCCTGAGGAGCCATATCGTCCTGCCTCTCGGTGCTCTGCTCCTGGATCTGCTTTTGCTGGCGATGCCACTTTTCGAGAATGTCTCCGAGCTTCTTCACAGTTTGACGATCCGTCGATTCCTGCGGTACGCCGCCGTCTTCTGGTGGTGCTTGTTCGGCATTAGCTGCTTGGGACTGATTAGTTGCGCCTGATTTCTCTTCCCCAGTCTGTCTTCGAGCAGCACTAGCTGAAGCTGATTGTTCTTGCTGATTGTCCTCGACCTCCTCAGCGCGTGCATCTGCTTCAGTTGCCTCTTGTTCTTGCTGATCGGCGTTACTTTGATTAGCCTGTCCACCTCTGGCTTGACTATCCTGATCAGCCATATCTTGATCGTCACCTGCCTCGCCGTTGTCCATCATTTGATTTGCAAGATCTATGTCCTCGTCCTGTACAGATTCCTCCGGGTTTGGTTCAGCGTCGATGTTTTGTTGTTCAGCAGCTTGATCATCCTGCTCATCAGTCTCAGTTGGTTTGCTCTCATCAAGCTCATCAGGTCGAGCTTCCTCGTCTTCCTCTCCAGAACCATCAACGTCAGGCATATCTTCATCCATGCCTTCCTCGACCTCGAGGTCTTCACCTTTGTCGCCGTCCAATTTGAGTTCCTCTGGAAGCTCCAATCCTTCATCCTCCTTAACGTGCGGATCCATGGCAATATCTTCCTGGGCAGGCTCGTTATCGGAACCATCGTCAGACATTTCGTCATTCTCTTCGTTATCTTCTTGACCTTCGCCTTCTTCCTGCTCTCCCTTCTCTCCTTGTTTTTCTTCCTTCTTCTGGTCCTCCTTTCCTGCAGCTTGTTCGTCCTTGTCGATTTCGCCGGCCTGATTCTTACTTTCCTGCTCCTTGTTCGAATCATCGCCCGCTTTATCCCACATCTTCTCATCAACAGCAGAAGGTCCCAAGTCATCGACATCTCCCATATCTTCGTCCATGTCTTCTCCTTCTTCTCCTTCCTCCTGACCACCACCATCACCGCCATCACCCACACTGCCCTCTTCATTTGCATCATCTTCCTTTTCTTTATCATCCTGTTTGCCGTCGTCTTCCTCTTTCTCGCCTTTACTTTCGCCTGCACCCCCTTCGAGCTCATCCTGTATACTCGCGGCATCGTCTTCATTCTCGATTTCAGCTCCATCTTCCTTTTTGTTCTCCGGATCCTGCGCAAGATCATCCAGATCCTCATCATCGCCAATATCCTTGCTAATATCTTCAGCACCTTCGCCCTCGCCGAGACCCGTGCCTGATTCGAGCTTTTCTGTCTTGCCTTCCTGTGCTTCTGAGGCTTCGGCGGGCTTACAGAAGCCTTGACTTGATATGCGCATGAAAGATCTTGAGAGACGGTAGGCGAGGTTACACGTTGCAGTGTGAATCTCGAGGTATTGGCCAAGACTTTCACTGAGAGTGTCATGGTACTGCTGGAGGATGGGATGTGCCATAGTGAGCGATCCACAGACGAGACTTAAGCTTGAGTGACTTTCCCCATGTACACCGGCCGACCTTGCAACTGAAGTCAACGCTGCTTCAAGAGACCCCGAGATTGTCTCTACGTGGAAAGCCGCGAGTATTGATTGTCTGGCACGATCTTCCTGTAGCAACCAGTTCGAGTTCTCAGCAGATGGTGGTAGTTGGTGCATGGCATCGGCGACGTCTTGGATTGAGCCAAGGACTTGGTCAAGTAGGGCATAGTGTGCGAGTACGAAGTCAATCGGTGTCTGATGAGACGACTCGTGCTCATCTTGTGCGTGATCAGCGCTTGAGGTTGATTCGGAGATGATCCATTTGCTGATGTGCGCGAGGATAGCTCCAGTCTGCGGCCATCTGACAGACCAATCCTGTATATCTTGAGACAAGGCAGAGATCGTCTCTCGTTGACGACTCTGGAGGTCGGTATGAGTCTCGGTATGAAGACCGTTGGGCAATTGGGGCAGCGCTGCTAGCTCGGATTGGTAGGCCTCGAATGTGATAGCATGAATTTCCAGTGATTCAACAAGCTCGCTGAGATCAATCTGTCCTAACGCAGCTTGAGCTTGGAGTACGGAAATGCCACCACGAATAATGACTGAAAGCCACGGCGTATAGACGCGGACTTGGTTGAGATCAGCCTCAACTTCAGGAGGAGACAGCTCCGCCGTACAGCCTTTTCCAGACCAAATATTCTTGACCTGGGCTATTTGCGAGGCTAGATGCTGTTGCCATGAGGATGTCCTCTCAATACTAGTACGTTGCTTGGCTAGAATAGCAAGCAGGCTCTCGAGATAGCCAATACATCGCGACACTTCCGCTTGCGTCAAGTCCTCATTGTGCTCCATGTGCGAGGTCCTGACTTTAGGCATAGCATCCAGGAATCTCGAGAAGAGGTCTTGTGCTCTTGCTCCTGTCTCAGTCGAGATTATGGGCACGGAGGACAACACTTTGGCTGTTGAGCCTTGTGTAGCGAGAACATCGACACTGACATTGCTCTTGAGTCCCATAGTACGAAGGTCTTTCAGCACGTCTGCGAACACTTTGCGTTTCCTCGCTGTCAGGTGTTTGACATTGGCGGTATTCTCTTCCGTCAGTATAGCTGGAGTGGCTTTCTGAAGCTGCTCAATTGAGACTTCCAACTCCTCAATGAATGATACTAGGTGTTCCGAGCTATCGACTGTGTTGCTAGTCGCTGTCGTCTTTCGCTGCATCAGTGTCACAGTCGACTCCACATCGCAGAAGCGTTCAGGACGGCCTTCCCACAGCACTGAATCTTGGCGAATGAGTGCAACAGCAGTCGGTGCGAGCTGCACTGCCTCTATCTTTCTCGCTTCGAGGTGCGTAACAACATCAGGCAACGAGGCATTGTAACCTTGAGCTACAATGGTTCCAGCAGGCTGACTGAGGAGCACACGATACTTCTTGATCACCCTGAAGAGCCTGCTGTGAGACTTCTTGGCGCTCTGCTTGAGTGCCTCGATGTTCCTGTCTCGCCAGCTTGCGAGCTGGATCGTGTTCCGAATGTCTTTCTCGAGCTTTTTGCGGCCATCTTCGATAGTCTTCTCGATCGATGGGACGAATCGATTGTAATGGTAGATGAAGTTCTTCAAAGCGCTGCAGATTGCACTGAGATGCTGCTTCTCATTTGCTACGATGACCAATTGTGCTTGCAAGGATGCAAGGATCTTGAGTTTTGTGGCATATTGTCCCAAGGTTGATGCGGACATGAATGCTTCAAGGGACGCGAGGAGATCAGTTGCATGCTCGTTCATCTTTTCCGGTGTTAAGTCCAGCGTCAATGTACGCTGCACCACATTCTCATACGCCAGGAAGTACCATGATCGAGCATTGACTTCAGCCTTTTCTGTCTCCAGCTCAAGCATACGAGCCCAAGTTGAAAGCTCGAGCTGTCGCCAGCTGATAAGCAGATCGGTGGTCTTGTCCAGAATCGTCGATGCTGAGTACTCCTTGCTTGCCACAGTCTGCCATTCGGCAACTTGTTTATGCAGCTTCTCCACCTTCGTTAGGAACTTCATCACCGGCTCAACGTGTCTGAACGCAAGCAGCTCATCGCAGGTGCTGAGGATATTGTGTAATGTTGCGTGCTCCGGCCATGCCTCAAGGATAGGACGAACAACACCACGAGTAACCTCAACAAGCACAATGACTCTTTGAGCTTCTCGTATATTCGCATCAGTGTAGACATTGTAGTGCTTGGGAAGGGCCCCATCCTGTACCACGATCTCTTGCTGCTGTCGTAACTTGAGTAGGATAGCCGGGAGGAATTGCTGTACCGGTGTCCTTTCGAATGCAGAACCATCACCAGCTACCTTACCCAAAATGTTTGCTGCCGAGTGCAACAACCTCGTAACACTCGGCGCTTCTGTGACAACCGGCTGAAAGATCTGCATATGTAGTCGGGCTATACTGGGAGTGACACTGTGCAAGTTCAGAGCTCGTTCCTGCTTCGTCACAGCTTCTTTGTCGCCATCGTCCTCATCGTAGGTGGGAAATAGACTACGCAATTCCTCTTCGTTAGCTTCTTCTTCGTCGTCATACGAGCCCTTATGCTCATATAGACTTGTGGCTGCAGCCGCATCTCTTTGCTCCTTACTGAGCTGTAGCTCCCATACGGAGAACAGGATCGAGAAGAACGTGGTAAGATTGCTCTGTGCGTCGTTGACCCACTGACTGGGATTCGTGAGACTGGCACGAAGCGCGAGTAGCTCCAAGTCGTGTAGAACAAGCTCAGGATCGCGATGCAGCTCCAAGGTGGGTGCTGTCTGAGCATAAGTGACTGGATCTTCGTGCATGAAAGGCGTGTGCGTAAGCACGCTTTGCACCTTCTTCTGGGCATCTGGGGTACCAGTCGGTCGTGAAAAAAACATCAGAACAAGTCCTAGCTTCAATATATTCACGAAACCGATGACGGGACGGACAATATCATCGTAAGCCTTGTGTCCACTGTTTAGCCTTTTCAGTACAGCAAGCACGCTTTCAAGGTACTCCGAAGCTCTTTCAGCAGTCAATGAGTCTTCTTCAACATCATGAGACACACGTTGAACTAAGTTCAAGATCGTGGTGAAATCGGCCTGTAATATCTCCAGCTGGGACTGAGCCGGTCGAGCAACGAAGGTGATGGCAGGCGGCGCGCCAAGGGCCAGGATTTCGTCCTGGACCAAGCGCGACCGTAAACTTGTCGACTGTGCTATGGTGAGCTGCGCCAGCTGGATGAGCCCATCTAGCTTGTTCCTCAGCGACTCGAGCTGGGCATCGTGGAATTGTCTCTGAACCTGCGCCGGTAGGGAAGGATCGTATGGTCTATCAGGCACGTAAAGAAGGATGAGCGCAATGGCAGCCTTGATGACTGCCGTGGCACCATCCGAGGGGTTTTTGTCAACTATTGCAATTCGGTTGTTCGAGGTCCGAACGAGGGGAAGGAGATATTGCTCGAGGACCCGACGAACAGGTTGTTCTGGTGCCACTTTCCAGTGCGGATTGAAAGCTTCACAGTGGATATCGTCAGAGCCCGCAGTGATACCGTTTGTGACAAGGATATCCTCATGCGCAAGAAGTACAGATTCCACTAGTGGCTGAAGCGCTTGCCATAGCACTGGCACTTGATCTCTGCACAGTTCTCGTGTATTTGCTGCGATCGTGCGGCCGAGATGGCCGAGCTCAGATCCTAGGAGAACATGACGCTTGAGGAAGACCTCACTGGAAATGGCACTATCATGTATTAGTATAACGCAAGTGGTTTCTGGGCTCAGTACTTACAAGCTATGTAACAGAATGCGAGGTAATGCACCATCCATAGCTATAGCTTCCTCTAAATTGCCAGAGAAGGACGTCAAGCGTTCGAGGTCAGTATGAGACATATCACGCTTCGAAGTTCGCCCAGCTAATAGTGCCAGTGTCGAATCTACGGTTGCACTAGATGACAGGTCTAGATACTGGCAGAGACCTTCGAAAGCTTTCTGGAAGAATGGACCATGTCGCTCCTCAAGCTCAGCTTCAGGCATGGTCGTCATCCCTAGGACATCAGCAAATCCCTAGAATGGGTTAGAGAAAATCTTTCCATATCATAGTAACGCGGAGAGGTACCTTTTGTAGACTCTCAACATCGACCTCTTGACGACGTGCCAACGCAATAGCTTGCACAATCGAGGTGCGGACTGCGCTCAATTCTGCAACTGGAGCCTTCATGAGCCACACAACAGCGTCAAATTGCTCGGCAATTTGTTCGAGTTGCCAAAGCTTTTCGAGTCTCTGCATGGTTGGCATAACGGAGGGTCGACACAGATTCCAGATGAGTTCCATACTCAGTCCGCTTGTCATTTTCGTCTGAGCATGAAAGCCTTCGAACTGCTTCGAGATGTGCTTCATTACCTGAGTCGACGACTCGGAGTCAGTGGCACCTCGTTGCAGCATACGCTGACCGACGTTGAGGTACACTTGGAAGACTGCCTCATCAAGAGAGCTTTGAGAAACCAGTTGGAAAAGGTTCCACCAGAAAGTGATGACAGGGAGCAGTTTAGCAGTCGTTGCCTAGCTCTGTTAGCTCTAATGTGTGTATCTTGAGGGTTTCGCTGTACGTACCTTGTCCACACCAGCGTGAGTACTGCCTGACTTCACCCAATCAAGCAATGCTTTTACAACATTTGTAAGGAACGGTGCAACCCAAAAGGTCGAATCTTTTCTAGCACTTGGGATACGCGCAGATGCAAAAGACCTCTGCAATCGAGTCATCATCTCCGTGGTCTGCTGTCCCGTACGAGCGTGAGCGAGGACCAAGTGCATCTTGGTAACATCTTCCAAAGTTTCATACATCAGCGCGCATGCATAAGGGTCGGCAGACGTAGAGCTTCTAGCATTGTAGGCAACCAAAGGCTGATTGGAAAGTGTATGAATTGACTATATACAACGCCGATATCAGCGACATGAACTATTTCCAACAACAAGATCTCTCCTTGACTAACCTGTGTTGTACTGAAATCAGCAGACTCATGAAGTTGCTCGCGGATGCCTTCGTAGTACGATCGACTCACTAGCTGCCACGAACAGTGGAGTTCATCGGCGACCTGAGACTGTCTGATGACCTTATCCAGGACATCATAGACTGGTGCCTCGACCAAACCTTGCTGCAATTGCCTACCAAAGCTCTCGAGCAATGCCAGATCTTTGTGTGAAAGCATAGTCATACTTTGACGAAAGACCTCATGTACACTAGTCGAAGTAATGGGTAGATTGCTACACACATCGAGTACGGTATGGAAATTCTGCATGGTAGAGTTCAATCTCAAAGTCATGGCGCTGGGCGCTACCTCATGCGAAATTGGTGGCACAAATATTTCGACAGCACGGTTCCGCATCGCGCGCGACACTTCGCCGTACTGCGGGTCTAGCGTCATGAATATGCGGAAGTTATGATGGGGCTTGATGATACGTGGCGTGCCATCCTCGGCAGGATGCTCATTGATAATTAGCGTGCCATTAGGCTCGAGCAAGGAATTCAATCTGTCAAGCACGGAAGAACTGCAAAGATTAGCATTATCCAATACTAACCAGCGACCTTGCTCAAGTGCTCGGACAAGAATGCCGTCGATCCACTCGAACTTGGCAGTGTCGACACCTCGAGGCAGACTCGCCAATTTGCTACATTCTCCGTGTAGGTGAAGCAAATCATTTGCAGTTTTCTGGTCGTTGAGCATGGCTAGCTGTGTCTGGATATGAGGTAGGTCAAGATCATCGCTTGCAGTGTCGCGTAGTTCCTCGGACAAGTCGATCAAGTGCGTTATGCGAGTTGGAGAAGGTGAGCGATTGCCTAGTAGTATCGCAAGCTCACGTCTTACAGTACGCTGGAGCGCATCTGCAAACGCCTGCAGACGTCTTGAGACGTCCGCCTGCTCGAAGCCTCCAACAAGATCCATGGCATCAATATCAGCGTTCATTGGGAACACTTCCAGATCTACGCCGAGCAGAGATGCCAACGATTTGATTAAGTACGTCTTGCCTGATCCTGACGCGCCAACTAGAATGACTGGCCATTGCTGTTGGATAGAGATGAGAAGTGTTTCCATGAGTTCAAGTCTATCATGGAGATCGACTGAGTGCAGAGCGTCGATGCTCTGGAAGAACTCATTTCGTGAGGCTAAGCCCAAACCAACTTGCAAGGTGGAGCTCGTCAGGTTGGCGTAGCGGTCACGGTGTGTCAACACGTCAACATGCTTGCTGAACAACTTCTGCACAGCTTGCTGATCGACGTCAATACGGAATCTTTGAGCGAAGAGATTGTCTAGAAAGTCCTGGGCAGAGCCGGCTGGCAGAATAGACTGATTTGACGTGCATAGGTGCAACCAGCGAAGGACATCACGGAGGTTGAATTCCCACGGTGCGCCACGAGTGCCAAACTTCTGCTCGACCGTAACATTTTGATCCAATTCCTGCATGAAAGAGACAAGCTGTTTGATTAGTTGAGTACCAGCACTCGGGTAGAGCTGGGCGCATATCAGCTGAAGGTCATCCTGTTTGAACACGTCAGCATAGACAACAGTAAATCGGTTCACAAACGATGCTGGGAGTCCCTTGCGTCCTCCACCTTGGTGATGAGGATTCTGAGCCGCGAACAATCGAAACTCTGGATGTCGGTGAAATGTCTGATCCAGCTCGGCGATGTAGACTTCTCCTCTATGATCGAGACAAGCGTTGAGACCCTCCAATACTGATTGTGACGCTAAGTTCATTTCATCCAGCAAGACCCAGTCTCCACGCTTCATTGCTGACAAGAACGGGGCATCTCTCCATGCAAAGTGGCCAGCTTCCGCCCCATCGACCGGCATGTCAGATCCAAATAAGTCCATCAGGTCAGTCTGTTCTGAAAGGTTGATTCGTGTTAGAGGAACACCAACAGCTTTGGCGATAGCAATGACAATGGACGTCTTGCCGACACCTGGATTACCCTCAAGTAGTATGGGCTTTGTGACTTGAAGTGCACGCAACACGCGCATTGTGTTGAGCTTGGTCGTTGGTGCTTGGAAATTGAAGGTGGAGTCATCTGTAGGAGTACCACGTCGCAGCACACGGAATGGGCCAAATCCAATTGCAGCGTCCGTGTTTTCAAAAGTAATGTCCTCTCGATAGACTGGCACGATATCTTGACCTAAGAGCTCACTGAGCTTGTCCAGACATGCTGACCGTTCTTGCTCAATGCCTTTGCCAGTAACGGCAAGTAGAGCGGCTGGGTTCGCACCTAGAGTATCGATGTATACCATTGCTGCACCATGAACCACTGCCCGCAGCACGTCCGCGCCCTGCAAGTTGAGAAAACTGACAAAAGCCAGGATATCACGGATTGATATGGTCGAGGCCTTGAGATTGGTGTAGCGATCGTTGAACCACTTCGCAAAGTCTACAATGACCCGCGCTGTCGAGCTAGTATCATCCAGGAGCTTTCCTCGAACAATGTGCAGTACATCATCAACGTCTGAGAGCGGAGGCACCCAGATCTCCGTAAAACGATTACGCAAGGCTGGCGAGAGCTCCTTCTTGCCGAAGTCCCCGCCGGGGTTCATGGTTGCAAAGAATTGGAAGCCAGGCTGGGCTGTAACCAGTGAGTCTGCAGTTCCCTTCTCGGCAAGTAGTATTGATCGTTGTGGATCAAGCACACTGTTCATTCTTTCCAGCACAGAGTCATCTGCTAAGGATATCTCGTCGAGAAGATAGAAAGTTCCTTGTCGCATGGCTTGGATCAAACTACCGTCAGACCACTCGAACAGAGCCTTCCTCTTTGCGCGACTTGCAGCGATGCGCGCGGAAAGATCTGTTGGTAGTACTTCCGGACTGTTCTTGAAGGCGTCATCGTACTTCGCCAGTAACGCTTCCAGGTCAATCTCTGGTCCGCTTCTGGACATTGTGAGAAGTTGAAAAGCTGCAGCCAGGTCAGCCAGTAGAGACTCAATTATGCCAGCTCGGTTGCGTATTGGACGCTGAGCGCCTATGAGATCACCAGTCTCCGTGTTCTGGTGAGCATTCACGATGTGCAGCTGCTGCTTCAATGCCTTGGCAAGCATCTGGCATACTGTAGTCTTGCCGCAGCCAGTCTCGCCCACGAGTAAGATGGCTTCGTTGTGTCGTATAGCAGTAGACACTAGAAC
>Ga0058702_10001154_pt1 | contig 10188 bp, 7 predicted proteins | sample AgamicOrSfe_FD_83781 | JGI IMG/M metagenome (GOLD analysis project Ga0058702, IMG submission 83781) | Agave microbial communities from Guanajuato, Mexico - Or.Sf.e | ecosystem: Host-associated > Plants > Phyllosphere > Phylloplane/Leaf | place: Guanajuato, Mexico | collected 2012-05-30
AGGGTACGGTACATGCAGTCTCGCCGGCGGAAACAATAGCAACCTCATATCACTGGATGTGTGATATTCCTCCGAGATCGAGTAGTAGTGACTTAGTAAACAATGGGTTTCGGAGAGCAGTAAGATCGAGCGAGAGAAGCCCAAAGGAGTCGATTGGACACGGCAGCGCGGTATGAGGTGAGCGAACCAACATGGCGAAGCGGGTCACTGCATCTGCCAACTATCAAACAAGAAACCAGAACAGGATCAGAAGCAGGCACAAACTGCAATTGATTTCAGCAAGCTTCAACCGCTCTAGCGCTAGGTCCTCTGTTGTCCGCGGATTCCTCTTCTCCTCACTACTACCGCGTCTGTCAATCACCCTCCATTACTCGGTACTGTTCTTTGCTGTCTTACGTAGCGAGTGCGTGATCACATCTGCTTCTGCTCTGCTCTACCCTTCTCTCATCCACACGTCAGGTACAACCTTCAACACACCGCAGTGAACCTTATCCAACTCGTTGTCTGCATTGCCTGACTCATCCTGCTCGTTTCACAAGCATTACGAGAGGAGCTACTGTGCTCCAGCTGATACGGTGCTGACGAACGAAGGACAGATTATTGTGCATGTGTTGTTCCTCTTTACCTACATACTTGCTGCAACTCGCCGTTTACAATCACGACCAACCCAAGCCAACCCACGCGACACTCACTGCACTGCGCTATTTTCCACCAACTCACCCACGCCTTGTCTAATAATTGTTTTTACCGATCATTCACGGTATCTGGACAATCAGCTTCTGGACCACCACGTATTGACGAGGGCGTCATGCAATAAACCCGTCCACACTGCTGGTACGAACTACATGTAGCCGCTAGATCGACAGCATGGGGAACAGCAACAGCTCTACCAAGGACTCTGGCGGTCGGCCGTCACGCTCAAGGTCCAACAGCCAACGCGACATCAGTGTTTCCGAACAATCCGGTCAATCTGCTGCTCCAAATCAGGCCGATCGTTTGGTACAAAACCTCTATGGGTCCAGTCGCTCGCGCGGCGGCAGTCGCCATGACCTATCCTTCCTCCACCTAGGCAGTAATTCCGACAGGGAACAAGCTCAACCTGAGAGACGAGAAACCAAACAAGAAAGAGAGGCGAGAAAGGCCGAAAAAGAGAAGCTGGTCAGGGAAAGAGAGCGTGAGAGGAGCATTCGAGAGGAGGGCGTCGATGGAGGCTTCCTCGTCACTCTTGGTGTCTATACCGGACCGGAGGACTACAACAAGCCGATTGTCAGGCAACTACAGGTCAGTCACGCGTTCAATGGTCATTGAATAGATCGCCAAACTAACCCGGGTAGATTGAGCGCAGGTTAGCACCCTTCTGGAAAGGCCTGAATGACCATAACGATTCTTGGACAGAGCACCAACTTGTTGCGGCAGCTCGTGGCCTGCCCATTCCCGCTGCCGATGAGATTCCTCCTGGTATGGATCGCATCGCCTCACATACATCACAAGATCAGAACACTTTGAACCAGGATGTACAGAATCTTATGGTGCCAATCGCCGGCAGAACACTGTCCAAAGAGTCGGACGCTTCGGTCAATCTATCTTCATCTCAACCAACCTCTGGGCCGGCTTCTCCTACCACTACGTCCTCCATGCCGCTTTTTCGTGGTCGCGCAAAGACCCTGGCCTCGTTGACAACTTCATCTCGATCGAACTCCACAGCGAATCTCACGCCCCAAGAGGTCCAGCTACCTGTTGCACCATACGTCAACGGCCAGCACGTGGAGGCGTATCTATACAAGGACGCCGCAGAGTGTCCGATCTGCTTCATGTACTACCCTCCATACCTCAACAAGACCCGATGCTGCGATCAGCCTATCTGCTCGGAATGCTTTGTACAAATCAAGCGTCCTGACCCTCATCCACCGGAGCACCACGATGACCCCAGCAACCCAAATCCAGAACCGAAGCCGGAAGAGGAGGTCACATTAGTCTCTGAACCATCACAGTGTCCATTTTGTGTCACACAAGAGTTTGGCGTGACATACGAACCACCACCATTCCGCAGAGGACTCTCATACGCTGGCGTCGGTCCACACAATGCTCTAATATCAGCTCACTCGGCCATGTCGTCATCCACCTCCCTTGGTTCCATCGGACAAAGACGCAGAACCACTTCTTTATCGGCGACGGACAAGTCTGTCATCACCACTGACAGGATCCGACCAGATTGGGCTAAGAAACTTGCTGACGCTCGTGCTCACGCTCTGAGAAGATCCGCGGCGGCCACAGCTTTACATAACGCGGCATACGTACTGGGTAACCAACAAGGTCTAGAAGGGCGTAACCTCCTTCTTGGTGGGCGACGAAGAAGGACTCTGCTCGGAGGCGATAGTCCAAGCGGTAGTGGAACCGCCACACCCGAGTCTATTGCTCAACTGCTTGGTCAAGCAAGGAGGGATGGTCTCACCGAAGACTTGGTGGGCGGACGAACCAGTTCAAGAAGAAATAGAGTCGATGATCTGGAAGAGCTCATGATGATGGAAGCCATCCGTATGTCCCTTGCGGCCGAGGAAGATCGAAAAAAGCGAGAGGAAAAGGAGATAAGAAAGGAAGAGAAGAAGAAGGCGAAGGAAACTGCCAAAGAGCAGAAGAAAGCCGACAAGGCCGCCAAAAAGGCTGGCAAAGCTGGGAGCTTGTATCACGCAAGCACCAACGAAAGCACATCCACCTGGGCCACTACTTCGATGGCACGGTCGACAAGCAACCTCGGATCTCCCGGTTTTGCACCCACGCCTCCTCCAGTCACTGGCAAAGGCAAAGCGCCTGCCACCATGCCATCAGTGGGATTCAACCCTCTGAATGAGCCTACTTCGACCCTGAACACTGAACACAACCACATAACAGACATTACCAACAAGTCCATGGATGATCCTCAAAAACATCTCGAGGAAAGCAGAGCAAATTTGCATACACCAACACAACCCATCGCTTTGCAGCAGCCTAATCGTCACCAACGTCAATTCTCCAGCACATCTTCCATGGCTTCTTCAGTGGCTGATTCTGCGCCGGGTAGTTACAGAAACGAGCCAGTTCTCGGCGCATCTCCAAACGTAAGTGGTGTCGATCTCTCGAAGAACGGCTCAGAGCAGCAGTCTTCGCAAAATATGCTGGAGCCAATGTTCAACTTTCGCAGTCTCGCGGCCATGATAGGTGAGGAGGAAAAGTCGGGTCACAACGCCCAACACCTCGAACACGCCGAGGCTTCACCTGGAGCTGAGCGCTCGGCTGACCCATCGCCAATGTCCGAGGCCGTACCGAACATGGAAATGGGGGAGAGTTCTGGTACTGCGGGTCTATACCCAAATGGGAATGTCCACCATGCAAGTAATACGAAGATGCCTCTTGACACCATCAGTGACACGGGTGAACCGACTTCGCCGCAATTGATGAGCGAGCCAAGCAAACACAAGGGAAATGTCCAGGTGGTGGATGCTTCTGGTGTAACGCAGTGACATGATGCGTATGTAGATTAGGGAAACGACCTGAGGTATATTCAGGCGTCGGCGTTGGGTGCATACAGCAGAGAGTTCGACTTTTATACATATCAGACGTCGCTTATGAGAGATGGGTTTTCTTCTTATGCATTGTGGTGCGTTCGGTTCAAGACTAGACCCGGCGTCAATCACAAGTGTTATTAGAGCATATGCTCTCCTCTTACTTTCATCCAAATATTGAGCAATCATTGATTTTTCCACGAACAATTGAGCAATTGTTCACTTTATATCGAGCAATCTTGATCAATTCAAGCAAACGTCATTTCAGAGAAGGCTTGTAAGGATCTTCACCCTGTCATTACAACCTCTAGTCGTATCACTATTATATACAGGAAACGACTTCAGACTTGTTTCACTCGGCCGGAATCGGCGGTGAAGACTGCCCCTCGTTCACGTGTTGAAAGGTGAAGTCCGTTGAGTGCCCCGCCAATCTGCCGTCCGCCGCGCCAATTTTGCGTCACGCATATATTTGTTACTCACTCTCCGTCACCCCACTACTCCAACAACCCCTTCACTTACACAACTTACGGCAATTGGGTGAACAATTGCCATTTCAGAACTATCTGAACCCGAGAAGCAAGTCTACAATTGACAGCGCGTCCTCACAACCACTTCAACCATGACTACCGTCGTCCTCGGATCGCAGTTTGGCGATGAAGGTAAGGGCTTCACTAATCAAAGACAACACCTTCATTTGCGCAATTGCTCACTCATTTCTCACAGGAAAGGGCAAGCTTGTCGACATTCTTGCACACGAGTTCCAGGTTATCGCGCGTTCAGCTGGTGGCCACAATGCCGGGCACACCATCGTCGTCGGAGGCACAACCTACGACTTTCACATCCTCCCATCCGGCTTGATCAACCCAAAATCCACCAACTTGATCGGTAGCGCTTGCGTCGTTAGCGTCCCTCAATTCTTCCACGAGCTCGGAGAGCTTGAAAAGCATGGCCTTGACACCAAAGAGCGCATCTACATCTCAGACCGCGCTCACGCGCTTTTCAAACTTCACGCCATGGTCGACGGACTTGAGGAGGTGGAATTGGGCAGAGGAGCTGTCGGAACCACCAGGAAGGGTATCGGTCCATGCTACCAGACCAAGCACGGCAGAAGCGGTATCCGCATTGGCGAGATCTTCGACAAAGAGCACATGGACTCAAAGCTCAGGACGATGGCCGCGGCTTTCAAGAAGCGTTACGGCGATCTGCTCCAATACGATGTCGAAGCCGAGATCAAGGAGTACGATGCATGGAGGCCAAAACTGGCACAGTATGTCATCGACCAGGTGCCGTTGATCGCGAGCGCAGAGAGCTCGAACACACCGATGCTTGTCGAAGGTGCGAACGCTCTGATGCTGGATATTGACTGGGGTACTTACCCAATGGTCACTTCCAGCAACACTGGAATCGGTGGTGTTTTCACTGGTCTCGGCATCTCACCATTCAAGCTCAAGGAGGTCATCGGTGTTGTCAAGGCATACCAGACGAGAGTCGGCGGCGGTCCATTCCCTACAGAGCAAGAGAACGAGATTGGCGCGACACTGCAGAAGGTCGGTCGCGAAGTCGGTGTCACAACTGGCAGAAACAGGAGATGTGGATGGCTCGACTTGGTGCTTCTGAAGTATTCAACAGCCGTCAACCACTATACCTCATTCAACCTAACCAAGCTCGACATCCTTGACAACTTCGACGAGATCAAGGTTGCAGTCGCCTACAAAGTTGACGGAGAAGAGATGCCTACATTCCCCGCCACACTCGCAGCTTTGAGCAAGGTCGAGCCTATCTATAAGACCTTCCCTGGCTGGAAGTCGGAGACGACTGGGATCAACACATATAGCGCGTTGCCAGAGAACGCGAGGAAATACATCGAGTTTGTCGAGGAATTCACTGGTGTTGGTATCAAGTGGATCGGTACTGGCCCTGGCAGAGAGGCTATGATCACTAGGCAGACGACAATGCCTTTGAAGGAGAGATCATGAGAAAGGACAGTGCAGTGATAGCGGGTTATGGTTCTCTTGGGTTATGGTGAGGCAGCAATGCTCCTCTGCGTGTTATCGCAAAAAGCATCAAGGATAGATATACAGCTCTGGTGATACAATCCCGGAGATCGTCTTCTGAAACAAACAATTCGTGATCAATTGTCGAATATGTCGTGCTGAATGGCAGAGTTTAGAGCAGGGATAGTTCCGTTTACCTTTCGTTCACGACAAAACGACGTCATCAGCCAGGAGCTCTCCGTGCACGCGAGCTAGCTACAAACCAGCACCGTCACACTTCTCACATTTGACAGTCATCCACACTTCTTCTCCAACACAAAACCCATTGCATCTCCAATTTCTGTCAATCACGTACATTTCATACAAATCACCACAACCATGTCTCTCGCACGCACCACCTTCCCCCTTCGCCGTCTGCAAGTCCTGCGTCCTCAGGCCATTTCTCGCAGCACCGTCCGCTTCGCCAGCGGAGACTACGGCTCAGGCGCCGGCGACCCAAAGGGCGAGAACCCCCAAGAGCAAGGCGCGAACCCATCAGCAGACAAAGAGCACCCAGGCCCCCCACCACCAAAAGTAGGCCAGAACACGGGCGGAGCCACAAAGGCGGGCTCAGAGGGCCACAACGCATCCCAATCGACCGACACGAAGCCAACCAAGGGCAACGACCCAACACAGGGCAAACGGACCTTTTCCACGTTCGCGCGCGCCGCGTTCCAAAACAGTAAGATTGTTGCATCCGAAGAGAAATCTGGTCGCGAGCTGAGGAGCGACAAGACGAAAGACGCAGAGCCTAAGATTCTGAACGAGGACTCGCCGAGTGAGGCCGAGCAGAGCGGTGATGTCAAGAAGCATAATGAGGAGATGGAGAATAGGGCCGAGCAGGCGCATGAGAAGGCTGCTGATAAGGAGGGGGACAAGGTCGGTAAGGGCTTTTGGAGTGGGCACGGCGGTGCCGATAGGGAGCCTTAGTTGGTTGGGGGTTCATGTTGTCGGAGTGGAAGCGAGTGTATCAGTGTATGCAAAGCATGGATTTAAGTCATGGGCATGAACTGAGAACAGAATCGAATCGTGATTCATTGTCATCGTTGGGTCATTAGTGGTGCTAGATATATTCGTCGTCGCCCATGTCTTCCCCCGTCCATCCTCGCTGTGTTGTAGGTCGTATTTTGGCAGTGGAAACATATTCGTCACTCCATGTCTGCGCATTCGAGCTGTCTTTGTCAGATTTTCGCCATCTGATATTACCGAATCCAAAGCCCCATCCAGATGTAGACTTGGTGTCGGAAAGCTTTGTCTTGACATCTTCATCATGGACGATCTTGTCCTCGGCAATAAACTCAACGTCCTCATCGAGATCCCAAATCGACTCCTGAATCACCCTCCGCATCGAATCACGGCCCTCTCCCTCCCGTGCCGAGCCAAACCCTCCTACAAAGGCGTTCGAAGCAGGCGATCCCCCTTCCAACCCGGCGCTCCGACCACTGTGTGTCCCCAATCCACCTGCTCCCACAGAATTAGGTCCACCAAGCAAGTTTTCCAAGCCCATAAACTCAACCAAATACCGACCCAAGCCACCAAATACCAGCACTAGTAGCCTCAGAACAGGCCACCAGAGAAAACGCAAAGGGCGCAACAGCACACCTGGCAGCGCGAACGGGAACCGTGGCGCATCAGCATCAACGCCATAGCCTGTCATTGTCTCAGCGTACAGCGGCGGACAGACGAGCGCACACGTCACGCACTCTGCGATATACCACGCCAGAAGCGCCAGGATCGTCCACGAGAGAGGCGTGAGCTTCTTTGTGCGTTCCCCCCGACGCACGAAGAGGGAGGATACTTCGATCAATGCGGCGGAGATGACACTGTGGTTTGTTGCATGGCTGGATGCTGTGCATGTTGTGCATGGGACTGATGGAGCAGTCGAGGCTGTGGACGTGGTTGTGGTTGTAGTTGTTGCAAGACCTATGTCGCGCTCGAATTTTCGTAGGCCGGTCTTTGCGTCGCGAATTCCTAGTCGTGCGGCTCGAAGGCGTTTGTTCATACCTGCTATGGTGCGGAGTTCGTTCTCGCGGTCGCGGTCGGCCTTGCTGGCTGGGCGGCCAGTGGAGTGCAGACGGTCCAGCTCGGCTTGTAGGTTATCGTTGTCGTTGTCGAGTTCGAGTGTGTTGTCTAGGTTTTGAAGGGTGGGGTCGAGGAGGTCTTCGAGCGAAGCAATTGTGTCTTCACCGTACTCGTTGCTTGTTGGATTGCCGCGAGCTGTCGTCAGGAGGTCTGTTAAAGCGCTCGTCGGACGCGCGGGCTCAGAGTGCGTGCGTTTGAGACTGCCATTTTGAGGAGAGAGTTCTTGTGGTTCTTGGACGGGATTAATGGGTATGTGAAGGGTGGTTTGGTCGGTTATTTGGGCTGGAGCACGGGTTTCGATTCGTGGTCTAGGAGTATCAACCCAAGCCCCTGTCACAACAGGTGTTTTTGCGGGTGCTTCGTGCGCGCAATTCGGCATCGGTGTAGCTTCGAGGACGAATGGTCCGTTGTGCATAGTGATCGCTTCCGGAGCATGAGCGGAGCTTGCTCGTGATCGCCTATCAACTTCTTCCGAAAAGCGCACTTTTTCATGATTTATGGCCATTGATTCTGGTGCCGGACTCGGAGACTTGCTCGATGCACGTGCAAGTCTTCTAAGCAATGCTTGTGCATCCGTACGAGTCTTCTGAGCACTGGCTCTGACATTATCATTTGCAGCCACGGCTGCTTCAAGGCCTTTGAGAACAGAACTTCTCTGTTGCGATAGGGGTACATTCTCCTTGTCGTGAGACAAATCTCGCCTCGAATGCTTCGGCTCTGGTGAAATCTTCGGCCTGGCAGCTTCACGAGGGTTGCCGCTCAGCCGTCCACTGAGACGTTGTCTGATCCTATCAGAAGATGATCTCTCTACTGAAAAGTGTTCGAGCCGACTGGCGGCAACGGCCTGATGTTGTATGCTGTCGATTTCGCGCCTCCGGATGTCGTCCGACATGTGACTACGTGAAGGAACTGCTGGAGTCGATGCTAGCAATGATGCGGCCGTAAAGTCCTGCTCAACCTCCCACGAAACCGCCTTCTCACGCAGCGCATTCTGCTTTTGCAAAATTTCTGGACTCGATCCGTACCGTCTTCTTCTCGCAGATATCGGTGAATCAGCTGCTGCTAACCAGTCTACAGCTAGACTATCGTCACCCGTGAATGCCGTCTTGTGTGGTAGTATAGCTTCACCCTCTGAAAGAGCAGCTTGCGCCTCGGGCTCTGGGTCTCGCATGCGTCGCAACCAGCTGCTACTGTGTTTGCACTTTCGTCCCCAATCCTTTGGCACGTTCAGCGGCGGTTCTGAATCATTGCTACTGGCGGCGCTCGGCGCTCTGTTCTGCTCCCAAGGCTCTTGAGGACTGTCGCGACCGGCGAGCATTTCCGGCTCTCTCCTCCCTTCCAAGACGTGTTCAATGCGCGGTGTCGGTCTGGCTTTTCGAAAGGGCTGACTGGGCCTCTGAAGAGCGTGACTTATCCTCTGCTCATCTCTGGCGTGCTGTAAAACCATGCGTCCAAATTCGTCCGTGTCGTCGTCCATAGAATCCAAGCCGGAGATGATCGAAGCCAATTCCTGAGTTTCTCCGTCGCGCATCCATTGTCGATCAACTTTCGCATCCATGGCTAATTCCTTCTCATGGTACGACTCTGTCTCCAGAGGATAGTCCCGGCGCGTAGGCGCGGGTATGAAGTTGTCCAAGTTTTGTGAGAAATCGATCGTCGCATAAGTGCGCAACGCGAAGTGTTGATTATATCATGATCTTGTCAAGGTAAAACACGTCGCATAACAATGTTCGATCATCGAGTCGTGTGGTGTGGTGTGGTGTATACAGGAGTAAACAGACATGGACAAATGCGCGAATACAAATCACTTGGTCCATGCGCTCGAAGTTCGAGGTTCGTCCAGGCATCTCCAACCCCGCCAGACGTCGACGTATGCACAGCACGACTCTATAGGCAACGACAACTACGCATTGAAACTCGAATACTCTGTTACTACGCACACTACATTCCATCCAACATGGCAGCAATCAATTGGCGCACAATCAACATCGATGCTCTAGATCCGGACTCGTCCGAGAACTTCGACCTCTCCACTCTCACACCCGGCGTACAACCGGTATCAACATCAGACGTCCAACAATTAGCAGGTCAAATACGACAATTACTCCGCGGCGGCGACCAGGAAGGTGCCTTGACAGGAGCTCTAGAGAATGCGCCATACGGTGCCGATGCGCAGGGCAAGGTACGACAATCTAGCTCCTGTTCTTGCAGCCCACTACCCCAAACAGCCCACAACCTCGACTTGGACAATCAATCGGCAGCTTACTAACAACGACCACAGGAAATCCACCTACAAACCGTAACCGAGATCCTGCAATCAATTCGCCAAGCCGAAATGACACCAATGCTGCAACGCATCTACTCATCTCCAGGCGGCTCGGAACTCTGCGACACACTGATGAAGTACCTATACAAGGGCATGGCGCAGGGAGCCCCGACGGCCGGACAAGGACACGGCACACCGCAGAAGAATATGACGCCTCAGCAGACGGGGTTCTCGCAGGTGGGATCACGGATTGGCGCGAGTGAGGGAC
>Ga0058702_10001156_pt1 | contig 10175 bp, 12 predicted proteins | sample AgamicOrSfe_FD_83781 | JGI IMG/M metagenome (GOLD analysis project Ga0058702, IMG submission 83781) | Agave microbial communities from Guanajuato, Mexico - Or.Sf.e | ecosystem: Host-associated > Plants > Phyllosphere > Phylloplane/Leaf | place: Guanajuato, Mexico | collected 2012-05-30
ATGGCATGCTCAATACTTAAATTATCAATCTGCGCGCCATGTGCCAATAACAAATATATACACGCGCGGCGTTGCTGAATTTCGCCGCTTAAATAAATCGCTGACACAGCAGCAAGGTCTGTATAACCCACTGCAAAATATAAAGCTGTTTTACCGTTGGCAAGCGCTATATTAATTTTAGCGCTAGCTCGCCAAGGCCATAAGGCCGGCGTTAATAACCATTCAAGCGCGACATAAGATCCAACTTGCGCAGCCACCATCAACGGCGTTAGCCCTTGTGCATTGACAGCTTTTAAATTGACGTGGGGAAAAGTTTTATAAGCAGCATTCAAGGCTTTTTTGCGTTGTGCATCATTTTCAACAGCGTTAAGTGTGCTGATTTGGTCGGCTAATGCAGTCTTAGGCGCGGGACGAGTTAGCATAGGCTATCCTAGAAGTTTATGTTCTAGCATGCTCGCATTGCCAACATATCGCAAATTGACCTTCGTTTTCTTCCTGACACTGCGCACATTGCCACGCGCTGGCATCAAACGTTTGCGCCACTTTTTCTTGACCTTCCATCACTTCAAGTGCACGCGGAAAGTCCTCATCTTGCATGACCCAAATCTCAGGCGGCGCTAACATAGGCGGTATTTCACCTGCTAAAGGTGGATGCTCGTTTTTAAATAAAGTCGCAATACCCTGCTCTTCAAGTTGATCTTGTAAAACATATAGCGCAACTTTGTTATTTGACGTTTTTAATTTTTTCATATGTGCCTTAACTTAAGGCGTATATTGACGCCAACTCGTTGATCGTTTTTTATTATTTTTTCGTGTGTAAGTTTTATCTTGCAAATGCCGACTATGCGCATGACATACTGCTATGGCCAAGGCATCTGCAGCGTCTGCTTGTAAAGTTTCGTTTAAGTTTAATAGTCGTAACACCATTTGTTGTACTTGCTCTTTGGCAGCAGCACCAAACCCAACCACGGCTTGTTTCACCTGGCGCGCGGAATATTCAGCGAGCGGCATCTTCAAGGCAACAATGGCAGCCCCCCGCGCCTGACCTAACTTTAACGCTGACCCAGGATTTACGTGCATAAATACTTGCTCAATCGCCGCCTCAGTTGGCGAATATTGATCGATCACTTCGATAATTTTTTGGTGAATGGTCTGCAACCGTTGCGACCAGCTCATATCAGCAGACAAATGTATGCAGCCATAGGCAAGGCATTGCAATTGATGTTGCGCTAGCGATACCACCCCAAAACCTGTGTTGCGGGAGCCAGGATCAATGCCAATAATAATGGTCATACTCATCCTTGAAAAAAAAAGTTAGGTTAACAGTGCTAAAACATCATCGCTGATGTTTGCATTGGAATAGACCTCTTGCACATCATCAAGATCTTCTAACATGTCACTTAAACGAATGAATTTCTCTGCCGCATCTTTATCGGTTATCGGCACTTGCACCGCAGCTAACATCGTCACATCTGCTGCGATAGGTGCAAATTGCTGCGCTTCCATTTGCGTTTTAAGATTTGCAAAATTATCAGGCGATGTGGTCACATCGATACTTTTATCCTCATGCACAATCACATCATCAGCGCCTGCCTCTAGTGCCACTTCCATCACACGCTCTTCATCTAAGCCCGGCGCAAATGTTAGCTGTCCTAGCTGTTGAAAAAGATAAGAGACCGAACCATCAGTCCCTAGATTGCCGCCACATTTTGAAAATGCATGACGAACTTCGGCTACCGTGCGATTTTTATTATTGGTCATGCAATCAACCATAACCGCAACACCGCCTGGCCCATAACCCTCATATCTAATTTCTTCAACATCATCTGCACCTTGCTCGCCGGCGCCACGTTTTGCCGCTCGATCAATGACATCTCTTGTCATATTTGCGATTAAGGCTTTATCAATGGCTATCCGCAAGCGTGGATTTGCATTTGCATCTGCACCGCCAAGTTTTGCAGCAACTGTAATTTCGCGGATAAGTTTGGTATATAACTTTCCGCGCTTGGCATCTTGCTTTCCTTTACGATGTTTGATGTTAGCCCATTTACTATGACCGGCCATACCAATCTCCTACCCTACTTTAGTTTCTTTGGTTTCAACTACGCGCAATCTTAATCCTAGCTCTTGCAATTGCGCCTGCTCTACAGGGGCTGGTGCTTCTGTCAAAGGACATGTAGCAGTTTGTGTTTTTGGAAATGCAATGACATCACGGATAGATTGTGAATCAGTCATGAGCATGGCCAGCCTATCAATCCCAAAGGCAATACCCCCATGCGGCGGGCAACCTAGCTTTAAGGCTGTGAGCAAGTGACCAAATTTTTCTTCCGCATCTTCAGTGCTAATACCTAAGGTTTTAAAAACCGCCATTTGCATATCAGAGGAGTTTATACGAATAGATCCACCACCAATTTCACTACCATTTAAGGCAAGGTCATACGCACGGGCGAGAATTTTTTCAGGCTCATGGGCTAACGCATCTAATGAAGAGATTTTTGGCGCAGTAAACGGATGGTGACAGGCCGTCAATTTTTTATCTTTGGTGACTTCAAACATAGGAAAATCAACTACCCACAGCGGCTGCCAACCAGCTTGCACTAACCCTAAATCTTGCCCTATCTTTATCCGTAGTGCCCCTAGCGCTTCATTTACGATGCCAGCTTTGTCTGCGCCAAAGAAAATGATATCGCCTACTTGTGCTTGGGTACGCATCACAATCGCTTGCACAACTTCTTCTGGCATAAATTTAATGATTGGCGATTGCAAACCATCAGCATTAACTTTGATATACGCTAAACCTTTGGCCCCGAAGATGCTGACATACTTGGTGTAATCATCAATCTCTTTACGCGAAATGCTGGCGCCATTTGGAATACGTAAGGCGGCAACACGGCCATGCACGTCATTGGCAGGGCCTGAAAATACTTTAAAATCTACCGTTTTTAACAAGTCGGCAATATCAACTAACTCAAGCGGGATACGCAAATCCGGTTTGTCTGAACCAAAACGTGACATCGCTTGCGCATAGGTCATTCGTGGGAAAGGTGTAGGTAGCGTTACATCTAATACATTTTTAAACATATCGCGGATCATATTTTCAATCAGCGTCTGGATTTCTGCTTCGGTTAAAAAAGAGGTTTCAATATCAAGCTGGGTAAACTCAGGTTGCCGGTCTGCCCTTAAATCTTCATCGCGAAAACATTTCACAATTTGGTAATATCTATCCATACCCGCCATCATTAACAATTGTTTAAATTGCTGCGGCGATTGTGGTAAGGCATAAAATGAACCGGGTTTGACGCGACTAGGCACTAAATAATCACGCGCCCCTTCTGGCGTCGCTTTTGTCAGAAACGGCGTTTCAATATCCATAAACCCATGATCATCTAGATAACGGCGTAAAAATTTAGTGATTTTCGCACGCACCGTCATTTTATGTAGCATCTCAGGTCTGCGTAAATCAAGATAACGGTATTTTAACCGCGTTTCTTCGCCCACTTCTGTATGCTCATCAATTGAAAAAGGTAAGTTCTCAGCACGATTCAAAATGTCAATGTGATCGGCAGCTATTTCAATTTCACCTGTGGCTAGATCTTTATTCACAGTCCCATCAGGTCTTGGTCTAACCTTGCCTTCAATGTTTAAAACAAACTCGTTACGCACAGTTTCCGCTATGCCAAAGGAAGCTGCATTTTCAGGCGAAAACACCACTTGCACTAAACCAGCACGATCTCTGATATCTAAAAAAATTACCCCACCATGGTCACGACGTCTATGTACCCAGCCGGCAATTTTAACAGTTTGATCTAACAATTTTGCAGTGACTTCACCGCAGTAATGACTACGCATAGTTATATTCATTTAAGGGTCTCTAATGTTTTTTCAGCTAAAACTGGATCTTTCCAAACGGGTTGCACAACCCCTAAAGAAATAATGTATTTGAGTGCTTGGTCAACGGCAATATCTAATTCAATCACATCTTTTTTGGCAATCATCATTAGAAAACCTGATGTGGGGTTTGGGGTGGTGGGAATAAATAAACTGACCATAGGGTCTTTGCTAACAGCTTCTTGCATCGTGACATCGACATCACCCGTTTGAAAAGCAAGACTCCACATATTTTCACGCGGAAATTGTACCAACAAAACTTTACGAAAGGATTGTCCACCCGGGGTAAACAACGTTTCAGTCACTTGTTTAACGCCGGTATAAACGGTGCGAACCAATGGAATACGACTAAAAAAATTATCGCTCATCACAACAACGCGCTTACCCACAATATTTGCCGCTAACATACCGGTAGCAATAATAACGGTTAAAGTGATGACCACACCAATGCCAGGAATATGAAAGCCCAAGAGAACGTCAGGTTGGTAATGATGGGGTAACAATAATAAAAAGTTACTCATTAAGTTGATTAAAAATGTCACCGCTAGCAATGTCACCCAAATAGGCAACCACACTAACAAGCCAGAAATAAAATATTTTCTAAAAAGTATCATCATGGGGTTTACTTCTTGGTGTCGGTCGTTGATGAGGCGGCAGAACTTCCGCCGCTGTCGGATGGCGCTTCCGGGCTAGATTTTTGACGGAAATCGGTAGCGTACCAACCAGTACCTTTCAATTGAAAGCTGGCGGCAGAGATAATTTTTTGTAAGCTTGCGCCGCCACAGGCCGGACAATCAACCAATGGTGCTTCATCAACCTTTTGCAATGAATCAAGTTTATGCTGACAAGCGAGACATTCGTATTCATAAATGGGCATAATGCTACCTTGCGAATCTGTGGTTAAAATGCATGTAATTTAAACATAAATACATGACTTTGGATAGGTCTATAGACTCGAAAAGGCACGAATTTTGCGCGGTTTTCACCTAAGGATAATTTCATATGATTAAGATTTTAATTTTATACTTCAGCCGTCATGGCTCGGTTAAAGAATTGGCGCAACACATTGCAAGAGGTGTGGCCTCTGTGCCTGATTGTGAAGCTGTTTTACGCACGGTGCCTACCGTCTCGCCCAATACGCAAGCCAGTGAGCCGGCCATACCTGAGTCAGGCGCGCCGTATGCGACGTTAGAAGATTTAAAAACCTGTGATGGATTGGCCGTGGGCAGCCCAACACATTTTGGCAACATGGCAGCGCCTATGAAATATTTTCTAGATACCACCACACCACTTTGGCTAGCCGGCAGCTTAATTAATAAACCTGCAGGTGTCTTTAGCGCTACCGCAAGCTTACATGGCGGGCAAGAAACAACGCTGCTAACCATGATGGTGCCCCTGTTGCATTTGGGGTGCATGATTGTAGGTTTGCCTTATAGTGAGCCAGCATTGACTGCAACCAAGACCGGTGGCACGCCTTATGGACCCACACATGTGTCAGGCCATGACCATCAGAATTTAGTCGATGATCATGAAGCAGGCTTATGTGTTGCCTTTGGAAAGCGGTTAGCACAAACGGCAGCAAAAATGAAAGGCTAATCGCACGCCAATTGATGTGGCAGAGCATGATAATGTAAGTGCGGATTGCCGACCCGGTTTAAAGAAATTTGCCATACAGCCCTTTGCTTTACATTATCACACAGCCAAAAGGTGCCACTTAAATTATTGGCATACATTTGCGGATTGAAATGTAACCAGGGCCTGTGCAAGGCGCCCGCCCAATGCAATGTGGCATGCGCTAATTTAAGATCCACATAATTGATAAGCTTATCTCCGTTTAACACGCGCAAATGTCCCTGCCATCGTTGCTCGCAAGCATCAAGACCATCACACAAGACTAACGGCGTCCCCATGATCAAGCTTTGCAGTCGTGTGGTTTGCAGTAGGCTCATCAATATCTGAGCTTGAGATTGTTGTTGGGCATAGCGCATATTTTCTTGCATGCCTTCTATCGCTAGCGTACTCAAAATACTGAGTATCGCTATGACGATACATAACTCTAATAATCCAAAGCCTTTAAGTTTAAGTACCCGCAAGTTAACTTAATCGTAAGTTAGCATAATGAATATGATCTAGTTCAAGATGGGGCGGCGCAAATACATCTATTTTTAAAGTTTGTTTTATTAAAGGTGAGGCGGATGATGATGAAGATGAAGAAGCAGGCGACATAGAGGCGCTCGTGCTGGGTGTTAAAGGGGAGGCGGCAGGACGTTGTAAAGATAATTTGCTGCCAGCGGTGATGGCCTCACGCTGGGCACGATAATAATCGCCAGAAATCCTACTAAATATTTTCAAAAAGATGTCTAGCGTTAAACTTTTATGTGTCTCAGCCTTAATCACCTGCAGCGCTAATTGATAAAGCTCTATTGCTTTTTCACCGACGACTTCATCGGTATTCACAGTCTGTAAAAAGGCAATTAATTTTCCTATCGCAGCAGAGTGCGTTGCAAAAAAAGGCATACGTTTACCAACACTCTTACGTACATGATATTCTTGTACAAAAGTTTTTAATACACTGGTTTTCATCGTTAATTAGGTTTCATATGGGGAAATAAAATGACATCACGAATACTCATCTGATTGGCAAATAACATCACTAGTCTATCAATGCCAATGCCCTCACCTGCCGTCGGTGGCATGCCATATTCTAACGCTTGAATATAATCTTCATCATAAGGCATTGCCTCATCATCCCCGGCTTCTTTATCTTGCACTTGCTTTAAAAAACGTTGCGCCTGATCGTCAGCATCGTTTAATTCAGAAAAACCATTCGCAAGTTCTCTACCACCCATAAACAATTCAAATCTATCAGTGATAAAAGGATTATCATCATTTAAGCGCGCAAGTGGCGAAACCTCGGAAGGATAAGCTGTAATAAAGGTAGGTTGTTTAAGCTGATGCTCAACGGTAGCCTCAAAAATCCCTAATTGCACTTTACCCAAACCCGCACCTTTAGGCACTGCTAAATTTAAATTTTCAGCAGCTTTAATTGCACTGTCCAGCGCTGATAAATCTTGCGCGGTAAGGTTAGCATTATATTTTAAAATCGCATCAAACATTGTGATACGTGTGAAAGGCTGACTCACATCAAATGTTTGATCACCATAGGTAATCTCGGCGGTATTTAAAATCTCTTTGGCAAGTAGTTGAAACAATTCTTCCGTTAAATCCATCATATCTTCATAATCTGCATAGGCTTGATAAAATTCAAGCATTGTAAATTCTGGATTATGCCGTGTCGAAACGCCCTCATTTCTAAAGCTGCGATTAATTTCAAATACCCGCTCAAAACCACCGACCACTAAACGCTTTAAATATAGCTCAGGGGCGATGCGCAAATACATCGTCATATCTAACGCATTATGATGGGTAATAAATGGCTTGGCCGCAGCGCCGCCGGCAAGGACTTGCAACATTGGGGTTTCTACTTCTAAATATTCTCGGTCTTTTAAAAATTGCCGAATAATTTCTACAACTTTCGTGCGAATTAAAAACGTTTTTCGCGCCTCTTCATTGACCATCAAATCTAGATAACGTTGACGGTATCGGACTTCCTGATCTGTTAAACCATGATATTTATCAGGGAGAGGACGCAACGCCTTGGTGAGTAAATGAATCTCTTTCGCCTTTACCGATAGCTCACCAGTTTTGGTTTTAAAAAGTTGGCCCTGCACTGCAATAATATCGCCAATATCCCAATGCTTGAAGGCCTCATATAATTCGTGGCTTAGCGCATCTTCACGCACATAAAGTTGCATGCGGCCTGATACATCCTGTAACGTTAAAAAACTTGCCTTGCCCATCATCCTGCGCGTCATAATTCGGCCAGCTAAGCTAACCTCAAGCGCTTGACCCATTAAGTTTTCATCTGACAATTGTCCATACTGGTCATGCAATTTTTTAGCGAGGTGTTTGCGCTTAAAACTATTGGGGAAAGCGATGCCTTTTTCGCGCAATGCAGCCAATTTTTGGCGTCGTTGCAAAATCAATTCGTTGGTATCTACAACTTGCGATTCGTCAGTCATTTTTCATAATCCACTTAATAGACTTGCTTCAATAAATTTATCTAAGTCACCATCGAGCACAGCTTGCGTGTTGGCAATTTCAACTCCAGTACGCAAATCTTTAATGCGTGACATATCCAAAACATAAGATCGAATTTGTGAACCCCATGTTACATCCATTTTATTGGCTTCTAATTCATCTTGTTTGCTTTTGCGTTTTTGCATTTCAAGTTCATATAATTTAGCGCGCAATTGTTTCATCGCCTCAGCGCGGTTTTTATGTTGCGATCTATCGGCCTGACATTGCACCACAGTATTGGTCGGCAAGTGTGTAATACGAATCGCAGAATCGGTACGGTTAACGTGCTGCCCGCCTGCCCCACTGGCCCTATAGGTGTCCACACGCAGATCGGCAGGATTAATATCAATATCGATACTGTCATCAATTTCAGCAGAGACAAACACGGAGGCAAATGAAGTATGACGTCGATTACCTGAATCAAACGGAGATTTACGCACTAGCCTATGCACCCCAGTTTCTGTACGCAGCCACCCGTAGGCATACTCGCCGGTAAATTTTATGGTCGCACTTTTAATCCCGGCCACATCGCCTGCAGAAGATTCAATAAGTTCGGTGGTATATCCGTGATGCTCGCCCCATCTCAGATACATACGCAAAATCATATTTGCCCAGTCTTGCGCCTCGGTACCGCCAGAGCCAGATTGTATATCCATGTAAGCTGAGTTTGCGTCCATTTCACCGGCAAACATACGCTGAAATTCTAGTTTTTCGATAATGAGTGTGATTGCTTGTAAATCATTTTCAATGTCGGTCACAGTGGCAGGATCTTGTTCTTCAATCGCCATCTCAAAAAGACTGGCACAATCTGTCAGACGTTCAGCAATACTTGTGATGGATGAAACGACAGTTTCTAACTGCGCACGCTCTTTGCCAAGATTTTGAGCTTTTTCTGGATCATTCCAGATGGCAGGATCTTCAAGCTCAGCTTGCACCTCAACAAATCTCTCGGCTTTGTTATCAAAGTCAAAGATACCCCCGAACTTCGCCCAGGCGTTTAGATAAGTCTTTAATTTTAGCGTGAATCGCAGTTGTTTCGATCATAAAAACTCTCTTGGGTGCGCGTGTGTGAAGGAGAATTTTAAATGACTGGCGCCAATTTGGCTAGGAGCTTATTTTAGGTTTATAATCCGGCCAAACATTGTCAGGTAGTCTGCAGCAATCTTTGCCTCAAACATGCAGTGCTCCACTCGAATTAAACTTATGAGGAAATCTTATAGTGCATGCCTTAACCGACGTCGTCGCCCTCAGTGAACTACATTGCAAAAAACCCATCAAAGCCCATCTTGCCTATGCCACAGCGGAAAACTTCGTCGGCAGAGTGGTCAACGGTTACACGGCAGGTCTTACTGATTTTGCCTTAATGGAAACCCATTCAGCCCATGCCTTATGCGAAGTTCAAAATTATTTAAGCACCCACCATAACCTAGGCTTACTGATCTATGATGCCTACCGTCCCACACAGGCGGTTGCAGATTTTGTCGCTTGGTCTAAGTTACCTTCAGCGTCTTCCCATGAAGATTTAATGAAACAAAAACACTACCCTAGCATCACCAAACCCCAGTTATTTGCGTTGCAATATGTGTCAGATCAATCCAATCATTGCTATGGTCATACAGTCGATTTAATGTTGCTTGATGCAAATGATCAGCCCTTAGATTTAGGCGCACCTTTTGATTTTATGGATGAAAGTTCACATTTAACTGCAACGCCAGCCATGATAGGGCAGGTTGCATTTGAGAATCGAATGTTATTACGCGAGGCGATGACACGTTTTGAATTTGTGCCATATCAATTTGAATTTTGGCATTTTCATTTTGCGCAACAACATATTTCAACCCCGCTCGCATTAGCAATGACAAAAGATTTAAAACGCTTGAACGTTAAAGACTAACACGCCTTGAAAAAGGCACATAGGTTGATTGGGCAAGTTCAGGCTGTTGTAAACCATAAAATGTTTTGAGTGAACAGCCTGCATGAATGGGTGGTAGATTTTCCACAAAGTTTACCAGGTCTGAATGAAATTGACTTTTACCCCAGTAAAAGCCGCGCCTGGCGGTAAGATCTTCATACTCAGGTGCTAACATAAGTTGGCTATAGAAAAATGTTAATTGATAAATATCTTCAACCATCGCTAAGGATGACAT
>Ga0058702_10001157_pt1 | contig 10173 bp, 9 predicted proteins | sample AgamicOrSfe_FD_83781 | JGI IMG/M metagenome (GOLD analysis project Ga0058702, IMG submission 83781) | Agave microbial communities from Guanajuato, Mexico - Or.Sf.e | ecosystem: Host-associated > Plants > Phyllosphere > Phylloplane/Leaf | place: Guanajuato, Mexico | collected 2012-05-30
GATAGAAAAGTGGGGATTGGGCTGATGGCGCTGTGGGTGGTCACGACGATTGGGAATGTGGTTGTGGAGGTCACGGGGTGGGGTGATGATTGGGATTTCTCGGATTGGGGGACATGAGCGTGGGATGGAGGTCGGCGTTTGGATTGTATAGGCATGGAAAGGTATAGGACTACGAACAGTAATGTGGTATATGCCTGTATGTCTCTACCTGGAATCTTCTTGCTACGCTGCCACTACTTGCTGCTGGGTCCCGCCATCCCGGTCTACCACTCCAGCAACGCTGCCACTACTTGCTGCTGGGTCCCGCCATCCCGGTCTACCACTCCAGCATTTCGCGACGATCTGGAAGGTACCAACCAGAATATCTACTATCAAACAACTCCGCCATCCTTCCGACAGGAAAACGAGCACGCGGCGTGCTGCGGTTGAACGAAACATGCTCTTGTTCCGGGTCGGCGAAAACATAGGCGTCCTCGTCTTCGTCATCCCCGTCGTAGTGGTCGTACTCGGTGTTGATGTGACCTATACCTGAGAGTCGTGCTGTGCTCTGATTGCGACCGTCGTGGATGTCAGTCTTTGTGCTCATATGACCCGAATTCGACGGTCCTGCTGCAGGCTCTCCATTGTCTTCACCGTGGGTTTCGTGCTCCGTCGTGATGGCACTCATCATAGTCAGTCGGTCACGGACGAGGTCGGCCACGCTGGCTACATCGGCTGATACGGCTACACCATCAGCATCCGCATGGGCGCTGGTAGTTACCTCTTCCTCCTCCGGCAGCTCCGGCATCTCCGAATCAGCATCTTCATCCTCGGGCACCACAACCTGCTCATCCCCATTCCCACCAAGCATATTCACAGGATTACCTGTACCGAGGTCATCCGCCCCGTTCTGCGGCTCATCCCACTCATCCGCATCATGGAAGTGATTGAACACCGGCATCGGCATCATCGGCGGCGGCGTCCTCGGTCGAGGATACTTCCAATCCCACACTCTCTGCTTTTTCGCTTTCGTCGCACGTTCCAGATCCCAGTCCTTGAACAGCCGTCCCTCCTCTTCGCTCTCGTCCTCGACGACGCGCATGGCCTCTTGTTTGCGAAGGACGGCGCGGAGGTCGTAGTAGAGATCCCAATCTTTGGCTGCGGCCCCGGGAAACGCAGAGTGATATTCGTCGAGCAGCGCCGGTCCAACGAACACATCAGCGCAGAGTTCGGCATCAACAAGCGCGGCTTGCTGCACCGTTTGGTCATAGCAGGACGTTTCATAACAAACATGAAAGCTCAACCGCATCGCCATTCTCTCGGTATCGGGATCATTGTTGATAGCTATTGCGAGCGCTTTTATCAGATTGGATGAGAGTCGCGTCTTTCGCACGTTTCGGAGATCGAAGGATGTCTCGATGCGGGCGATGGGGAGGCGCGATGCGAGTTCGCTGTAGTATGCGAGGTTATGCTCGACAGTTGCTTCGGTGCGGGTACACGTCGTATGGGGGTAGAAGAGAACTAGGTATTCGAGGGCTGGGAAGAATCCTCTCATCGTTTGACGACAGTGTCCGCAGTCGGGCTCGGTGATTAGCGGTAGTCTCAACTCCAGCCGCTTGATCAAGTTCCGAGACCAAGGACGCATCGAGCGGAACCATTGGATATTGTCAGGTTCAACGCAGCACATCCAAGGCAGATTGATTCGTTGGAAAGGCATGGCGCAGAAGTTGTTGACTCGGTAGAGGGTTGATCGGGCTTCATAGTAGACTTCTTTGCAGGTTCGAAGGATGTTTACTTGAATCTTGGCGGGTTTGCGGTAGCCGCCGTGGAGGGCTGTTTTGTCGAAGAAGTGGACGTAGCCTTGAGGTGCGGTGAAGAGGAGCTCGTAAATACGGTAGCGGACGACGTTGGGGAGGTCTTGGAAGGGAAATGGCTCAAATTTCAGGCTTCAGATGTCGGAATGATGATGGGGTTTCTGCAGGAGAGGTGGTGTCAATACATGCAAACACAGGACGATCTCAGCTTTACGTACTTCTGACGACTGTGTCGACCATGGCGTTGAGTCAGACTCTGCTGTGCTACTGTGACCAGGTGGATGTTGTCTTCGAGGTCGTGCTAGTGCTCCAGAGGTGGCAGCAGCAGGACCAAGCCAACCATCACGGTACTCGCCAGTCCCCAGCGACCCAATGCACATGGACCCTCTGCGATGAGTGGTCGAAGATCTCATCAATACCGATGTCTTCCCCACTTACCACATCTCTGTGATAAGGTTTGGACAAGGAACTTGCTCACTGAATGCACCCAACTAGCACACCGCAACGACATGTCACGACATCTCGAGACTGAGCAAGACGAGATAAGCCTGTCACCAAAGGTCGATAGGAGCCAGAGAAGTCGTTTGGGTATGGTTGTAGCTGAGAAAGAGATAGAGACAGACGAAGGAGTGGAATATCACTATGAGAGATCTCCGAGAGGAAGAAAGAATGTGTGCTTTCATTAACAGCATCGCTGTACTGAGCAGTAAGCATGCGGTATAGTGCACTCCAAAGCAGAGTATAGCCAACGATTAATGCAGAGGGTCTATATCATAGAGTGCCTGCATCACGCTGCATCATTTTGCTACATGATGCAAAGGGTCTGCATCATGCCGCATGGTCCACTATAATTGATGCATAGAGTCCGCATCATGCATCAAAGTTGTTTCAGGGTCTGCATCATGCATCAAAACGATGCAACAGGGTCTGCATCATGCATCAAATCTGTTTCAGGGTCTGCATCAGCCATGCTACCCAAGTGCAACATCCTACTATACCCTGCATCATCGTAACATACCCGCCCGCGCATCATATCCAACTTCCTAAAGCGATGTCTACATCTGATGCTGACAGATCCTGCACAACTCACATGTAGCCATACTCAAGCTATTACTTACAGGGAATCACACAAAAGCACAGGGCGGTAGCAACTTTGCCCGATCCGAAATCAATTTGTTCAGGAGAAAAGCGCGATATGTCAAAATGCTCGACGCCCACCACGCGATTGGATTCGCTGAACTATTCGAGACATGACTGGCCTCATGCTAACATACGTGCCTTTCCTCAGTTCAGGCTCCGTTCTCAAGGAGTTGAGCAGTCTTTCCACCTCCTCCTCAGTGACTGGTCCTTTTCAACAATCTGTGACTTCATCACAGAGCTTTGTAAGCCCTTTGCTTGAGCCTACATTCCGCCAGTTCCGATAAGAACTTGATGTTGTACTTCTTCGCCGCTAAGCAGATCCCACTATGTACATGACACGCTTCGACACGATTGTCGTCGGTCTCTTTGTCGAGGTCATAGTTGCCAGTGTACATGAACTGAAGCATGGCTTTGACGACCTTACTGTCGTCCTCGGGAAGGTCGATGACACCAGTTTGAGCCTCCTGAGGTTCACACGATCAGTGCGATGCCGCTGCAAATGAGTTAGAATTGTTACCTTCCAGTGACCACGACAGGCAGCTCTGAAGAAGTCCGATCTGGCGGATAGGACCACCGAATGGGCTTTGAACTCGATATGACCGCACTTGATCGTGATGTCTGCAAAGTCACCAGACTGGAAAATACTATGTTTGCATGGTCAGCATCCTGTTCTCAAAGCAGCCTGATGGTCATCTTACTTTGACATTTCCTCCCGCCAGCCCATCGTTGCGTGTGCCAGTGCCGAAGTATGAACGGTCCATGTGACGCCTTGCTTCCTCCTCATAAGTGGTCTGGCAACTCATACATTGTGCCAAGAAAATAGAATGAAATGTACAAGGCATGGCTGTGAAGCTACACTCTGAAGCTCCCTGGTGTTCACACAAAGGATCGAGAGGCAATTGCCACCACAGCTATTGGTATGGCTCTGTCGGGCTAGTAAATATCACAACAATACTGGTCGAGTTGTTATTGACAATATTAAGAGCAGGCGAGTACCGGAGAGTGACAAGCGAGAACGAGGTGCAATGGAGAAGAGGAGAAGATGAGAACTCAAGAGCGGAACATGAAAGGACATGAGATCATGTGATGAGGTTCAGTGTGACATTGCAGGCTGAAATAAGAAGATCTGAAACCATGCGGCAGAGCGTGATTTGGTTGATTGATTGACTAGGTCATGAGATTGCAAGGCTTGTTTGCCACCAAACACACTGCACTATTCCGCTCGACACAGAGCTATCATCCCTCTTCGTGTTTCAATTCCGTCTTGCTAATCCTCCCAGATCCTCATACTGCACAAGATCAGAAGTCCAGAAGTCTTTTTGGGGAGAGTGCCGTGAGACTTGTGCTGTACTCCACCCCAGGTCACGTTGAGTCCGAGTTATCAGCTCTCTCGTGCTAGCGTACAAAGCGCTTGCAGGTGTCTCTCGCCGTGCGGTCCGATCTGCTCTATGAGGTTGTAAATCGCAATACAAGGGCCAGAGTAGTGCTGATGCTGATCACTAAAGATCCTGGGTGGCGGTGCACTTCATTCTCGACTTGGCCAGGTCAAACAGGCCTTCCAGGTTGTACTTCTTAGCTGCTAAACAAAGCTCGCCACCTAGTATCACGACTCTGATCGTGAAGTCTTCCATTTTCTGGTCGAGTGCCCACGTGTACTGACCTGTATAGATAAACTCCAGCATTGCGCGAATGACTATGGGATTCTCCTCAGGACATTCAACAATGCCGGTCTCAGACTCCTGAGTTGCTCGATACATTAGCCTATGATTGCTTGACATTTGAGAAACACACCTTCCAACGACTGTCAAAAGCCGCTCTGAAGTATTCAGATCTGGCGGAAAGAATTATAGAGTGCGCTTTCAGCTCAGTCTTGCCACACTTGATGGTGACATCTGCGCACACTCCAGATTCGAGCAGACTTGACGTGCCGTCAGTACATGAACTACCATACGCTGAATCCTGACTGACCTTGTCAAATCCTTGTGCAATGCTTTATTCGCAACAGTTGAGGTATTTTGCACTGCCAGATCCAATTTCGAGCGCTGTTAGTTGGCTGCGCAACGTACACACACTGTATCGTACATCTGCGTATGAACCAAACAATAGTTACCCATATTTCTAATAATTGTTTGAGGTCCTTCGAGCGTGGATAGTTCACTGACACAATAGAAGTAATTGTGCAGGACACCAATGAGCGGGGAATTTAACCAAGTTGCTGAGTAAGTGCGGATGCAGGACAGAAGTCAATGAATGTGACACGGTACTGGTACGTCATGATGACATGAGTCTGAAACTGAATGAAACATGAAACGTGAAGAGGACTCGCGCAAGTCGACATCCTTGAGTCCGATCTTCACAGATACAGCTTCATCCAGCCTGATATTGCTTCGATTCTGGCCTTGGATCTCACAATATGCTGCGCCTGGCGTCTCTCCTCGAAGACAGGCCTGCGCCTGAGCACGACTTACGAACCTTGACGTCGCGTACTACATGCTCGACCATTAAATCTCGGGGTAGAGTCTGCAAAGCCTAAAGAGTGTGGGAGGAGAGTGCCGTGGCACCAATGGGTTAGACTTATATCCTGATTATACTGATCCATTGTAGCCATCAATTCACAGTGACCGAGATGATCTTGATGTCCTCCTCTGGCTTCTCCTTGTACACCCGAGTATTCTCAATCTTATGTACCACATCCAAGCCTTGTACAGCTCGTCCAAATATCGTATGTTTGCCATCAAGCCACGTCTACTCATATTGTTAGCATGATCTTACTTACACAGATGATCGTGACACACCGTCTTCTCAGTCGTAATGAAGAACTGGCTACCATTCGTATTTGGGCCTGCATTCGCCATGGCAATAGTATAAGGCCTGTCAAACTTCAAACTATTCGGTTCGTCCTCAAACTCGCCACCCCAGATACTCTTTCCTCCTGTCCCGTCGCCGAACTCGTAGTCGCCGGTTTGCAACATGAACTTTTTGATAATGCGATGGAAGATGCAGTTGTTATAATCACCACGACGCGCGAGGCGGACGAAGTTCTCAACTGTCTTCGGTGCTGCAGAGGGAAAGAGACGGAGCTGTATGTCGCCATACGTGGTATGAAGAGTAGCAGAATTGCCGGACTCGGCCTGCTTCTCCGCTGCTGCTCCATTCTTGCCAGCTCCAAGGTTTTGTGGACGCTCATTGTGCACGTCTCGTGTGGTCTTGTTGACTTCTTCGTCGTTCCCAAAACAGTAGAATCTGCTCTTTCCGCTAGCAGCGCAGACGAGCATAGCATCCCTGAGTTCAGCTTCGCGCAAAAGAGGGTTATCACTTGCAGCCATTGCTACGGTAACGACTCCCTTCTTTTCAGGCTGTCCTTGGTAAAGTGCAAGATGGAGCGCCCGGAATGGCTCTTCTGCTCCATAGACCCTCACGACTCGGTTTGTAAGTGTGTTAATCACTTTGATACCGTACAGACTGCCGTAGAGGATGAAGTGGCCGGTCTCATCGAAGATCACGTTCGTTCGAGCAGCAGCTGGTGGTGGTTGATCTGGAGTAGCACCATTTGCTGGATTACTTGTCCCTTCAGATGAAGCAGGATCAAGCTCTCGCTCCACTGCTATCCGGCGGCCGAAGTCGATCGCCTCCAGTGTTGCAAGTCCTGTTCCCGCTTGCTGCATCTCCGTTATGGTATTGACAGACTCATCATAAGTCCTGTACAGTCTCGCCGTGCGGAAGTCGAAGACTCTTACTCGACGATCTGGTAATGAGAATGTTGCGAATTGATGTCCTGTCGGAGAAATGGTAATCGATGTAGGCACCGACTTTGCTTTCTTAAATTCAAACAGGCTGGTATCGCTCTTCATCTTGAACACACCCTCAGGCAGGCCCCAAGAATCACCTGGCTGCCAGTACTCCACCATGCCTCCGGAGTCTGCGCTGATCACCGCGTCTGCTTTATGATTGTATGCGATTGCAACAACGGGCTTCCGATGCAGCTTCAGAGTATGGATGATTCTTTCGCCTCGGCCCTCCCATATCTCGATCTCTCCACCTTGAGTGTTGCCAATGGCCAGCATTGGGCTTGATCGACCTCCTCCTGCTCCTCCCACCCAGGCTATACACCCTGGCGGTTTCGTCGGCGTCACAACCGCTACCAGGTCGAAGTTCTCGACATCCCATATCTTGACCGTGCCATCGGCTCCAGCGCTCGCGAAGCTCCGTCCATCCCAACTACATCCTACACTCTTGATCTCTCCTGTATGTGCTCGGAACTCCTTGACGAATTCTACGTCGCCGCCTCCACCTAGCTTTTTCCAGAATGTGACTTGACCGTCTGCAGAGGACGTAATGAGGAAGTCGGTCTGTGGAGTCATTGTAACGAACGAGAGTACGGTCTTATGCATTAAGGATTTGGTATAACGTGGTGATCGTGGTAATGCTGCGACGTATAGAGCTTCGTGAGGGAGAGTACGGCGCTTCTTCTTTGCTGGTCCCGCGGTGGCAGCAGACGGGAGGGCGGGTCCCATGTCGGACTCATCGGAGGAAGAAGCATCTGGGAAAGCATGTTAGTCGTGCTACTAGAGTTTAATCGACCGGGAACTTGGAAACCTTCTTCCTCCCTGGCACGCTTCGCGGTCGTCAGTTTTGCTGCGTCCGACATATTATGGCTACGTCGCTGATTGGGAAAGCAATTATGTATAAACAGAAATTGCGATGGTGTTCCTCAAATTAACAATTATCCGTCGTATCAACGCGAGGAAGATCGGCAGGGTCGCCGACCGAACCTGAAACACTTTTCAGACATCATCATAATCAACGATCGATAAAGCATAAACAACTATCCACAGCCTCACAACCAAACAAGAAGTTCTCAATGATGCAAGGACTAGTAGGCTACTCGAGTGATGAAGACGAAGATTCCCACCGCGTGCAAGATGTGAAGGAAAGTAAGTCCACCCTCATTGTTGGCCATGCGCAAACGAGCTGGACTAATAGCCTGCACGTAGACAAGCTCGAGGCCAGACCACCTTGAAGCGGCAGATACGAGGCGAGAACACAGTACGATCAGATCGTTGTCCTCCGCGAATACTACTTATGCCATCATAGCAAAACCTGCGGCTGAACAGTCAGCAACAAAAACCACGAACTCTTCCTCACACCACGATACATCATCACGGCAGCCACCACCAGTGCCCGAGCCTCCAATACCCACAGCCGCTTCCGATGCTACTCTTGGCCCACTCTCTGGTCCAGCAGGACCTCCAACCACCTCCTCCACCCTCCCGTCCACATCAGCTCCGTCCTCACCCTCATCGCCACCAGGGTCACCCTATACTACAGCACGGCACACAATCCACTCCCTAACTCTTCCATCGCATCCCAACACCTCCATTCCACCCTCACCCCCAGGCTCCCCACGCGCCTCCACAATCGCCAAACTGCGCAAATTCTTAACACTCAAGTCCTCAGGTGTGCACTTCAATGCCAAACTAGCCGCGTCGCCCGCTCTCGCCAATCCAGAGCTGCTGACAGGCTTAATGGAGTTTGCTGGCGTCGGGGAGGGTTATGATCAATATGCAAGTGTGCTAAGTCCAGAGGTGGCGGTGGTAGGGAAGGCGGAGGGCAAGGAGGAGTGTGCATGGCCGAGAGAGGCGTATGTGGAGGAGCTGAATCGAAGTCAGGAGAGGATTGCGAGGAGGAAGGAGGAGGAGCGGAAGGCGGGGAAGAGAGAGGGTGGGGTCGGGTTTGTGACGGCGGTGGATGGTGCCGGAAGCGGGAAAGCAGGGGATAGGGATGTCAAGAGAAGGAGGGAAAGATGAGCTGGGAGGGGTGAAAGATGAGCTGGGAGGGGTGAAATGCGACTACAGCGGCAGGAGTCGAGCTCAATCTTAACCGAGTCTACGGAAACATTCTGGACCACACTCTGATGTTGCTCCAGACTAGCATCGCAAGAACAGACGGCACCAGCCATGTCATCTCGCTGTCACGGGAGCTGTGCTGAGAAGATCAGCAGTTGCTTGCTATAGCCAGAATGATAAGACTTAGTCATGGTGCATAATGGAATACAAGGTAGATGCGCAGTCAGTTTCGCCACTCTTCGGGGCATAGGTGTATATACACATAATCTTACACAAGCTCGCTCGCCATGCAGCTCTCACCGCGTTTTTATTCCTCCTCTCTAACCTCGTCCATCCTCTTCCCAAAACCAAACAAGCCACGCTTCTTCTTCTTCTCAGTCGCCAGCAGCTCGGCTGAACCAGGGCCTCTCTCCCTATCATCTCTCCGCCTCTCTCTATTCGTATCTCGCTCCCTCGCTCTCCGTACCTCCTTAGCCCTCCACCCAATATTACTCGCACTATCATCTGGAGCCAAGCTGATCACATCACTGAACCCGTCGTCATCAAGACCCGCCGGAGTAGGCCCTCTGCTCACGCCCTCACCAACACCGATACCTTCAAATCCAGGATCTGCCCCAGGCGTCCCCGTCCATGCCCTCCCCATCGCAGCCGCCGCCTCCTCCCTCCTCATCCGTGCCTGCATAGCCAATCCCGCTCCTCTCCTCTGCAGCGCCAATCGCACATTCTGCGCCTGGAGATGCAAAGCCTGGACAGCATCCTCGATGGCGTCCATGCCAAGGAAGATCTCGCGCTCGACTTCCGCGAGCACCGCGAGTTCGGTGTCTTCGTCGAGTTGGACTGGTGCGCCAGCGAGGAAGGCGCCATTGATTGTTGTGGATGTTGCGGGTGTGGTGGTGCGTGTAGGGACGGTCGTGCCAAGGGGTGAGAAGGGCGTGGTAGTGCGGGAGAAGGTGAATGCGGTTGGGCCGCGGGACAGCGCACGAGGCTGGGTACTGGTGGGTACGGAGGTGAATGGGGAAGTGCCGGTGTCTTCTGCGCCTGACCAGAGGAAGCCGTCGAAACGTCCTGAAATTAGAATGTCCCATTCTGGTGCGCTAATGGCAGCCATAGTGGCCAAGGCGTTGTGTAGACTCGGGTTCTTGAGGAGGTACATGGCGGTTTCAGGATGTCGCGGTGGCTTTGACAGACGATAGAGACGGATCAGTGCCGAACTGACCTTGGACATGAGGTCTGGCTGGGCAGCGAAAGGCTGAGCAGGTGTTGCAGAGCGTGAAGTCGATGACGCGCCACTATCGCGGACAAGCGCCGCGAACGTGCTTTTCTCCAAACGCTCGAGATAGGTTAGCATAGCAAAGGTCAATGTCTCGTCATCGACTTCGTTGGGCGGCTCTGCC
>Ga0058702_10001159_pt1 | contig 10169 bp, 10 predicted proteins | sample AgamicOrSfe_FD_83781 | JGI IMG/M metagenome (GOLD analysis project Ga0058702, IMG submission 83781) | Agave microbial communities from Guanajuato, Mexico - Or.Sf.e | ecosystem: Host-associated > Plants > Phyllosphere > Phylloplane/Leaf | place: Guanajuato, Mexico | collected 2012-05-30
AGATTTGGGGGGATGGGATGTTTGTGGAGCATGTGTTGGCGGGGATCAAGTGGGCGACGGGGATGCTGTAGAAGGGTGTGGATGTGAACACAGGGATATGCGCGACGGATGCGGCTGCGAGGGGACAGAAGTACAGCGGAAGCGTCGAGCCACAAGTACGAGACCACACAACACTCCTCCATCCTTTGTTCGTCCGAGCTCACTCCTGGTGTCATCTCATCCCAGCTCAGCCCACTCCTCCGAGTAGTGCTATTTTACAAAGCAGAGGTTCGAGCAGATTATCCACGGCACTCTCCCGGGACTCTTTGACTCTTCTGATCTCCTACCGCGGCAGACTATCCGAGGCTCCAAAACCTACGGATCTGGAATTGTCGGGAAGAAGCACGCATCCATGCCTTTCACGGCTGCTGCATTACCTGCCATCGACAGTGAACCCTCCAGACCAGCGCGATCCGAGCAGGCAGGAAGCGACGGCGCCAAAGAAGTGCTATATTTGCACGTACACTCATGCACGGGACAGGCACTTTCTCCCGCCCATTCATACATGATGCACCAATGTTGTTATGCACATCCACGGATAAAAGCGTGCACGCCGACACACGCCACGGACCGTCGCGATTCGGATACATATGCACAGCCCTACAACCCTCCTCCGGTCAGACCACCGCTTCACACGTTGCGTCAACCTAGACTTCACGTCCCGGTGCACTATGAGTACGATGCTTTACACCGACGGACGGCCGTCTGCGGAAGCTAGCGCCGAAGATAGTGTCAAATGAAGCCAATTCTCGACACGTCACCTAGCCGCATATATCCCAACCCTCACCTCCCCGGCTCCTGCGTATATGCCCTTAAGACTTCAGTCTCATCATCATCCAGTACAGGACCGGTGGACGAAAAAAACAGGATCGCATTACACAGAGCGAGAGTCACGAAGTAGGATTCTGGGGGTTTAGCTCTTCTTTGAACTCGAAGCTGACTGATGGGGTCGAGGACGCGAGCTGTTTTAGGATGGCGATGGAGATTGAGATAGGGAGGGAGCCGTACCGGTTGCTGAGGGGCACGGAGGCTGTGGGGATGTGTGTTGTTGGCATTGTGGAGGTATAAGAGAAGGATGGTAGAGGAAAGTTCAAGAGGTTTTAGGAGTGAAGTGGTATGATGCACGGTATGAAACAGATGAGCGTTGTCTGAAACCGGACGACGGTGCACGGAGCCGAATTGGGACGAGCCATGTCTGCATCTCTTCCGGACCATAAGTCTGTGTTGAGCATACGGGAGAGTGCCGTGATAATTCTGCTCGGCCATATACTCTACGACAGTATAATGCTCTACGAGTTATAGAGCAAGACCGGGGGTGTCTGGATACTCTCACACTTGATCATACATTATACGTACACCACATGTCAACCTCGCACAACTCCTACAGTACCTCATTTCCCACCACCAATCCTCTCAATCCCACCCATCCAGCCCCTCAACACCTCCGGCACCTCCACCGTCCCCGTCGCCTCATCCCATCCGTTCTCCAACAACGCCGCCAGCACCCTCGGCACCGCCACAGCAGTCCCGTTGACCGTGTGCGGAAACTCCATGCCGGCTTCACTCTTCACTCTCGTGCCCAATCTTCGACTCTGATAGTCGGTGCAGATACTCGTACTGGTGATTTCGCCCCAGCCTTCATCTTTGACCTCTTTCCTGCTTGGGAAGAATGCCTCGATGTCGATTTTGCGCGTCGCGGGACCGCCGAGGTCGCCTGCAGGCATCTCGAGGACGCGGTAGGAAAGGTTGAGGGAGTCGTAGATTTTGCGCTGGAGGGTGACGATCTCGTTGAAGATGGCCGAGGAGTGCGAATGACCTTGTGGTGCAGCGCTGTCGTTACTGTCCATGCCGGCCGTATCAAAGTGCTCCCTCCCACGTTCATCCGGCATCGTCCATGCAAACATCTCCACCTTACTGAATTCGTGCACGCGATACAACCCCTTTGTATCGACCCCTCTCGCTCCCGCTTCCGCTCTATAGCACCGACTCACCGCCGCCATCTTGACCGGCATCTCATCTCTCTGCAGCACTTTTCCCGCATACATCCCGGCCAGCGGGATTTCCGCCGTCGCCGCAAGACTCAACCCCGGCTTCCCATCTCCCGCCTCGCTCCCCCTTGTCGGCTGCTGCAAATGGTATATCTGCTGTTCGTCATTCTGGTCGCGGGGCTGGAAGCCACATGCCGCGGCGATGTGGGTGTAGACAATGCTGGGCGGGGCGACGATTGTCCAGCCCGCGGTGCGGAGGAGGTGGAGAGTGTATTGGATGAGGGCTTGTTCGAGGAGGGCGCCTTCGTTTTTGAGAAAGTAGAATCCCCAGCCGGAGGTTGTGGCGGAGGAGGAGAAGTCGAGGATATCTAGCTTGGCGCCGATGTCGACGTGGGATTTGGCGGTGGTGTTGGTGAGGGGGCCGGTGCGGTGGATGGTTTCGAGGAAGTCGGGGACGTCGCCGACGGGGGTGTGTACGGAGCTGAGGTTTGGGAGAGCCAGGGCTAGTTCTTGTATTTCATCCTCGATCGACTTCTCTTGCTCGGTCACCTTTGACATCTCCTCCTTGAATGCTTTGGCATGAGACAGCAGCTCTGACAGTTCTGCCTCAAATGGGCCCTTTGCTGGCACACCTTCATCATCCTTGTCGCCACTACTCTTCTTCCCTCTCTGCGCACTTCTTTGCAGTCTCTCTATCTCGCCTTTGAGCTTATTGTATGCTTCCCGCGTGTCTTTTGCGTTGTTCTGTATCTGTGCTCGTTCTTGTGCTAGTTCGTGTATCTTCCATGCGTTTGGCGTAGCGGCTTTGTAGTTGCGGTCTTCGCAGTTTTGAGTGTAGAGGCCTGGGTTTCGGATGATGTGCTTGATGTCTAGGATGGGCTTCGGTGCGAATGAGGGTCTTGTGAAGGCGCGGCGGGAGGGTAGCTGTTGTAGGATTCGAGGACGAGTGACTGGATTGCGGATCGTACAGAATGGGCAGACGAAAGGAGACCGTGATGCTGCGGTGATAGTCTTACGCATGGTCGTACTGGATGATATGAAACACTGAAGGATATCAAAAGCTTGAAAGATCGGCGTTTGGTTTAGCGGCACATTGATATACCGAGCGATGAAACAGCTGAAACACTGTCGTTACAATCACAGAACAACACTCTTGACAAACCCAAGGAAAAGTGTCGTAAAGACTCTGCTTCAAATCTAGATCTAATATTATGCAGTCAAGCTTAGGAGTGATATAAACTATGCTGCATGTCTCCTCGAAAACATTATCATTTCTACCTAGGAAGTGCCGTACGTTCAAATACATCAAGTCTAAGCAGCATCTTCGTGGCTACCTTCAAGATATAGCTAGTCTCTATGAGCCATTCGGACTGCTCCCACACCACATTGCCATCATGATGGCCTTAGAGATCTGAAAGCAGGATCGTGTGAGAGATCAAAGCAAGAAGTTGATCAAGCTCGGTGGTTGACGGCCTTTCCTAGCAGGTCTGATCAGTACTGCTCCGATGTGGTCTGGGCCGAATCCTGATGTCCATTCCTCCGGTATAGTATGCCAGTCGAGGCACATCTGTCGCAGACTGTGATGCGAGACTGCGTACTGACGATGGCGGATATAGTCCTGAACCTGGATCATTCCTCATGTTCGTTCTGAAACCACGCTGAGCCTGGCCGAGTCACTTGAGTCTACATCAAACACGCCCGAACGTGGACCCGGTATACTGGACCATGAATCTGGGCAGGATCCTTACGGCGCACTCTCGGAGGGGTTTCTAGACATTTCGTTCGGTGACAGTAGGCAATCCCGGAGACAGTGTTAGCCCTGAGTTGCTAGCACCATCTCTCGTCCTCACAAAGAGATGTTTTTGACGACACCTGCCTCGGCGGTCGGAGATGACGATAAGACTTGTGCCTGTCTCCTCCCAGTTCCAAGGAAGGAACGAGCAAGTGTCGTGATATATGATAGACGTTCCGTTTTCGCGAATAAGTTCGGGTGATTATGCCTGGCAGCTATGCACTTCCTCATCCAGGCACGTCACATCTTACACCTTCTCCTCCATCCACGCCACCACCTTCTCCCTAAACTCCGCCGGCTTCTCACTAACAACCCAATGACCAGCCTCAACATCTGCAAGCTCAAACTTGGGAAAGAAGCGACCTATCGTCGGCAAGACCTCATCAGATATGTAGTGGCTCTTTGTGCCTCGCACGAACAAAGTCGGCTTGTTGAATCGGATCGCGTCTGGGTCCTTGTAAGGAAAGTCTGCCATGTTGTCTAATGAGCGGGCAATGATGTTGATGGGAATGCGGAATACGAGTGGAGATCCAGGCGTAGGTGTCGAACGGACGAGGTTGGTAAGAAGGAATTGGCGAACTGGGAGTGACTAGCAAGCGGGTAGAAAGCGTTAGAAAGATACTCATGAGCGCGAGATGGACGCAGCATTGGAACGTACCTCTTCATACTCTGTTAAAATAGCATCTGCCTCGCTTTGTTTCGTGACTTTTGCTTGCTCTATCTTCTGCATACCCTTGACGTATTTGCCAAAGTCGCTCTTCAGGGCTGCATCTACAGGCGCATTGTCTATTGGTATGAGATTGGCTACTAGCGATGGACTTCGTAATGCCACGACCATGCATGCTTTGGCGCCCATGGAGTGTCCAATGAGTGTTGTATCCTTAAGGCCGTGTTCAGATATGAATGATTCAATATCGTCGCCGAGTGCTTCGTAGTCGTGCCGGGAATCATGAGGACTGTCGCCGTGATTGCGGAGGTCCTGAAATGTATGAGAGACATGATCCCAATCTCGTGTCTTGATAAACAAACAATAGCGTAGATAGGACGATTAAGATCGCGGGCGAGGACCCTTGTATCAAAGTGTCAGAAAACATACACAGTGTGAGGTAGTATATGCTAACATACTTGCTCATACTGCGATTGTTCTTCTTCGACCCGAACAGACCATGAACAAAGACTATTGGGTTGCCAACAGAGTTCTTACTCTTTTCTGATACTGGTGGTTCGTAGAGGTCATATGCTAGCTTGAGCTGAAGGCGTGATGTGGAGGAGAAACTTCGTGCAGGAATAAGAAGACTTCGTGCTGTTATCGGGCGCGTAATCGACGTTCGTAGGCAAGACGGCATCATGGCTCGAGGCATTGGGATTGGTGACAGCCAGCAATTGTGGTGGGAGATGGATAATGAAGCTGGTCAACTTTTTTCCAACAGTAAATAGATCGACGCATCGTCGGGCCGAAGTCCGGTGAATACGACTCAATTGCTTGGCGGTGTTTTAAAGCTGTTTTGGAAAGTTGTGATATCGAGGTCAGTTCAGTTCATCAGCTCGAGTATCAACGACAAGATGGAGCTAGATCCGAAGACCTGTATGTACGCCTTGTGTGCGCGGATATCGTGGCTAAGATTATCTGACAGCACCTTACAAAACGTCTGACAAGACTTCCTTTGCCTATGTGTCAGTCCGTGACAGATGGCCCGTAATATTGGTGTGTAGCCGAATATGGCTCAGGGTTGAGCTCTGCTCACCAAATCATAGACTCAAGCGATTGATGATGTTCATCGGTCGATTGCAGAGTCAAAGGACAATGAAGCTCAGAAAGAGGGCAAGACAATCGTCGAGACGCTTGCCGCTCTCAAGTACGAGATGCAGCATGACAGGAAGTTGACGTTAGTCCGCCTAAATCATGTTGTTAAGCATTGCTGATTCTGAGCTTGCACAGGCCCATTCTTGACGACGGTCAACCAGATATCCAGGGATACAACAAGGAGCTTGAACAGCTCGGCCCACCATCGTGGTTCGATGCGCCATGGCTCTATGCCGAGTGCTACTTGTATCGGTACGTCTGTCGGATGAAGAAATGCTTGAACACAATCGAGCTTCTGAAGACTGATACGCAAAAGGTAGACGGGTCGCAGCATCTTTTGCAACATCAACGAAGTGGAAGAACTACGACATCTTCTCGCGCCAGAAGCTGTCCACTTTCAAGTCTTCGAGACCAGCAGTAATTGAGCTTGCTTCCAAGTACAAAGATCTGATGAGCCAGCTTGAGGATCAAAAGCAGTCCAACAAATCAGCCGAAGACATTGCCAAAGCTGAGGAAGTACTCTTCTCGGAGATGTGCGAGATTTGTCTTTGGGGGAATGCTACTGATCTATCACTTCTCACGAACTTGTCGTACGCAGATATTCAAAAGCTTCAAGGTTCTGCCGCGCGGAAAGCAGCAGAAGCTAACATTATCGCAAACGATCTTCCGGCTGCGTTTGCAATGCTCAAGAAGAGTCAAAAAGAGAACCCAAAAGGTGAACGCCGGATTGACTTCATTCTTGACAATGCCGGCTTCGAGCTCTTTGTCGATCTCATCCTGGCTGGATACCTTGTCGCTTCTGGCTTAGCTACGAGTGTTGTGCTACAACCGAAGTCGATCCCTTGGTTTGTCTCGGATGTCATCCCAGCAGACTTTGCAGCACTGCTCAACGCGCTTGCAGACCCGCAAGCATTCTACACGTCACTTAACGATGGAGAAAAGTCTGACAATACGGAGCCGTTGTCGGAGGAGGAAGCTGGAAATCTCAAATCCCTCTTTCAGAGCTGGGCAACCATGCACGGCGAAGGAGAGATATCAATCAGATCAAGCAGATTCTGGACACAAGCTGGTAGCTACTGGCGCTTGCCGTCAATTGGCAAAGAGGTCTTTGACGATCTGCGGCAATCGGAGCTGGTCATCTTCAAAGGTGACCTGAACTACAGGAAATTGACCGGTGATGTAGAATGGCCAGCAACGACACCCTTTGCCGAGGCGATTGGACCATTGGCGACGAAGGGGCAGGGGATCAGGACTTTAGCTTTGAGGACTTGCAAGGCAGATGTTGTGGTCGGTCTGCCAGAGGGCGAAGATGAGAAATTAAGGGCGAAGGAAGGTGGTGGTGGTGATAGTGGCGCGAGGAAGTGGGCATGGTCTGGGAAGTGGGCAGTTGTGCAGTATTGTGATGGACGTGGTGATGCATAGGGTGGTGTGGTTTGTGTATGGACGATGAAGATCATGAGATAGGTATACTCGAGTGATGTGGTACGGTATCAGAACATTAGATTGAACGAATGGCTACGACACACTCTCTTAAAGAGTGCTCATATACCTGCAAAGTGTGCAGTCACTTTTCATGACTGTAGTAGCCCGTTTGCGTGAAATGTTGGCCTTGGCGTGTTGCCTTGAAACTGAGCTGACACCTGCGTCATCTCGCGCGTCCAACTTTTGGCACTTTACGTATTCTATATCCAATACTTCTTACATATCCTTTCACTGCTGCGATCCCGACCTAAGCATGGCGCCTCCTATATCCTACACCAGCATCGATCTTACCGTCCCTCTCTTCGACTGCCAATTCGATCCTTACAATCGTGGCTACTTGGTCGTGGGAGGGGGAGGTGGAGAGAACAAATCTGGTGTCGCAAACACGATAGTATGGCAAAGTATGAACGACTCGCGCCGCAGATGAGACTAACACGTTTGCCAGGCTCTCCTCGACGTATCGCAGCGATCAGAAATCACGGTAGCAGCACAACTCGACCTCTCACGCGATGAAGACTCCATACAATCCATTGCAAGCTTGACCACACCTACAGGCTTATTGACCTTGGCTGGTATCAACTCTTCGGCCGCAGATCAGAGTGCTTGGAAGAACGAGCACTTGCGGAGCTTTGAGATTACGTATCCAAGACGTAGACCTCAAGATGAAAAGACAGATGGCAGCATCACGTTTTCGAGCAAGGTTGCGTTATTCAACTCAAAAGCAGATGGCAAAGCGAGACCGTATCAGCGACTGCTAAAGATGTCACCAGTTGTGAGTAGAGAGTCACCTAAGAAGAGACTATGTGTTGCTGCTACTGGCGACGCTGCGAAGAATGAGCTCGTCGTGTTTGATGCCACAACTGCGACACCAAATGAATCATCCGTCTGCGCCAGAATCAGCCCACCAGAAGGTATGGAGGCAGTGGATCTGGACTTGACGGAAGAGTCAGAAGAAGGATCTGCGAATGGGACTTTTGCTTTGGCATACTGCACAGATTTTGAGGTTCACGTCTGCCGACTGAAATACGACTTTCAAGCTAAGAAGACGTCACCAAGCCGACCCGAGCCTGTTACTGTGTACAAAGCAACCCCATCTCAAGAAGCAAAAGCTGGTACACCACGGCCGAAGATCCGGTGTCTACGATGGCTATCCCCGCACCATCTGCTCGTTCTACAGAAGAGTGGTTCCTCTCCTGCTGAGCTTGTCCTCCTCAACTTGAAATCCGTGACCTCCTCTGAACCACTCGGCAAGGTCAACTTACGCAAATCCCTGCCAAAGTCTCTCGAAGTAGCAGCCCACTTGGACATCTGCAAACTCGATGCCGATCCAGCAACAGGCGAACACCAGATCTTGGTAGCGGTAGCTGGTGCTGACCGCAGTCGTGAATCTGCTATTCACATCTACACTCTCAACCACATCCCTACAGATCCGGACCCATGGAAACAGATATGGAAATTCACACCCTACACCGTCCTCAACCGCGTCCACCCCTCCAACATTATGCGCATAACCTTCTCCAACTTCTTCCCTCCACGACAGGACCCGCACTCGACCATGTCCGTCGCCACACCATCACAATACGTTCACCTGGCCTCAGTAGCATGGGGCGGCACTGTTGTGATCGAAACTCTCACCCTTACATCCACACCGACGACACCGCATGACACGAACGTTGCTCGTAACGCCGACTCAAATCCTCGAGGCACACCATCCGTCCGCTGGGTCCTCACCAGCAACTCCATAACTGAGCGCCTGACATCACGAGCTGGCCTCGTCCTCATCTGCCTTGCCGTCCTCCTCTTCAGCATTCTCGCACAATCCTACCTCACTCTCAGCCGATCGGAGAGTGGCTCCTCCGCCCTCAATGCATTCCAGAATCTCCAACCTCCAGGCGCCCGTGCCATCACGTCCTCGATTCGCCAAGGCAGCGCAAGTGCCTCGAGTTCTGTTGTTAGTGTAGCCAACAACCTTCGGACACCAGACACTGGCGCTGTCACATCCGAACTTTACCACGAAGGCTCAGTGGTCTCATCTGTTGTCGTTGGTGCAGCCAGCGCAGCTTCATCTGCCGCGGCCGACGTCAATCCTATCCCGGGCGCCTCATCCGCAGTCCACAGCGCAACCAACGCCGCATCCTCAGTCGCGGCAGAAGACGCAGAGGCTATCACATCGGAGATCTATCATGAAGGAAAGGTCGTCTCATCTGCAGTCCGTAGCGCAGCCAGCGCCGCTTCGTCTGTAGCTGCAGACTTCAACCCCATCCCGGGGATGCAGCACCGACTCACTGATCTGCTGGAATGGCGGGACACGAAGTCGCATTCTAGCTTCAGTGAGGGGCCGAATGCGGTTGAGGCGCAGCATTATATACATGTTCGGGCTGGTGATCCATCTGTTGGGAACGACGGTGTCGAGACCATTTCTGATGCGAACAAGCATTCGGGTGCGCCGTCTGCTAGGGCCAGCCTCACCGCATCTCTGCTACCCAAGGCTGGAGGCGAGCTGACGAAGTTGCGCGCAGAGGGAGCGAAGCGCTGGGAGGAACTGAGTGCGAGTCAGCAGGCGACGTGGAAGAGGCGGTTGCATGAGGCGGGCGAGTATAGCGAGGGTATTCCGGAGAGTCTGCTAAAGGGCGTGCTGTGGAGTGAGTTTGCGAATGTGGTGGGAGGTGGGATCAGGGATGCCGTGTTGGGGTAGTAGTAGTGGGACGACTCAACGTGGTGAGTGCCGGCGAGAAGAAGGATAGTGATATGAGAGCCATCTGTATTTCTCTCTCTCTTCGGTGCACATTGCACACGGAATACCACTGTAGAGAGCTGTTACGGCACGGAACTTCGAAGACTTTTGATTTGTCACGCCTCAGTAGACATGCAGCGTTTGCACGCCGGCGATACTACCCACCCCGTCCCCGACTGTCCACCCTTCTACCGCCACGCCGCGTCCCCTGCCCATCCAGTTATAACACGTAGGCGATAAAGGGTGGTGGTTGGGGTGGGGATGGGCGCTATTGCGCGTACGCGGGCGCACGTGTGACGGCGTGACGGCGTGACGGCGTGGCACGACCGG
>Ga0058702_10001162_pt1 | contig 10155 bp, 12 predicted proteins | sample AgamicOrSfe_FD_83781 | JGI IMG/M metagenome (GOLD analysis project Ga0058702, IMG submission 83781) | Agave microbial communities from Guanajuato, Mexico - Or.Sf.e | ecosystem: Host-associated > Plants > Phyllosphere > Phylloplane/Leaf | place: Guanajuato, Mexico | collected 2012-05-30
CATTTTACTCATCGACCGGGATAACGTACGCTTAGCGCGGAAGAATTCTCCAGAGATGTTGATGGCCTCGCATCGCACAACGACGATCTTCTGGCCATTGAGGAGCTGCTTGGCGACGGTGCTGGCCAAGCGACCGAGGAGGTGGCCTTTGCCGTCAATGACTACGATCGGCTCGAATGTCGACATGTTGCTATTGGTTAGTGAGAGTCAAGTGAAGTCGAATTAAAGACCTTCTCGCGGTGTAGCAGGGCACGGCACAATTTGCGGTCACCCACAACCCGGTAAAGAGTTTTTCCGTTTACAGGGTCCACCAGATTCGCTGTGAGCGCTCTTCTGACCACCATCATCACTACCATTATGGTTCATATGGAGATTGCATGCTGGGGAGTCCTTTACAGATGGGAAAAGAGTGATAGAAAGAGAGTCTGATTTTGGGGCAATGCTTGCATTGATGCTATAGATCCTACTATGCCAGGAAAATGCATAATTTCTTGCTGTGATGATAAACCCAGCATTCATCCAGACCGTCTCTCATGACCAATCTCTGCCATCTCGTTGTTGAAATGTGCTGCTTACTCGATACGCTTAAGCGCCCAGGCTGGGGAAGGCGGACTCGTCGGTGACGTTGGGTCCAGATTGCGACGAACCACCACGTCCGCCACGGCCACGGCCCTCGCCACCACGGAAGTCTCCACGACCTTCACCACGGCCGCGGCCTCCACGACCACGTCCCTCACCCCTGCCACGTCCAGCCTCGCGGTCACCCCTGAAGCCACCCTCACGGTCACCACGGAAGCCACCTTCGCGGTCGCCGCGGAACCCTCCACGGCCTCCACGACCACCACGTCCTCCACCCTCGCGTTCACGCTCACGTGCCTGAATGTCGTGGTCAAGTGCCAATGTGGACTTCTCCTTGCGCTCACGTACGCGTCCTGCCTTGGGTCCAGAGCCAGCGAAGTAGTCGACGTTGTCGACATCGCGGTCAAGGGCTTTGCCTTCTGGGTGCTGCTTGGATGAGCCTTCGTTGGCTTGGCGAGCAGTCAGAAGACCACCGAGACCAAGCTTCTTCTCAGCGAGCTCGGCGAGGTAAGTAGCGTAAGACTTGCTGTTATCTTCCGGCTCAGCTGGTGCCTCGGGAGCGGCCTGGTCTACAGGAGCAGGAGTGCTCTCGTCGAATGCAGGTGGCGCGTCGCTGGCGTTGAAACCTCCTGGTGCATCGGTGCCCCATCCACCTGATTCCTCTTGCTTTGCAATAGACTCACCGGCAACCTCGTCCTTGAGCTCGCCCTCGGCGGTTTCGTCACCCCAGCCGTGAGCAGCTTGCTTAGCGTGGTCACGAACGCTAGTCATCGCGTTAGTAAATGAGCACTTCGTGTCCCAACTAGGTGTGCTCACCCTCCACCAACACCCCTGCTGTGACGGTCATCGCGTCCACCGCGGCCACGTCCATTACCACGGCCACGGCCTTCGTAGGGTCCACGTTGAGGGCGTCCACCTGTGTTGTGTCAGATGAGAACTAGTAGAAAACCACCTCGAGGTTCTTACCTTCAACACCTTCCTCGGTAGGCTTGTCTTGATTTCTTGTGCGACCAGCATCCCTGTCACGGAAAGCTATTCGTGAAACAAGTCAGTACATGCCACAACTTCTTTTCGTCCCGAGTGCTAGGCTTCACAATGCCCGTCTCTTGTTGCAGTCGCGCCGGTCTTCCAATCTCTTTGTCGTTGCTAGGAAAAGAAGGTGTTGCATACCACGCTCGTTGCCAGAGTAGTCACCACGTCCACGGCCACGACCGCCACGTCCACCACGTCCGGCACCTCGCGAAGCTTCAGCGTTTGAGGAGGTTGGCGCTGCTGGTTCCGCACCCTCCACACGTCGTGCGCGAGGATTTGGCTTGTCGACAGTCTTTACTGGGACTGGAGGCTCACGGCGATCCGGGTCTTGCTCTGCATCATTGCCTTTTTGTTCATGTCAGATTGTCATATTCGAATATCTTCTTCTTGTTCGTCAGATTGTAGCGTACCCAAGAGCTCGTAGAGGTTCTAAACGTCGGGCGCAGTCAGTACGAGGTCAATTGATGTTGTTTGAATGAGCTGAAAAGAAGTTTTATTGTGCGAAGCTCACCTTCGAGGCAATGTCGCTCATCTTGTCGGTCTCAGTGCGCTGACTTTGCGCTGTGTCCTGAGATGACTGATTTTAGATTGAGATGATATATTAGGTCTGGCTCGTTGCCATTGGTTGGGCGGATTAATGCTGCGAAAGAGAGTCAAAACGACGCTACGCAAAAAAGGTTGTGTGGGTTGGCTACACTGCCCCATCGACTACCCTGTCAGGTTTTGCAAGCATCAACAATTCGAGCTGACTTGCTCGACGCCCATGGCGTTCTGCAACGACATTGAAGATCATCATCAATCAATGTTTTACGACTTTGTAGAACAGATCTGACCATGATATGGTGTTCTTTACATACATCTTACAGGAGCCCGCTATTGTACATCTTTACCAGTTATCTTCTTTCATCTATACGCTGGATCGAAGCCAGCCACTATGCCTGCCTTTGTCTCCAAGTATCCTCATGCTTTTAATGCTTTGCCCCATTAACCCCTTCGCTATGCAATTTTTGGTACATTATCGTATATTTCGTGAGAAGAGTTTCCAATCCTTCGCCCGCGCATGAAGGTTCAGCCTTCGATCGTGAAGGTCCAGTCATTACTGTTCTGATCATATCCAGAACTTATACAGAGTGTCTCCGAGTTTGTTCGGCAGAACCATAGCCGTATGCACGGCATCTTGTGCTTTATTCGAAATGCTTGCGTGTCAGTTATGTAGCTCGATGTTCCCGCCTGCTCAGGGATTCCCAGTACAGTGAAAGAGTATGGCTGAGAAGTCATCAATACATGGGAGAATAAGTTGACAGTACTCTCGACATGTCGTGCCCGTGAATCTGGCGATGTCCAATTTCATGCTGTTGGTGCTTGGAGTGACAACGCAGAATCAACTTGGTTAGTCGGAACGTGGAACTGTTGGCGGCAGGTCAAGTCTAGGACGACACAGTTCCTACGACAAAGGCATGGAATATGGGCGGTTCAGCTTGGCAATGTGTTGGACATCCGGCTGATGCATCATCTGCTGTTGATGTCCGTCCGTCATGCTTGGTATTGAGTTATAGTGGTTCATATCAGAGTAGCCATAAGAGGAGACATCTTGCTGCGGGTAGTGTTGCTCCTGTGCGCGGAACGGCTCCTGGGACCAAGAGTTCGGACTCTGGTAAGGATACTGTGCCTGCGGTGGTGGCGGTGGTGCTTGATGATGGTGTTGATGTTGATGATGATGTTCTGGTAATAGCTGCTGTTGTGGCTGAGATTGGTGGACCTGTTGTGGCACAAATGGCCCGGAAGTAGCGGAAAAGCCACCAGGTGATTGCCTATAGGTCTGAGCAGGTGAAGGGAACTGGGAAGAAGTCGGCGTGTGAGAGTGGGACTGTGACGTTGCTGAGGGAGACATTCGCAACGTATGCATAGGTGGCCCTGCCTCGAAAGCTTGGTCAAGCTTAGGTGCAGGTTGACGCATGGCCTGCTGATGACGGTTCAGCATGGCTTGCTGGGCAATCGGCGCGTCTGATGTGGTAGGTGAAGCATGCTGAGGTCGAGCTGTTGTTGGGCTAGCGCCTCGCAATTGCATCTCAGCTTGCACATCGAAACCTGTAGTAAGTATTGGTCAGCATATCGCAATCAATTACCAAGAACAGGCGGGAAGCTCTACCTTTCTCAATCATGATCCGCTCCAAGAGGGAATTCCTGTACCTAAGAAGATGGCATTCTTCGGTAGCAGAACGATTGCTTCTCCGCAAGTTCTGTATAGTCTCCTCGTTTTGCTTCAACGTTATCTCCAGCTGCTTGATATACTCTGTGCGCCTTTCCCGAAATGCAGCTTGTGCCTGGCGATTACGTTGTTTTCGTTCCTCCGAGGTAGCATAGATCTGGACCGGAGTTCTTAGCATGAGACGTTACTGATAACAGAAGATAAGCATACAGGCTTGCGCCCACCCTTGCGCTTGGGAGGAGGAGGAGGTGTCTCGAGTGATCCATCATGCTCATGCACATCATGCGTATCGTCTAGCATCTCATCCGGGGATCCAGAGCCTGAGGCGCTGCCCATATCTTGGGCTTCGCCTTTGATAGGCTCAGCATCAGACATGGACATATCCGTAGTTCCTATCTAGGAGAATAGCCTTGGTAGGGCGACAGGAAAGCGGCTGGGCTACCAATGAGAGTCGGTAGGTACAAGCGGGCAAGCGAGACCCGCGTGGGCAGAAATAAGCTTATCTTGCAGTCGGACCACCAATCAGGAGAGAAGATTGGACGTATGAATGGCCAGTGTGGGTGAATGTCTGTTGGAAAGATAAGGCAGGCAGATCTATCCCTTGGAGGAGAGATAACGGATCCTGAAGCGACAAGGCGCGAAAGCTGAAGCGGGACAGCAGATGATGTGATGTGATGTGTGTGTGGGTGAAGACAAAAGTCCGCTGGCCTAATAGGAAGGTGTCGATGAGAAGGGGATGACGGAATTCCGATAAGCAATTAACTATTAACTAGACGGCAGAGAGATTGTCGATTTGCTTTTCTCTGTGTCACAGTTATAATGTCCAGCGTGAAAGCAGAAATAAGAGAGTGAAAAATCGTGTAAAGGTTTTCAGGCTCTGGATATATAGCAGAGACTAAAGGCTAAAGAGGCCAGGGCCTGGTGGTCATGTATTTAATCGTCGCGGGTGCCGGTTGACTTTTTTCTTCCCATCACTTCCGACTGTCGTCTACTAAAGCATCGATAATATTCGCCTGCCCACCGAACAACCCTGAACAGTCTAAGCCTGGCTCTGGTCTGCCGTCTGCCCTGTGCCTTCGACGCTGACGATTTCCCCCTCCCCATCTCTATTTCCGCTAGCTCGGCCACCCGGCTATGGCATCGGGAGGATCTGTTGACGAATGATGAAGCTTTGAGCCTCTGCAAGAACTTCGGCTGCTTCTCGCATCAACGGGACCGGACTGCGTCAAGACTGGTTGGCCTGGTTCGCCGTAGATCGTGTTCGGGAGACCTGACGAAACAGGGCCGTGCACCCGGCTGGTCTAGCCTTTTGGTGGATCTGGTGGAGCGTCATCTTGAGCTGTCATCTTGTCTTGGTGAAACACAGTGATCTTCAAACATGGTTTGCGATGTCGTACAGTGTCTTTGACAACCAGCTCGGCTTACCGAAGCAGACTCCAGTAGTACATTGGACAGCCGAATAGCCAACAGAGAGGTAATCAGAGAAAAAGCACAAAATATCAAGCCTCACGCGAGCACCTTCCGCCTTGGGAATGTCCATGCGGCTACCGAGGATATTGCCGAAGCCGAGCTTTGTGAGGGCGTCATCTGATGATGCTGTCATGCTTGCGCCAAGCTTCAAGCTTTTCATCACATATCGATGATTTCGAGTCTCGATTCTCGAAGGTCAAAGTGCTCAAGGACACGACTCAATATCGCAATGACAAATACCCCAAGTCGGACGAATGGGTTGTCCCGTGGACCGTTCGTGTCATCTTCAACATGAAGCTGATACCCGTATGAAACAAGATCTGAGGACCACTCCAGGTGGGTGGAAGGTATATCTGTTGTTCTCTGCTGAAATGAAGTTCATTGCGCTACAATGTGCGATGTCGTGCAAAGCTCAAATCGAGGCAGGTGCGATGTGCGTTATCGCTGAAGAGGCAGGAAACAAATCGATCCGTTCTTCAGGGACAAACAGAATTTGTCATGATGCGCTGCAGATGCCAGATCAGGACCTCAATGCATACTCTCCTAAGTAATCGCCAAGTTCACAGTCACTCTGGTCCCTTCCTGTCCTTCGCTTGTGCGCCGTGATCTTTGCCAACCCACATTCAAACTACATCTCTTGCTGCGCAGGTCGCTAGCTGCTTTGTCGCGCCGGATATGCCACGAGAGCACGACGCACCATACTCGATCTCACGCCATCTGGTTCTCAATCGACTATAAAGAGGCTTTACGAGGTCAAGAGTGACCAGCAGTGGCGACAGCAAAGTTTACTCAAGGAAGTGCATGACTTCAGATTAGTTTGGGACTGGTTTTGAATACAGCTTGGATCGCTACCTCTGATTGTATTGCTTGATACTACATCGCGCCAGCAAACGTTCTGCTGTTGAATTGAATAACTGGTAAAACATTTCCTCTACAAGCCACAACGTGACCTCTGAGTTCAACGACTCTAAGAAGGTGCTATCAACGTTTGGAGCCCTCGACCAAGATTCGGTCGAAGTCACAATCTCAGAGTTCGCCAGAGCACAATCACAAGAGTCTGCCAGGCAGATTTTCTGGTTCTGCGTGCGAAGTGAAGGAACAGCACAAGCTAATACCTTGCCAAACGAGATTACAAGCGAGGTTACTTAGATGGACCGTCGCCTGCATGGTAGACCACCAGGGCAGGCACATCAACTTGGTGCAGCAAGCCTTGCAATTCGGCCCCTGCACGCCCGTCCATTATCAGATATCCGCGAGACTACTGAACCCAGCTTGCTCGAAATATCCGGCAGTAAAGGAAACAGAACTCAGCAACATAGCAGCCACCCATCAGTTGAGACATCAAGTAACTACGACACTGGACCACTTTCACCTGCCGTACGACCGTCACCACTTCGTCCGAGCGCAAGACGCCCACCTCGTTCACCTCTGAGACGTGAAATAACACAAGAAGACAACACTACGACATTTGTGGCACCTGCATCAGCCATACCTCCAAGATCCTCATCAAGACATGCCAATAAGAGGAGTGTATCCATTTCGCGGGCAGCCGCAGTCAACTTACCTACACCGAGAGTCCCGTTCCGTTGTATTCGAAACGCTGGACACACTCAGTCTCCAGTACGGGAGGTTGCCAGTCGACTGGATCCCTACTTTGATCATGTACGAGCGCCTTCAAAGACGATAGTTAAAGTCGAGAACTTCAACGCAAATGATATTCTGGCTAATCCAACACATTACCACCATCGTATCAAGATGGACTTATTGGTGGTCGCACCGTTATTCGTTGGAGGTAGTACTGTTGAAGGCACGATTCGCATACTGGTGGATGAAGCAGAGCGAACTAGACATCGGAAGACATTGACAATTGAACGCTTACAAATCGATCTCATCGGTGTAGAGGAGGTCTCTGGAGGTCGAAATCATGTCTTCATTGATCTTGGCAATGAGATCGTTGACTCACAACACCCGCCACCACGGGAGATGATAGAAAGCCAGCATGCACTAGTCTCGCAGGAGAACTCATGGGTACTGGTTCCCTGTGCTCAGGAACTCCCTTTCATGCTACGATTACCTTTGGAAGTCGGTCCACCACCATTCGAAACGAGATGTGCCAGAATACGATATGTTCTTTGTGCTACGATGCACATCAAGGACGGCGGGAGACCACTCTCCGTGAGAACGTCGTCGCCTACCTCAATATTGTCGGTTTATGATCGTAAGTGAGAAGGATTTCTAGTATGATCCTAAGCTGACATATGTTAAGCCGAGAAAGCACTGGTATCTTTACCAAGTCCACTCACAGTCACTGAAACATGTTTCTTGAGCAGAGGTCATGAAATCACCGCCACTGCTGGGTTGCATCGACAAGTCTGGATCAGCGGCACCAATTTGCTGGCCGATGTCCACATTATGAATAACAGCCGCAAGCCTGTCAAAAAAATAGAGCTACAGCTAGAGCGTCGTGTTCTCTGTTATAAGCATGTCAGTTGTTACATCATCTCTATCTTGATTTTAGAAACTGACCAGAGTAACATCTCCAGGCTGCTGCTGCCACGCTCGAAATGTCAGCAAGTCAAGCAAGAATATTCGACCAAGATGAGCGTCTTGTTGTTAGTCGTGCCATGATAAAAATCGGGACACAAGGCTGGACACCGGTTGCTCCACAAAGCTCGGTCTTGAGGACTTGTGTGCTTGAGCTCCCGCGCGATCATGCTACAATCAAGTGCAGTATGTCGTTGGTCTATTGCAAACATTGGCTCGAGATTTGCCTTGCTGATCGGAAATAGATAAGTACTTTGAGGTTCGCTATTTTCTCAATGTCCTGGTACCAACATCGCATACGTGAGTGACGATCTGAAGCAAAGACATTGCTTGCGACACGCTCTGATAACACCAAAGACAGCCAGCTGTACAGCTACAGCTACCGATTATCCTCATCCACATGGTAAGAACGAAAACATCACATCTACCACACTCTCAATCTGACTCTGACAAAACCACAGAACTCCCTCGACGTGCCCACAAACTCCGTAGCGCAAGTCGCAGCCGCCATCGAAGAACGCCGTGTCGCCCGAGTTGGCCGTCCTCGCAGTCCCTCTCGCCACGGCCGCAAACCCGCCAAAGCACTACAAGGTCGTGCATTCAATGCTCCTCGCATGCAGTCCATGGACCGTGCCCGTCAGCTCCAGCAAGATATCGAGCAGCTCACGTCCGAGATTGAGACAACTCCTCGCCGCACTACACGCACCCGCCATCGACGCCGAACAAGTGGGAGTGGATCTCAAATCTTCAAGACGCCGCCATCGAATCGCAATGGACGCATCATCGAAGACAAGACAGCAAACGAGATTCGCCGGCAGTTTTCGAGCACACACACACAGAGTCACGATCGTGGAACTAGTCATGCCAGAGGCGCATCGCACAGTTCCAACAATACAACGGGCAAATCTGGGCGCGACCCAGCCTCTACCTCGACTGTGCGACGGCGCGCACATACCATCACCACACCTACACCGGGACATGGACATGGACATACGCCCGGGCATGCGGACACCTCGGCGCTACGCTTCTACCTCCAGCATAATGACGATAAGCCGTATGCGAAGAGCTATGCCGGCTCGCTGAAGCCGGCAAGTTTGTCGAGTAGTTTTGAGACGAAGAGGAGGAGGTGGTTGGATGAGAGGTGGAGGCCGCATTGGAGGGGGAGGGGGCATAGAGTTAGTCGGAGCGTGGTGTAGCGTGTTGTGTGCGGGATATGATGAGGAGCTGGGATGAGGAAGAGCCCGGGTGCCGTTCCAAGATATGGAGGGGTTGAATGGACGTCGGGTGGTTGGCTAGATGAGACAGTGAAACTTGGAATTGGACATGGTGGTGCAGGTCTGCGGCCCGGGAAGGCCAGGAATGTGATCGACGCGTGACGCCAATGACTTGGAGTGCAGTGCAGCACAGCCGATTGAGGACCAGTATAAATATCGTATAGACTTTACCAACAACGAGAAACAATTCTTCGCCGCTCCATGCATGATGATGTCTCATGCTCATGCTAAGCGTCTATGAGATGGACGGTGGAGGTGTTCAATTTCGATTGACAAAATCCCCTCGCTCTCTAGACATGCATGTCCTGTGCCTCTAATCATCTTCGACGTCCGAAGACGCGCCATCACGCGCACCAACACCAACAGGCGTAGCCCCCAGCATCCACCCAAGCCCACTCGCAAGCCCTCCCGTCACTGCACTCGCCACCATATCCCGTCTTCGTACCCTACCTCCTGCCCCCGCTTCTGCTACATGGCCATGCGCCTCGTGTCCTCCTTCTCCCGCACCTCCTTCATCTAAAGTGTGAGGTAGTGCTGCTCGCAAGCCCCCCAGACTTGGAAGGCCACCGAGGTTGGGCATGTTGGAGAGATTGGATAAGTTGGAGAGGTTGGGTATCCCGCCTGACGATCGACCCAGCGCCGCTGCTGCGCCGCGCGCCACGTCGAAGAGACCCATTGGTGCTTCGTCCTGCGCGTTCAGCGCTCCTCGTCCCAGCTCTGTCCGCGGAGGCAGTTGCGGTTCTTGCGTCGTGCCCTCGTCGAATGCACCGGGCGCCGCATTTGTCCCGTTTCCGTTCCCAGGGTGCTTGACTTTCCTCTCCCCGCTGCCAGGGCCACGTTGAGCGAGGTCATTATGCGCAGCATCCGCCTGCGCGTCCGCCGTTTGCGCCACCAGCAGTTCCTCTTCACAGCGCCGCCAGGTTCCGAGGACGGAGGGGAGAGCTGGGGAGGGAGCGAGCAGGAGGGCGTGGGAGAGGAGGTCGAGGCGTTGGGAGAGGTGGCGGAGTGTCGTTGCTGAGTTGGGGGTTGTGGTGGAGGGGTGGGAAG
>Ga0058702_10001164_pt1 | contig 10140 bp, 9 predicted proteins | sample AgamicOrSfe_FD_83781 | JGI IMG/M metagenome (GOLD analysis project Ga0058702, IMG submission 83781) | Agave microbial communities from Guanajuato, Mexico - Or.Sf.e | ecosystem: Host-associated > Plants > Phyllosphere > Phylloplane/Leaf | place: Guanajuato, Mexico | collected 2012-05-30
ATCCCACAGTGGCTCGAAGCGCAAGGTCGCAGGTTAGATTCTGGCGTTGGAAGTCCCTCATATCCCTAGAATAAGGACCGCCACCAGGTGCGCCTGTCATCTGACACTGAAACTGCTCTGCCATTGAAGCAGGGTCCGAGTAGTTGAGCGTGCGTTGCATCATATTACCGGCGAGCATTTTGAAGTTCTCTGGGAAAGCGTATCGTTTGTCTTGGCCATAAACATCGCTGGAATCGTAGCTGTTAGTCGTGCCCCAGTAGTAAACGGAGAATCTCGAATTGAGGAGATTGAAGTTGCTGATGCCATCGTAGTGGTAGAGCGCCGGAAACCAGTAGTTACTGAGATCCTGTTGAACTCTCATAGTGGTACATGAGCTCTCTGCGACTGATCGATTGTAGTCATAGTTGACGCCGATTGCGTTGGATCCATATAGCGCATGTACGTGACCACTGACTTGACCGGGCGAAATAATTCCATCGACACGGCCATAGGCGAGCGCCCCGGGAAGTCCATCATATGCGTAAAATTCGAATTTTCCTGTCGTGGCAAGCACTCCTGTGCTGGCGGACAGTACTGCCAAGATGTAGGTGGAAATCATGGTGATTCTCTGTGATTATACTCTCTGATTCGGATTAACGTGTTGTAGAGTCAGCGTGCTGCGAAAGTCGGAAACAGTCGACTCATAGGGCGCTGCCCAGCGGATGTTACGTTGGCATACAGTCACAAAGAAGATTCATGTTTCATTGTTCAGGCGCAGATTCACATTGTTATATGAAACGTCGTCGCGGCTTTCGTATCGAGCACTACCGCAAGCAGGCATCAGACATTCCATCGTGTCGAGGCCTTTAAAGGCTACGAGGAATGCTAGCTGCTCGTGGGCTAGACGCTCGACATAGCCGCCGCTGTATCAGCCTGGTTGGGCGGCTAGGCTGGATCTTGACGGGGGGTGAAACGATTGACCTAACATCATAGGCTTCACGGTCACCAGCATGGATACAGAGTATGCTCCAAGCTGGGTGAGTGTTCGTATCGCAGTATGTGAATACGAAGGCGTGATGTCAAGAGCGTCCGAATGCGGCAATGGGAGAGTGAACGTCGAGAATAAGGGGCTGCATAGCCGCGTTCGGACGTCTATTACCGGCATTTACCCTGCCAGAACTTGTCCCTCGAGGCTCTCAATAGCAGTACTACTATTCCCTTCATTTCCTTTGTGGTCCTTCATCCTCTTGCTCCCCTCCGAAACATCGCCATGATCCCATGCTCCCTCTATATAGCACAATTGCAGCCAGCTGCTCTAGATCCTCTTATTATAGCGTATGATTATACGGCCTGGATACACGAGGGACCCTAACAGAACGAGAAAGATGAGGCTCGAGAAACAGTAAGTTAGAGTCTCAGAAAGCATTGGTCTGCAACCTAGTTCTACTAACAACCACACCTGGAAAAAGTGCTGATGAAGTCTTTGTGGCAGGATCATTCACTAAAGCCTGAAATCAAGGAGAGCGGCTTTCAAGCTGGAGGGCTGAGTGAAAAGGATCATGCTGCCCGTCCCCCTGTAATCCCCTTCCCACTACATTAATGATTTGTGAACAATTGCAAGCACGTTTTCTGTTGTCTTCTCTCATACACTAGCAGGTTTGACAGAACACCTATGCGCGCTTTCCCGAAGATGCCGCGCCGGGGGTGATGTGCCGTCTTATGCATCTTGACATGGTGATCGAGCTAAAGCAGCAGTGACATCGGGGGATCTATTGGCCGTCTATCGCCGTGTCTTTCATTGTGTGTTATGAGCAGCTCTCCAGTATCCCACTGAGTTTCTTGCTTACTTGCTGCCTTTCCAGAACGTCCAGAAGACCTCGGTGACTTTGGCGCATCACGCGACCATTCTGAAACTCATGTCGCACATCACAGCACAGCTTCCGCATGATATAGAAAGTCATGGGATGCAACACAAGTCTTGTGGTGTCGTGTGGTGGACCAAATGCCGTTGGTCGTCGACATTGTGATTTAGCTTTCTGGGTAGCTTTGCGGGAGCCCCAGACGATCGGAGCCGCGGCGCTTTGAGCCAAGGCTAGTCAAGCCCACTCAAGCCTGCACGGTGACCACATAGCCCTACATCTGTCCAACCTCGAGTCACTCCTCCAACAGCGTGCAGGCACCTCTCGTCCAGTCAGTTCGATGAGCAGCATGAACACGCCTTTTCTAGCCTGGCCATGCCATGGCCATGCCATGGCTTGTCGTGCAACGGGCAAAGCTCCCTGAGCTGATCACGTTTGCAAATCATCACAACCCCTCGACATCATGTTGTCATCAGGCATGTCGTGACCTCTCCCCAGGCCTGTTGTCATGGCCAGGTGCCCCCTCCTAGGCTCCGCTTTCGCCGATGCTGTGCTATGCTGAGCCTCCGAGGCTGTTCTACATAGCCACAGGCATCACCGTGTGAATCTACAACCTTTGACCTCCCCTCCCTCCACCTCAGGCCTTCCCAAGACTAGCTACCACCATAGCATTCGGTTCCCACGACCGCGACAAGGTCACCAAGCATCAAAGTGCCGACAGCTCTCTCGCTCCTCTTTCTTCCACCCAATCTCTACCTGTAGAGCAATCCTCGACCTTGTCGTCATCATGTTAGCGATCGGAGTAGTCGTGGGACTCTTCTGGACGGCCTTGACTCTGGCTGCTCCATTGCCCGCTGCCAATACCTTTGTCGTCAGCAGCTCCGGCGGAAACATCACATCTCCATATGCCTATGGCATCATGTTCGAGGTACAAAAGAGTACCGCAATTATTATAGACAAGAGCTGACCAATATCAGGACATCAACCATGCCCTTGATGGTGGCCTGGTAAGTGTTTCCAATCTTGTCACACTTCTCACCGCTGACTCGATACCAGTATGCCGAACTCATCCAAAACCGAGCATTCCAAGCTGCCAACTTTTCCGCTGCCACTGTAGACCCATGGTACTCTGTGGGTGGCTCCATCCTCAGCCTCGAGACATTCGAACCTCTTTCCGCTGCTCTCCCATATTCGGTCAAGGTCGCTACTGGCGGCGCAACAGGACAGGTGGGCTTGGCGAATCCAGGGTGGCAGGGAATACCGGTTACACCTCAGGTATACAGTGGTTCTTTCCAAGTGAGGGGTCCTTACCAAGGCAGCTTCACAGTCGCCCTGGTATCGACAACCGAGCCTGGTACCACATTTGCGAGCACCGATATCCCGGTCAGCGCGCACGCGGATGTGTGGACTGAGGTCACGTACCAGTTGACACCTCCGGCCGCTGCTCCGAATGTCAACAACTCGCTGTCCATCACCTTCGACGCTGCTACTGCTACTGTTGGATCGCTGAACTTCAACCTCCTCAGTTTGTTCCCACCAACATACAACTCGAGACCGAATGGAATGAGAATCGACCTGATGCAGACACTCGGCGGGCTGAATCCGTCTTTCTTGCGCTGGGGAGGAAACAACATTGAGGGTAATCCTTCACAAAACAACAGCCCGAGATGGGTATGGAACAACACCATTGGTCCTATCATTGACCGTCCAGGACGGCAAGGAACCTGGGGATACTACAACACGTAAGCAGAGGCTAGTCCTACGCCTTACTTTGTCATGCTAACTCAACACAGTGACGGAGTGGGCTTGAACGAAGTCTTCGAGTGGGCACAAGATCTGGATATGGAACTAATCCTGACGCTCTGGGATGGCCACTACCTTGACAACACTTCCTTGTCTGAGCCCGACTTGCAGCCATACATCCAGGACTCGCTCAACGAGCTTGAATACGTTCTTGGCTCGGTAGACACAACATACGGTGCTCTTCGTGCGTCTCATGGATACCCCAACCCGTGGTCGTTGAGCTACGTTGAGATTGGCAACGAGGACAACTTGAGCGATGGCTTGCCCACCTACACTGCCTACCGCTGGGAAGACTATGCGAATGCCATCCAGGCAGCTTACCCGAACCTCAACATCATGGCGAGCACCCTGAACGTCACGCGTACTGCCAACGAACTTGGCGACTACCACGAGTATTCCATTCCAGACGTATTTGTTCAAGACTACGACTTCTTTGATCAGCTTGATCCTACCGGCAGCAAGGTCTTGATCGGCGAGTATGCCAATGTTCAACCCAACGGCGTCATCGTGCCACCTCACGGTGCCGACTTCAGTCTCCCACTTTCCCCGGCTCCATTCTGGATTGGCTCTGTCGCAGAAGCCGTTTACTTGATTGGCGCAGAGCGCAACGGTGGCAAAGTCTGGGGTGCTGCTTATGCACCGTCCTTTGTGAACCTCGACTTCCCCAAGGATACAGCATGGTCTGTGGACTTGGTTGGTTTCACCTCCAACCCCGCTGTCGGCGTCAAGAGTACAAGTTACCACGTCATCGACTTGCTGTCTGGAACTAGGTTCACAACTACGAGAAGCGTGAGCACGATTGAGCAAGCTGGACCATTGTACTGGGTCGCCGGCGAGAACACACCCACTGGCCAGCAAGTCTTCAAGGCCGCCGTATACAACTCCACTGGCAACGTGCCGGTGACTGTCCAGTTCGATGGCCTTGCTGCAGGCGTTCAGGCAAACCTGACCATCCTCACCGGCACAGGCGCAACTGCCTCGAATGCTCTTGGTCAACCCGAGGCCGTCATCACAAACATCACGATGTTGACCAGCACTGCTGCTGGCTACACATTCAGCTTGCCAGACTTGAGTGTTGCTGTGCTGAGCACGTTCCCAAGCAACTCCCCGGACTCGACGTATGCGACGGAGCTGGTCAAGTCTGGGTTTGGTGGCTACACAGGCTGTTCTCTTGGCAGGTCTGTCGTCCCATCCTGGGGTAATGGCTGCTAGAGAACTGGACGTGTATATGTGGATTGCAACATCCGACAGCATTGGATCAGCCTTGTGGACCTGGCATGGCGATGCCCGAACATATATCACGAAGATAATGCGTTAATGGTCAATATGTAATTATAATGAATCATGATAGTTTCGTATAGATAACGACAACCTTTCTGTAATAGTTGCTTGCCCGTGCATAGCGAAATGCTTCTGTAATCAGACACTCGTGCAGCAAAGTCCACATCGATTCAACGAGTCAAAACTGAAGCCCTCGAACCCAAAATAGTTTAGTCGACGAAGGAAAACGGGGTCTACCTCAGCACGGTTCACCACCTTCTTCTTCCAGCTGGCGTTATCGTATGAGGCACTACTTTCTCCACAAAACACCCATGAAGACGAGCTGATCCTCGATCCTCATCTCGACATCAACCTGCTGCTATACAGACAGCAGGCCACCTGCAGTATGGTCAAGTCATCTCCTTGGCGGCCTGCGTGGTCAAGGCCTTTCATAGAAGAGTACGACGCCCTCGAGGTCGATTCGCCACTTGAGACTGGCCTGCCATGGGCGGCTATATCGCTTCTGGTCTTCTTTGGTGGCAGCCTAGCCTTGGAGGTTGTGACCTTAGTCCAGCAGAGAACAGCCATCATCGTTGCATTGGTGGCTTTGTCCGGCTTTTCGCTATTATGGACAGCCATATTCCGTCCAAGAACCACATCAATCGTGCTAGCCCTCACCAGCGTGAGTGCTGTAGCATTACAGGCATTCGCGTTGATCTCGGACTGGGACAACGAAGAGTCGACATCTTCTCGCAACATCAGCACGATCAATGTGGCTGTCTCACTAGTACCTTTCCTCATCGTGATCAACTTACCCTTCCGGCCGGCGTCGATGGGACAGGCGGATATCGCGAAAGCATATGCTGAGCCAACCGAGAAGTTGCGCTCTCCAGAGGACAACCTCACGTTGTGGCAGTTCATGACGTTCTCCTGGGTGGCGCCACTGATCAGTCTTGGCAAGAAGCGTAAGCTAGAGGTATCGGATGTGTGGAAGCTGGGCTACGAGTTTCAGCATCGTCATCTCCACGAAGCTTTCCGCCAGCTCAAGGGTTCAGTCATCAGACGACTTCTTCGAGCCAACTGGATCGACCTTGCAATCCTCCTGCTGCTTGCGTTCGTAGAACTCGCTGCTGAGTACTCCCAGCCCCTGATTTTGCAGAAACTGCTACAGGAAATGCAGCGTGTGGAATTTGTCAAAGGTCCTGCTCTCAAGTATGGCGCACTGATACTCGTGCTGCAATTCGTCGGTGCGCAGAGTCAAGCGTTCAGTCTGTGGTATGGCAGACGAACATATGAAAGAAGCAGAGGAGAGTTGATCATGATGTTGTACGAGAAGACATTGCACCGCAAGATTGTCGGAGGATCTGAAGATAAGAAGGTTGACAAGGACGACAAGCAAGCGGATGATACTGCCTCTTTACTTAAGAGTGATGATATTGCCATGCCTCCTCCGGAAAGTGAGGAGGGCGTCGAAGAAGCTGCAGCTGAGAATGAAACTACACCTTTATTATTAGTGAAGCCGCAGGCTCCACCTCGCAAGGGCTTGGTCTCAAGAATCCTGCAACCTGTCGTCGGAGTCTTCACTCGGACTAGCAGGGCCCCTGAGAAGCCTGAAGAGAAGCTACCTGCGTCGATGGGAAAGATCCTCAATCTGGTAAGTGATCTCATCCCAGTTGGACTGCTTCTGCTCACGTCTCAATCTAGATGCGCAACGACGTCTACGAGATTGCTCAACGGTTGTGAGTAGCTTCAAACACTATCTATGTTGATCCACACGCTCATCAAATATCTAGCTGGGAAATCCAGATCCTGGTCTCGATACTGATCGGGTTCGCCTTATCATTGGCCTTGTGTTGGCGCCTGATGGGTCCTTCCGTACTGCTCGGCGTTGCAGTCCTAGCCACTTCCCAGGGCATCAACGTCTTCGTAGCTCGTGCGGTGCGCAACCGTGAGAAGATACGAAGAAAGCACACCGATACTCGTCTGCAAGAGACATCTCAGTATGTAGAAGCTATACGACACCTGAGATGGTACGGATGGCATCAACACTGGATGAGCAAGATCACCACTGCACGTCAGTCCGAGCTCAATTGGAAGATCATCGTCTCTCTGTGGAACATCGTACTCTGGATCATCAATGCACTCGGAGCTGATCTGATGATGTTCATGACCTTTTTGGGCTACACAGCAATATTCAAAAATGAGCTTCGCATCGATGTCGCTTTCCCAGCCTTGGAATTGCTTGGTCTACTTCATCAGGGTCTTCGTCGTTTACCAGATTTGATTGTGACATTTCTGAATGCGAACGTGGCAATCAATCGTATCGAGGACTTCATGGCAGAGCCAGACAAGGAAGACAATGAAAGGATTGGTGCAGAGCCTGTCTCCGATGGAGATCTCGAACTGAAGGACGCCTCTTTCGCATGGCCTGGCCGTACAGAGAATGTGCTCAAGAATGTCACATTGACCTTTTCAGCTGGCCTTCATGTTGTCTCCGGACCTGTAGCTTGCGGCAAATCAGCCCTGCTCAAGGCTCTGCTCGGCGAGCTGGACTTGACTGCTGGCCAGCTCATCAGTCATAATGGTCCTATCGGCTACTGCGCACAGAATCCGTGGCTACAAAGCATGTCGATCCGGGACAATATCATCTTCACGTCCGAGTACGACGAAGCTCGATACAAGAAGACGATTGAAGCTTGTGCCCTTGTGCCAGATTTTGCAAATTTCAAAGATGGTGATCGAAGTAACATCGGGGAGAACGGCATTGGTCTTTCTGGTGGACAAAAGTCTCGTTGCGCACTTGCTCGTGCTGTCTACAGTAGTGCAAAAGTGCTTTTGCTGGACGACCCACTAAGCTCGCTCGACCAACAGACTGCGGAATTCATAGTTGAGAACTGTTTCAAGAGCGATCTGGTCGCGGATCGTGTCGTGATTCTCGTCACACATCGACTTGATCTGGTTCGAGGTATCGCCGAGCAGAGAATCCACATTGCTGACGGTGGAATTCATGGCAATGATGCTGACACTGATGAAGACAGCAGCAACGGCTCTACTATGCTTGGTCAATCTGATTCCGAGGACAAAGCGCTGGAGAAAACGCCCGAAGCAATCATCGAGGAACCTGCCGCCAAGAAGTTCGAGGACGATGAGAATCGCGAGCATGGTGAGGTCAAACTTACGGTTTTCTGGCAATACATCAAAGCTGGAAGCTTCCTGGGCTGGTTTATTCTGTTTGCATTTGCCCTTACAGGACGTGCAACGACGCTCGCTGAAGTGTGGTTTGTAAAAGAATGGGGTGAAGCATATAACCGTGCTGGACCCAGCATCTACACTCTCATTCGTGGAGATATGTCTGTTTCGACACTTCAAGGCAGAAGCCCATTCGACAGGGTCTTTGACTACTGGCCCAATCCCGCCGACAACATCTACCCTTGGCTGATCGGTCATCTTTCAATCATCGTCCTGCAGACATTCTCCTACGTTGGCGTCCGCGGCGGCTTCATGATCACTACGTACCGCTCAGCCAAGTCGATCTTCCAGGGTATGCTTGACAAAATCTCCAGCACCACGTTCCACTACTACGACATCACGCCCACTGGACGACTGATGAACCGCATGACAAGCGATATTGGCATCCTGGACGGCGGTATCGCTGGCACTCTTTTCGGCATGTTCGATAGCTCGCTGTCTTGGATCTCGGCTATACTTATCATTGCGGCACTTACTCCATTGTTCTTGCTGGTGTCGGTCGTGCTTAGTGCGACGTTCGTGCTGATCTTCTTGAGGTATCTGCCAACGTCGCAGTCTTTGAGGCGTCTTGAGGTAATGTTGGAAGTCCTGTCAAGCTTTCGCAATACTGACGGAGTGTAGATGGCTTCACTGAGTCCGCTAATGTCCAACTTCGGTGCTCTGCTGGAGGGTCTCATGACTGTGCGAGCTTTCGCTGCACAGACACAGTTTCAAGACAAAGTCATCAAGGTTGTCGACACTTTCCAAGCTATGGGTATGTTTTTTACACTATCCAGAGACATAGCACCACACCAACTAACAGAATCCCAGACCACATGTACTGGCGTTAGTATTTGTCCTAAGACATATCATTGCAGAGACTAATCGAACTTAGAGAACCAGGGCTGGTTGTCATACCGTTTTGAATGCTTGACCGCAACGTCAACATTCCTCCTTACAGTCATTGCAATTTATTCTGGCCTCTCGCCTGGCTTGACTGCATTTGCGCTTGTCTCAGCATCAAGATTTGTGTATGCGACGCATAACTTGTGTAGAGTATGTATATGTTTTCCCAGCATGAGTAATTATTACTAATTCCTCCTAGCAATATGGTAGAGTCCAACTCGACTTCGTCTCTGTTGGTACGTAATATCCCCTCCTCATCCCTCTCCACACACTGATCTCGCACCCCACAGAACGTGTCGTCGAGCTCCTCCACCTTACCGACGAAGAAAAAGGCGATATCGAGCCCCCAGCCTCCTGGCCAACCTACGGCTCCTCCATCATCTTCGAAGACGTCACCCTCCGCTACGCGGCGCACCTCGACCCAGCTCTGACCTCCGTCACCTGCACACTCCCCGGCGGCACCACCACCGCCGTGACCGGCCGCACTGGCTCCGGCAAATCCACACTCGCTCTCTCCCTCCTCGCCATCCTGCCACCGGAATCCGGCCGCATCATGATCGATGGCATCGACATATCCCGGGTCAATAAACAGACCCTACGTTCGAGAATCACGTTCCTCGCGCAGGAACCAACCCTCTTCCCCGGCTCCCTCCGCCACAACCTCGATCCCACAGAGACTTACTCCGAAGACGCCGCGGACGCCGTCCTCGCCCGCATCTCCTCAGCCTCAAAATCAACATCCACCCTCATCGGCGGGCAACCCTGGACGCTCTCCACCGTCGTCGAGTCCGGCGGCCGCAACCTCAGCCATGGTCAACGCCAACTCGTTGGTCTGGCACGCGCGATTTTGAGGAGGAGTGCCATTGTGATAATGGACGAGGCAACGGCTAGTATTGACCAGGAGACGGCGTGGGAGGTGCAGAGGTTGTTAAGGGAGGAGCTGAGTGAGAGTACGGTGGTGACGATTGCGCATAGGGCGGAGGCGGTGAATGGAGTCAAGAACTGCTTAGTACTTGCGAAGGGGCGGGTTGTGGCTATGGGGGAGGTCGGCGATGTTACGGGGATGTTGGGAGGGGCAGGGAGTGCGAGTGGGAGTGGGACAGCG
>Ga0058702_10001165_pt1 | contig 10137 bp, 4 predicted proteins | sample AgamicOrSfe_FD_83781 | JGI IMG/M metagenome (GOLD analysis project Ga0058702, IMG submission 83781) | Agave microbial communities from Guanajuato, Mexico - Or.Sf.e | ecosystem: Host-associated > Plants > Phyllosphere > Phylloplane/Leaf | place: Guanajuato, Mexico | collected 2012-05-30
CGGACACCATTGGATCTCCACTGCTGCTGCTATGATGCGTTCTCTCAGGTGATCTCGTATAGAACTGTTGAAAAGGACTGTGGTACGAATCCTTTGCCGACTGGCCGAAGCGAGAGAGCCTGACCCGACTATAAGGCTCCAATGAGTGGAGAGATGGAGTATGTCCTTCCCGAACAGTCTCCCGTGTCGAGGTGAGCTTTGGGTCTGGCAGATGTGAAGCAAGAGGTTCCATCCCAACGCGTGGGAAAGCAATCGTATATGCCGTGTAGTGCGTCTTCCGAGGGAGACCTGTGGGTGTCATGTCCGGATATAGTTGCCCTGTCCTTCACGTCTGAGCAGACTTTCCAGATTGCTCCTCAGCTCCATTCACATCCCCCTTGCCCTCCGCTTTCACGCCTACTCCCGGCCTGCCCTCCCTATCCGCTCTCACAAACGTCGCCGCCGTAATCATTGGCCACACAACCGTCGCCTCAGCATACACCTTGACCGTCCTTCCCTCCGCCTTGATCTTGCCCCAGCTCACCGCCTCATCCGGCCTCGCCCCTGCATCGCTGCCATCGAACTCATTCGCCGTGTTGATGAACACCGCACTATCCGCTCCATTCCGCATCAAACAGGCATTCGCAATGTGATGTTTGACGATGCCTCCGCCTAGCACCACTATCCCGGCACGCGCGGCTTTGAGCGACATGTCGTTGATGCGGCGGATGTCGCGCACGATGTCGAGGGTCAACTGAGCGGGCGCGGCGCGGTAGGAGTGGAAATACAGCATATCGCCGAGACTGCCGTCCGTGAGGGCTGGACAAAAGACGGGAATATCGTTGCGCGCGGCCCAGGTGTAGATACTGCGGTCGTCGTTGAGTTCCGCGCCCAGACGCGCTATCATGCTACTTGGTGTCCAGACAAAGGGCGGTTCGAAGTCGTTGTCCGTGTGTTTCAGGTTGTGTTTCGCATTGTGCGCCAGTGAAGCAGTCCGGCTTTCTTCCTGCTCAACCAGCATGCGGTCGAAGATGGGGACGACCCAGTCCTCGAATTTGCAATAATTGTCGTTCGGCACAAACAGATTACCGATGCGGTTGATGCCCTGATCTCTTAGCTTGGCGCCCTGCGCAGCAAAGTCGCCGAGGTATGTCGGGGCGAGGCACTTTATCAGATCTTCTTCCACGCCGCCAGCGGTGGTGACGATGGCGGAGACATGGCGGTGTTGGACGAGGTAGCGCAGGACTTCGCGGAGGCCCGAAGAGACTAGATTGGAGGTGTAGCCGAGGAAGATTGTGGTGCGTGCAGATGGATCTTCAGGGTCGCGCCAGGAGATCATATCGTTGATGATTGAAACGGCTTCACCGATGGCAGACGCTTGGAAACCCATGGAGGACATGCCGGAGATGAGGTCGTCGACGGTGAGGGGAGAGATGCGGTGGGCGTTGAAGTCGATGCCGGAGACTTCTTTCGCGTCGGCGGGGACCGGGGCGGAGGGCTTGAGGACAGCATCGGAGGCGAGATTGGGAGTGGTCATTGAGTTGTCGACTGTGATACTGGATTGTAAACACAGTATCGATGCTGCAACCAAAAAAGATGACGATACCAATCTGAAACTGATCACGTGTCGTAGAGATGTTTTTCTTTATTTGCAGATCTACAGCCATGAGTCAGTGGCCTGGATTTTGAGCCTCCGTGACTTACTCGCGTGCCTCCTCGTGCGTACAGCTCCACGTTCGATTCTCCCATCCTTTCTCCTTCTCCATCATACATCACGCACCTTTTCCATTGCGCTCTGCTTCAGCATCGACGGGGAAGAAGCCTCTGATTCCCGACGATATCTCACTGTGCAAAGCTGTACGACTGTCTCTGAAACAGAGGTCTGGAGTGTTGCCGATCGGTCATTTTCCCCTGGATACAGTCGACACTCGAGCAGAGGTGGCTTTTCGACCTGCACTCCTCTTCGACTCGAATCTTGTTTCGCTTGCCAGAAGCGCAGAGACCTGGTTCAGCTACTGTGTGAACTTCTCCCACGTCAGGACGACACTGCGCACCTCCAGCGCCTCTTGCAGACTTCAGGCAGTTCATCGTCACGAGTGGATCGTGGATTCGTGGATCGTCCCTGCAAAGTAAAGTTTGGTTTGACGCTAATCATCGTCCCGGTCTGCCCTTGTCCCCTGGATCCATCGAATGCGACAAGCCAACATCGACAACAATAATCGACAACATCCATACTATCATCACATCTTTCCTTTCTGGCTCTATACATCGTTGACGCCGAGTGTTGTGCTTAAATAGTGCCGCTCTAGCAGTCTGGCTCTACAACACCACCTGCATTGGTCTGAAGGGTCGTCTTGGCGCTAGTTTGCATTTATGGCGCAGAGGTATACTCCTGGCTACAACTCGCGTGACAGATCTCCTCCTCCACAACGCCCTTCAGATCGCTACGACGGTCCTCGCGCTCCGAGAGGCTCCCTAGACTCATTCCGAGGGAGAGGTAGAGGCTACGGTGGACGTGGCGATTTTCGTCCAGATCCACGTGATCGCGACATACCACGAGATGGCCGTCAATCACCGCCACCTTTTGGCATTGATCGTGCGAACGACACTCGAGTAGGGCAGAACTGGAGAGATGACCGCGATTTCGACCGAAGACGTTCACCACCGCTTTCAGGTAGAGGCAGAGGAGGACCACCAGACTTTCGAGACTATCGAGATCGCGAAGGACCGCCACCGCTTTCACGCGATGATGTCAGCAATCGAGGTCGAGGAGGCTTTGGACGTGGCGGTCCTCCATTTCGGGAGCCGGGCCTGCCACCTCGAGGTCGTGGTGGTTTTCCACCTCGTGGAAGAGGCACATGGGATGATCGAGGAAGAAGACGTGAATCTATTGTGGATGAACGACCTCCATTTCGACCGCGTAGTCGGTCACCGCCACCCCCTCGATCGGATCATTGGGAACGACCATCCCTTCGAGATCAGCGTGAGCCACCACCAAGACACGACGAATGGCGACCTCCACCACGACGAGATGATGATCGAGGTTTAGAGCATGGCGAGATTAACGATCGTTTCCGCACTGATAGACCGCCTTCAGCCATGGGTTCTCGTCGCACGAGTGTGCCAAACTCCAATTCAGGACCAGCAACACCACACGGTCCGGCTTTGTTGACGGTCCAGTCAACCAGCGCTCCACGACCAGGAGTGGCAGCTGAAAGAGAGCAGAACAGTCTTCGACGAGCAACCACTTCAAACATGCCTGCACCTTCGCGAGATTTGAGGAGAGACATACAGCGACCGGAGTATCCTGCCTCTCGGATTGAAGCATCACGAGGTCGGTACACCTCTGGTCCATCATCACCTGTGCAACCACCTCAGGTACCTGCATACGGCGCGGTGCCGAGTAGAAAAGTTTCAGGTCAAATACCGGCAGAAGGACCACAGTGGAACATGTTCCAAGCCCAACCTGCAGCAGCGGCGAAACCAGGACGTGCCTCACCTGTTCCAGCTCGAAATCGACCACTGCCTCGTTCGCCATCTCCGGCACTTGCTCCTGTCCAGGATTCAGCAACAACAAGTCAGCCCCGGCTTACGAATCAGCCGATAGCGCAGCGAATGCCAGCCACCACTACTACCACTGTCGAGCGAATCAACAGACCTGATGGAGAACCTCGGGCACCCATCAGACGACCGTCTCCAGTTCGAACGCCGCAAGTTGTAGAAAACAAGCCATCTCAACCGGCCTCAACACTTGCAAAGCAGGTTATAGACAATAAGCCACCTCAATCAAACCCAATAGTATCCAACAATGAAGCCAAGCCGAATGTGGTAACAGCGAGAGCACAAACTCAAGAAGAAGCTAAGCCATCTGACATCAAGCGTCCGGACACCTCGACTCAGCCGATACCGGCAGTAAGCGACCTGGACCATCGTGATACCCGAAAGCAGGATGTAGCTTCTGAACTCCCTTCACAACCAAGGCAGCCTGCTCTAGCACCATCAGCAGCACAACCACAATCGCAAGGGATGCCACCCTCAGCAGCACGAGTACCTCCTTCTGCTCCTCGATCTGATGTTGAGAAGCAAGTCTCTAAAAGTCTAGAAATGGAAAGGCAGCTCTCCAAAGGTTCTGACTTGGACAAGACTGTTCCAAGGGGGCCGAAAGCTGAGAGGATGCAGGAGTCAAGGGCATCTTTCGAGCGTCGCGCACAGCCTTTTCTGCAACCACCACGAGATTTCAATCGGACTGATAACCCATTATCACCTATTGCAAGGCCGATACAACTCAATACTGTTGTAACGAGAAATGATCCACCATCGCAGTCAGTACAAGGGCAACCTTCGCAGCCTGCTACAGTCAAATCGCCACCACTCGGCCCACGTCAACACCCAGCCTTCCCTAGCGGAACAGATCGTCCATCGCGAAACGATGTCCCACCATCTGCTCCACAATCGATGAGAGCTTCGATCAGCTCAGTCGCCACCAGCCCACAACCTTCGCCGACCTTTCTTGCTCCGTTTCCACCTCGCGGTCCTCAACCAGCACCATTTACATCTCCTAATCCTCCGAGCAATAGCATACCGACTGGGCCCAGAGCGGGTAGAGGTGCGTCACAACCACCAGTTCGCCCGACCGCTGCGCCTACAGGACCAGCCGGACCGAATTGGCAATGGAATCGGCAAGGATTCCAAGGACCGCAGATAAAGCCGAACTCGACCATACCTGCAAAACGTGACGCGCATGGCGACGAAAAGAATAGTGGTGTGCAAAATGGTTTCGTCAGAGCCGACACTGGTGCTAGCAATGAGCTTATCCGTCGACCTCCGCCAATGTCCCCAATGATTCAACCACAAGGACGCGTACAGAGCTTCAGCGATCATGGAAACAACATGTACAAACGTTCATTACCTCGAAGAGAGTCCCCAAGACCAGTCGAGCGGGTCAAGTCTCCTCCGCGACCTCTCAGCCCTGCTTTCCCATCTGCTCCTCTGAGTCCCGCGTTCCCTACAGAAGATGGCGATGAAGATGCGATGATGCTTGACGATCAAGACATTGAGAAGAATGAGGCCGAATTCCAAAAGAAGAAAGCCGAACTTGAAGCAAAGCAGGTTGATGCAGGGAGCCGATACTTCAGAGGTGCTTCGCCACTCGAGAAACTTGCATATCTCAGCAGGATGAACATCAGTGAGGTTGTCGTTGGTGCAGACGGTATGCTGTCTCCACCACCTGACCCCGTGGACGAAGCCATTCAACAGGTACACCAAGGTCAACTGCTCACGCCGAAGACTGAAGAGGTTGGTGATGATACCGTCATGCATAGTGACAATGAGGTACCTACTCCACAACTCGGTACACCTGAGCTCAAGCCACTACCATTCTTGAGATCAGGCCCAATGACGCCTCTATCTGAGAAGGATGTTGTGCAGGACAATTTGCGGCACCAAGATGCCGTCAGGATGTTGTTGCAAGCTGAACTCAAAAGACAGAATCTCGATCGACTCAAGACAGAAGAGGAAGTTCGCGAAGAGTACGCAACGTTGTATCGACCGTGGCGTAAATACGTTGATGAGCTCGACATGAACAAGAACGACGAGGGTAGCTCTGATCAGCCGATTGGAGGCATGACTGCTGTAGCCAGTGCTGCATTGGATCCTCTCGCTGCAGCTGCAGTCGTAAACGAGAACCGACGCAGTCGTGCCGCTGCCAATGCTACTGACTACGACATGGACCGAGCACTTCAGCAATCGCTCGAGACTGCTGCCATCGAGGAGACTAAGCGTAAGCAGGAAGCACTAGCATCGCGGCCGGATTATGATAAGGAGGCACGTTTGCCAGACCTACTCAACGACGATGAGAGAAGAGTTCGCATATTCCAGGACACAAGTCGATTACGTGATCCTGCATCTGCGTTGCGGGTCTTCGCGTTGATGCCACCGCAAGACGCCTTCACACCAGAGGAGCATAAAGTAATGGTCCAACGCTATAAAGAATTTCCCAAGAAGTTTGGGACAATCGCTGAAGCCTTGCCTGACCGGAATTACAAAGAGTGTATCAATCACTACTACTCGAGCAAGTGGAATGGTGAGTATAAGCCACCAAGAGACAAGCGAAGAAGAAAGGGTACAGCTCAGCGTCGTGTTACGTCATCTGTTCCCCGAAACAAGACCAATGCACTCATCTCAAACTTGGAAGAGTCCAGAGATGAGCCGGCTGTCACGGAGTCTGGACGTCCAAGAAGGACTGCGGCGCCTACTTTTGGCCCAAAGGAGGTTGAAGAGCCTGTTTCGACTCCCGCATCAGTGCCAGCCAGAAGAGCAGCTCCCAAGATCGACCCTGAGACTGGCGAGAAGATTCGCAGGCCTCGTGGTCCTCCAAAGGGTGAACGTGCTGGTCGAAAGCCAAAGGCGATACCACAATCAACACAACGAAAACTATCCATGTCGCCGGACAAGCCAGGACTCGAACCCCCCATCCGTGCTATGCCAAGCAATGCTGAGCTCGATCGAGCACGAGACATGGACGTCGCTAGTGAACTCGTCGCCATGCAATTGGGTCGACCTCCAATGCCAATGGAGTATGCGAACCCACAGGTGAGTCAAGCTGGCATGCCAGGAGGAGAAGGATGGGATATGAATATGGGCAGGCCACCCGTCGCAAGAACCAGAACTGGTCCGTCAAGCTATTGGTCCGTGCCAGAAACGAATATGTTTATCGAACGTGTGAAACACTTTGGAACTGATTGGGTATCTATTGCGAACGATATGGGATCGAAAACACATAGCATGGTGCGACATTATTATTATCCTATTACCGACATTCCACTAACCAACCCCAAACAGGTCAAGAACTACTTCCACAGAATCGTCAAGACTCGCCCTGAGTTAGCATCGTGGGCGGCGGAGGCCGATATGCGGAATGGAAGAGAGGAATTGGTACAATCTCCTCAGACTCCTGCACTCATGCACGAGCGACGAGAGATGGCACCTGCACTGTTTGCATCTTCTGCAGCGCCGTTGAGTGCGGAGGATTCAATGACTACCTCAGTGTCTCCGTCAAAACGAATGCTCGAGCAGCCATCATACCCTCAACATTATACCTCGACTGCCCCTCTTGCTAACTATCCTCTATCCATGGCAAATCAGTTTCGCCGCGAAAGTGTCATGGCTTCACCCCAAGTGCAGATGTCAGCTCTTGCGTCGCCTGCAGCAGAAATGCGACGAAGTCTGGAGATGCCACGAGATGGTGTACGGTCTGCAAGCATATCGTCATTTCTACAGCATCCTGCTCAGGCTCCACAGTATGGTACATTGACACATCAAGCCACACCAAGACAAGACAATGAAGAATATCGGGGACGACAAGAGCCACTCAATCCTCAGTACCAGAGAGAGCAATGGCAACCTAGATACCAAGACGCAGGGCCTCCAGCGAATCAGTCACAGCGCGCTGCCGTGACGCAACCACCTCCTCCACAATTGATGCATTACGAACAGCCTCGGCAGCAGTATTCTCGTTTTGATCCCATACATGATCAACGCCGCACGTCTGGAGAGCAGAGACTATCTGGAGAGCAAAGACTATCCGGAGAGCAGAGACTGGATGAAAGGCGCTTTTTGACAGATCCTCGAGACCCTCGGAATTTGATTCCACAGCACACGCATCAGGGTTACACGCAAGAAGGTATTGCTGCCAGACCACCACAGACGCCGCAACCACCTGTAAGCACACCACCGTCGACTGCCGTTATACCACAGAGTCATTCAGCCCCACGAGATGACAGGATGTACTCGATGCAGCCTCCACGTACAGCAAGTCCTCAACCTTCATCCCTGGCTCCTCCACCTCGGCAGGAACCCAGGAAGACATCCAACTTGTCTGCAATCCTGAATGCTGATGATGGTCCACCTCCTCCGAGGCATTCAGTCGCACGAGAACCTGAAACGACGTATACGCGGACCCCTGTGAACGCATATCAACCACAAGCTCCTCCTTCTCGACCTCAGTCACAAGCTGGCATGCGTGATGACCATGGTGCTCCTCCACGATCACAGATGATGACAGGTGCTCCTACTTACGGAACTGTCGCTCAACAGCCGCCAGGTGAAGCGGAACGACGAGATCCACCTTCATACATGCCTACAGCTCGACCAGGATCAGAATGGCAGGCAAGGCCTCCATACCACCCTCTGCCTCAATCAGGAGGACCGCCAACGCCATATCAGCAAGATCGTCAAGTAGAGTCACTACCTCCGTATAATCACCGCGCATCACTATCTGGCATCACAAGTCGCTACAACCCGTCTCCACCACCAAGTACATATCAACGAGAAGGTACAACGATGCGTCATCAAGGCTTCCAACCTCACCCTGCACCACCTGCACCGTTGCAATACCACCAGCAAGTTCCCCACCAATCTTCGCCGCGAGTCTCGTACCAGTCTACGTACAACCAGCCACCAATTGCACCGTCTGCACCTCATCAATCTGGCTTACAATACAGTCACCAGCGTCAGACAAGTGGAGGTAGCTTCAGTCGGCAGCCCGAGCCAGACTACCATGCTCGCGAACGCGAAGCACAATTTCAGCGTGAGCGTGACCAGGAACGGGAACAGTTGCGAAGAGAGCAGGAACAGCGCCACGAGCAGGAACAAAGGCAGCAGGAACAACAGCAGCAGCAGCAGCAGCGTATGCAACCACGTCCACTGGATGGGTTTTATCGCAATACTAGCGATTCTTATCCTACGCCGCAGCAAAGTCATGCGCGTGTGTATTCGGGACAGTATGAGCAGGGGTTTAGAGGTGGGCCGGCGCAGTCTGTTGCTACACCGCCGCAACAGCAACAGCAGCATCAGCCTCCACCGTCGTCAAAGCAAGCGCCGCTGTTGGGACAGTATCAGCCTCAACAAGTGCATCAGCAACATCATGCGCAACATCAGCACCAGCAGCCATCGGCACCAATGTCGACGGATTCGAGAGTGCAATATCAGCAGCAGCAGCAGCAGCAGCAGCAACAACAGCAGGAACAGAACCAAGCTCAACAACCTCCACTGGGACAATCTAGGTACGGTTCGCTGGATACACGGTTTCCTCCCTCGAGTGGGTTACCTCCGAGCTATTCGAGGCCTGTAAGCACTTTCAGTTATAATGAATACTCTGCGTATGGTCCGCCGCCTTCCGTGTCGCAGCAAGGTCAAGGTCAAGGTCAAGGTCAGGGTCAGGGTCAGGGTCAAGGTCAAGGTCAAGGGCATGGACAGGGGCATATGGATGGCAATAGGGATGGATAAGAGAGGACTTCGCGAGATAGGCAGGGCCAGGGTCAGGCTCAAGGGCGAGCGCAGAATCAAGATGATGATAGGAGGTCGGTGATGAGGTGATGAGTTGTATGATATTGAGACTGGATGTACAGGAAATCTGCTTGGAGGGACAGATTGCACGTAGTGTACGTAGTACTGTATGAGCTAGGTATAGGAGTACTTCAAACATGAACGACAAGCAATAATTGATACCGTGCTATTGCCCCATCCCTATCGCCATCCTAAGGCTTGTTTCTGGCACACTGGTTTCCGGCACTGGGTTCTCTCTTCTCTCATCTCTCTCGTTCCGCCCCTTCTACCCCGGACTTTTCTCCAGCAGGGCATTGTCATGTGACACTTACGCACTTCACTTCGTCCCCACCTCCATTGGCCGGCGACAACCAGCATCCTCACCATTTACACAATTGTACTCACGTTCACACTGTACACGAAGAGTACCCGAGGCAGGAGATCATACTCGCCCATCGTACACGCAGGCCCGAGATAAATAGCTAGTCTCAATAGCCTAAAAGAACAGCGCGCAACGAATCAGCTGAATCACCAACAAGGCGGAGCATTGTTCACGCGAAGGAGGTGCATCGGTATAGAACGCAGACAAAGTGTTTGAGCAACATAGCTAGAAGATAATTACGGAACGAAAGGCCAGAGCGCAGAAGCAAGACACATCCAGCCGCAATCATGCCAGCATACCACTCCGTCTTCCTCGACGAGCCGAATCAGCAAGTCCTCGGTCCGTTCACCTCGCTTACCCCTTCCCTCTCCTCTCCCCCAACTTCCTCCAACTGTTCCAACTAACTCCCCGTTGCTCCCCTAGGCAACTTCTCCCTCCTCCCCCTCCGCACC
>Ga0058702_10001167_pt1 | contig 10130 bp, 15 predicted proteins | sample AgamicOrSfe_FD_83781 | JGI IMG/M metagenome (GOLD analysis project Ga0058702, IMG submission 83781) | Agave microbial communities from Guanajuato, Mexico - Or.Sf.e | ecosystem: Host-associated > Plants > Phyllosphere > Phylloplane/Leaf | place: Guanajuato, Mexico | collected 2012-05-30
AGGCCGGGGGGTAAAAGTGGCCGTGGATGTCGAGCCAGCCGGGGGGTGTGGGTGTGGAGGAGGACATCGCGGTAGGTAGGTGAAATAGGGTATTGAGGGGAGGTGGGTGTGGTGTGGTGACTGAGAGTGTGCATGGCGAACATTAAGAGGTTTCTAACAATTGAAGTGACATCATCCGGATCCAGCTCCGGCAGTCACTCACTGACATCTACGGCACTAATCTGCGTTGAAGATCAGGCCTGTTATGTAACTATACGTATTCTTGATCAATTTACACCGCAGCTTCGGAAATGCGGAACAGTCGGCGATACGTTTTCTCAAAAAACATAACCATACATAGAGGAGAAGCTAGGTAAAACTCATGTTTTCACGCGGCTACCGTCCTTTGCGTGCTCGATCTGCTCATCGGTGCTTCATAAAAGCCTCTGCCACACTGCCACCATTCTTCACATCTTCCAACACTCGCTCATCTGCTTTAGTAAGCTTCGGCAGCAGCTCGAGCACATCGTCCAGTTCATCCTGAGGAATGACCACGACACCCTCCAGCGGATCAGCGAAGATAATGTCGCCCTGAAATGTTGATTAGCGAGGTCCCTATCGTATATGCCGTTGAATGAAGCTTACAGGATTGATCGTGACGCCTGCCACCGTGACGGGCACGTTCATTGCCCAAGGTTTCGCCTCTGCTCCCGTCCCGACCGTAGATGTACCTTCTGCCCACACTGGAAACTCCAAGCTCCTCAATTCCCGCAGATCCCGTGCCCGACCACCGACTATTACGCCCTCCGCTCCTCGTGTTTTCATTCTTGTTGCCATGATCCCGCCCAGTACGGCACAAGTCTGATCTGCCGGCTGTGAAAGCACCACTATCGTGCCCTTTTCTGTGAGGTCGACATAGTGGCTGTCCGCAGGTATGTTTGTGTTTGGTAGTGACGAGACGGGAGATAGGGCGGTCGCTATGTCGGACCAGGAGCTTGCTGTCTTGGGGACGAAGAGGACCGTGCTCGCTGGAGCTATAGTCTTTGGTGCATTAGGTAGGTCGGAGGAGTGTGGAGGAAGCGGTGCGTGCGGTACTGTATTGTGATAAGTGATGAGTATAATATCTTGTGGCTCGAGTAGTGTCCTTGCACGTACATATGCCTGGAAGAAAGCCAGCTTTCGGAACTTTCAGCTTGAGCAATGCATCCGAGACCTTGGCTCAGTCCTTAGCATCGAATCCTGCAACACATCGAGTGACCGAGGAGATGATGACATACATCGCAAGCACTGTATTTGTGTAGTTGCTGGCTTTGCTGCGGAGAGAGCTTCATAATGTTCAGGTTGTTTGTTGTGGCAGAGGCAGCTGATCCATTGAGAGCACGAGCTTGATTGACTTTCCATAGTTTGGAGGATCTGCGCCGAGGTGCCGAGATTCTGCCGTGAGTAGCTTTCTTTTGGTGCAGCCGATAGCACTAGTTTTGGGGTCCTGTTTCAGGAACGAGACCGTCTATGGCGCGAACATGGTGGCTGTGGCTCGGCTATTTGTAGTCGGTAGGACGCGGTCACGGATTGGAGCCATGTTCACTTCTTCGTTGTAGCGAGCCGCTAGATGCAGCATCAAAGAACTGGAGTCGAATAGAAGAGATCAGATGAATGGCGTCTCCCAAGTGTCGCGCGTGATCTTCATCAAGTTCGCTTGCTTGTGTGGAAACGCAATCTCCTTTGCTTTGTAAAAGCCAACTTCCTCGCAGTATCGCTGAAGCCTACATCCATTAGCAGATTCTCAGCCAGATGTCACATCAACCACTCACTTAGTATTGTCGACCCTAGGCTCCATCATCACTGTGCTTGTCCGCATATCATTCGTCCAGCAATAATGAAGCAGAGCGCTCAGCCAGATGCGGACTCGATGTCCACCTCTGAACTCCTGTTCGCCAACCAGGCAGTGTATACCACGATCCCACTCGCCGCAGTTCCCGCCGAGATACTTCCCAAGTACATCCTCCATGCACCAGTAGATCTCAAAGTAGCCGAAGGGTTTGCCGTCCCATGAGGCGATAACAGGAAAGCTGTGCCGGCTGGAGAGCGCATTTCTGAGGAACTTCTCTTGATGTTCTCGTTCTCCCTTCTCTCCCCAGAAGTATGCGACGCGCTCATCGTTCATCCACTTGTGGAGGAGATCAACATCATTCATACTCGTGTTGTCCGAAGGCAGGTTCGATACAGTCGGCACCGATGAGTCGGAGAGGCTGTGGAGGACCCCGTGCATAGCACTTTGGATAGACCAAGGGCCGTGTTGAGACACCGGGATAGGTGATATAGAGGCGACCCGGAATGTGAGATACTGCCCGACACTAGGCACATAGCGAGTATATATAGTTTCGCCCTGGCGATAAGGCTTCGGTCGTAACGGGTGCCGTATGTCGTTTGTGAAAGTATATTGGGGTGGGTGTGGCGGATAGTATGTTGGCAGATGGCTTGTTGACACGAAGGGGCCAACTAGAGGCGTCATTGCTCGCCCTGGCGTAGGTGTATCGTGATGTGCTTCCAATCCCGGTGATGACCGCCCTCGCATCGGCGAGTTCGGCCTCGACGACAAAGGTGATGTCGACGGATATGGCGACGACGCTGCATGAGGCATAGGGGATAACGTGAAGAGGTAGATGCGTGCGTCCATTTGCCAGAAAGCCCTTCGCGTCACAAACATGTCATTGTAGCCTGAATCAAGCTTGTCGTCAAGGCAGCCTCCCGCGCTCGAGTCTTCCGTGGTGATCAAGCCCATTCGCTCGAGCTTTGCCAACAAGTTCTTTCCTCTGAATATGCCCTCTTTGTTGATCCTGATTTTCCATTCACCTTTAGGCCGTCCCTCCTCGGCTGTCTTGGCTGACGCGGTGGTTGTGAGTCTGTCATCTGGCTCTGCTTGGTGGAAGTACCTGCGGAGGGTTTTCAGCAATGGAAATGCAACTAATCTTTCAGACATACCAGTATAATGTAGCCCTACGCGTGGTCCGTCAGTCTAGCCATACATATGCTGGGTATCCTTGCTCACCATAGCATCATCGCAATCTGCCTCGTCGGCGAGGTGGCAGGCTTGAAGTCGGAGCTGGAGGGACTGCTAATTGACGAGATAAAGAGGTGGTCTGACTTCAATGTCGGTCTTCTCCAACGATGTATGGTATGCCTTCTTGTCGCGCGCCCAAGCCCGGACATATCCTCCTCTTCCTGTCCTATTTCTTCCTCGTCCTCCTCGTTCAGTACTATGCTCCATCCGGGCGGAAAAGCTGATCGACTATTGCTGAGGTCGTTGACCTTGAACGAAAGTCCCCCGAAGACTGGTGTGACGGTGATGTTCTGACCATTCGGGAGATGGCAGACTGATGGCGGCATGATTCTTGGATGTGCCAGCGGCAGAGCTGCTCTGGATATATGTGGTCAAGACTAGATTGCGGTCCAACAAAGCTAGGCCGTTATCGAAGAGGAAGATAGGGCTTGGCGAGGCCTGAGGGGATGGATTCGCGGGCCGTGCAGGCTAGGTGTTCTGCCTACGGTAAGGTCTCTGTGATGCTCTTGCAATCAAGACAGTTCAGGCTGCATCGACGGTCAACTGCACAATCTATCAAGGCGAGCGCAACATTGGAAATGATGTTTGTTTGTGTCCCTGACTCAGCTCATGGCAGGGCAGGGCAGCTTGCAGATGTGGAGTTGTCATGATGCAAAAACACGAATGGCATTGCAGCAGTGATGCAAATAATAGGCAAGGCGTGAAGAGCACCGTGGAAGCTGTAAGACTGATTATATTGGAAAGCATGAGTCTGTAACCCAGACAGTACTCTGATGCGACTAAAGAGTGACAAGAAAGTGAAGAAGAAATCCAAGAACGCCCTTGTCTGTGTCCATGCGCTACATACATATCCCCGATATGCTGACATGACATGCTTGTGCTGATGCATCTTTCATCCGATCCCATTCCATATGCCCATTCATGATACATTGTGTGAAAGTTGTGTGATATGCACTTCCAACGAGAACTCTAAGCTTGAGCCGCGAAGCCGATCTGAGGGACGCTCCTGTCGAAGACGACGAAAGCACTCTTCAAGCTATATCAAGTTAGCAGAAATTCAGAGATCTTGACTGATTGATGGATTACTAACAATGTGTCTCCAAGGATCGAGAAGCCGGGCGATGAGCTACCATCCTGAATACCGCCGAAGCAGTTCCCGCTGCCGTCGTTCATGGGAGCATAGTTGACGAAGCTGCCTGGCATGGTACGAGGCTGGCCGTTGATGTAGAGGGTGAGATCAGGTAGGACGGAGTTGCAAGGGAAGGTCATTCCACCCCAGCTGTCGCTGAAAGTGGCGCCAGGGATCTGGTTGTAGTACTCGGTGACGAGAGTGGTGGGAAGCCAGTTGATGGATGTACCAGTATCAGCAATGGTGTACTGCTCGGCAGCAGTGAAGTCGGTAGCAGCGACGGCGGGACCACCGATGGCAAACGCACCGAGGTTGAAACCCCAGTATCCCTTTGTGTTATTTACAGGTGCTACGAATCAGATTAGTTGGTGTTCGAAAGCTGCCGTGCACAGGAACGATGACTTACTGTATGCAATCTCGCCAGTGTACTTGGTTTGGTCGATGAAGCCAAAATCGAAATCGCCTGGTTGACCAGCCTTGAGCGAAACAGTGAAAAGTTGTTCAGGAAGAGAAGAGGCAATGTTGTCCATGAATTGCGGAACGGGAGTAGGCTTGACTTGGTTGATGTTGTCGAAGCCAAGACCAAGAAGTCCATCAGAGAGGCCGGTCTGGAAAGTGGTGCTGACGACGGTGGCAACCTCGACAGCTTGTGTTGTAGCAGTGACACCACCGACAATGACGCGATCGGTCCAGACGGTTCCTGCGGCAGTGCTGCCATCACCGTAAGAGATAGCCCAAGACTCGCCGACGTTCTGGGTTCCGTAGAGGTGCCTGTACAACGCGTGTGTACCTTGCATGTTGGCGGGCAAGTCAGAGGAGAAGACCCAGAGATCGCTGGAGCCAGTGTCGAAGTCAATGTTCATGTTCATGTGTCCGACAGTGATAGGGCAGAGGTACGCCTCATCGTACTGTTCGGGGTTCGCGGTGACAGATCCAGACTGAACGGGGACTGCGGTGTCTGATGCGGTGGTGGGGTTTGTGGCGATGTTCTCAGCAGCAGGAACAGCAATTGGCGCTGAAGCTGCGACCTGAATGGCAGGAGGGACGACCACGGCATAGCGAGCATAAGCTTTCTGCATGGCATGGTACTTGTCGGCACGACCCACGCTGACCTGACTGATGCGGTTGGTTTGGCGGAGCTCATCGACAGTTGAGGCGGAGGAGGCGATCGGGCTAGCAAAGGCGAAGGGAAGTGCCATCAAGGCGAGGAGGGTGAAAGAGTGCATTTTTCTGAAAAGAGTGCGCGTTCGTGATGCAAGATCTGATCTGAGGTAGAAAAGAGTGATTCGTGATAATCAGGCAGAGTCGCAACGCGCGCAACAAGGCGAAGGTCAATGAGTGACGGTGTCTGGTGAAGACGTCGATGGGGAATGTCGTATGTTGTCGGTGGGATGTTGATGTTGATGAAAAGGTCACGGAGAGATGGGGCAGCAGCAGGTTATATGAGGTAGACCATGATCGACGCCAAGCAAAATAGAGATTTCGCACGTAGACTTCAAGTCTGAAACGTCAAGGCGTTTGGCATGGCGACAGGATGATGCATGGAATGTTACGCTTGCTTGCTTCTGCAGCTCAGCAGTGTCCAATGCCATTTTTACTCGGCCGAGCGCTTGCAGACCTGTCGGTCTCAGCTGGCTCAGTGAGACTTCTTCTGCTCTGTTGAGCGACCTTTGCTCGCCATGACGCGATGAGAAATAATCAGACGAACGAAAGTGTTCTTAGCATGTTTCAAGTTGCTACGCGCTAGAGACAAGCGGGGCTGTGCGCCGGCGAAATCCTTCCGACCGTTTGTGAGAAATTAGGGTCCAAGCTCAGGTGGAGCGGGGGGGAGTGCCGTCTGATCTGGTCCAGCTCTCGTCATCATCGTCATATACTTCTTTGAGCCATCATAGCCGCGCTTGTCTGTAGTACAGGACAGCTCTGTCCTACTAGCTTTCCTTCCATCTCGTCTCCCAAACCTCAGCTTCCTTTTTCTCTACTTTGCTCTGTCCTGTCTTTTGTGCGCTACAGTACCCCTCGTTCAGTGCCGTGTGATCTGGAAAACGACAAATGCCTCAGCCTCGATCACAAGATCAATGTGAATCACCCAATGACAGTGCTCCGAACCAAGTTCGCCTTCAGCGCTTTGTCTCATTCGCCCTTCATGGCTTTTGGATGACTGGGACGACACCGCCATTGCCAGTACCATTGTACCACAAGATTATCTGCAAGTCATACTGTTGAGCTTGACCTGTGCCTTGCATCGCCGACGATGAATGTGCAATGATTCGAGATGATTGGGTCTAGGGAAACGGCCATACTCACCTTCGTGGCTGGTATGCCGCAATCATGTGAGTCACTCTGTCCCGAACTGGGTCATGACGAGGCCAGGCACCAGGCACCAACGATGGCACATGACTATCCAGTCTTGCCACTCGCGACGACTTGGATAAAGGTATGTCTCGGTCGTGTCACCTCCACGCTACAAACAACATTTCTCAAGAAACACGCTTCTCGCGAAACAATACACTGCCAACATGCATCTCCTTGATCCCTGTATCCGCTGGAAGAGGCGTGCTTCAGCCGACCTCGAGCACTTCTGGCTACGTGGCTCCGAACTACCTGAAGTTGACAGATATCCATCTCCAACTGTCTCAATCCGTTCAGCTCGATCACTTCATCCTCGATGCCCTCAACCCACGGGCCAGTCACGCTTCGCCACGATACGCAAAGTCGAAAAGTTCTTCCGACGCCCGCCAGCATATGTCTGGATCCGCAATCACGGCAGCGAAGACATTATCGTCGTCGTCTCACGACTTGGACCATTGCACACGATTGCTGGAGCAGAGCTCAGTGGGAGCGCTACTGGTGGTGGAGTCAAGTTTGACCTCGACTCGTTCTCTGTTGGCGCAACAAGAAAGATCCTGCAGCCGGAGAGTGTCGTGGGCCGAGCTGCAGCAACAGCTCTGTTCCCTCTATGGTCCCACTCCTCCAAAGCTGGTGTCGTCAGTATTTACAATGCAGACGATCGCTCAGTCCTGATCGGGAACGACCAGGTTGCGGCGGGAAGTCTGGCAATCTATCGTGGCGGTCCTGATCTTGACGTTCACAATTACTGGGGCGAGCACATCGATTCTGGTCCTCCTGTTGTGGATCTCTCGCAGGTTGTCAGCCACAAGAGTACAAAGGGTGCTCGCCAGGTTGAGGCAAGAGATGTGATATCGAGGAACAGTGACGATGTTGGTGGCGATGGGCTGCAAGGCGCAAAGCAAGAGTTCGGCAGTCGAATCGCGAAGCTTGAAGAGCGGATTCGTATATTGTTGCCTGGAGTCGGAGAGGAGATGAAGGAGGCACGTCCAAGCAAGAGTTTGACCGCATGAACAGTGGCAGATGGCGTGAGCACGGAATGGATTGGCATGGTATGAGATTGTGGATGCGGCACGGAAGCTACTCTGGCTTTGCTTGTGAATTTTTGAGCTCTTCAGATGTCGACTTTGCTTTTCCTCGCTCTGCAGTCAATCATACCTTTGCCAACGGTCAGGCAAAAACAAGAGCAAATGGTAGACATGGCATAAAGGTATGAAGGTAGTACCCTCAACGCATAGCAAGATCATCATTATCGTAATATCACGAAACTACTCAGCTCTTAAACTGTTAAAGGCTGAATTCTGTTGTGCAAGCCACCTGACCTCATGCGCTGGACACTGTATGTTAGAGAGAGTGCCGTAGAGATGCTACTTGTTACAGGGTATATTGAGGGGATGTCGTCAGAAGCTTCGACTACGTCTCGGCGCTCAGCTGATACCTAGGACTTGAGCTGTTTCATGTGTGTATCACATCCTAACCTAAGACCAGGGTCCACGCACAAAACCTTGTAACTTCCTTCCTTTCTCCCATCCCTTCCTTTTCTCGCTTCTCATACCACATTATACTCCTCTCCTCTCTGTGAATCTTCTGGAAATTCCTGATCCTTGGAAAATAGCTTCAACTTCTCTCCTCTCAGTGCTACTTGCAAATATTAACACACCCATTCTACAACGCCACTGGTCAAGAAAATTTGAACTGGGAACCTTTCTTCATACCCATCGGCCCGCGCCCTGAGTGGTAAGGAAGTGGTGTCGGTCGATAGGACAAACCTCACAAACCTCTTCGAGAGAACGAGGCAGCGATCCGACTCGCACATGCACAGGGTCGAGGTTTTCCACCAGATATTGAACTCGCAACGACCGGGCTTAGAGAGAAAGAGTACCTCCAAAGCATAAGGTTCTGGCTGCTGTTGCACTATCAGTCTGAGAATGGTCGGATTCCTCGGCGTGTGCCTGGAGCTCCTCCCCTTTTTTATGGTCCAAAGCGTATTGCTCGCTAGCCACCTCTTCCTCCTCGTGCTCCGATCGTTAGTGCACCAGCTGCGAAGAATAAGACCACGATTCGGACGATATCGGTTCAAACGAAATTAACAGTGACGGACGGTACTCCCCGGGAGCACATAGGTCAACACCTCAGGCAGCGTCTGGTAGTGCATCCTTGGCAGATTTGATACTCAAATCACCAAGGTCAATTAAGAGGATGCTTGGAATAGCCGACGGCATTCCACAGGCAGATATCATTGGAGGCATGCCAGGAACCATGTCGAAACCACCACCACAGCCATTTGAGAGAATGCTTGAGACACCTTCAAGACCCCTGAGGTGGACGGGCGTGGGAGGGATTCACTTCACAGGTAAGCAAAGTGGTTGTTCCGAGGCTCGGATTCGCCTCTCCGTAACCCCAGAGGCGTACAAACACGGACCAGGAGGAGGTCAGCGGGCTTCACAGCCAAGAAAGAAAACCTCGTCCATCAGGGCATATCAAGACGCCAGGTAGGTGCAACGACCCAGCTGCCCAAGACGTCCCTGTCCAGGAAAGCAGAGGATGTCCCATATCCGGCGGCAGAGTCCCGTGTTCTCCGATATCGACGACTTTTACGATGAGGTGGTGCCTACGATTGACTGTGCAGACAGAGTGAACGATACTCCTTCCATGCAATACGAATACAAGTCCGCGGCCACAGAACATAGCAAGACGACTAATAATGTTTTGGCCCCATCGTTCGCGCTTCCTGGCCTGATCAATACCGGAGAGATTGACAGCACCACCTGCAAAGCGCCGCAAGATGCATGGCCCAAGTAAGGAGGAGCAAGACACGTGGGAAGGGGCGAATGATGAGGCATTGAAGAGGAAATAACGGAGGCATGATGGGGTGAAGATCGAGGCGTGGTTAGCTTGGGGGACGAAGTAGGACAGATAGAGCTGTATGAGAGCATCGAGTCTGAGTAGAACTACTGGGCACTCCCGCCGATGAGCCTAGCCTTTTGTTTCGTGCCTGTTGCTAGACGCAAGGCAATGTTGATCTGGAAGTCCGACTGTCTGACGCGAGCATGTTTCTACTGGAACAATGCCATTATGTGCACTCCCTGGCGGATGACATCAATGACCTTACCTCGGATTGAGACGCTCAGAGGTACTGTATGTCCTAACAGTCTTGAAAATTCCATCCCGATTCTTCCTGCCCTAAGCCCCAAAAGAATCATGGCCGATGCGTGTCTATACTCGCTAAATGCGAATCCACTAATTTTCCCTTCTTCCCTTCACCCGCTCTTACACCGCCCACTACTCCATCTACCACAACATCCACTCCTTCATTCACCGCCTCTCCGCCTGACTCCCGGTCGCTCCCGCCACCGCAGAAGTCGATTGTTCTGCTTTCTCCGTCGAAGTAACGCCGCTGGTGGTCTCTTTGAGTGGGGAGTCCGTATGTTGTTGCGACGACGCAGCTGTGGAAGGCTCGATAGAGTGCGCCGTCGTGGAAGGTGGGGTGGCGGAGTCTGAACCTGTGGTGGCGTGGAGGCGGGAGGCGGGCGTGCTCATTGTGAGGATTGAGGGTCGAAAGATGCGGAGGTGCGGGAATGAGGAGGACGGGGGATATTGGGTTTGAGATTGGTG
>Ga0058702_10001172_pt1 | contig 10100 bp, 7 predicted proteins | sample AgamicOrSfe_FD_83781 | JGI IMG/M metagenome (GOLD analysis project Ga0058702, IMG submission 83781) | Agave microbial communities from Guanajuato, Mexico - Or.Sf.e | ecosystem: Host-associated > Plants > Phyllosphere > Phylloplane/Leaf | place: Guanajuato, Mexico | collected 2012-05-30
GCCAGTGGCGACGTCGCTCCCTTCGTCGGCCACAACGCGTTCCTCCGATGGTCAGCAATTCAGTTCATTGGTTTCGAGTGCCCTGATGACCACCGCGAGAAGTGGTGGTAAGTACACTTCCCTCCTGCCCTCCCACATCCCCTTTCACCCGCTAAGCAACACCACAGGTCCGAATCCTCCGTCTCCGAAGACTTCGACATGGCCCTCCGCCTCCAAAACAAAGGCTACCTCGTCCGCCTCGCCGGCTTCTCCTCTCCCGACGGCGAACTCTTCGAAGAAGGCGTCTCCCTCACCGTCTACGACGAGCTCACCCGGTGGGAGAAGTACGCCTACGGCTGCTCCGAACTCATCTTCTGGCCTCTCAAAGACTGGTTCAAGCATGGACCTTTCACGCCGCTGTTCAGACAGTTTGTCGTGTCAAACATCCCGCTGAGCTCCAAGTTTACGATCATGGCGTATGTCGGGACGTACTTTGCTATCGGGTGTAGCTGGGTGTTGACGATTTTCAACTATTTTGTCGCCGGGTGGGGATTGACAGAGACGCATCTGGATCATTTTTATACGCCGTCGTAAGTTTCAGCGAATCATTGTGCGAGATGAATTTGAGACTAACACAAAGGCCAGCTTCAACCTCTACTTCGCCATCGTCTGTGTCTTCTGGCTCCTCGGAAACGTCACGCTCGCGATTCTACGCTTCCGCGGCGAAGGCAAGAGCCTGATCGGTCAGCTCTTCGAGAACTTCAAGGTACGTCCTCCTCTCCTCTCCTCTCCCTTCCCACCCACAACCCATCCCCGTCTCCCAACCTCATTCCCTAACCATCAACTAACTCCTCCCTCTCCTCTTCAGTGGCTCCCCCTCATGGCCATCTTCATCGGCGGCCTCTCCATGCACGTCTCCCAAGCCATCCTCTCGCACCTCTTCTCCATCGACATGTCCTGGGGCGCCACCGCAAAAGAAGTCGACAACTCCACCTTCTTCGAGGAGGTCCCCAAAATCCTCAACAAATTCCGCTTCACCTTCGCCTTCTGCATACTTATGGCCGCGGGAATGATTGTCCTGGGCGTGGAGGGCATCGTGCCGCAGCAGTGGCGCATCACGGATTTTGTGGCCATTTGGCCCGCGGTCAGTATACTGGCGAGTCATTTTTTCTTGCCGATTTTGTTGAACCCGCAACTTGTGCTCTTCAAGTGGTAGAGGATAGGTGATTCCGAGGCTACAACTGCAACGACGAGGCCAAATCAGCACTGCAGGCAGGCACGCAGGCAAGCATGATGACGAAGCGATGACAGATTGACGGACTTTCGGGGGCATTACTTTTTTCCTTTTTCCTACTTCCGACTCATATAGACGGGCTTCTCTTGTCCCTGTTTCTGCATGTATAGATTTCTTTGTATTTCATTCGGGATCTCGTTGTACATATAGGCTCGCAGGACAGCCCTACGAGGAGGGTGAATAGGTATATCATTTGGGCTAGGTACACATATTTCAGAATATTCGTGATGGCAACGCAACATGACTTGTACGCTTGAGATTTGCATATTCCCACAAGGACGAGCACAAGCAGAATCCAGTCGTTGTTCTACTAATTCATGTCATCAGCTCACAATCACATAGGCGTCACCAACCTCATCACCATCCGCCGCCTCAGCCTCAGTCTGCCCTCCACCCCCCCGCATCTTCCGCCTCGCCAACTCCTCCCTCCAATCCACAAACTCCCGACTCAGCACCTCACCATACCCCGACTCCTCGACCTTCCACAGCTCAATCGTGCTCGCCCGCTCCGTCCGTCTCATCTTCCACACCCCATCCCGCTGCACCGTCCTCTTCAACCACCCCAACACCTCCCCCAAAAAATTAATCGCCGTGTCTTTCTCCCACTCCGGCGGTGCGCCCCTCCTCGCACAGTCCTCCCGCACGAGTCCAGGTATCTTGGCAGTCTCGAGTTCTTGTAGTCGTACCAGCCGGCCGTGCATGTCGTTGGTGCGAAAGCCGACGATTATTTTGGAGACGCCGAGCAGGAAGGATTGGGCCCAGAATTTGAGGAGTTTGCGGTTGAATTTGAGAGCGTCGGAGGGAGTGAAGAGTTCGGCAGAGGTCTTGAGCTCGACCCAGGTTGGCCGGGTGGCCGGGTCGGGAGAGGGGTGGAGGGGCTTGGAATCCCATACTGTAAAGGTTGTGTTATTGTTAGGCTCGATACGTCTGTTTCTTGCCGTACAAGGAATTGGCGAAGATGAAGGAGATGAGGACATACCTGCGTCGACTTCGCCGCCGATCACCAACTTACTGCCACCAACGGAGGTCTCGACGACCGAGCAATATTGTTGGTAATTGCTAACGACTTCATGTTCACGGTGCTCAATATACTCCCGTGAAGTGGCGTCCCAAGTATCTGGTAATAAACACAAGGTCTCAAACTTGTAACCTTTCGTCTTATCAGCTCACACGACTCGAGCGAGTACAGCAGTGCAGCTCACCCCAAAATGCCATTAGCTCGGCGGACGGCATGCCAGGTCGAGATCGCTTGTTCTGATTCTGGTCTTGATGCACCTTCATGCGTAACTTGTAATCGTGCGACTCTTCTATGAATCTGCAGACTTGTCAGTCACTTGAGAGGTGATTGGTCGCCACAGACGTGTGACGCCAACTTACATTGTTCCCTTCTAGCGTTAGCCGAGACCGGGTCCTTCCTAACTGGCGAGCGTACTTGGAAAAGCGTTACATTCATCTCGAAGCTTACAGAACTGGTCAGATGTGATTTCTTGGAGAATGCGGTCTCGGCTCACCCATTGAAGCGCTCATATGGTGCAGTCATGATCTGATCGTACCTCGTCAGCGGACTTCGAAATCTATGGAGCTGCTGCACAAGTACACGTTGCGAAATTTCGATGAACTAGCAGTCCCACATCCTGCTGAAGAATGTCCAGATAGAAGCACGAATTGAGTCACACCACGAATATCACAGACTAAAGTTTGCCGCCACGACTGTCCTGACAATCACAATGGTCTCAGCGATGGACCGCCAGTTGCGCGTCTTCAATGACGGAAATATTTCCACGCTAAGCAGCAAGTTTCCTACCTTCGTACACATCCCCCTCCACGTCACGAAATCAGCCTCGACCGCCCCTCCAGTCCTCCTCTCCAAGCTCTGCAACGTCCTCAGCAGCGCCGCCAAATGCTCGTCCTCTGTCACATCCAGATTTCGGAATGTGTCAAAGCCAGCTGACAACGGCACGTTCATCGGCGGAGTGTAGTAGTATCGCATCGATCGCGCGTCATCGTGGTATTCGTGTTGTTCGTCGTAGGAGAAGCAAGCTATCTCAACTGGACGCTTGATCGTTCCAGGAGTTGTGCTATATTGCACTGTTGGCGCTATATGAAAGACTGATCGGTTGTTGGCCATGTTGTTGACCTGAAGGTCAGTGGTATGAGGAAGAATGCTGCTCAGGTATATACCAGTCTGAAACACGCACGTGACACGTTGCCATCGAGTCATTCGCAGTGTTTGCCAAGACAATTCTAAACACTTGAAACAACAAAACTTACGGCTCTCACCCTCGGCGCACATCACGCACCTAGTAAGCCCGCATGGCTTCGCGTCCCTCGTCTCGCACCGGCGCTTCCCAGCCGGCGATGCACCCAGCAGCTGCTGCAATCCGCCGCAACCTTTTCTCCAACAGCACCGCCAGCACATCCTCGGCCTCCCTCTTCGCACCTCCTCCTCAACAATCGACACACTCATTCCCTCCATCTGCTCCCTCCCGCCGTCCCCCTTCTCGTCCCGTCTCACGCACTGCGGCACATATACGCCCGCAACCCCAGACTCAGACTACATCCACGGCCAGCATTCCAGCGACACTAGCGCGACAACAAAGCAGTCACGCACACGCAACGCAACTTACCGCACGTCCATCATCATCAAGAAGCACATCTAGGCCTACAAGTCGCGCACGTCCACGCTCGCGAGCCCTGAGGCTCGATGGCACTAGCGACGAGCGTGATGTACGGCCAGAAATGTACGAAGACGCACAGGGACAAGGACATGCTCAAGCACAACCACAGTCTCATCGCCCACAGCCGCACAAACTCACGCGCACATATTCCAGCAAGCCAATGCCACAAGAATATTTCGAGCAAGACGACGCCGCCGACGACCCCGAGTCAGAAGAAGACGAGGAGCCAGAATCCCCCGGCATTCTCATCTCGGATGCAGACGTGCAAGAAGTTGAAGGACGCGTATACATGGCCGACGGCGAGCTGGAACAGCTAACTCAAATGGCTATGCACGGACTAAAGCACGAAGACGCGGATGGCGACGAGGAGATGCATGAACAGGAACAATTCAAGGCGCCGAAGATCACGACGACGATCATCAACGGGGCCAGGCTTGGGAGGGAACGCGGGGAACAGCAGGCTGGTGAGTCAATGCTTTCGTGAGGCCCGCTGATGGTGCAGCGGTGTGGTGGGTCGGCGGGAAGGAAATGGGAAGTGGAGGCTAATTGGTTGCAGTGTTCAATGAGGCTGTTGTGGAGGAATTGAGGGGAATGGTTGCAGGGCTGGAGGATGATAGGTGGATGTATGAGGAGGAGTCTGAGGGGGAGGATTCGGATGGGTGAGGCGGTGGCGTGAGGAGGTGGGAGAGGTGGGAGAGTGGGAAATATGACTTATGAGATATGTGTTATGAGTTACGATATGCAAGATACCCGAAACAGGACCTAGGTAGCTTCTCCTATGTGCGTCTCTTTCTCCTCTCCTTGCGGCACAATTCATGCCCCAATCCAGCACCGGCGTAGACGTGGATGCAGTCTGCTTGTTTTCGCGGCTAGGCATTGGGGGCGATGTGAACCTGTGCTGTAGTGTGCTGACCTCGGAGATTGCGGCCATGTGTTTGAGTGTTTGTTTGAGAAGCAGGTCGAGTGGCTGGAATAGCGTGCCTAGATGTCATAATATCTATAACACGTTACAAAGACTCATCCGGCCCTTCCAACGTCAAGATAGTATCACTGTCAATGCCACTTCTTCTATTCAGAACCTCAATCCAACGCTGGCGCCGGCGCCAGCGTTGGATTGAGGTTCTGAATAGAAGAAGTGGCATTGACAGTGATACTATCTTGACGTTGGAAGGGCCGGATGAGTCTTTGTAACGTGTTATAGATATTATGACATCTAGGCACGCTATTCCAGCCACTCGACCTGCTTCTCAAACAAACACTCAAACACATGGCCGCAATCTCCGAGGTCAGCACACTACAGCACAGGTTCACATCGCCCCCAATGCCTAGCCGCGAAAACAAGCAGACTGCATCCACGTCTACGCCGGTGCTGGATTGGGGCATGAATTGTGCCGCAAGGAGAGGAGAAAGAGACGCACATAGGAGAAGCTACCTAGGTCCTGTTTCGGGTATCTTGCATATCGTAACTCATAACACATATCTCATAAGTCATATTTCCCACTCTCCCACCTCTCCCACCTCCTCACGCCACCGCCTCACCCATCCGAATCCTCCCCCTCAGACTCCTCCTCATACATCCACCTATCATCCTCCAGCCCTGCAACCATTCCCCTCAATTCCTCCACAACAGCCTCATTGAACACTGCAACCAATTAGCCTCCACTTCCCATTTCCTTCCCGCCGACCCACCACACCGCTGCACCATCAGCGGGCCTCACGAAAGCATTGACTCACCAGCCTGCTGTTCCCCGCGTTCCCTCCCAAGCCTGGCCCCGTTGATGATCGTCGTCGTGATCTTCGGCGCCTTGAATTGTTCCTGTTCATGCATCTCCTCGTCGCCATCCGCGTCTTCGTGCTTTAGTCCGTGCATAGCCATTTGAGTTAGCTGTTCCAGCTCGCCGTCGGCCATGTATACGCGTCCTTCAACTTCTTGCACGTCTGCATCCGAGATGAGAATGCCGGGGGATTCTGGCTCCTCGTCTTCTTCTGACTCGGGGTCGTCGGCGGCGTCGTCTTGCTCGAAATATTCTTGTGGCATTGGCTTGCTGGAATATGTGCGCGTGAGTTTGTGCGGCTGTGGGCGATGAGACTGTGGTTGTGCTTGAGCATGTCCTTGTCCCTGTGCGTCTTCGTACATTTCTGGCCGTACATCACGCTCGTCGCTAGTGCCATCGAGCCTCAGGGCTCGCGAGCGTGGACGTGCGCGACTTGTAGGCCTAGATGTGCTTCTTGATGATGATGGACGTGCGGTAAGTTGCGTTGCGTGTGCGTGACTGCTTTGTTGTCGCGCTAGTGTCGCTGGAATGCTGGCCGTGGATGTAGTCTGAGTCTGGGGTTGCGGGCGTATATGTGCCGCAGTGCGTGAGACGGGACGAGAAGGGGGACGGCGGGAGGGAGCAGATGGAGGGAATGAGTGTGTCGATTGTTGAGGAGGAGGTGCGAAGAGGGAGGCCGAGGATGTGCTGGCGGTGCTGTTGGAGAAAAGGTTGCGGCGGATTGCAGCAGCTGCTGGGTGCATCGCCGGCTGGGAAGCGCCGGTGCGAGACGAGGGACGCGAAGCCATGCGGGCTTACTAGGTGCGTGATGTGCGCCGAGGGTGAGAGCCGTAAGTTTTGTTGTTTCAAGTGTTTAGAATTGTCTTGGCAAACACTGCGAATGACTCGATGGCAACGTGTCACGTGCGTGTTTCAGACTGGTATATACCTGAGCAGCATTCTTCCTCATACCACTGACCTTCAGGTCAACAACATGGCCAACAACCGATCAGTCTTTCATATAGCGCCAACAGTGCAATATAGCACAACTCCTGGAACGATCAAGCGTCCAGTTGAGATAGCTTGCTTCTCCTACGACGAACAACACGAATACCACGATGACGCGCGATCGATGCGATACTACTACACTCCGCCGATGAACGTGCCGTTGTCAGCTGGCTTTGACACATTCCGAAATCTGGATGTGACAGAGGACGAGCATTTGGCGGCGCTGCTGAGGACGTTGCAGAGCTTGGAGAGGAGGACTGGAGGGGCGGTCGAGGCTGATTTCGTGACGTGGAGGGGGATGTGTACGAAGGTAGGAAACTTGCTGCTTAGCGTGGAAATATTTCCGTCATTGAAGACGCGCAACTGGCGGTCCATCGCTGAGACCATTGTGATTGTCAGGACAGTCGTGGCGGCAAACTTTAGTCTGTGATATTCGTGGTGTGACTCAATTCGTGCTTCTATCTGGACATTCTTCAGCAGGATGTGGGACTGCTAGTTCATCGAAATTTCGCAACGTGTACTTGTGCAGCAGCTCCATAGATTTCGAAGTCCGCTGACGAGGTACGATCAGATCATGACTGCACCATATGAGCGCTTCAATGGGTGAGCCGAGACCGCATTCTCCAAGAAATCACATCTGACCAGTTCTGTAAGCTTCGAGATGAATGTAACGCTTTTCCAAGTACGCTCGCCAGTTAGGAAGGACCCGGTCTCGGCTAACGCTAGAAGGGAACAATGTAAGTTGGCGTCACACGTCTGTGGCGACCAATCACCTCTCAAGTGACTGACAAGTCTGCAGATTCATAGAAGAGTCGCACGATTACAAGTTACGCATGAAGGTGCATCAAGACCAGAATCAGAACAAGCGATCTCGACCTGGCATGCCGTCCGCCGAGCTAATGGCATTTTGGGGTGAGCTGCACTGCTGTACTCGCTCGAGTCGTGTGAGCTGATAAGACGAAAGGTTACAAGTTTGAGACCTTGTGTTTATTACCAGATACTTGGGACGCCACTTCACGGGAGTATATTGAGCACCGTGAACATGAAGTCGTTAGCAATTACCAACAATATTGCTCGGTCGTCGAGACCTCCGTTGGTGGCAGTAAGTTGGTGATCGGCGGCGAAGTCGACGCAGGTATGTCCTCATCTCCTTCATCTTCGCCAATTCCTTGTACGGCAAGAAACAGACGTATCGAGCCTAACAATAACACAACCTTTACAGTATGGGATTCCAAGCCCCTCCACCCCTCTCCCGACCCGGCCACCCGGCCAACCTGGGTCGAGCTCAAGACCTCTGCCGAACTCTTCACTCCCTCCGACGCTCTCAAATTCAACCGCAAACTCCTCAAATTCTGGGCCCAATCCTTCCTGCTCGGCGTCTCCAAAATAATCGTCGGCTTTCGCACCAACGACATGCACGGCCGGCTGGTACGACTACAAGAACTCGAGACTGCCAAGATACCTGGACTCGTGCGGGAGGACTGTGCGAGGAGGGGCGCACCGCCGGAGTGGGAGAAAGACACGGCGATTAATTTTTTGGGGGAGGTGTTGGGGTGGTTGAAGAGGACGGTGCAGCGGGATGGGGTGTGGAAGATGAGACGGACGGAGCGGGCGAGCACGATTGAGCTGTGGAAGGTCGAGGAGTCGGGGTATGGTGAGGTGCTGAGTCGGGAGTTTGTGGATTGGAGGGAGGAGTTGGCGAGGCGGAAGATGCGGGGGGGTGGAGGGCAGACTGAGGCTGAGGCGGCGGATGGTGATGAGGTTGGTGACGCCTATGTGATTGTGAGCTGATGACATGAATTAGTAGAACAACGACTGGATTCTGCTTGTGCTCGTCCTTGTGGGAATATGCAAATCTCAAGCGTACAAGTCATGTTGCGTTGCCATCACGAATATTCTGAAATATGTGTACCTAGCCCAAATGATATACCTATTCACCCTCCTCGTAGGGCTGTCCTGCGAGCCTATATGTACAACGAGATCCCGAATGAAATACAAAGAAATCTATACATGCAGAAACAGGGACAAGAGAAGCCCGTCTATATGAGTCGGAAGTAGGAAAAAGGAAAAAAGTAATGCCCCCGAAAGTCCGTCAATCTGTCATCGCTTCGTCATCATGCTTGCCTGCGTGCCTGCCTGCAGTGCTGATTTGGCCTCGTCGTTGCAGTTGTAGCCTCGGAATCACCTATCCTCTACCACTTGAAGAGCACAAGTTGCGGGTTCAACAAAATCGGCAAGAAAAAATGACTCGCCAGTATACTGACCGCGGGCCAAATGGCCACAAAATCCGTGATGCGCCACTGCTGCGGCACGATGCCCTCCACGCCCAGGACAATCATTCCCGCGGCCATAAGTATGCAGAAGGCGAAGGTGAAGCGGAATTTGTTGAGGATTTTGGGGACCTCCTCGAAGAAGGTGGAGTTGTCGACTTCTTTTGCGGTGGCGCCCCAGGACATGTCGATGGAGAAGAGGTGCGAGAGGATGGCTTGGGAGACGTGCATGGAGAGGCCGCCGATGAAGATGGCCATGAGGGGGAGCCACTGAAGAGGAGAGGGAGGAGTTAGTTGATGGTTAGGGAATGAGGTTGGGAGACGGGGATGGGTTGTGGGTGGGAAGGGAGAGGAGAGGAGAGGAGGACGTACCTTGAAGTTCTCGAAGAGCTGACCGATCAGGCTCTTGCCTTCGCCGCGGAAGCGTAGAATCGCGAGCGTGACGTTTCCGAGGAGCCAGAAGACACAGACGATGGCGAAGTAGAGGTTGAAGCTGGCCTTTGTGTTAGTCTCAAATTCATCTCGCACAATGATTCGCTGAAACTTACGACGGCGTATAAAAATGATCCAGATGCGTCTCTGTCAATCCCCACCCGGCGACAAAATAGTTGAAAATCGTCAACACCCAGCTACACCCGATAGCAAAGTACGTCCCGACATACGCCATGATCGTAAACTTGGAGCTCAGCGGGATGTTTGACACGACAAACTGTCTGAACAGCGGCGTGAAAGGTCCATGCTTGAACCAGTCTTTGAGAGGCCAGAAGATGAGTTCGGAGCAGCCGTAGGCGTACTTCTCCCACCGGGTGAGCTCGTCGTAGACGGTGAGGGAGACGCCTTCTTCGAAGAGTTCGCCGTCGGGAGAGGAGAAGCCGGCGAGGCGGACGAGGTAGCCTTTGTTTTGGAGGCGGAGGGCCATGTCGAAGTCTTCGGAGACGGAGGATTCGGACCTGTGGTGTTGCTTAGCGGGTGAAAGGGGATGTGGGAGGGCAGGAGGGAAGTGTACTTACCACCACTTCTCGCGGTGGTCATCAGGGCACTCGAAACCAATGAACTGAATTGCTGACCATCGGAGGAACGCGTTGTGGCCGACGAAGGGAGCGACGTCGCCACTGGC
>Ga0058702_10001176_pt1 | contig 10073 bp, 14 predicted proteins | sample AgamicOrSfe_FD_83781 | JGI IMG/M metagenome (GOLD analysis project Ga0058702, IMG submission 83781) | Agave microbial communities from Guanajuato, Mexico - Or.Sf.e | ecosystem: Host-associated > Plants > Phyllosphere > Phylloplane/Leaf | place: Guanajuato, Mexico | collected 2012-05-30
CCTTTGTGCCTTTTCATAGGCAGATCATTCTCTATGCCTTTGCAGGGGAAGTATAAGTAGGAGTTACAAAATTCAGCACACGGGGAGGCTGCTTAATGCCCTCCGTGTGCTAAAGTTTGCAGAAGATGCCGAGCACCCAGTAGCGATCTGCAGTGTGGCACGGGACAGTCGCGTCCTCCCTCCTCTCTGTGTGTAAAGGTATGTCACACGTATAGCATATGGAAAGATCGGAAGACCTTATGATATCGGGTGCAATGGCATGGATGGAGCTTGCTAGGCCCAAGGAGCGGCATCTTATCTTCGACGCTGTACATTGCGGGATACGGTTCATTTGGTAGATTGATCGTCAGGTACCGCGGCTTTGCTGCATAAAATACTCTACGCTTAATACGCTGCTATAATGAGTTGTACCGTAGCTACAGCCCTGTGTACACATATAAATGTAGTCCTGTCCATCGACTGCTGTGAGTCGAGCTTGGAAGCAAAAATGAGCCGAGGTAATCTCTCAAGCGTGCCCTTGCTACGCCGAAAGTACAGATATGATAAAGCGACCGAGAAACCATCCCATGCAGGAGAAATGAAAGTGAGTCGTAAAATTTCGTGATTGGATTAGTCGCTCAACTCAGCCATCTCTCGCTCTTTGGCTAGAAGCGCTTCCCTCATCATAGCCATCTCTTGTTCCAATCGCGCTCTTTTATCCTGTCGCGATGATTGGCCAGCTGGCGAAAAGTCTTCGGCGTTCATCACAGCCAGTGGAGCTTTGTATTCTTGAACCATAGTAGTAGAGCCAGATACAGGAGGTCCGGAAGAGAGCGAAGGGTCTATGTTTTCGGCTTCGCTTCTGTGACTACGATCGCTGCGAGGATATGCTGGCGAAAGAGGTTGACGCGCCTGGTCCGAGGCATTGCTGATCGAGAAGGATCGTTTACGTGAGACTGGTGGATTTGAAGGCTGTGCGGGTTCGGGCTGTTCGGCCGATGTCGGGCGTGAAGGCTTGCCGAAATGCGTAAAGTCGACGGCGATAGGCGCGCGGGGAAGACGAGCGGGCTCGAAGGAAGAAGGGGGAGGAACGAGTTGATGAGAGTGCGAGTGATCGGCGTGCTGGTGGTGTTGTGGATGTTGCGACTGGGGATAGAAGGGAGGTACGGATCTGGGGGCAGCAGGCTCTGGAGGAGGCGAGATTGGTTGTGTGTTGTTAACGGAGAAGGGAGCGAGGTGCTGGTCGCTAGTAGCAGGCATGACTCTGCGGCGACGCTTGATCTCCGACTTCTTCATGCCAGAGGGGCGGTGGACACCGTGGAGCTTGTAGTAGAGACCTGCAGATGGGAATCAGATTTGATCAAGATTAGATAAGAAGTGGTCGCAAAACATACCGCAAGCATTGCAGATTGTGTGTCCGTTGTCGTCGCGTCTCCACAATGGCGTAATTGTCGTACCACAATTCTGGCAGGCCACCGTGACGTTGGCCGCCGGCGCTTGGCTGGGTCCGGGGCTGTTTTGTGCCTGAGGGTACGGGCTCTGGCTGGCTGCGTGTTGGCCTTGGGGTTGGCCTGGTGCCCGGCTGTCATTTGCTTGTGCCAGAGCAATCTGCGCCGTCTTGCTGACTCGGTTGTTGTAGGCCGGGCATCCATTGCATCCATCGTGGCCTCCGGTGCCGTTGCAACGACCTCCACCAGGGCATGTACCATTCGACGTCGTATCGGTGACATAGGTAGCTCCTCCAAGCTGTTTAGCTGATGCCGAGGGCGATGAGCTCTTTCTGTTGCCCGAGGCAGTCGTTTGTTGGTCTTGTTGCTGCTGTTGGCTGGCTGGCGATGCTTGGGCTCCGCGTTTTAGGTTGACGGGTCGCATCTGGTTTCGAGCCTTGAGGTAGAGTCCGCAGGCGTTGCATATCGTGTCGCCAGCTGGAGAGCGTCGCCATAGTGGTGTTCTCGTTGTACCGCAGTTACTGGGACTTGGTCAGCATGTGAAAGTCAAGTGGTGTAAAGACACAAATTACCTGCACACTTGACCCGCTCCACCCATGCCCGTGTTGAAGGGTTTCCTTTGTTTGACCCATGTGAGTTCGTGGATGGATGGTAGTTGTAGATTCTGTTGTTGCTGGTGATGCGAGTGTTGTGGAGTGAGCTGTTGTTGTTGCGCCGAGAGACTCGTCTCGCTGCCGCCGTCGTCGGACAGGCGTTCAACGTCACCACCGCTTCTGCTGCCGCCGTCTGCTGTTGACGGAGTGGTGCGACGATCGACTATCGGCGGCGCATGCTGGATGCCTTGTGAGTGTTCGATCAAGCGTTCGGCGAGTTCCAGTTCTTCCTTGGAGCGTTCGTTGGACAGGCGTGGGCCGGCGACGGGAGACGGCGCAAGTGTCGAGGCTGGGTTGGACATGGTCGAAAGTGGACTCGATGATCAGCCTTGTCCTGGACAGAAAGCGCAACACGACCTTCGGGGCAGAAGGTGATGAGCGAAAGGGTCGCGCCAAGCCAGAAGTCCTCAGAGAGCACGCAACTCGCTGCAGCCTATCCAGCTAGGTTATCGTTCCTGGGGAGATGGTCCTTCTTGGCGACGTGATAGCTAGCACCAGGTATACAAGTCGATGGAACTCTTCAACAACCCGCGTCGAAAATTCCGCGCTGGTAATCAAATAATGTCTCCGGAACGTGTGCGGCCGCGTATGTCTGGTCTGCGTGCGAGACCGAGGGAGCAGCAGGAGACTAAAAGTACGAGATCACGGTTGATGACAATGCCTCTGATCTCATTGGCTCATAGCACCAGGACATTTCTTGACTTGCAATGCTGATCTGGAAGCCTTCCGATTGGCCCGTCGACTCCACTTTACCGCTTTACTTTTAGGCAATCGAACCTTCTGCGTGCTTTCGCTTAACTTGGCATTCCCGGTGACATCTCGTCCATCTCTCACGCCTTCGCCGTAGACTCTCGTAGCCACGCCGACGTGTCCCCGTAGCCAACGGAGCCGATGCTACCTTCTGCACCATCATGGCCATCCTCCTCGGGCCGGCGACCCTTGCGCAGAAGCGAGCACTTTACCAATATCATCAGTGCTTCCCGCGGCGCTCAGGGTCCTTCTGCTCTGTCGTCCGTCGTGGACACCGTGCTGATCCACAGTCGTACCGTCCCTCGTTGCAAGTCTTCCCTGCATGCTCAAAACTATCACAATTAATGTAGCTATGAAAATGCACAATCGTTATCGAAATCAAAAGTGTGGTCCTGAGAGTATTCCAAGGCAGTCTCCTCTCCGTGATACCGCACCCTGCTAGATAGTGTAGCGCGTCCCGATAGCTGATTTCATCGCTGCGTGTCACCGAATGGCAGAGATAGTCGATCGAGACATCGTAGAGTAGAAAGACTATGCTGATATAGTCTGCATGGAGCATTACTAGATATGTATTTGCTGACTTGTCGCGTCTTGGCCCACTATTCGGCGACAAAAGAGCCCTTTGGTGGGATCGTCACCCTGCCTCTCGCTTCTTTAGTTCGCCATTGGATCGCTTGGAGGAGATGGTATAGGACCTGCAATGTCGGCATCGGGACGCCCAGAGCAGTACCTACCCTCAATGGCTCTCCTACAATGTTTTCGAACTCGGTGAAGTTGCCCTGAAATCGTCAGCTCCTGGTCGAATCATTTTTCTAGGTTGTAGTTCGCAAACCTTTCTGATGTCTCCCAGCATGCTGGGAGGAAGATACATAGTCAACGGATCAATGTTGATCATGAAGTCGCAGACATCTGGAGGAAGGTGCACGCCTACTGCTTTCGCTGCAGCTCTGATTTCTTCCATGGCAGGTTTGACCAGTCCATCGATGGCGCCATCTGCAAGTCGGATACGACCAGTGTCAAGCCCAGTGAGAGCACAAATTGAGTTCAAACAAGCATTATACACCAACTTTCTCCATCTTGCAAAGTTGACGTCCAGTTGTAGTTCACAATCGGTCTTTCCACCAGCAGAGTAGATACGGACAAAATCCCTCGCTGCAGCCTCCTCGTCCTTTGCGGATAGGTTTTTGTTGTGGAAGGGTCCGATCAATACTCGATCATTGTCATCATGCTCAATCACACCAGGTTCGGTTTCATGAGATCCAATCATGCTTACGCCAGACAGAACGATGTTGTTTGGGAATGCCTCGAACACTGGCTTCTCAATGTTGAGTCCATTCTGGATAAGCACAATCACAGTACGGCCAGGCTGTACAGCGGGAGCAATGAGGTCCGTCAGGGCAGGTGGGCAATCTGGCTGATTCTTGGTTGTACAGACGATGTAGTCGAATTGCTTCTCCGAAGCCTGAGGTACATGGTCCACGACTGGAGACTTTAGTATCATTGACCTTCAACTGGTAATGTTCGGACTAACCCTCGGTTGGTCGCCATCCTTTCAGTGTGCCGTGATCACACGATGCAATCTCAAAGCCTCTCTCTTTGACAGCCTTGTAGTTCGAACGCAACACAGCTGTCACTTCTGCGTGACCACCGACTTCGAGGTTTAGTGCTGCGATCGTGCCAACCCCACCACTACCGAAAAGAAGAACCTTGGATTTGTCGGTATGCATCTTGAATTATAGAATATGAGCCGTGGTATTTGTCTTGCAATTGAAGGCGAGCAGATTGTGTGAGGACAACTATCTATATCTGGCTTGAGTAACGTCAAGAGGAGGTGGTGTTAAGATATCCCTATCGCGGCCAACATGATTTCCCAAAAAGAGCAAGTGTTGGCCGAGGAAAGAGGAGACAGCTGCTCGGCCATCTGAGAGAAGCCTTTCGCCGACAAGAAGGACAGGGAGAATTTGAACACGCCGGTCTGTCCGAAGACGCCGATGTCACAAGGAGAAAAGCCAACTTCAGCCTTGACCTCTTGCGCAAACTCAGCGGAGAACGCAGCATTGAAGCTAAAGAACGTCACATGCCCAATTTATCCTCCTGTCTGTTCCATAACGAGCTCACTGTGTTCTCCGATCATATGCTCTGCCGTCGGTTTTCGACTTCCAATTTGCCGTTGAGTGTGTTTCCCCCCGAAGCACGACACTTTTACTCCGAGTAGCAGTTCACCGGTATGAGCAAAACGAGAGGTCTTCGGCCTTCGTGGCCTCGCATATTTTCCTATCTGGTGACTCGGTCTTGCCTTCTTTTTTCTGTAATCCTCACAGCAGATCAATAGGAAAACAATGAGTCCGCGATCAAACGCGTGTTCTACCTGCCGTTCGCGCAAGGTCAAGTGTGATCGGACCCTACCAAAATGCTCGGCCTGCAGGCGACTAAACCTGGACTGTGTTCAACAAGGCGCCGTTCAAGGATTAATATGGCTCGACCCTGGGGTGCCTAACAAAACAACTTCTCGGAAATGCAGCACAGAGTCGCCGGAAAGAGAAATGGGTCTTCGTAGGAAACCACTCTTCTCGGGTAAGTCTGGAAAGCAACTATGCTTTTAGCCCAGTACTAATCCAATGCCAGATCGTGAGCGAATTGCAGAATGCTCCCGGATGACAAGACAGATTTCAGAGCATCAGGTTGAGGGCCTCCTACTACATCTCGATACTGAGGCCGAAACGCTGGATTATGATGCGCCGATTAACCATGGACCTTTTGGAGTCTTCTCTCTGCACAAGCCGAAGTCTCCTTCGCTCACACCTTCATCTTCACCTGTGCCTGAGCCGGAAGCCCTGCCCATTATCAACTCACTGCCCGAGGACGACTGGTACGGCATTGACTTCATGAACATTGAGCAACCTTCGCATGACTTCCAGCCCGTCATGACAAAAAGCCCTCTACCTCTATCATGGGCCACCTCATCACCCATGCTCAACTTTGGCGATGGCATAGACGAAGCTTTCAACATGAATTTCACTGGAATCGAGGATCCTTCTGGTATCACGGATTTGACTCGATTCTTCCCTCTCAGCCCACGTCTACCTACGCCCGTTACCTTGACCTTCTCCCAGGATGTTGCGGGAATGGCGCCTGGAGTTATGCGCACTTTGCTGGATCACTACCAAACCTCAATGATGGGATGCTTCACACCCTTGCATCACGAAAAGCCCCCATGGAAAATCCTCCATCTGCCTTGCGCGATTTCAGCTTACGGAGAACTATCTCTTCTTGGAGACTCGAACAATGCCAAAATGACATTGCTGTTTGCAGTCTTGGCTATGAGTGCCTTCAACCTGAAGCACTTACAGACTGACCCGTCGGAGGCCGACAACTGGCAGTCTATTGCTGAGTCATACCGTGAAAAGGCAAAGGCACGCCTGAAGCTTTGCCTTCGCGAGCAGAGCGAAGAGAAGAAGAAGTCAAAGTACAAAGAGGTCTTGATGGCTCTGACAAGCATGGTAACAGTCTGTGTGGTCAGTGGACAAATGCAAGAAGCGAGATGCTACCTTCTGGATGCCGAACGATTTATTTACATGCAAAGTTTGAAGAAGCCCAAGCAATCACGAAAGGTGAACATGCTCCACAGCATCTACCTCTACCTACGGATCATTGAGGAAAGCACATTTACTCCAGTCGAGGATACCCAACCTCACCTGATCGATCATTCATACGCCATGACAAGCGAGGCACCAAGCGCAATCTGTCGCTACCCATCGCTATGGACCGACCGTGTGAAGCTGGGCTCGGATATGGACTTTCAGGACCTGGAGGCACGACTAGTTTCGTTCCCAGCCGACCACGACGAACCGACTATGTTTGAGCAAATCTACGGCATCCCTGAGTCACTCTTCCGCTTGATCTCGCATGCCACTCACCTCGCTGACGAGGTCCGTCGAAGCCGCTCTGTTTACCCCGGAGGCATGTCCCAGGACCTCGCACAAAGGGCCAAGATCATCGAGGCGAAGATCTGCAATTGGAAGAATCCTTACAAACTGTTGGCTGAGAAGCAAACCCTGATCGTTTATGGACCAGCAGAAAGGTCCAACAAGATCGAAGTGCGAACGGATCTGCTTTACAACTTTCTGGAAGCGATGCACTGCGCGTTGATCATCTACTTCTACCGCCGAGTGAGAGACACGAACGCAACGGCCCTGCAACATTATGTCGGCAAGACGATCCATCATCTTTTGGAGCACGAAAAGAAGAAGAACATGTACGGCGACACGTCGGCCTATGTCGCTTGGCCTGGTTTCATCGCCGCTTGCGAGGCCTTGGACCCTGTTCAGCGCGAGCAGATCTCTGCTTTCATGTTCAGAGCCGGTCAACAGTCTGGCGTGGGCAGTCTCTTCGTGGCCGCTGATGTAGCCACAAAGGTATGGGCTGCAAGAGATGACACGGGCTGTCTTGACGTGTCGTGGAGTGACATTCTGGCTACCAGCAAGAACGGGTTGATCGTTACGTGAAAGAGATGGATTATGTCAAGGGAATTATGACTGATGATGGCTTACGATATTACGAACTCTACCAAAAGCTGCCATACCTAATTATGAATTTTCTTACCTATACTTCTTGCTGCTTTGAATTCACGAGTGAAGATCATGCCTCCCCGTATGCTAAGCCTTGTAACTCCAGTCCCCTATGCTGCTCTCTCCTATGAAGGTGTAACAATGCTCGCTATAAAAAGGCACAGTGGTTTCTAGATCACAGATGGATCCAAAGAGAGCACGAAAGAACACTGCATCTCGATGGATATAATCTAATCCTTGAGAACATTGTGCATTTTAATAGGTAGCAGCGTTACAAACCTTTGCACACGGGGAGGTGCCATGGAGATATCGGTGTTGATGGCCTTGACGGACCATGACGCGTTATATTCTTATTACCCCACACGTCGAGCTCTCGTTTCTACCCGGGTGGTTCCTCGGGTGGAGCTCTCTCGAGCTGATCAACGATTGACAAATGCCTCTGGCCGTTGCTCGTTCTCTGCACTTCAAACCAATCTCAACTTTCTCCTTCTTTCGCTACACAACACATACCCAATTCATCAGATACAATCACACCATGCAATCTCAAGCTTGCTGTACCGTTCCTCCCGTCATTAGCAAGGGCTACAATGCCAAGGGCTCTTACACGACCATCGATGGCATGAAGACCTATACCACTGGTCCTAGTGACGCAAAGAAGGCTCTCTTGGTCGTCTACGACATCTTTGGCTTCAAGGACCAGACCATCCAGGGTGCTGATATCCTCGCAACCAGCGACAAGGAGAACCAGTACCAAGTCTTCATGCCTGATTTTTTCGAGGGCAAGCCCGTCGACATCAGTGACTACCCTCCTGACACCGTATGTCTTGCCCCTCGCATTCCGCTTTAGTGACCGGACAGTTAACAACCACAACAGAAGGAGAAGGGCGAGCGCCTCGGTCAATTCTTCCAGACCACTGGTGCCCCACCCAAGACCGTCAGCCGTCTTCCCAAGGTCATCGAGGAGATCAAGAGTCAGAACAAGAACATTACATCCTTTGGCATTGTCGGTTTCTGCTGGGGCGGCAAGATTGTGAATCTGTCTTCGCAGAAGGACTCACTCTTCAAGGCTGCTGCTGCATGCCATCCCGCTATGGTTGACCCTAACGATGCTGCTGGTATCACCATTCCCATTGCCATGTTGCCCAGCAAAGATGAGGACAAGGAGGCCGTCGAGAAGTGGGAGCAGGGTGTCAAGACCAAGCACATTGTCAAGTGGTACAACGACCAGGTCCATGGATTCATGGCTGCTCGGCAAGTCTTCTCTACGTCATACTTCAGAGAAGCTATGCTGACTCACTTCACAGTGCCGACCTCGAGGACGAGAATGTCAAGAAGAACTACATGGACGCTTACGGTGTGCTACTGAGCTTCTTCCACGAGCACCTGTAAGTGCCTTTTCACCACTCTGCAATGAGATGAATGCTCTTGGTAAGCGAATCGTCGTTGGTGTTGCAAGTCTTGGTGATGCATTCGTGCTGACAGCTCGTCTACAGAGCCTCTTCCAACGCGCCCAAGCTATGAAAGAGTGTAGTGCAGACGAATACAGCAGTCCATAGTAAATGAATTATGAATGAATTCTCTTCATCACGTCATGAGGGTCGTGAATATGGTTGTATGCAAGTGTCTGTGACTCCATCAAATACCTTCGTCTTCAACCTCCTCCATTTCGACATGTCTTAAGGCGTTCTCGACTGCTTGCTCTCCGCCTTCCCCACGGCTCATCATCTCGAATTCCGCCTCCTTCTCCATCTCATTGGCAATGTTGCGCGCATCGTTGTATCCAGCCTTCTCGAGCTTATCAGCTTCTTCGGGCTCGAGCAAGCGTCCGCCTTGACCCTTTTGTCTCGCAATATTCTGGGCGACAGCAGCAGGCACGAAGCGTTTCGACTCTTCGGTGAGGTTGCGCAACACAGGCGCAGAACTGTATGTCGTTTGTGCTGGTACTGGAGCCGCAGCGGCCGCGGCGGGTTTGTTGGGCAATTGATGAGGCTGGTTTCTGCGCGGGATGGGCGGCGGTGTGTCCCTCGGCATAGGAATCTTCCTTACATCCTCATCCGTCTGGTCGTCTTCATCGTCGTCTTGTCTTCTTCTCTTCCTTTGCTCGTTGCCGTGTTGGTCTCCTTCCCTTCTCTGCTTGTACACCGGAGCCTTTTCTCCCAAGACATCTCTAGCTTTCTTCACAGCGCGCAGATCTTTTTCTAGTTGGTCCAAGGTAGATTGGTCTTTTGGTCGCAGTTGCTGGGTTGTGGCTAGCGATTTGAGGTCGTCAATTTGTCGTTGGAGGCGCTCTGGATTGCGGCGGGCGAGCTTCTCATTTCTTTGTGCTTGGACGTTTGCTTTTGATTTTTTGAGGGCTTGCTTCTTGTCTGCTTTGTGCTGGGCTGCGACGGGGTTGAGGCTGCGTTCTTTTGGCATGGTCGATGTGCTGTCTCTGATTTAGAGCTTCACTGTGTGGCGTGTGTTGAAGCTATGGCGATGAAAAGGTCTCTCTATTGGTGTGTGAAGTATATCATCACTTATAAGAGGTGTATGTGATTTGAATGAAGCGCAGCGAGAGATTCTGGATTCTGACGCAGCAGGAAAGATGTGAGAGCTGTGTTTGCCCTGTTTGACTCGTTCGTCACCGATTTCCTCCCGTCATGCAACCCCTCAAACCATCAAGGTGCACAGCACAA
>Ga0058702_10001178_pt1 | contig 10068 bp, 7 predicted proteins | sample AgamicOrSfe_FD_83781 | JGI IMG/M metagenome (GOLD analysis project Ga0058702, IMG submission 83781) | Agave microbial communities from Guanajuato, Mexico - Or.Sf.e | ecosystem: Host-associated > Plants > Phyllosphere > Phylloplane/Leaf | place: Guanajuato, Mexico | collected 2012-05-30
CCTCCAGCGTCTCCGCGGCTGCTTCCGCTGACGCCTCCCCAGGCACCAAAGGCTCACCACCGTCGGGGCTGAGGAAATCCTCGATGGCCAACGCGGCACAGGCTATGATGGCTGACAACAGCCGCTTCCCAACAGCGCTCACCAAACAGAAGCGACGCAGTCGATGAGCCGAACAACCTGATCAGTGTCGGGCAAAGGCCACCAAACACTTGTTCGCCAGTCCCTCGCACAAATCAGCGCCTTCAAACAGGAGCGCGCGGCAGGCGTCTTTTTCGCTGCATGCGCCCTACATCGCTCGCCACGGCTGCAGCCATCCGCGAGTATGACGACGACAACGATCTGCAGGCGGGTGTCGTTTTCCACACGCAAACACTGGCTGGCTAAGCAGCAGCTCTGCGCCCTTCGGCTGCGGCCATTCTCACGCGCCCGCATGTTTTCAGCTCTCTTGCTCGCGTGACACTCTCTCAATCATGCTCGAAATCGATACTCATCTGCCACTTGCACTTATTTCTTATCACCTGAGCGGCGACCAGTTGCCCGGATTCGATGTACTGGAGTACGCTCAAGTGCCAAGCAGTAAGCGAGCTGCAAGCATGCGAGTGCTTGAGAGCGGCTGCAGCCCAAAATTGACGATTGGACCAGACATCCACGCGCAGTCCAAGCGAAGTAAGGCGACAGACAGCACGGGGCACGAATCCCCATCAGTGTGAACCCCTCCTTGTCACTGTCCGTCATCTCCTAGTCCATCTGCTCCATCGCTGCTCGTGTCCTTTTCGCTACCTTTCTGTGGGCGAGCTTCTTTGGTCAACGCCCGCCTGCTCGCCCGCCTCCCCTCTCACTCTCAGCGCTGCTCTGGAGTGCACGCCCTTGGGGCTGCATGCCCTCACACGCCCGAGTAGTCTTTTGCTTTGGGGCACATGGATACACGATGCATGGCTGCGGCCACGGTTGGACTCCTCACCCCTGGCCGTGGCCGCACCTCTCGAGCACACACACTCTGAGGCGGTTGACACGCGCCTCACCACACTGGCACCTGCGCACCAGGGACACATGCCCTCACACACGCGTGCTATCTGTGTCCTGTTCGCAGCCCGCTCTCGTGGGCCACAGCCCCTGTCTGCTCGTTCCCTCGTGGATGGCCCAGGCCGTGAACCGGCACATCCAGGCTGCGCTTGCGGAGGTCCACGCTTTCAACCTGGGCTCCGGGCTACTGCTGGGAGGACAGGACCAGGATCCCCTTCGCACCCCGCAGGAGCGGCACGCAGCAGCACCAGCAGCGGGGCGCGGACCGGCACCCACGCGACAGGAGCTCGCACAGCACTGGGACGGCACGCCATCGGCTGAGTTCCTCGACCTGGCGAACGGAGCGATCCGTGGCTTCAGTGAGCGCTTCAGGGCAGCGAACCTTCGCACAGTGCCAGTACCGGGCACGAAGCAGCGTTCCGGCTCCGCGTACCGCGACTGCAAGCCGCTGCAGTCCCTCTTCTCCCGCTCGCTCTCGCTCACGCAGAAGATCATAGCGCTGCGCGACCTCGCCCGCACGACCCAGGAGACACTGGCGGTGCAGAGGCGTCGCGGCCCCAAGGGCAGCATCGGGTCAGCGATCCGCGAGAAGCGCGGCAAGGGAGTCGCCAGCAGAAAGAGCGGCAGATTCGGCACGTCCGCGACCGGCGTCCCCAAGCGCTCCCCGCACATTCGCGTACCAGCGCGCGGGCTCAGACGTTCGCCCCCTCCTTCCGCTGGGGCTGCCGTCGCCATCGGTGTGCAGAGCAGCGTGATCCCCACGTTCGACGGCGACGCCTAGGCGCGCCGGCCAGCAGCGGCGCAGCCCATCGCGCCATGCCTCCAAAGCGCAAGCCAGCAGGCGAGCCAGCGGCATCCGCTCCGCAGCCGCGCAAGCGGCGGGGCACGCAGCCCCTCGAGGGCAACGCAGCGCACATCGATGGGATGGTGGTGGCCCGCGACTTCTGGGACACCATCGCCACAGACTACCTGTTCACGTGGGCGACGGACTACAACACCCCCGCGGCGCGCGCGCTGCCCAAAGAGCGTGCGGCCCTGCTCGAATTCCTCGTGGAGACGGTCGGGGTCGAAGTCCCCGAGGGTGAGACGCGCGAGGACCAGGTGAAGAAGCTGAAAGCATGCTGGCGCAAGCGCGGCGGGCGCGGGGCGTTCCCCGCCGTCGACGCGGCGCCGGAGGACGAGCAGCAGTCCCACGCAGCGTCGGATGATGAGGGCGCGGGCGCGCCCGATCCGGGGCGCGTTGCCCCTTCGCAGCCAGCCAGCCCGCCCTCGTCCACGCCCCCGCTCAACCAGGAGGCGCAGGACGCGGATGACACTCAGGTCGCGCTGAACCATTCCGCCCGCGCCGAGGCGTTGATGCAGAGCGCGCTCGCTCGGATCGCGGCGATGGAGGCCAGGGGCACGGTCCCCGCTTCAGCGGCGGACGCCCCGTCCCCGCCCCGCACGTGCCTGACGTGCGGCACGACGGCGCCAGTAGGCGCCGGGGCTGGCAGGTTCAACTGCTCCCGCTGCCACCTGCGCGGCGACGTGCCGCTGCAGCACGCGGACAACCAGTTCATCATCCAGGCAGGGCTGTCGGGATTCTTGGCCCCCGCGGCCCCCGCAGCGACGACGTCCGCCTCCTCCAGCACAACCGTCGGTCAGTCCGCCACATCTACCAGGCCCTCACTCTCTGTGCTCGATCAGAGCTTGGTGCGCATGCTGGAGCGCGGCGCGGCGATGCCGCTGTTCACCGGCCCAGCTGCTGGGGAAGCGGTCCCCCACTCGCAGGCGCTGCTGCTGGCCGCGCGCGCGTACGACGCGCCCAAGTACCAGCCCCCGTCAGAGCATCTGATCGCGCTCATCCGCGCCGGCAAGCTGTGCGACATTGGCTACGCGCTGCCGCGCCCGCACCAATCGTTGGCGGGCGCTGACGCGGAGGACGCGCCGGGGCTCTTGTCCCTCAGCGGCGGGACCGTGCAGTTCGTCAACAAGGTGCCCGTGGCGCCCGTTGTGGCGAATTCGCAGCAATTCTGCATGGCGCTGTTCGCGACTATCCTGCCCGCGCTGGCGGATCGCCCGCGCGCCATGTTGGAGTGGATCACGCTGGGGCAGACGGCCCTCGCGCTGGAATCCGCTCAGTCGTGGACGGTGGCGTCCACCTACCTGCAGCGCGCGTTGGCGGCCTACACTCAGGCCGGCAAGCCGTTCGCTGATGAGGTCGACCCGCAGGTGCTCCTCCCCATCGTGCTGGGCGCGCCGCAAGGGCAGCGCAGCGGGGGGGCCAGCGGTCCCGCGCACCAGCGTGGGGCAGGCGGCGCTGGCGGGGCGGACAGGCCCTGTTTCAACTGGAACGCTGGCCTGGCGTGCTCGCGCGCACCGTGCACATTCGCGCACACCTGTCAAGGCTGCGGGGCTGCGCACAGGGTGTCCGACTGCACCAGCGCAGGCGCCGGGCAGGCCAAGAGGGCCCCTGCGAGCAGCAGCTCCATCAGCTCGCGGACGCATTCTCGCGGGCGACGCCCGCACGGATCGGCGGCACCCGCCGGCTCATCGTCCGCAACCACCGCCTGACGGGGGCCGGGCGTTCAGTCTCCGGCCAGCAGCGGGGGGCCCTCTGCCCCCCCACAGCCGGCGGCGCGCCCGTCTCCCAAGCCCCCATTCCCCGCCGCGACCGTGGAGTCGGCGGCGGGTATCGCGGACTCCACCCCCATCACCGCCATCACGAGCATGCGCAAGGGCCCGTGGCAGCACATGATTTCTGCAGGTGGCGACCGTGGCTTTGGGGCTCTGTTCCCCGAGGAGGCGGCAGCCATCCTGCACGCCATCGAGCACGGCGCATCTGTCGATTTTGCTGGTGAGCGTGAGGTCGCGCGGTTCGGGGAGAACCACGGCTCGCTGTCCAGTCACCTCGCGCAGGTGCGCCTGGTGATCGCCGCGGACGTGGCGGCGCTGAAGAAGGCGGGGCCGTTTGCCCTGCCGCAGCCGGTCAACGGCCGTGCGGCGAACGTGTCCCCTCTGGGCGCGGTGACGAAGCGCGGCTCCACCAAGGTACGGGTGATCCACGATCTGTCGTTCCCACGCGGCGGCGACAGCATCAACGCGGGTGTGGCGGACGTGTACCTCCCGCTGAGCAGCTTCGGGCACGCAGCCCGGGCAGTGCGCGCGCTGGGCCCGGGCTGCCTGCTCATCAAGCTGGACGTGGAAGCCGCGTACAAGCAGGTGCCCGTCCGGCCGGAGGACTGGCATCTGCTGGGTTTCATGTTCGAGGGCAAATTCTACTACGAGCGCGCGCTGCCATTCGGGCTGCGCTCCTCGTGCCGCCTGTGGGACATGTTTGCGGCAGCGCTCCATTTCTTCTGCGAGCACGCGCTGAGCGTGACCGCTCCCCGCTTCGTGGTGCACTACGTGGACGACTTCCTTTTCGTTGTGCAGTCCGCTGACGGTGTGCAGGCCCGCGCCATGCTGGAGGGGGCACTGGCCCTCTGCAAGTTCCTCGGTGTGCCCATGAGCGAGGCCAAGACCGAGGGGCCGGTCACCCGCCTCACGTTCCTGGGCATCGAGCTGGACACCGTGGCCATGGCGGCGCGCCTGGACGATTCGCGCCTGGCGGAGCTGCGACAACTCTGTTTGGCGTGGCAGTCGAAGGGGGACGCGAGCGCCGTGGAGCTGCAATCGCTCGCGGGCAAGCTCAACTTCGCGTGCAGCGTCGTTCGTCCGGGGCGGATCTACATCCGCCATATCCTTCAGCAGATTCGCGCCATTGGCGCCATGCGGTGCACGCGCACGGGCAAACCCCTGCCGCGCATCGCTCGGGTCGCGGTGCCCCAGGGCGTGCGCGACGACGTGTCGTGGTGGGCACAGTTCCTGCCGCAATGGAACGGCAGCTCCCTGCTGTATGACCTAGAATGGGCGGACGCTCCCGCCATTCAGCTGCAGACGGACGCCTGCCAAACAGGCTACGGCGGCCATTTCGCTGGGCGCTGGTTCGCGGGGCGGTGGTCCCCAGCGGTGCTGGATCTGGCGCACACAAAGCAGACGCTCAGCATGCCTTTCCTGGAGCTGCTGGCGCTTGTCATCGCAGCGGGCACCTTTGGCCACCTCTGGGCGCGCAGGAAGATTACATTTCAGTGCGACTGCATGCCCGTGGTGCAGGCCATCGCGGGGCAGGGGTCCCGCGTTCCCCGCCAGATGCACCTCCTCCGCGCGCTCACCTCCATTGCCTGTCTGCGCGGTTTTGATTTTCGTGCGGTGCACATCGCGGGAGTGACTAACACCATCGCCGACGTGCTGTCTCGTTCTGGTGACTGTCCGCAGTTCCGGGGCGACTGTCCCCAAGCACGGCGCAGCGCCGAAGCGGAGGTCTGGCCAGATTTGGCGGCGCTGGCGGCGGAGCGGTAGCTAGCGGCAGCACGTTCTCAGCGGCGGCGCATCGCGTGGCCGGCCAGGCCGTGGCCGAGGGCACCCGGCGGACATACGCAGCCCCCCTGCAGTCCTACCGTCACTACTGCGCGCGGCAAGGTGTTAGCGGCGGCGCGCTGGACGTGACTGCGGAGCAGGCGAGTGACTGGCTGGCCGGGTTGGCGCTGGGCGGAACCATCAGCGCCGCGACCCTGCGGACCTACCGCAGCGCGCTGTCGACCGCGTGGGAGGAAGCGGGAGGGCGGGGCAGCAATCCCCTGCAAGACCCGTTCGTCGAACGGATCGTGCGCGGCGCGACCAAGCTGCTGCTCACCCGCGACCTGGCGGCAAGGGCGGCTCGGACGACCACCATCGAGCTTACCCCATCCGTCATCCAGCAATTCCTGCCGTTCGTGCTGGAGGTCGCCAACGGCGCGGGCGGAGGGGGGAGCGCAACCCCCATCGCAGCGCATCCGCTGTGCAGCTGGGCAGCCACCTGTCTGGGAGTTTTCGGGTTGCTGCGCCCCAACGAGTTCCTCTATGTGGGGCAGGCACGGTCGGGTGTTCTGGCGGCCAGCGCCATCACGTTCCGAGCGTCGCCTCTGCATGAGGCAGAGCAGGGCCTGCTGCCCTGGGGCATCCCCATCACTGACGCCAGCGTACCGGATCGGCTCGAGGTAGCGCTGGGCCCGACGAAGGCAGATCATTTCGGGCGCAACGGCAGATTGCTCATCGCCGCCCGTCTGGCCGTGGAGGCTCTGTGGCGGTGGATGCACGTGCGGCGCGACGCGGGCCACGGGCCCCACGCCCCCTTGTTCGTGCTCGGCAACGGGCATGCCCTGGCGTCGCGCGTGCTGCTCATTCAGGTGGGCGCGTGGTACGCGCGACTGACCGGGACGACGCCCAAGATCACGGGCAAGGCTTTCCGCCGGGGCGGTGCATCCGCCATGCTGCACGGCGGGGCATCCATCCCCGAGATCATGGACGCGGGGCGCTGGAAGACCCCCGCCATGGTGGGAGTCTACGCCAGCAAAGAGGCGCAGCGTGCGCGGGCGGCAGCAGCAAGTCGCGCGATTAACCCAGCGCTACCCTTGCTGACCGCATCCTCTGCCGCGGCTGCTGGCGCCAGCCCCTTGCGCTGGCCGGGTGCGTCCCCCCGCTAGCGGCGGCCCGCCGTTGGGGCCAACCAGCGCTGGCGGCGCCAGCAACCCATTCAACTCCATGCCGTAGTTCCATTCGTCAACCGCTGCGTCAACGAGTCTTATCGCAAAGCTGCTGCTTAAGCAGCCAAACTCGCCGGATGGCTGCATAGTGCTTGCGGTAGCAGGCTCGTGCCAGCGATGTGAACTTTAGAACATGCATGCGCAGCGCCTACTGCACTGCAGTTCTGCTGCTGCGACGAGGCGCCTGGTGCTGGTGTCGGTGCTGCTGCAGACACGGCCTAGTTTGCGCATGCTGGCGCTGAACTTGCTCAACATCGCTTCACTCAGCCTGCAGCTGTGGGTGGCACCTTCCAGTCGGCCTTGCTCAACTGGACGGAGGCGCCCTCTACCATGCTGCTGCTGCTGCAGCGCACTGTGCTCATCAGCGGCAGCCCGCCGTGCAGCGACTTGGCTCAGGGCGTAGTGACCGCGCTTCTGGTGCTGCCTGCTGGCGGCGTGTTTCAGTTGCTTGTTCCGAATGCAAAAGCGGGACCTGCGACTGAGAGGTCTCGTGCGTGGCTGGAATTTAGTGGTGCGCGGAACATCCACGCTATGGAGGCGTCTGCAGTCACTCCCATGGGCATCTCCTCCTCAATCTACTTTCCGCAGCAACCTCCGCTCGCCTCACATGCGCCAAGATCCTCTGCCCTGCTGCCGCTCAGCAGCCGGGAAAAAAAGGGAAAAGAGGATGGATGCGCGAGCAGACACTCCCATTGGTGCTAGTGTGCCAGCAGCAGTGATTTTGGCTCATTGAGACGCTGCGGTGGCTCACAAAGACAGACTTTTACAGCAGTCAGTCGCGCGTCCGCAGGCTCAGACCCGGTTCGTGCTGACCACGCGCGTGCGAGTGGTGTGACAAGCCATACGTGCTTGCATGCGGCGTGCTCTCTCATTGCTCATTGCGCGTGTGTGACCAAGCGCACGACATGTGTGCCGCCGCCTGTTTCTAAATGTCGAGTGTGTATGTGGGTGAATGGGAGCCAAACAAAAGCACACCAGTGACTTGCCGCGGCAGCGGCAGCAGCAGCAGCAGCAGCATCCAAGCTGTCAAGAACGGTCGGGCCGCTGGTAGCAAGCTCACATTGCACCGCTCGCGCCTCCGCGCCAGCACGGAGGCTGAGGGTTGACGAAGAGGCAACCTCGAGTCGCAGCCCTGCCGCTACTCGCGTGGAGCGAATGAATGATTCTCCGCCTCCGCTCCCGCAGGCTTGTACCTCCCGATGCAGGGAGGGATCCGCAGTAGCAGCCATCCAGCGCAGAGCCAACCCGAAGCGGGTCTGTGAAAAAGATGACTCGCCACTCCAGGAGGAGCGCATGGGCGACAGCGGATTCCAGGCAGTCTGGCGACAAGAACAGCACTCCGCTTCCGTTCTGGAATCGATCGGCAGGGCACAGTTGCGACAGAACGGAACCCAGTGAGGACAGGGAGAATCCAGCAAGCGTTTACACGATCGTGCGTCACCAGATGACGACGAACCCGGCGGACACGGTCACCGTGTGCATGCCACAGCAAGGGCAGCATTCGCTGCTGATCTCGTTGTGCCACTGAGCAGCTGCGGTTGCATGGCTCATAGCTGGGGTCGTGGTTGTCCGCAGTTCGGGCAGAACTGGAAGTGCGCCGCCTCGCCGAAGAGATTCCCGCACACGGGGCAGAAGACGGCTGGGCCCCAGCGGCGTGCAGCTGCAGTTGCAGCGAACACGGGGGCACCGCCAGGAGGAGCCGCTGCGGAGCTGACAGCGGCAGCAGAAGCAGCAGAGGAGGAGAAAGCGGGGGAGGGAGCGAGAGCCGCGTATGAGGAGTTGCCACCCTCAGCTGCGAGATGGGAGGCTTGCCACTGCTGCTGCTGCATCTGCTCTGGCCGCCCCTCCTCTGCTTTATACTCTTCCAGCAGATCCGCGTTGCTTCCTGGCTCAGCGGCGGCTTCGACTGTCGCAATGGCAGCTGCACCATCCTGCCCTTCGCCAATGAAAGCCGCTGCAGGGAGCGCAGAGAATGTCGGTGCAGTGCCGCCACTGAGCGGCGATGGAGAGGAAGACGAGTGTGACGCAGCACCAGCAGCGGCAGTGGAGCTCGCAGGGACATCAGCAACAATGGGCGAGGTAGACCAATGCGCTCGCGCAGCAGCTGCACGCGCCTTCGCTGCGGCGGGGTCATGCTTGTTTTCGTGCAGCAGCCGGTGCAGTTCGTGTTGGTAAGCCTCCGCGCTGCGCGGCGGCACCTTTTCCATCTCTACATGAAGGAAAGTAAGTGACGGATGGCAGCGCAGGGAGGCAGCCAGCATGGTCGCACTGGCGGAAGTGAGCTCGCCCAAGGGAGCGAGGACGAATCTCTCCAGGCTCTCATTCTGACGGAGCATGGATCCAATGTCCACTACTGCGTCGTACGTCAGTGAGAGAGCACGGAGGTCCACCCGGGTGATGCTCGTGCTGCTGGCGAGGGCATCCATCAGCGTGCGCAACGGCGCCCCCTGCAGGCGGATGTCCGGCAGGATGAGAGACTTCAATGTGCCCTGACGCACCAGCTGAGCCATGCCGAAGCCGCAGGCGTCTGAACAGCGACGGAATTGGGCCCCAAGCGTAAGACGCTCGAGCGACGGGCAATGCGGCAGCGCCGCCACCAGCGACTGCAGGCCCTCCCCGGCTACATCTTCTGCCTCGCCCACGCAGAAGGAGAAGGATCGCAGCATCGGGTGCAGTCGCAAGCCGGACGCAACGAGAGGGATGTGCAGCACGGGGATGGAGTTGAAGATGTCCAGATCAGTGATGCTGCGGTTGTGGGACAGCATTTCGGCCAGCTCCTGCACGGCGGAGACCGACGCGAACGCATTACTCTCCGAGTGAAGATACAGCCGCGTCACCTGCGTGTTGTGGTGGAGCGCGCGCATGATCGGCACCGCCAGCGCCCACATACGGAATTGAGGCTCATAAATAAGATCCTCAGGGCCCTCTCCAGGAGGAACCTCCTTCAGCGTGGCATCGTTCTGCTGCACCCGGGCCAGCAGCAGGGACGCGCTGCTGTCCTCAGAGGGCGCGGTAGCACGCTCTTCCATCTCCCTGGCCAGCATTTCGTTCTGAAAGCAGCGGTGTTGGATGAATTGCATCGATTGCTTCGCCTCCTGCGGTACGAGGTTGGGTCTGCACCTCATGTCCGTGAGGGTGTGGTTGCTGTGCATGGCGTCGGCCAGCAGCGTCACAGTGGCTGGGGTGAATGCGTGGTCTTCCAACCACAGCTGGCGGAGGGTTGCATTCTGGCGCAGCATGTCTCCGATGGCCTCTGCATCTGCCTCACTCATCGGGCGTGGACTGATCAGGTGTAGATGAGCCTCCATGTACGACAGCTCTAGATCATGGAGGCGCGTGTTGATGGCCAGCGCCTCCATCAGCTCGCGGAACGAGGCAGCCGACATTTTGCAGACAGTGACGTGCAAGCTCCGGAGCGACGGATGAGAGTACAGCAATGGCG
>Ga0058702_10001179_pt1 | contig 10066 bp, 11 predicted proteins | sample AgamicOrSfe_FD_83781 | JGI IMG/M metagenome (GOLD analysis project Ga0058702, IMG submission 83781) | Agave microbial communities from Guanajuato, Mexico - Or.Sf.e | ecosystem: Host-associated > Plants > Phyllosphere > Phylloplane/Leaf | place: Guanajuato, Mexico | collected 2012-05-30
CAGCGCCTGCCGCTCGATCATTACGGCCGCCAAGCGTCTGGAATCCTGCATCCGCCACGACCCCGAGCTCCGTGCCGACCTCAGCGTGATCGGCGAGCCACAAGTCACCGTCGTGGCATTCACATCTAAGACGCTGAACATCTATGACGTGGCGGACGCGATGTCGAAGAAGGGGTGGCATCTGAACAGTCTACAGAATCCGCCTGGCATGCACGTTGCGGTAACACTCCCGATTGTGAAAGCAGTGGATGAGATGGTTGCGGACTTGAAGCTCGTGGTTACAGAGGAGAAGGAGAAGGAGAGAGTGAGGGTGGCGAGTGGATTGGGGAGGAAGGGCATGGCGGAGGGCACGAATAGCGCACTGTATGGCGTGGCGGGGTCGTTTCCTGATAAGCGGATTGTGAGGGATTTGGCGGGCGCGTTTTTGGATACGCTGTATAAAGCATAGGATGGGAGAGTGTATTGTAATGAATTATGAGATATGTTTTATGGTTTACGCTTGTTCATGCTTGACGCTTGACCTCTACGAAATCCTGCAGCTTGAGGCGGTCCGCCGCCTTTCCGCACACGGAGAGAAGAGAAGTCATGATGTCGAGTGACTGAAGCTCGAAGAAAAAGTACCCTCCATCTCAGGTGATATGGCCATCGTCGCGCAATACTTCGAAGAATGATCACGATGAACGGAATAGGAGTCACAATGAAAAGCATAAGCGATCCTAGGCAGAATTCAACAGACTCCTCTTCTTTTTGCGTTGGTGCCATGACATTACTATGCTGATGTTTGCTGATGTTTGCTGATGCTGTTACTTGACTTTGTTTCTTTTGAGGATACTTGGAAGGAAACGGAAGAGGTACGCTTCGAGTTCTACCCCAAGCTAGCCAGCGAGGCGCTCGGTAGGCAGCGCTTGAAGAGTGCTTTTGACAGCCATATGGCGGCTTCGGTAGAGGAGGATGTTACTAGACGTACTATACGCAACTCACACCTAATTGCTGACAAAGGAGGCGTGTTTGTTTGCCTGGTGCATTGCACTAAACTTGCTGAAGAGTGCGGCGATGGTTTCAGTGAAGAGCAGAAAGCTGTCATGTCCAAATCCGCTCTGCCAAAGGCGAAGAAAAGCGGCGAAACGCCTTCAAACACCAGCGCCAGTCTCAGATTCACCAAAAAAAACATCACTACTTCACATCTTCGTCGTTAGGAACGATTTTCACTGACCATTGCCAAAACCCAGGTCAAAAAAAGGCCAAAAAAACATCACTGATCATGGGTGTTTGCATTTGCATCACAGCGCTGAAAGAAGTCTACCACGACTTTCTTTTTTCACCGTAGCGAATTGCTTACGCTGGGGTTCGAACCGTGCCATGGTAAGAGACGTCAAATTCCCGAAGGATTAGATGAAGTACGATCTGTCAGGTTGAGGTTCTACTTCGTCAACTGCGCCATTCCGGGTTGAAAATGCATGTTTTTGATGAGTTAATAAAGGTCGCTTCGCTCTGCACGGCTCGTCGCAATTTGCTGGAGTGCCGCCTTGACCTTTGTCCTGGTGGCAGCCGTTGAGGTCCCGTCGGTCGCTTTTTCCCTTCCTGCTTTCACTTTCACCCTGTTCATCTTTGTAGCCTCTGATGCGATCTTGGCCGGCTTGGCGTTGTGTTGCTCTCATAATCCAGTTCATACTTTTCTCACATGCTGCCATCGTATTGACGTTACTGATGAGCAAATCTGCTTGGCTTCCTCGAAAGGTGATGTCGCGCATCCTCCGATCAATCAACCATGCGATGCATCCTCGCTCATTTAACGATACCATCCTGCATATCACGCAAACGTGATGCTGCCCACCTTGATGAGAGTGCTTGCTTGCATCCTTGCATCCCAAAAAATGACATTGCGAATTTTTGGCCGATAGTGTGTAGCGTAATGTCCATCATGATTTGCTTTCACTCGCACATTAGACACTTACAACGTGCCATACTACTGCCATGAACATCGTTGTAGAGGTGAAACTGTCTAAAGGTGCTGTGGCCTTGCATTGTCCATCTTCCATTGTATGAGCTCACTTCATCTTGCAACATCACTTATATTGCAGCCGTAGTATTCTGGGCTCTCATTTGGTCGTCGTGCACACAAAATTTTCACTCTCGTAGCTGTACACTTGCAGGGCATGTGTTGTGGGCTCAGACGCGAATGAAACAAGCTCTTGACGTTGCGCCCATGATTCTGAAACGGCCCACTTAACCAACCAGTTTATATCTCACGTGCGCCATTCGTCATCGCGCTTCTGCTAGGCGCGCTCGCTGTGTTTCTGCTGATCTCCATCTTGTGACAACTGCACGGCTTCAACTGCTTACTTCCAAAATGGTCGCTACAGGCCTGGTCTTCAAGGACCTCCATGACGACGAGAACGACAGACCCATCAACACTTCAACCTCAAATACCTTCGGCAACACTCCAGTCTTCACCAGCCATGGAAAGCAACAACGTGATGAAGTCAACAATAGCATGCCTTCTAGCTCAGGCCTTGTCTTCTCCGACCTCATGCCCATACCGCATTCCAATCCCGCCAACATGAACGAGCATGGCAGAGCCAATGCTTTACACGAAGAACCCACCATGTCTCATGCTCTCGCCAATTCGAACCGTGCTGCACCAGTCAAAGGTGCTGCTCAGATAGATGCTGGTCCCATTGCTGATGATGTGCGAAACTTGGGCTGGGAGGGAGTTCAAGCACCAGCACCATTGATTGGAGGGCTCGATAACGAGGAGGTCTGGCAACTGGTTCGAAGGTTTAACAAAGTGAGCAAGACAGTGACAGCTTAGACATCGTTCAACAGCTGACATATACAACAGCAAACATATCACGTCAAAGAACTTACAGTACCTGTACCTGGTGGGCTCGACTTCAATGTAGCAGATGAGGATGAGTTCTCTCCAGACAAGTTACGCAGTGCTGTTGAGCGGATGTACATGGAGGTGGTGAGTAAAGAAGAGGAAATATCACAATGCCGCTCTTGCTGACATGATAACTATGTAGCTCATAAGTCTACTTGGTGTGGGAAAGCACATTATGCGACTTCGTAGCTGGAAAGAAGCACGACGCACCACGTATTTCGCAAGTGTATGTGCTAGCCGACCGTAATCTGCTGGGCGTGCTACAGCTAACACCTCTCAGGCATACGCATTGGCCTGGATTTTGGATCTGATCATGCCTCTCGTTTTGACGACTGTCATTATAATGATTGTATACCCACCCAGTCGGGCTTTCCTTTTCCCACCTGCACCACTGGCCCTGGTCGACGGCAGTACTGGCGGCGTCAAGAAACCTGCGGCGGGCGTTCTTGGCAGCCACGACAGCGCGACCGGCGCACCAGAATACTACAAGGGAGAGGCAGTCGAAGCTGAAGCTTCTCACTTTGTCAACGGTATTGGTCATATCGCTCTCAGCAGTGTTGCAGGCAAGCATCCTATGAACGAGCCAAAAGCGGAGGACGGTTCCCCCTCTGATACCGTGCCCGATCCTACTGCGCTCGTTGGTGGTGCTGCCAATGCGCGTGCTACAGCAGGCTCAAACTCAACAGCTCACAAAGATGACAAGGCGAAGGTGCCGATGGAGGCAGCCATGTGGAGCAAGATGAGGCCAGCACTTCACGGCATCAACGACGTCACTGATACCTTCGAGCGCTTCGGCAATGCTTTGAATCCTGTTCCGCCGTTCCCGAGGGATGCAGCTCGTCTGAGACTTGCTGGTGTCGTGGCTGGGCTTTTGGCTGTCAGTCTTGTGACCAGCTCGTACATGTTCATGAAAGGTATGACCTTTGGTGTTGGTTTTGGCTTCTTTGGCGACCCAGCTATCCAACGTGGTATGGTATGGCTCAACCGCAACTATCCACACTGGGAGAAGCTGCTCGAGCTCCGCAACACGCTCCTCAAGGGTGTACCTGTACGTTGTCGATTCACTCCACCACATTCCTCCATACCTACTGACACACACTCCAGACAAATGCCCAACTCACCATCACCCTCCTCCGCATCGGCGAAGCCAACCACGCTCCTCTTCCACCGCCACCCCAAGGGCAAGGTGCCCCACCCTCCGAAGCCGCAGACCTTACCACAGATCACCTCGACAGTCACGGCGCAGACATGCCTCTCGGGGCGTCCCCTGAAGAGGTCGCCCTTGCCGCCTCGCATGACCCCAATCACGCCGGCTCCACCAAAGGCAGCGATATCGACGCCTCAAAATCGCACCACCACGGCAAAAAAGGAGCTCGGATCCTCGGCTTCTTCAAGTCCACCGTCCGCGCCGGAGTCGAAACCGCCATGGGCGCCGACCGTCTCAAAGCCGCTGCTGGCGCCGAGCACGCCAAGGACCGCCTCGGCGTCATTTCCGGCCGCTCAAAGGAACAGGACCTTTCTGGCCCCGTCGATTTCCGCGCTAGGTATAACGGCAAAAAGGGACATATCTACATCAGCACGCGCGCGACCGTGCCGTGTGTGTCATTCACCACAGACAGTACTGTGGACAAGATAGGCTCGACGAATCGCGACGAGCAGCTGCATCCTGTGTGGACGATTGCGGTGGCGAATATTAGGGAGTTGAAGAAGGTGGGCGGGTTTGGGTGGAAGACGAGACTGGTGGTGGGCTGGGCGCTGGATAGGGAGGTGGCGGATGGGTTGGAGATTGTGGAGAGGAGTGGGAGTGTGTGGAAGATTACGGCACTGCCATTAAGGGATGAGCTGTTTAATCGGTTGGTGGCGATGGGCGGGCAGAAGTGGGAGAGGTGGTGAGGGGGGAACGATGATGGTAGGGGTGCTGGGATTTGGCTGTTAAGGGCGCTTGTGATGGAGGAAGTTCACGATGAATGTCACGGATGAACGGTCAGGAGTTTGATGATTGTGTATGTCGTGCAACGATTTATTTCATGAGTATTCATTCGTCGTCGAACACTCCTCAAAGTGAATTCATAAGCCTTAAAGGTACACCGTCCAAGATCGCTCACATCCTTCCCGCACACCCATCATCACAGCCCTGAAATTCCTACGTCCCCCCACGCCTCTGGATCCCCATCCTCCCACACATCCTCATTGTCCCGACACCCACCTCATCTCACCCCACCACCAAGCCTATCTGGTTCACCGAACCCATTGATGCCTTTCTTCAGCCCCTCTTCGAACTCCACACAAATCGGGCAACGTTCCGGGACCTTGTGCGGGGGCTCGATGTAGTCGTGGGTCTGTGTGAAACACTCGTCGGTGTCTTGCTTATCGCAGGCTTCAAAGGATTCTTGGGGGAACTGGCAGTGGCTGCAGGCGAACTCGATGATGCGGAAGCGGACGAGGCACATTGTTGAGGCGCTAGTGATGGGTAGAGGATAGAGGCAGCGGTATGAGTGTCGCCCCGGTCGACAGTGTCACAGTTGTCTCAAGGTGCTGATATGCGATGGTGTTGCGGGCGTTGCGGCAGTCCTTGCTGACAGGCCAAGTGTATCTTAGGGCGAATCGACAACTTGAGCAGAGAAGTGATGGCTTCGCTGAAATTTCCTGTGCGCGAATCCAGGATGCGCTGAGTAGGTCGTGAATCCAGAACAAAGCGCCAGTGGAGTTCCTGAGTTCAGAATGCAATGAAATTGTGAATGCAGACCGATGCGACGGAAGCTGGGAAGCTAAGGCTTTGTAGAGTGGCCGTGTGATACAAGGTCACAGGGTCACACAAGCTTGCCTGTGACACGTCCGGCAACCTGCATGAGCCCTACTCATGGGATGATCGAGTGGTCGACAGGTCTCGGGAAAGGTGTTTGCGAGTCAATCCATATTGGTATGGTCTCATTCAAGCAGACACAGCCACAGGCGTGGTAGTATTCTTCATCATTGTCTTCTCTTCTTCTTCCTTTGGTAGATCGTCCTACAGCACAAATCAGCACAAGTCATGACCCTTCGTCATGCAATATATGCGTACCAAGTCATAGATGACCTTGATCATCAAGCTGCAACTTGGGCACACGCCGACGTCCTCCCCATCCCTGAGGTCTGCGAGCCCGATCTCGAAACGATCGCCACACGGGCAAGGGTAGTGATAGATCTGTAAATTTGCATCGAATGTCATGTCCTCGATTTCGATCTCATCGTAGAAGGTCTCGCCGTCCGCCATGGTGTCGGTTAGCAGAGACAAAGTTTGCGTGTAGACACAGAGACCGAGAGTGTTGGTGACTGTTTCAGAATATTTCCTGTGGACTTTGAAACTCGGCCGCAGAGTCACGTGGCGACGCCGATCTTTCAAAAGTTCCAAGACGACGAATAGACAATCCAGATCCATTACTGCATAGACCAACTTGAAGCAAAACATACGGAGTAACATCATAGAGACACCCCACTTCGCGATCTCCCTCGAATTCGAATTGTGTACTACGTAGCCTGCCGAAGCTACTAGGATGGTGTCTTTAGTGAAGCGGATGAACAAGTTGAGGACAGTCAGTATACATGCTTGTAGATATCATCTACGCGAATGCTAACACGCGTGCCCACAGAGAGTATGTCAACCAGTGGCCGTCACTGAAATCTCTATTGACCACTTGCCTAGCTACTAGACATACGAGTAGGACCAGGTGCAGCGATAATATCTAGCGATGTCAAGCGGATACACCTCAACTTTGCGCGGAAAATGAACGACGGACACATGGGACCAAGGTAGATACATTCCTTTAAGTAACGCCACCGTAGCTCATTTGGTTGTTCTAGGAAATTCTGGCACCACTACCTTCCCCGCCTAAAATACCACAATCCTGCCATTCCTATGACCATCTCTCGATCCGCTGATCAGGAAGGACCCGCCTCCCTGACTGTCTTCTTCGCGGCCTCCTCCGCAACGTCGGCCATTCCAAACCCAACACAATCGACGTCCGGCGACAAAGCACCCTCGAAAGACCCAGCACCGGTCGAAAGCACGAAAAGCATAAATATGAAGCACAAAGGCGAGAATGAGATATTGGAGGAGTTCTTGCGGTTAACCCAGGGGAAGACCGTGGAGCCGAGTGAGGAGGAGCAATTACAGATGAAGGAGTTGAAGGAACTGAAGACGAGAAGTGAAGGTGATCGGGCGAGGCAGGCTGGCGTGATGGCACAGAAGAAGAGGCAGGCTGAGATCTTGGCGGCGGCGAGGCAGAGCGTGGGTGAGACGGCGACGGCGTAGGACCTGGCAGACACATGGCAAAGCATTCACAAAATAGGCGTTTGGCAGCAAAGGTCGGCGTTACTCAGTTGGCAGCGATGCAGAATGCCCTCAAACGCTTTGTATTATTTCGCTATGTCTTATGATGCCGCTAATCCCTTCCACCAAGCGACCAGACCTAGCACAAACAGGACTACCATCGCATCACTGACTACCGTAGTGTAGATGATGCTGTAGCGGCTGAAGATGCGCACATAGTTTGCGTACGGCTCCGGTAGCATTTGTCCTATTCCGCCTAGTATACCTGACGCAGGTAGTTTTCCTCCATCAAGAAAGTAGCGTCCGCTTTGTAGCATCAACTCCACTGTTGCAAACACCCAGAATAATTGCGGAGCTGCACTCTCGACACCGAACTGGTTCCTTCCAGCCTTCGACCCTGTGAATGTGAAGGTCATCGTTGCGTATATGCCTAGCAGTAGCGAGAATGCTGCGTGTACGATGCGCCAGATATTGCTACCGAACGTGTCTGGCTCGGGTTGTTGCTGTCCGCCAAACATGCTCGCTAGTCCCGGAGGTAGTCCACCACCTGCGCCTCCCTCTCCACCTCCAAGACCACTCATCATCTGCTGCATCATTCGCATCATGGGATCCTCGTCAGGATTTTGACCATCCATCGCGCCTGGTGCACCCTGTTCTTGCGGTCCAGCTCCCATCAACATTTGACGGAACAGTGCTTGCGGATCTTGCGCATTGAAGTCTGCAGGTGGTCTTTGGAACATTTGGCTGATGTCGACTTCTGCAGGATCGTCGTGCGAGCTGTGGTTGTTGGACGCGCTTTGAGATGGTGTAGGCTGAGGAGCGAAAGACGACGATGACGAGCGATTCATTGTTACATCTAGGAGATATGTCAGTTCTAATTCACATCACATTCGTTCTCAACGCACCCTCGTCCATCGGAGCTGGACGCCCGCTCAGTGAAGTGATCTTGTTCAAACGATCCGATCCTCCATTCAGAATCTTGGCATTCCTCTTCTCTCTTCTCAGGCGAGCAGCTTTCTGCGCTTGGGATTCCTCTGTAGGAACGGCTCTCGTCATATCTGCTGCTGTTGTGTCTGCCATGATGGATATGTGCTGAAACAGAGCGAATTTTGTTGTTGGTGTTTCATCATGCGATCGGAGTACACCGAAACACATGCTCTCTGTCTCGAGAAAATAATAATCTGTCAGGCGCGGGACTCACTGTTGCTTCCCACGCACTTGACGCTTCCAACATGCCAGTCAGCACGCAGCAGCCGGGTGGCGTTGCTGGGTCTAAGGTCGTGTCTCTGGACGAGAGACTGAACCAGATTCGGTCAATGCCCAAGCTGCAGAATCAGCAACAGACTGCTCTTGTGTTATCTGCTGTGGAAGACACTTTGAAGGAGCAGAAATCAGAGCGCACACCGACTGCTTACTTCGCTGCTCTACTGTCTTTACTGAGCTCTAACGGGGCACAGGGTAAGGATATCGCGGCCACTGTAGTATATCTTCTGGATCTGGTCACACCTCACGTTCCCCAACCACTCCTACGTTCTAAATTCACGCCAATCCTCGAGACTCTAGCTCCCGTGCTGATGCGAGGCGATGCTGATGCACCATTCCTTCGATCTTCTATTGGGTGTCTCGAGTCATTACTGGTCGTTCAGGATGCCCAGGCGTGGGCGCTACCACAAAGTCAAGCAGGGCCACGCAGAGCAGTTGCTGGGTTACTACAGATAGCTATGGACCCTCGACCGAAGGTACGGAAGCGAGCTGCTGAAGCTCTGACTTCAGTGCTACAGCATGGACCTCCTGGACCATCGATCGACCATCCTGCGGCAGACATGTGCGCCGAGACTGCGTTAAGAAGCTTCCAATCCTTAGCTACACCTGCCGCACAGCCAAAGAAGACAAAGGCAACCACAGAAACACAAGCACACGATCCCGGCCTCATACACTCTTTACAACTTATCAAGACAATCGCCGCTGCCACTGGAGGCTGGCCGAGCAAGAGTTTGGAGTCCTTATGTGAAGTTTTGTTCACGGTTGCGAAGTCGAAGAGCGAATTCTTGACGATGGCAGCTTTTGATGTCTTCGAGGCTATATTTGAGGGCATGGCAGCAAACAACTCGTTCAGCAGATTGCCACGACTCCTCAAGGCAGTATCTGAGCTCCGACCATCACAAGAAGACTCTCAACTTCTGCCACCCTGGTTAGCTGTCTTATCACGAGGGTACGGGGTTTCTGCACAAGTAGAGCCCGAGGAAACGTTTCAGCAGCTACCAGAACTGTTCAGCATGATATCGAGTTTCCTAGCATCGTCTTCCCACAACATCCGTGTGTCAGCAGCGGAATGTCTCATTTCCATGCTGATCAATTGTGTACCTGTAAGCGTCATTGTGGAACCATCTATCTACGACGAGAAGACCATTGAGAAGATCTGTGGCAGAATAACAGAGCTACTCAGTGTAAAATACCAATCATCTTGGATGGAGGTGTTCGATGTAGTGGGCGCAGCATTGGAGGCATTCCGGTGGCGTTCTGCTCCTGGTCTTGCAAAAGCTGTTGCTGTCATTGGTGAACTGAGGGCGAATGAATCTTTCTCTGGTAAACAGCAGGCGGATGAGGTCACTCACAAAGCGATTCGTGCTATGGGGCCTGAAGCAGTACTTGAGATTCTTCCTCTTAACCTGGTTTCACCAAAGCCCGGACAATCTGGTCGCGCTTGGATGCTGCCTCTCATGCGAGACTCTGTCCGAAATACAAACTTGAGCCACTTCCGCACGGAGCTGCTCCCACTGAGTGACAAGATGTCCAGTAAGATTCAAGATCAGAAGGCGGCGCAGAAGTCGATGGAAGCCAAAATCTTCGAGACTGTGATCAAGCAGATCTGG
>Ga0058702_10001180_pt1 | contig 10066 bp, 12 predicted proteins | sample AgamicOrSfe_FD_83781 | JGI IMG/M metagenome (GOLD analysis project Ga0058702, IMG submission 83781) | Agave microbial communities from Guanajuato, Mexico - Or.Sf.e | ecosystem: Host-associated > Plants > Phyllosphere > Phylloplane/Leaf | place: Guanajuato, Mexico | collected 2012-05-30
GTATATACAATGCAGATGGAGAGTGCATACAACGGTTATAAGGCAATGCGATGGCTGTATTCGATCCTTGGCAGGTAGGTCGCTTGATCGTAATTGTGGCAAGGTTTTCTCTTCTTAGTTGATATGATATTTGAATGATGGGTGCGCCGTCTACTTATACAAGCCCTCTGATATCCAAAAATCGACGACTTCTAGGCTACACCCCACCGCGTCCGATATTGGTGCTCAAGCATGGAGCCAAGATGCGAAACACCCCAATTGTACCATTGTTTATGTTGATTAGACATCGTCGTCGGGGTAATGACAAATACAACCATGGTCTTGGAATAAGCTTTCGAGAAGTATGGTATATCCGGATACAGCGAACGCCAGTATGGCGGGCTCAAAGCCTGGACTTTGATCCGCAACTGAAAGCTGGTGTCAGTTCGTCGGCGTTCTCAAGTTGGAACATCGTCGACTGTCCATGGAGGAGGACCGACACGCCTGAAGACTGGTGGCAAGGGCTCAGGTCAATGACACCCACGCCACAGGCTTTACCCTCGTCGCACTCGAGTCCAGTTTCAGCTCTCTCACCGTGCCGGACCGGTTTGGGCAGTCGACAAAGAAGATCGTTCAACGATACTTTATCTTTGCAAACACTTATAACATGCTGAAAGTCGATTCGAAAGCTTCTCGATTCTGCAACTTCTCGATGCCATGCTCCTTCCAGCTTACACTCGAGCTTGGAGCAAGTCCCGTATTCATATGCGAAACAAAATTGCAGGAGCGAAAACCACAAGTCGAGCAATGAGCGCGACGACAAATTGTGATATAATGCGGCTTGCAGTCACTTTCTGTCTTCTGGCTCAAGTCCGTGGCTCACAAGTAGGTATCATTGAACATACGTCTTGCAGAAAGTCCAGAAAGAGTGCTTCCGGCATGATCGAATCTGCATGCATTCCTCGTACTGTTCGAAAAGGGCTGTCAATAAGAAAACTGCGAAGGGTATCAATAAGAATAAAAGAACAAAGAACTTGACCGCAACACTTCACATACAACCTCCGAAGCAAGACTCAATAACACTCCACGATCATTGACAAGAACAAACGCAGGACATACAACAATGAAAGTGACAATGCTAGGCAATCGTCGAGGCAAGTACTACATATACCACGATGATGGCCACTTTCACCACTGCACAAAGTTCCGCTCCTTCACCAAACAAGCATTCAACCATCCCGCAAGATGTACGCCATCACCGCCATCGTGGTTGCCCTTGCCGGCCTCGCCACCGCCGCTCCTGCCGTTCCCGCCAAGGCACACAACTCCGAGGCTTCCCCTTCCAAGCTCTTCCATATCGACGACTACGCCAAGGGTCTCCTCCCTCCCCTCGCACCTATCAAGTGGATCGGTGAATTGGAGAAAGGCGGTCCCACCGTCAACATCACTGGCTCCCACCACGAAGTCACCGCCAAGATCAAGTCCCTCCAACCCTGGTGGCACCGCGAAGGCACCTACAATAACGCCACCTACGAGTCCATCATGAACGGCAGCCTGCACGGCTACGAGCCCCACGAGGAGTACGCCACAGCCAACAGCTCCATCACCAAGCGCTCGAACCGTTTCAACCAGAACTGCTTCAACCAGCTCTACCCTCAAGCCAACTGGGGTCGCGAAGCCACTAACGTGCAGTACCTCACCACGCACTTCGGTAACGGCATGTGCGGTGTTGCTGCAAACAGTTGCGGCCGCTTCAGCTGTAGCTACGACAACAGCATCTTGTTTTGCAACAACGAGCCGAACGAGATTGTGATTCCGTGCCCGCTGTTGGCGCAGAATCATAACTTTGTGCTGCAGTACTGCAAGCCGCAGCCGCTGGAGGCGTTTGTGGGTCCGGATTACATACCGCCGTATACAGGACAGGCGTACTACCATAACCCGACGTACAATGTTATTCAGAAAGGTATGTTCTTGCTCTTTTCTCGCTCAATGATACCAAAGCTAACATGACTCGCAGGAACTGACCCACACAAGGGATGTTAATCGCTCCTGCTGCTTCTACTTGTTTCAGGATATATACAGCATATGCTATCGTCGTTGGTGGCAGAACAACATATTCCAAATTTTTCATTTCTTCGCGTCAAAGCGTCGGACAGAGCCCAAAAAAGACATACAGGCGCCACCATCATGCGTATCGCAGCGCAAGAAAGAGTTCAGCCTACGAGCCCGAGGTAGTTGCAGTCTGGTGAGAGTTCGTCACCCAGTGTAAGGTATTTTTAGTCGAGTATTGTAGTTTCCATCGATTATCAGGCACAATATATACCTTTCAGCCCACAACCAGTGCCTTGCCGCAAGTTTGTATGCTCCATCTCGCAAGATCTGTTTTTCCTGTTCTTCCATCTCCTTGAGCTCCAAAGGTGCCTCATAGATAGTACTAGAGCATGAGTTTTCAGTAGAACACTCACGCGCTCGTCTCAATCTCGCCCCCGACTCCTGCGCTATGATTGTGTATCTTGCTTCTCAACTCTTTGAATTGAGACACAGTGTCGCCTTCTCCCGGGTGCCGACCCAAGCAAGCAAATAGCCCAACAAGCGATGAAGAGAGACAACGCCGAACAAACCATTATTGCCCATCGAGACGAACGTCGCACGCCCAGCAGCAGCGCACGCTCTCTCTGTAGGACCGACATAGCACCAGATAGCGCTCCATCCACTCCAAGTACGGGGTACTCCACACCATACACAATGAATCTCAAAGGCCACGGCTGCTATGTCCACTATGCGATTCGAGGCAACTACCTGCCGCCAGCAACCCCCAAAGGCATAGACATAAGGAAAGTCACCGGCTTTGGTAATCGGCGTCCTATATCCGAGCACGTTTTTTAGCAAGGGGACGGGGGAGGGAAGTTTAAGCAGACAGAGTCAGAGTCAGCTGGGATCGTCGAAGGAATAGATGAGGGTTGTCGGTCGAGCGACGAGAATGGCGTAGTATAAGAGTTAAGAATAGCACGCACATGGGGAGTTCTACGAGCCGACGTTCCTCAATAAGAGGAGAAAGTGGTAGGACGGGATGTTGCTGCTCCGCCTTGACGAACCGCGTGATAATATTGATACGGGGAGGCGCCTGCGGCGGCGAGGAGGTGTGTAGGACTGATGGTAGCTGGAAAGATAGGTTGGCGCTAGGGTGGTAGCAAGCGGACTACGGCTATGGATAGCCCCAGAAGATGTCAAGCGACTAGCCAGGCGACGCGAGTGTACCATAATGGTTGTCACAATGTGAAGTAGGTTCGGAAATGTCATACTCACTATCCTCGGATTTCCCGACAGTCACAATCACTACCTTCGGAGTCCCGACAATCAACACCTAAATGCAGTCCACACAGCCGACACCCCAGCCTCATACTTACCACTTCCCCGGCCCAAAGGCTTCCCCCTCTCCAACACTCATCCACGTACACCCTCTCCAATCACAACCCCTCTTATACACCTCCGTCCCCCACCAGCTCCACCCCTCCAGCAAGCCCGTATACACAAACCCAAAGAACACCACCGTGACTCCAAACGCCACGCCCGCATCCAACGCCGCGCTCAGCGTCATCGTATACTTTCCCCACCACTCCGGCCTTCTTCTCTTGATCCCGTAGTTGAACACCGCGCACACGGCGGCCCAGACGCTGAAATTAAGGCCCGTGGCCGGCGGAATCCAGGAGAGAGCGCCAAAGACAACGGGGAGATTGATGCGACGCCATGCGCTGTTAGGCGGGGTGTGCCGCGCGTATAGCCAGATAACGATTGGCGCGATGAAGCCCAGCGGAAAGGCCCAGACGAGGTGCCGGTACAGTGCGCCTGGACCAAAAAAGCGGGAAGGGCCAACGACGCCCCAGAGGATGGAGCCATTGAAGTGGACGCGAGCGATGGGGCAGGTGAAGCCAGAGGTGGCGTCGGGCGTGCAGATGCTGGGGATGGAAGTCAAAGACCAGTTGAGGACGAATATTTGAGTTAGAGAGGCGATGGTGGTGGAGGCGAGTTGGAGGGTGAAGAGGAGGCGGGGCGGGATGTGCATGTAGTGCCCGAGTTTGAGGTCGGAGGAGAATTTGAGGGCCTGGGTAGAGGTTATCTAAGTCCGATTAGTCGTGGGCAGGGTGGGTGATGTGAAAGGAAACATACGTAACCGAAACTTATGAAGACCATGTTGGCGACGGGACGACCGGGGAAGAGTGCGCCGCAGACGAGTTGGCAGATTAGGTAAATGCTGATTTGCTGGTTCGCTATGGCCATGACAATGCCGATCGGAATGAAAAGGAGGATGCAGATAGCAAAGGCCAGGAGTACGCCAAACCAAGGTAAGTGAACGTCGTAGCTGATGAGTATGTCAGTATAGAGACGTATTACGCTCCTGAATATCTTGACATACTATTCGACCACGAACATGCCGGTAGCGAGCATCGTCATGCCTGTCACCAGGTACCAAGACGCTGGAACATCAGAGTATCTCTCCATGAGCCTATTATGCACATCTTCGTACGCGGAGGGGCTAAGGGTGCGTTGCTGTGTGTTCTGACTTTTCCCAACATCATCTTGTTGATTACCAAGCAGAGCATCTGTGCTTCGTGCTGATAGTGGTTGATAGTCAATTGTTAGGGATGGAGACTCTGCTCGAAAAGATTCACGAGTCTGTTTGGAGATATCCTGACCGTGCCAGCAAATCGTGTGCGTAAGAAGTGCCGTTAATGAAGCAAACTGTAGAGCATAACTGAGGACGTATGTGATCGGTAAGAACACTGGACTGTAATCGTGGTACGCTTCAGCATCAAAAGTGAAGTCCCGCCTAAGTATCTTCCTAACATCGTATGCTTTGCCTTTGTTGTCGAATACGGAGGCTGACAGGATAGGCATATAGGAGCTGTAAAGTACGTTGGAGTAGTAGAGTATAGGCGCTATTATCCACATCACAACCAAGAGGCCCGAGAAGACATTCATAGCAGCCCAGAAAGGTGTGACCAGTGGAGAGCCAATGTAAGCTATTTGCGACCAGTCAAAGGATACAGGAAATAGGCCAAGACCAGAGGAAGTCCCAAACAGATTGGCAATGACCACGTTTTCGGGGGCGAACCAGGTGATTACATTAAAGTAACTCAGGGCAGGTATGAGCATGCCAGGCAGAAAGTAGAAAGCAAATGAGCCGACGAAGACATACAGGAAGAATCGCCAGCGAGACACCAGCCATCCATCTGCTGGTTTGTTCTCATTCTTGTGAAGTGTCGTAAACATCGCAGTTGACATGAGGATGCCAGGCCAGATCATGGATGGTGGTCTTACGAGGAATCTTCGCGTCATACCTGCTACAGCGTAGCCAAGGATTTGAGTAGAGAGGACGAGGAGAATCTGGTATAAAATTGTCGTTTCCTGCTTGTAGAACATGGTCTGCTCAACGATGACCTTATCATGGTCAGCGTTGAACTTATATTGAGGACATATACACGTACATCTGTCGCGAAGGCAAAGCCGAAGGCTACATTGCTACTGATATAGACACAAGCGTGCTCCTTTTCGTTCCATCGTCCTTGGCTCAGCCATAGCCGCCAGCGTGTGGATAGAGTCATAGCAGGCTGATCCATCACTGATTGGAGTGTCCCGTTGACGAACTCGAGTTCAGGATCAGAAACACGTTTCAGTAGTTGGTCCCAAAGCAATCCAAGTGGATGAACAAGCAGCAAAGCTATGACCGGTGTGATTGTGACACTTGGGTAGCGTAATGAGAAGAACATGTTCGTAGCAGAGCCCAGTATTGCGAACAACAAGCTCAATATCCACATTCGCGGCGTATTGATTGACAAGGTAATGTCATCTGAGGCAGAGACTGCGGCTCTGACTTCAGTATATACTGAATCATCTTTGGCCTCATCGTTGCTGTCACCCAAGCCATCGATCACAGTCTCCCCTGTCGGACTGAGAGGAGCCTGACTCTGCTGTGAATGATATGAATCTACCCGAGCCAAGTCATCAAACTCATGCTCGGGACTGTCAGTCTCAGCATCTGGTGGCTTGGACTTATTTGACCTCCATGTTCCAGACGAGGTGTGACGACTGATGCTCGAAAAGACGCCACTGGACCTTCTTGTACGCAAGCGAGTGGACATCAGCAGAAGGTTGTTGCTTCTAGGTCAGCATACGATGTCACGGCAGCAAACGTGATGCCATGACAGGATCAGCACAAGTCTAGTAGACGCTCCTGGATCCTTGAATTGTGTCGCGAGGAATCAGGTGCACTCCAGCAGGAGCGAGTATACTCGAGGAGAGAGTGTGGACTGATGCAAGTACTCTGCGGCGAGTGTCGTCTCCTCGTCATGTCATAACAATGCGGGGAAGACTGACTCGCATTGCATTGCGTCGACCTTGGGCTCCCTCGTTATCGACAGCAAGGTTTCATCTGTTCGCCTGGACCATCGACGTACTGCTCTGCTAGACTGTCTTCCATCCTGCTTCTCCCTACACACGACGAGGATTGCGTGAACCACGTCTGCAACCATGGCGACTGTGCCACCGCCGGAGGATCAGGCGCGCCTGCTAGAAGATGCATTGGGTACAGTGCGCCAACAGACTGCTCAGATGCGCCGCTGTCTAGAGTCGCCTGGCAAGCTTATGGATGCACTGAAGCATTGGTATGCAGACAATCTTCTAACTAGTCCTACCTCGACGCCCGCATTGCGCTAACACCTCCATCGCCCAGCTCGACACTCGTCTCAGAACTTCGAACGAGCAGCCTCGGTCCCAAGCAGTATTACGAGCTCTACATGGCAATCTTCGACGCCCTCCGGTATCTGTCAAGTCACCTCCGCGACTCCCACCCAACCAATCACCTGGCCGACCTCTACGAACTCGTCCAATACGCTGGCAACATCGTCCCCCGACTTTACCTCATGATCACAGTCGGTACAGTATATATGGGCATCAAAGACGCGCCAGTCAAGGAGATTATGAAAGACATGATGGAAATGAGTAGGGGCGTGCAGCAGCCTACGCGCGGGCTGTTCCTAAGGTATTACCTCAGCGGACAAGCACGAGACTACATGCCAGTGGGAATTGGAGAGGGTCCGGAGGGCAATTTACAAGATAGCATCAGCTTCACATTGACGAACTTCGTCGAGATGAATAAGCTCTGGGTTCGGCTGCAGCATCAAGGACACTCCAGGGAGAGAGAGCAGAGGATGAAGGAACGACAAGAGTTGCAGTTATTGGTAGGGAATAATTTGGTCAGACTGAGCCAGATGGTGGACCTCGAAGCCTATAAAACGGTCATTCTACAACCCCTACTGGAGCAAGTGGTACAATGTCGAGATGTTCTGGCACAGGAGTATCTTTTGGAAGGTGGGTTGCACAATACAAGTATGCTTTGTTGCAACGACTGATATTTAGCGCCAGTGATGACACAAGTATTCCCTGACGAGTTCCATCTACATACACTGGACCAGTTCCTTTCAGCAACAGCTAGGCTCAATCCTCATGTCAATGTCAAGGCGATTGTCATTGGCTTGATGGACCGATTAGCCGCTTACGCGACACGAGAAGCCAAGGCGCAAACACCAGAAGAACGTCAGTTGGCCGAGGAAGAGGCAACTACACATCTACTGGAGAAGCTGAAGCTTGCCAAAAGTGCTGCGACAGAAACAGCAGAGACGAAAGAAAATAGAGAGACAGCGAATGGAGATGCTGCAGAAGTCGCGCCAACAGAAGATGCAGCGACTAAGATTGCGCCAGAAAAGCAAGAAAATGGTCTTGAAAAACAGCCAAGTGGAATACCAGATGATATCAAGCTATTTGAGATCTTCCACGAGCAAGTTATGAGCTTTGTTAATGCACAAAGACTGGCAATACAGGATACTATGGCACTACTCGGCTCATTGGCGAATCTTGCATTGTACGTTGAGGTATGGCAGTGCCGAAATAGCAAGCTAACGTTGACCTTAGGAGCATCTACCCAGACCGTCTAGACTATCTCGACCAAGTTTTGAGCTACGCCAATGAAAAGACACAGCAGCATACAAACAGTGCTGATCTACATTCGCGAACATGCCAGGCTAACATCCTTGCCCTCCTCCTCGCCCCAATCAAGTCTTATGTCTCACTATTCACCGCTTTAGCATTACCCAGTTTCATACCTCTGCTTCAATCACAGACCTATCCAACTCGACGGTCACTTGCTTGCGAGATAGCTCAATCGTTAATACGAAACGGTACAAAGATCAGTACAGAGAGCAATCTGGAGGCAGTATTCGAAATCCTTAAGGTTCTGATCAAGGAAGGGCAACAGCAGCCTGCGTACACTGGGTCAGCAGGTCGGCGAGGGCAAGAAAGTGATGAAGCAGTCGAGGAGCAGGGCTGGCTTGCGCGGATAGTACACCTCGTCTACAGTCCGGATAATGATACGCAATTCAAGGTCAGTCCATGCCTACAAAGTCTGATCATAACCACTAACGTCAAACAGCTCCTGCAAATCGTGCGAAAACACCTAGGCGAAGGTGGCGAACGTATCCGCTACACCTCACCAGCTCTCAACACCGCCTGCCTCGCCCTCGCCCGCCGTCTCAAGCAACGAGAACACCTCGAGGACAACTACAAATCAACCTCGCAAGCCCTCTACAAATTCCAACACTCCATCCTCTCCACACTCTACTCCCGTTGCGGCTCGTCCGGCAGCACCTCCAGCGTCTCCGCCTCAGGTGGCTCTTCTTCCTCTGTCGCCGAACTCACCCTCCGCCTTTTCCTCACCGCCGGCCAAATCGCCGACCAGACCGGCTTCGAGGAAATCAGCTACGAATTCTTCGCACAAGCATTTACTGTTTATGAAGAAAGCGTCAGCGATAGTCGGAGCCAATTCCAGGCTGTTTGCTGCATCGCCGGCGCCTTGCACAGTACAAGGGGCTTCAGCAGGGAGAACTACGACACGCTCATCACAAAGTGCGCGCTGCACGGGAGTAAGCTGCTCAAGAAGCCGGATCAGTGCCGTGCTGTTTGTGCGGCCAGCCATTTGTGGTGGGCGACGGAGGTGCGGGGACGGGAAGCCGACGGAGACCAGGAAGAAGGGAAGGAGGGTAAGGAGGTAAGTTTCCCCGTGAGTCCAGGTTGTCCTTTCTGCCAAACTAGCTTACTGATATACCTCCTCTTTCCAGCTCTACCGCGACGGCAAGCGCGTCCTTGAATGTCTGCAGCGTGCCCTCCGCGTAGCCGATGCCTGCATGGACGCCGCAGTTTCCATCGAACTGTTCGTCGAGATTTTGAACCAATATGTCTACTACTTCGACCAGGAGAATGAAGCTGTAAGTCGCTCATCTCCCTCACCACTAATTCTCTATTTCCTCTCTGGGCTTTGGTCAGCAACTGACATCTATCCACAGGTAACGACGAAATACATCAACGGCCTCATTGAGCTGATCCACTCCAACGCCGCAACATCGGATCCTACACCTGCGCTGGAGAACCCAAAGAAACACTTCATGCGGACGTTGGAATATATCTCGGGACGAGGATACGAAGGCGTGATCACCGAGGCGGCGAATGCAGATGCGAAGGCCTAGAGCAAGGTGACCAGATGACTTTGGACGCTTTTGGGAGGAGGAATGTCGTCGGGAAGAGGTTGTCTGTATACTAGGTATGGCGGCGTCAATGTACAGACAGCCGGTTGCGTCTGTCGCTCGCTTGCGTTGCGGGCTTGTTCGGAACGCGCCCACGCTCTGCTAGGCAACACCGCTTTTGCCGCGTGGGGCAGCGAGGAGGACCGGGCAGTACATACAGTAATATTCGATGCATCAGTGACGTCGATCGTAACGGTGATGCAAGCACGGCCGGCCAAGCGATGAGAATTGGCAGGCATACCAGTACACTAAACATGCACCAGTCATATCAATCGTGCTTTTGTCACCTCAAGCTCGTGTTGTTCCTCGCCACTGTTACCAGATCAAGCAGCAAAGACCAATTATTGTGGAAAAGCTTCTGTGATTGATTTTCAAAGCAAGAATAGCACCTATCCATTGCCTGTCGCTCAACTCCCACTCAGCCACACTCGCCAGCCAGAACGTCAAGCCTCCAC
>Ga0058702_10001181_pt1 | contig 10051 bp, 9 predicted proteins | sample AgamicOrSfe_FD_83781 | JGI IMG/M metagenome (GOLD analysis project Ga0058702, IMG submission 83781) | Agave microbial communities from Guanajuato, Mexico - Or.Sf.e | ecosystem: Host-associated > Plants > Phyllosphere > Phylloplane/Leaf | place: Guanajuato, Mexico | collected 2012-05-30
GATACATTCAAGTGGCAACGCGGCTCGGCGCGGCGCGAACTCGAATCACAGCCCGGTTCCCCCTTAATAGCAACAAAGTTGGTAAACCTGGCGGAGTGGGGGATGGGGAAGGAGAAGAAGGAGGGAAAATAGGGGATGACCTCATGCTGTGATGCTGAGGCAGTTTCGGTGCTAGTATTTGTGCGCTATGGTCTTTGGTATGGTCGAAGGCCTGGGTTCGTGTGACAATTCTTACCTCAGGCAGCGTAACTTGTCGATTGACTTCAGCAGCAAGTAGCACCTGCCCTCATGATACTCAATTTGACTCCACATCCATCTCCCATCTTTCAGCGCATGCTATTCCCTTCTTCTCCGCACACAACAGACACAACAGATCATTAGTCCGTATTTCTATTCAGATAATCTCCAGCATCACGGTCAATATCATTGAAGCCAGCAAGACCCAAAACGAGCAGGAGATAGTCAATGCAGAGATCGCGCTGCTACAAGAATGGGACGTCTTTCTCCTCGAAAGGTTTCGCACCGACGCGGAGTCTATCGATCAAGCCGACCAAGAACTAGCTGCGCGTGTTCAGGCAATGGTCGATTCTGCATGTGCTGCGTTGATCAATGCCAAACATGTCCTCAACGAGATTGGCCTCTATGAGATGTTGCAAGGTCAACTATCTCAGGTCCGCTGTAGAGTCGAAAAACAGGAGCGGAGAGCTGCATATTGCCAGCAGAAGGCACTCGCGATGAAGAGACTGGCTGATGAGGCGAACAGCGGTGCTTTGGCGGAAACATCTGGACATGGCAGGTAAGCAGGTGTCTGGTGAATATTCTTGGCGTGGAGCACCCCTCATGGTACTCACATTTACCCCACATCCCAGCGTCATTGGATACCCCACCTACAATCCCATCTTCCAAGGCATGCCAATCTCCTTCCATTGTTCGTTGTCCATATAAGCTTATACGTAACATAATACACAAATTCATCTTCTCTGGCTAACAGTAGATCAGACAGACGCCGCTAGGAATCAAACGATCTCACGCCGCCATGGGCAGTACTATTGACGTCGACAAGAAGGATGCCGTCAAGACCACCATTGACACAGTGAGTCACGGTCGGGGAGAAGCTATGGACCCGAGCTCAGCATGAGGTCATCCTCTATCTAAACCCGCTTACCAAGTCTTCGATAGCTCGGCATGGTGGGATGCGGAAGCATGGGCGGCGGCATGGCCCTCCTCTTCGCCGAGCACGGCCTCACAGTCTCCCTGCAAGACCCTTCCGAAAAAGCCATGGACAGTCTAGTGACAGAGGCCAAGGAGAAAGGCTTCGGCGACCGCATCAAGAAGACGAAAGACTTGGAAGAACTATGCAAAAGCCTCCACACCCCTCGCGTCATCGCTTTCTCCCTTCCGCACGGCACCGTCGGCGATACTGTCCTCGGCGGACTTCTTCCATATCTGGAGAAGAATGATATAATACTTGATGCAGCGAATGAATGGTATGAGAATACCGAGCGACGGCAGGGGAAGTGTACGATAAGAGGAATCAAATACATTGGAATGGGTGTATCTGGTGGGTATCAAGCGGCGAGGAATGGGCCGAGTATGTGTCCTGGTGGTGATGAGCAGACGCTGGCACAGATCCTGCCGTTGTTGGAGAAGGTTGCTGCAAAGGATAAAGATGGACGCTCAGCAATCGGGGCTGCTGGCTTCGGTGGTAGTGGGCATTATGTCAAGGTAAGTCGTGCTGGACCGAGACTAATGGTAGGGCTAACAGGCAGTAGATGATACATAACGGCATCGAGCATGGCATGATGAGCGCGATAGCAGAAGCCTTCAATATTATGAGAGATGGCCTTGGAATGGAGCTTGATGAGATTGCTGATGTGTATGAGAAATGGAATAAAGAGGGCGAGCTTGTATGTCCTGGTGTCCTTCTTCAATCCTCATGTCTTATGCTAATGGAGCTCGAAGCAAGGCACATTCCTCATCGACATCAGCACTGACATATGTCGGAAGACTTTCCCAGAGTCGAAAGAACATGTCTTGTCCACAGTGCTCGACAAGGTCCTGACACCTTCATAACCACTCTATTCCAACAGATCCCTTGCTAATTCGTGTTCGTAGGTTGTGCAAGATGTGACCGGAGAGGAAGGCACAGGCGTTTGGTCCAATATGGAAGCTGTTCGTCTGCATGTCGCCGCTCCGACTCTGAGGTGAGGACACAGTTCTTTTATTACACCCCATCGAGTGCTCAACATTCGTGCTGACATACAACCAAGTGCCGCCCACTTCTTCCGAATATCCTCTGCATACCGCGGTCAGCGTGAACATGTGCACAAGAGTATGAGCTTTTTGCCACAAAAGCTAAATGTGAAGGACAAAGCTACATTCATTGAGTTGCTGCGGCTTGCAGTCTATACAACATGTCTTGCTTCGTTCATACAAGGTATCAGCATCATATCGGCAGCCAACAGAGAAAACAAGTGGAGCATCGGTGAGTCTCTTCATTGGAAATAGTATATGGATGATCGGCTGACCTCAAATGTACAGACTATGCCGCAGTCTGGCAGATCTGGCGTGCTGGCTGCATCATCCAAGCAGATTATATCAGTGACAACATTTTGAAGCCCGTCTTCCACAACGCGGCGAATCTGGATGTGGTCAATCTGCTCACTAAGTCGGATAAGGCTCTCCAAGATCTTAAGAACGGCTTTCCGAAACTGAAAGAAGTGCTTGCGAAAGCCACAGAAGCTGACATGGTCGTACCATCGCTCAGTGCGACAGCAGAATGGATCAAGATCATTGGCGGTACCGACCTACCAACGGCCTTCTACGAGGCGCAACTTGACTACTTTGGGAATCATATGTATGATACCAAGGATGATGGTGACATGCCAGACCCAACAGAGGGGAAACACCACTTCGAGTGGAAGCCGGCTTCGAAGAAGTGATCATTCTCCTGGGAAAGCAGTTCAATATAATGAGCAAGACACGAGATGATGATAATGGATGACAATGACAAATAATGTTTGTTTATACTCGGAGTGCACTCCACAGCACGTGGCGAGTGCGTCATCCCGTTACGTTTGTGAAACACAGCCAACACATTCACCTGCCAAGCTCCAGCCTCTCCATTTTCGACACTCTTCTCACTAAGTCACTACTTGGAGACTGTTGTTATCGTGCTTTGTTGACCCTTCATCGTGCTTCTGCAACGACCATGTTATAGGATTTATATCATTACCTCTCAAATATACCAAGTGTCACAACTTCTGAAACATGGCGCCAGGCCAGCTAGACCGAACTAACGCAGCACATATCAATGAAGCCATACAATACTGGCATCCCCTTCTCAAGCAATCAGGCATCGATCCAACAGAGAACCTCACTCGTCTCCTTCGTGGCATCGCCGTGTGCATCTCTGCTCGCTTTCCAGGACTTGACAGTGCAGATTTGGCACCACAGCAGCTGCTCCAGTTCTACCAATCCGTCAACGCCAACTATGGCCAGCTCTTCAGTCTTCCCCCCAAATCACTCGCTTGTATATACCAGAAACTCCGCTGTTCATACTCATTGCAACCGCTGTCGTCGCGGGACGGGGAGTATGCGATTCCTAATATACCGGCGCTGAAACCAGACGGATTCGTGAAGTGGTCGACGGTGCAGCTTCTGCTTGCGCCCTCGGAACACGCGCTCTTTCTGCAGAATGCGCTGAGTCAGTATGAAGTGCGCGACTCCCAAAGCGGCGAGCTATTCCCCAAATTGCTCCCACGACAGCTGTTTCCACGCGAACCTCACGAAGAAATGATACGCTGGCACCAAAGCATAAGCGACGAGCTATACCGAGAGGCTACTGCAGCTCAACCGAGTACCGAGAGCAAACCACCCCGATCGGGCAAGCAGAAACAGTCGCCACCGGAGCACGAAACTGGAGTGAGTGATTTGATGCATCAAGCTGCAAAGTTCTTCTCGAATCCGCTGTCGAGGGGGCTTGATGGGAGACCGACGTTGGTGAAGCATTTGAGTAGAGGGGCGTCGTATTTCTTCGGCGGCGGTGCGGGTGGTGGGAGGAGGCATAGCGTGCATGAGAAGCCACCGCAGCAGAGAAGAGATTCGGGCACTAGCGCGGAAGGGCAGGAGGAGAGGTATAGGGAAAGGGAAAGGGCTGGGGCGCAGAGGAAGACAGAAGCACGTTCGTCGTCGGAGGGGGAGGAGGACAATGAATCCGATCGAGACGCGCACACACACCGTCGAGCACGTGCACGCAAGTCGACTCAGCAAAGGGCGTCCACGAGGCGTAGAAGCCACGAACCACCAATGAGTCCGCGGATGTATCCCACTGACACGCAGCATACACAACCTCAAAATCCGAACAATAGGACCTCATTTCAGACGAAGACGCAAGCGGGTCATGTCGTAAACGAAGGATTCGTGCCGACGCATTCACCGCCTTTTGTTGCTACCGTGCAAGCAGTACAGACAGGACGCTCAAACGGTGGCCGGCAATCCAAAATCAAACCGTCGGCGGCGTACTTGGGCTGCTTTGATCTACCTGAAGCAGGACTTCAGGTGCATGAGGCGCGGTCGAATGAGAAGACTCGTCGTGAGACCCGAACTCGTAATGCAAGGGAAATGTCGCCGAGTCAGTTGAGAGAAGATGGAAGTTATGTGAGTGGAGCAGACGAAGCGTCGGAGGAGGATGGGGAGGACGGGATCGGAGAGGGAGAGGGTAGGAGGACGAGACATGCACCACCTCCTCCAGATGAGGCATGTACTGGACAGAGACATGATGCGAGGAGACAGAGTACGCCTGTTGTGGGAGTGCATGGGAGGAGATATGTGAATGAGGTGCCCTGGAAGAAGGCCTGATGATGGTGTAGTGTTTGCAGAATGTGAATCTCACTACAATCATGGATTGTATCCCGGGATGTTGCTGCGACATATGTTCCAGTACTTCAGACGTCACTGCAGAAGCAATTTACAGCATTATTGCTCTGTGTTTCATGTTTCGCCTTTGCCAAGAGAGGCCTGTGCGGCAGGCACGATCCACAGTTGGGACGATCGGAGACCCTGTTTCAAACAAGCTTTGGCTCGTGCGCTGCACGTTGTTGGTGTTTGCGCGTCAACATCCGATGAGATATACTGTCCTTGACCTCACACGCTCCCTAGATTGTATGGCTACATCTTCTGCACATATCGCCAACATCGTTTATACCTAATCACACGCCAGTCGCTCATTTGAACACACGCTAAACCTGAAACAAGCTCTCACAGACGACCACCACCACCTGCTACCTACTAATCAGTGGTGATAGCTAGCACGACGCTTAGCAGGACAAACTCTCTTGAAGACTCTCCACTGCACACTCATTTGTCCTTCCTCTACCATGTTCCACAACAACAATGCTCCCGAAATGAAACAACAAGGCTTTCTCCAAGCAGCTCGAGATCCACATAGCAAAGTCACGGCAGAAGATGCAGAGCGCACAATAGTACAACAGACGAAGCAGGCCGGCGGCGCTGCCTTCCATTTCGATCCGAATGCAACACCAGCTGAAAAGGCAGCACAGGCACATGCGAACGTGCCAGACGACTTTCATCACGAGAAGAAGATACTGGTGAAGGACTTGGTTACAGATCAGGACATGGCGCATGGCGCACCAGACTATGACTTGCCTCCAGCTACGACTGCAGGTGTGGTAGCTAAAGCGGATCAAGAACAGCTCAATGGACAGATTTCGAACGATGTTCGGTATGCACGAGATCGGACGGGCTGGGCACCGCGGTTTGGCGATGGGGAGATTGTGAAAAGTGAAGATGGGAGTGCGAAACAACAAGATGACGGCGCACTTGATCATCTCGATCATCAGACCTGGCTCGAGGGCGAACTTGACGAGAAGTGGTTCGGAGGTTGGTTTGACCCATACAGCGGCTAAGAAATGATACTGACATCATGTAGAGTGGTACTACAATGCAGCAGTCATCGTGTTCGCGTGTTTGGCGACTTACGTGGCTACTATACTCGGCGGTGGTTTGACTTCTGTCCTCATCATCATGGCTGCCTGTAGCACATACTACCGAACCTCACTTCGACGAGTGCGGCGCAATTTTCGCGATGACATACGTCGAGAAGTTGCTAAAGAGAAGCTCAGCTCAGATTACGAGTCTTTAGAATGGATCAACAGTTTCCTTGTCAAGTTCTGGCCAATCTTTGCACCTGTGCTTTCAGAGACTGTGATATCGTCCGTCGATCAAGTCTTATCTACATCTACACCAGCATTCCTCGAGAGTCTCAGACTGAAGACATTCATATTGGGCACGAAGCCACCTCGATTGGAACATGTCAAAACATATGTGAAGACCGACCCAGACATCGTGGAGATGGACTGGGCATTCAGCTTCAACCCAAACGACACGGCCGACATGACTGCTCGACAACTGAAGAACAAGATCAATCCCAAGGTTGCTCTTGAGGTACGAGTTGGCGTTGGCATAGTCAGCAAAGGCTTGGATGTCATTGTGGAAGACATGGCATTTTCTGGTCTTATGAAGGTCAAATTGAAGCTGCAAATACCGTTCCCACATGTCGAGAAGGCAGAGGTATCATTTCTAGGTCGACCAACGATCGACTACATCTGCAAGCCACTAGGTGGCGATACCTTCGGCTTCGACATCAACTTCATTCCAGGTCTGGAGAGCTTCATTCTGGAGCAGATCCATGCTAATCTTGGTCCAATGTTTTATGCGCCAAACGTCTTTCCGATCGAGATTGCAAAGATCATGTCTGGTAATGCAGTTGATCAAGCAATCGGCGTTCTACAAGTCACCCTGCACGGCGCTCAAGGTCTGAAGAACCCCGACAAGTTCCCCGGAACCCCAGATCCATACGTACAACTGTCTATCAATAGCCGCGCAGTCATCGCAACGACACAGCAGATCAAACAGAACTCCAATCCACGGTGGAATCAGACGTTTAACCTTATCCTTACTTCTTACCGGGACAATCTAACCCTTCAAGTGTGGGACTACAACGAAGTACGCAAGGACAAGGATCTCGGCACTGCCACATTTGCGCTTGAGAAGCTGAATGAAGAACTCGTCCATGAGAATATGCAACTCGAGGTCATGTACGGTGGGCATGCCAGAGGTATTGTCGAGGCTGATGTGCGGTTTTTCCCTGTGCTGGAGGCTGGAGTCAAGGATGGCAGTCCCGGCCCGATTCCTGAATCTAACACAGGTATTGCGAAGTTCACGATTGAGCAAGCCAAGGATCTGGACGGCACGAAGAGTCTGGTCGGAGCGCTGAACCCCTACGCTGTACTTCTGCTAAATGGTAAAGAGGTGCAGGTGTCGAAGAAGCTCAATCGCACCAATAATCCAATATTCGTCGATGCGGCAAAAGAGCTTCTTGTGACGGATCGTAAGAACGCCAAACTTGGTGTGGTTATCAGGGATGAGCGCGACCTGGGTACTGATCCTATCATTGGCACATACCAGATCAAGCTTGATGACATGATCGACCTTACAGCAAAAGAACAAGAGTGGTACAATCTCGCAAACACGAAGACAGGCAGAGTCAAGATGTCTCTTCAATGGAAGCCAGTGAATATGTTGGGCGCAGTCAGTGGATCAGGTGGCTATGTCACACCTATAGGTGTCCTTCGTTTCCACTTCCACAGCGCCCGCGACCTCCGCAACCTCGAAACTGTAGGCAAGTCCGATCCCTACATTCGCCTGAAGTTATCAGGAGTGGAGAAGGCAAGGACTGTGAGCCACAAGAACAACCTCAATCCGGACTTTGACGAAATCATCTACGTTCCTGTACACTCGTCGCGCGAAAAATTGATTGTAGAGGTCATGGATGAGGAGAGTTTCGGGAGTGACAGATCAATGGGACAGATCGAGCTTCTCGCCGCAGATTATGTTCGTCAAGGTCCTAGTGGAGAACATCTTGAGTCCGAACAGAGGCCGCCACACGACGCATTATTACAACTCAATGGCAAAGGGTCGCCAAAGGGTAGACTTAACTTCAGTTGTGCATTTTTCCCAACCATTCCTATTGAGGAGCCAGCTGATGGACGTGCACTTACCAATGGCCCGACTCGCGACCGCGCTGCGTCTAATCTGAGTGTGGTAGGCCGACCTAGTGCTGATACACAACGGACTGCGAGCTTCAACAGTGCTCGATCTGCGCAGCAAGGTACCGCGCTCGCACCCATGTCCAGCAGATCACCAGATCTAGTAGCCACTCTCGCCGCAGGCGAAAGTCAACAGCACGAAACCGACGATGTTGGACACAAAGAACCCCACAAGATTCAGCTCACACCCGACGACTTGCAGCACTACGAGAGCGGTCTCTTGGTCATCAAGGTAGTCGACGCTGAGCTTGCTCACAGCGACTGCTTCATCGACTTTGTGATGGACGACATGCTCTTCCCATCGTTCCGCACCTCGAAGGCCAGATCGAAAAAGGTGACGTTCAATGAAACGGGCGATGCTATGGTGAGGGAGCTGGAATTTTCTCGCATTACTATTCGCATTCGGGAGAAGGAGAAGGATAGTCAGAACATTAAGGTGCATGCTAAGTTGAGCGGGCAGACTTTGGAAGTCCTCAAGAAGCATTTGGTGAGTGATTACAAATAATTGAGCGAGCACTTTTCGCGTCGAATGACCAATCTGACATTGCACAGTATCAGACATTACCTATCACACTCACCGGCGAAGACGGCAAGCCGAGCAAAATCCAAATTCAACTAAAATACATTCCCGTGAAGATGGCATTACATCCTTCGGAAAGCATCAACAATATGGGTAATTTACGATGCGATATTATCGACGGGACTGATCTTCCAGCCGCCGATAGGAATGGCTTCAGTGATCCGTACTGCAAGATCATACTGAATGGAGCAGAAATCTACAAAACGTCGACGCACAAGAAAACCTTGAACCCCAAGTGGAATGAATCGTTCGAGATACCAATCCCCTCACGTACAGCAGCAAAATTTCGAGTCGAAGTATTCGACCGTGACCTTGGCGATAAGGACGACTTCCTCGGAGCAGCAGAGGCACAGCTTCAGCTACTGGATCCTTTCCAATCGCAAGACGTTCATCTCCGGCTAGATGGCCAATCTGGTAGCATCCACGTAAAACTGCTCTTCCGCTCCGACTATGTAACGCGGAAACGACAAGGATCAGCAACATTCTCCGGTACTTTCCACAGTCCAAGTAAGCTAGCAGGTACGCCCGCAAAAGGTGTCAGCAAGACTGCATCGTTCTTCTCTCGTGGCCTGAGACGCAAAACAAATGGCGAACTTGTCTCAACGGCTGAAGACGGCGACTTCGGTACAAACAACACTCCGTTGGCCACGGTTGACAGTACGGAAGAGAGGACCGGACAGTCACAGATGGCATCTCAGCAGCCGCCCATCGTTGTTGGCACATCACCAGCAGCAATGTCACCCCTACCACCAGCTCAGCCAAATTCTAACAGTCCATACACAGCATCAGGCAGACCTAGCACCAGCGACGATACCACAGATACAGCGAGCATCCTCACCGCCCGCAGCCCTCCCGCAGAACAAGGCACCACCAGCTTCACCATCGTCTCCGCGACCGGCTTCCACGGCCATGCCGTCCGCGCCTACATCAAACAGCAGACGGCCCTTGGTGGCAAGCGTGACGTCCACAAGACTAAGACTGCAAAGGCTAGTCCCGAGGGGTTGCTGTATTGGGGCGAAAGCGACGTGTTTCGCACGAGCTGCAAGTCCGATGCCGTGTTTGCGCTGCAGCTGAAAGACGTGCACACGTTTGGTGCGGATGAGGATTATGGCGAAGCTCAATTGGCTGTCACAGGTGGTATTGGGGCGCAGCAGACTGTAAGGGTGGGCAAGGGAAGTGTGCTTGTGAAGACGGAGTGGAAAAGTAGCCCGCAGATTATGGATGGGGGGAATGATAGTGTGTCGAATTTGAGTATGAGTCCGAGTGTGGCTGAGGCGGGGCAGAAGAGGGAGGGGGAGGAGAAGAGCCCGAGGAGTAGGTTGAGGAAGAGCTTTGCGAGGAA
>Ga0058702_10001184_pt1 | contig 10040 bp, 7 predicted proteins | sample AgamicOrSfe_FD_83781 | JGI IMG/M metagenome (GOLD analysis project Ga0058702, IMG submission 83781) | Agave microbial communities from Guanajuato, Mexico - Or.Sf.e | ecosystem: Host-associated > Plants > Phyllosphere > Phylloplane/Leaf | place: Guanajuato, Mexico | collected 2012-05-30
CCGCTTCGTCGCGCGAAAAAATCTAGACTAGCCCGCCTTCCGTCCGCTTTGCGCCCAGAGGAGAAGGCGCCGGAGAAGAGGTGAACGTCCGTAAGCTCATTCAGTAGCGTTGTCGCATTTCTCAGCAGAAACCTTGCGGCTCTCCGCTAACACAAACTCAATTGGTTCTCCCCTCTACCGTTTGCCCCTCTCACATCAAGGTACAAGAAGTGCCGTCTGCCTCCGGCAGAGTAAGGGACCTTTTGCCTGTCGCTGTACCCACTCTCCTCTACGACATATCCTGGCCCGGAGCTCCCCGCAACGAACACTCCCACTGATCCCGTCCTCGCTCAATCGTCATAGAAGTTTCGCCTCCGAGGAGAACATTTGACCTTACCCTCAACGAACCTCTCGACACCACCACGTACAACAACTCACAGGTCCAGAATACTACAGCGCATTACATTTTAAACAACCTGACCATCCCTTCCCACCTCACTTGAGCTACCAATTTACACGAGCACACGAGTTCGGAAGACAATCTCGCGATAGTCATCGGAAGCGCTATTCAAATCCCACCTCACCTAAGGACACTCCGTACGGTACACGAACGGCTGGGCTTGCAGCGTTGCGTTCAGACCGACTTCAAAGGTCCCAACGTCGCAAGCCTGCGTCTGGTTTGAGAATCAGCAATACACGCAATGCTTCCGATCCCACGGCCGGAAGACTTCGATGTCTCACCCACCAATGGCTTCCTCTCGTCGGAGCCTCCGCTCCAAAGTCTCCCGGATGCATACTACGGCCCATGGGAGAACATCGTCAAGAACTTGCAAGGCTTGATCTTGAGCAAGAGGCTGCATGAGGTGGTGGATCGCATGCCCGTCCTGTCTACGGATCGATTGGATGGCGAGCCACAATGGCGGAGAGCATACAGCATTCTAGGCTTCATTGCGCATGCATACATCTGGGGTGGAAAGAAGCCTATGGAATGGGTGCCGCCACCGCTCACCATTCCCTTCATGGCGACATGCAAGCACCTCCAGCTTCCCCCAGTGGCCACTTACGCCGGGCTTGTATTGTGGAACTGGAAGCCAATATTCGACAACGAGAGAATCGACACGCTATCGAACCTCGACATGATTGATACGTTCACCGGCTCGCTGGACGAGAAGTGGTTCTACCTGGTCAGCGTCGCCATCGAAGCAAGAGGCGCGCCCCTCATCCCGCTCATGCTTCGCGCGATTGAAGCTGCGAACAACGGCGACCGACCGACCGTCACCGAATGCCTGCGGACGTTTGCCGAGCGCTTGGACGAGCTGGCTGCGATTTTGACGCGCATGTACGACAATTGCGACCCGCACGTCTTCTACCATCGCCTTCGCCCGTTCCTAGCAGGCAGCAAGAACATGGCTGATGCGGGCCTGCCCAACGGCGTCATCTTCGACAACGGCGGACCCATTAACAAGCAGCGCTACGTCCAGTTCAGCGGCGGCAGCAACGCCCAGTCCAGCCTGATCCAATTCTTCGACGTCGTGCTCAGCGTGCAGCACCGACCGACCGGCACGCACGCCCACGACAGCAACCAGGAGTTTGGGCGTAAGAAGCCTTCCCCACCCGAGCCCAGCTTCATCCACGAGATGCGCAAGTACATGCCGGGCCCGCACGCGCGCTTCCTCGAGGCGGTGGGTACCGTCACGAACATTCGCGAGTTTGTGCGGCAGAACAAGCAGGACCGCTCGCTCAGCGTCGCCTTTGACGCGTGCTTGGCCATGCTGAGTGCGTTCCGCGACAAGCACATTCAGATGGTGAGCCGGTACATCATCATCAAGAGCCGCGAGGTGAAGCAGAACAAGCCGGAAGAGAAGAAGCAGCAGCAACGGGGTCAGCAGGAGAAGATGGAGCTCCCTATGCGACCCAAGAGCGCCGCAGGCCACAGGCAGGAGGAGAAAGACCGCAAGAACCTCCGCGGTACGGGCGGGACTTCGCTCATCCCATTCCTGCGCCAAGCCCGAGATGAGACGGGCGAGCCGGCCGTCGACGCCTGGGCCCGGCGGGTGTTGAGTAAAGGGCGCGATGACGGGCGTAGGAAGAGCGAAGTCGAGCCGAAGATGGATGTCCAGGGACTGGCAAGCGTCTGGCACGTCGAAGATAGCGATGGTGGTCTCTGCTTGTACTAGGACGGACGTACGAGATGATGATGAATGTTATGCCTACAAAGGAACTGGTGCGAGCCAGAGCAAGGGTTGATCGGCACTTGCGTCAATGTATATATTGCCCATTAGCGTGCGTTATAAACAATTACAGACCGATCCCAAATAAGGCAATTGCAAGATCAAGACCGCATTGATCTATGTCCGCCTCAACCCCTCCCTACACTCAGTGCAACACCCTGTCTCATGCACATACCTGCCATGCCTCAGCAACACATCCGCAATGAGCACCTCGCTGCGCGCAAGCAACTCGTCCAACGCCTCCTCAATCGTATCCCGCGGCTTGCTCTTGAGCAGGATCTCGACATCCTTCTCCATCGGGTTGCGCGTCACAAGAAAAACATAATGGGACTCCCGCGAAGATGTTTCTTCTTTGTGCCGCGCGACGACGAGCTCGATGGGTTCGGTGGTCTTGCGCGGGCGCCAGATGTTGGCGTTGCCGAGGATGAGCTCGCGCGTGTCCTGAATGGAACGGTGGTGGGTGCTGCTGCGTGGGGGGTTTTCGAGGAGAGCGTTGCTGCTGCTGCTGCTTTCGCTGTAGGCGGGCGGTTCCATGGTGGTGTGTTTGTTCATTCTGTTCTACTTTGGTGGGTAAGAATGAGGGAAGACGACGACGACGACGAGAACGAGGACGACGTCGCCGTCTTTCACTATGATATAGCATTGCGGGAGGCCGTGGCGCAGCCGCCGATCATACTGACTTCGTATTGACCAAATCGTACGCCTTGCGATCATCGCGTGGCTTGTGCGGGAACATGGCGCACTTGGCCACTCCTCCCTCTGGACATGGTTATGTAGTCTACAGCCATGTCGGCGCACGTGCTTGCGACGCAAAGTGACGATAGATCAACGTCGTCTGACGAAGGTGCTTGTAAAGCTTCATGTGCAAAGTGACTCGCTTGCCGACCGCCGACTTCGCCCGCTCCTCTCACCTGCATATACCGTAGGCACTAAGGGAAATAGGAAGCCGATAAGTACCAACCCCAGGTCACTCGCTGTACGCTGCCCTTGGGGAACGATACGATAAGGTCGGCATTGTCCGCCGCCACCTCAGTCTATCTCGGCCAACGATACTAGGAATGGGTGGCCTAACAATATTTCCTACTTTCTCTCCGCTCGCTCGGTTTCCTTAGTTCCGTCTCCATACCCATTACAATCTTAAACGATGGCGCAGGATGCGGATTCACGAAAAGCTTCCTTCGCCACCACCGTCGACGAACCCACGGAAGACACGCCTCTCCTCGAGCGGAAGCTCTCCCGGGCAGAGGTGATATGGAACAAATCGACCGTCTACCGCGTCCTCTTCACCGGCTTCCTCGTCTCCCTCTCCTTCGGCGTCACCCAGGTACCCCTTATCTACGTCTTCGGCGTCATGGACTGTGACGAGTACTATCGAACGCACGCCGAGCCACCAGCAGGGATCGATCGTTGCCGGATCCATTCCATCGAAGCCAGCACATCCCGCCAAATTGCTCTGCTAGGAGCATCCACCACGCTGTTTGGTGTGGTCAATCTCTTCTTCACCGGATGGACAATGAAAGCATTTGGTGTCAAGAAAGCTCTCTTCCTCACCGTCTTCTTCCCGGCTGTCCGTCTAGCCATTCAGTACGTCGGTGTCACGACAGGCGCGGGCATGGGCATCATCATCGTGCAATGCTCGCAAATGATTACCGTCGTTGGTGGACCGGTCGGCTACCTGCTTGCGTTGAACTCCATGGCTACGGAAGTGGTTGCCCCAGCCGAACGAACGGCGACGATGGGCCGGCTGTCTGGGTGCGCCATGTTCGGCACCGCTCTGGGCTTCCTCATCGGTGGCTTGCTTGGAGACTCGTTCGACATCACCATGCCTTTCCGCGTGGCTGTGGTGCTGTTCATCGGATGCTGCTTCTACGTTGGATTCTGCCTTCCCACCATCCACAACAAGGAGATTGAGGCAAAAGCCAACAAGTCTCTTTCCGGCTTCTTCGATCCGATCAAAATGTTCGCCCCACAAAAGTGGCGCTTATTGGATGGCCGCTTGATCACCCACTATGGCATCCTCTTGCTCGGCATCGGCGTCTTCCTGGGTGTTCTCGCTACGAGCTACATCCCCGTCCTGCTCCAGCTGTACTCGACAGACATCTTCGGCTTCGGCACGTCTGAGAACGGCTGGTTGATCTGCCTCAACTCCCTCATCCGTGGCCTGTTTCTGACCCTGGTCTTCCCTCACATCATCTCCGGCGGCCGCAGATGGCTGAGCAGGTACAGGGCTACACGACGACAGAACAAAGACTCTGAAAACAACGATGCAAACATCGCCGACCTACCCACAGATCCCGACGAGATCGCCGCCACAGCGAATCCGATGGAGAACGAACAAGAGCCCGTCGAACCCCCCAAACCAGCAGCGGAGGAATCTTTCGAGTTCGACCTCCAATTCACAAAGTACAGCCTCATCGCCGACGGCCTGCTGACGGGCCTCGCCACCTTCACCACCCAGGGCTGGCAAATGTACCTCATCGCCGTCATCCTGCCGCTGGCCTCCGGTACGGGTCCGGCGGCCAAAGGCACTATCTTGCAAATGTGTCCGGCCTCGCAACGTCAGGACGCGCTGAGCGCCATCAGTCTCGTGGAGTTATTGGCGCGGTTACTGGGGACAAGTGTGTTTGGTTTGATCTTCTCGGCTTTCGCGGAGCTGGGAAGGCCGAATTTGACCTTTGCGTGTAATGCTGCGATTGCTGTGCTTGGGTTTGTCACGCTCATGTTTGCGCGGTTTCCGCCGGAGGATAGTGAGAGGTATGTTAAGAGTGAGGAGGATCCAGCTGATGGAGAGGGTGAGTGAAATGCTGCGGATTGAGTAGCGATGGCACCGGTTTCCTTCATCATTACGGGCTTTTGAGAAGCCGAGTGACGACACAGAGACTGGTTGTCACCATGGTGGCACAGAGCTGCTCACGTCGCGACAGCAAGCCTCAACAACCCGACTTGGCCGGGAATGCGCGCCGGGCGACAAGCGTCAGAGCCTTCATACGCCCTTGCACAGCAGATTCAGCGTACTTGTCCGATGCGGGTGCATACACAAGCGCCGCGGACCGTGGCCTATGGGGCTCAGAGACATCGTAGAGCTGAGGACGATCAATACTGATTCCGTGTCCATGATGATCTCGACCAAGATCGCATGCTGAGGAGGCAGCTCGCTGTTTGGAGATGTGCGGCAAGCGGATGCTGTACAATCTACACGGAGGTCCTGTTTGAAGCTGTTCAGCAGGCGGCTGCTGCACAGTTTGCACAAAGGTCTGCCGGTTGAAGACGCAATCATGTAAATGTAGTGCTTTTGGGCACTCTGAACGAACACACAGTGTTTACATATATTTATGGATATCATCTACCAGTCTTGCTAACTAAGCCTCTCAGTCTCGTCGCTTTGGCTTACCGCGTTGCCAGCTTCATGATCGTGTGTCATTTCCGCATCACCATCGCTGGCCACGACCTTGGTGTATCCGTCGGCATCGCCCAGCACTTCCCTCAGCATCAGTCGATCATCCTCATCAGACACAGCCAACTTGACAACCGTCTTCCGAGCGGATAGGCGCATGCCGCTCGTATCGCGGGCTATGTCTGTGTCGCGGAGAGTCCGTTCTTCGAGCCCATGGTAGAACAAGGCCATGATGGACGTCTTCCACAGGTCGACTTTGCGATGTGAGCTCAGGAGCGCAGTTGCCAGCAAGAGAGCGATGCCGGCCAGCTCAAGGACTGTCGGCAAGATGAGCCACTCCCATTTGACTAACACGTAGACCTGCATCGTCGTGACTTTCCCAGTCGCCGTTCCGTTGCTGACTTGTAGTCCAAGCTGTGTGAGGGAAGCCGCGACGTTGTTCAGCACGGTCCCGAGAGTGTTCGCCTGGATGACGGTCATTGTATCCGACACCGTGTCCGTGTCTCCATCCAGGTTGAAGGAGCCATTCGCGTAAGCCAAAGGGGTAGCTGCGCTACCCGTCAACCTATCGATCAATGCCTCCGGGTAGATGTCAACCGGGCAAAAGCCTGGCCGAGTGGTGTTCCCTTGTTCAAAACATTCCGTTGACTCGTCAGGACACGAGCCCACTGTGGTATAATCGACGTCGCCTGCATCGGCCTGCCAGCACATCGTTACGGGGTTGGCGTAGAAGAAGCCTTCGGAGCCTGTAACGTTGTTATACCGATACTCGACGGATTCATAGTCGATGTGATCCACATTCACTGCCGGTATCCCACCAGTAGTGGTGACCGCATAGTCTCTAAGACACGGCGTGAGGACGCACTGTTCGGCCGCGCTGACCTGAATACTGGAGAACCATGGAACATTCCCGTCGCTATAGGTATTGAGAGTCGCGCGGCCAACTACCAGCAACGGGTTTGTGACACCCGCATAGGTAGCAGTCGCCATGGGTTCCTGTTCCCCAGTGGTGTTGACCAAATCGGGGTATTCTGGAGAATAGATCGCCCAGACGACATCATTGTAGAGCACGTATGTATCAGACTCGTTCGACGTCCTCCCAAATATCGTTACGTTGGAGCCTTGCCCAGAACCAAATCCCAACGTGCAGGTCTTATTGGTATCATTGCCTGCTACTGGCCCGGTTTGGACGGAGTGGACGGTTGCGTTGCAATTTTCATCGATGACGGCAGTTTCCGTGGCATTGACACATTTACTGCACCAGCCGACGGACTGGAAGACTGGCCAGGTACAGTTGCCGGAAGGGCATGTTGGTGTAAAGTCGAATTGACTTGCATTCGACCAGATGCCGGCGTTGATGGCGCCGATGTACTGAAATGTATCGAGATCTTCATTCGCGCCTGGGACGAAAAATTCCGGAAGCCGTTGGGATACTGGCAGAGGCACTCGGTGCACTCACGCCTCGGATCGGATAATTGACGATCTGTTGCAGGAATGGATCCCAAGCCAGGGCCAGGATAGTCACTGCGGCGCCGAGCGACGCAAGATAGCCGGCCGGCATACTGAGAAGCATGGTAACGGAGCCCAGCGCACCCCTACTGGCGTTGTCGAAGGACTGCATGTCCTGCAGCCTCTTACTCGCAGTGAACCAGCACCACTTCAGTTGGCCTATCGTGGCGGCGACCACGGCCAGCAGGGCTGTCCTCGATGCTGTGGCGAGGATTGAGATGACGGCGTTCAGCGTAAGACCCCATCGCAGCTGGGGCGACGATTGGCCGTCGAATGCGAATAGTACGGCCGCCAGAGCGATCAGACAACTAGCACTGATGATGATGCCAAGGACCTCAGGCAGCCAGGTGTCGTGGAACATGCGTCTCCAACGATGCGGGCGTGATGCTGTTTCCTTCTGACTGCTCGCAGATGGCTTCTCTTCATCACCCAAGAACCTGGTCGTGACCGGGCCCTCGTCTCTCGACAGTGGCGCTTTGCTCTTTAGTCTCGGCCTGGTTGCCATGTCTCACTATCGGGGAAAGACACTGCCTCGGTGTGCACCGTGTTTGACTGAGTGATGAAACTCTCCGAAGGTGGCGACTAGAGATGACAGACTTGGCGGGGGAAAGAGAGAGCGAACGTTACCGGTGGGAGATCTTCTACTTCAGCCGTGCGAGTGATAAAGGTGGCGATTTGGGGCCAAAAGACGGGCTGTGTGTGTGGTGGCTGTGCGTTAGTGCGTGATGCAGCAGTCGATCGTGATTGCACCGAAATGAACTCAGCAGCACCATCTCTGACTTCAATCGTTGTGTCAGCGGTGGCGAATGGCCCAGTGGATTGATACATCCTTTGTCAAGACCACAATCACTACTTCTGTGAACATGAACAGGCCGTGAATTGAGAGAGGTGTAGAGAAAGCATAAGACCATAGGATCATGTACTAGCGTTTATCGCACTAGCCAAAGGCATTGTCAAGCACCGATGGAAAAGCTATTCGCAGAGCGGGTATCCACAGCTGAACAATGTATGTCAATCCACAACCCACATTCAAGTGACGAGGGAAAAAAGCGTCGTCAATCCACCCAACAACGCCCGACTCTTACCCCCCAACAATCTCCCATTCGCGTCATCACGACTCCAGCGCCAGACCTTCTTCAGCGACGCGCCTGCAGGCCGCACGGTAGTACTCCTAAGCCCCCATGGCCTCCATGCCACGCGCCTCCTCGAGCTCGGCGACAATCTCCGGCAGCATGCCCTCGACATCCTCCTCTTTCACGCCCAGCGCGCCCGTGATCAGTCGCTTGTACTCGGTCTGCTTGGCGCCCATGCCCGCCACGGAAAGATTGGCCACGATTTGCTTGACGAGGTCTTTACGTTGACGCTGCAGTTCGACGAGCTGGCGGGCGAGGGAAAGCTTCTCGCGTAGCACGGCGTCGTGGTCTTGACCGCCTGCTCCATCCATTGTCGAAGCCGCTTTCCGGTCCTCTGCGGCAAGGAGTTGTTTGAGCGCAAAGGCTTGTTCACTCTCGGTCAGGCCCTCGCATTCCTGCTCAAGCCCGGCAAGCTCTTGCATAAGCTGCTCGTCGCCATCCACGCCGCCGCTCGTCTGCTCTACCTCCCTCACGCGCAGCTCATCCTGCTGGCGTCGCAGGAGGTCAATCTCCTGGCGCCGCATCGCAGCGACGCGTTCTGCCTCTGCGAGCTCGGCGTCCTTTTCAGCAATCTCCGAATCAATCGAAGTGGCGAGAGTTTTGGCTTTGGTGAAGAGCACAGGCATGATCTGGGAGGTGAGTGTGAGCGCAGCCTCGGACTTGTAGGTGTCGCCGCCTGTTCCGGACATGCTGGTCTGGGTACTACTACCGCCGTTGAGGGTTGCGTGCGAAGAGAGCGGGTCGAAAGGCATGCCGCTGTTGGGAGGCTGGACTGCACCACCTACTGTAGGGTGAGAGTAGGCCGAGTCGGCTTGAAAGGGAGAAGACGAGAGCTGGCGGGTGTTGGTGCGCTCCTGACGGCGATGGTTGAGTTGCACGATGAGCTGGTCGGCTGTTTCGCCTGCGGCATTGGGAATGTCGACCGCGGCGTTTCTCCCTATGAGACTTCGCACACATTTCCTTGCGCCATTGCGAGCTGCAATTGTGATGGCCGTGTCACCGTTGTTGTCCGTCTCATTCAAAATCCTCTCGATCTGATCAGGTGACAGAACTTCGGCCATCTTGTTCAAGATGCAGTCCATGTAGTATCTGGCGCACTCGTACTTCTTCTTACTCTGCGTAATGCCGGCGATGTGGTGAAAGACGGTGCTGCCGAACCATTCTTGCATATTGACCGTACGGATTAGCAATGCCGCCACTTTCTCCGAATTGCGGCGGTCGAAGCTGTTGGTAAAAATGACTGAGCGCATGAGCGGAGTCTCGCCGCTTTTGGATTGGACGTCGATGCTGGCGCCACGGCGTATCAGATCTTTGACCACTTCAATGTCGCCCATCGATGCAGCCCAATGCAGAGCGGTATGGCCACGTTCGTCGATCGGACGGTCGAGGTTTGCATTTGCTGGTGGGACAGGCGCTGCTGGCGGCGAATCGAGCGGATTGTCCTGCAGCATGAAGTAGTCTAGCAGCTCATCGGCCCAAAGCTGATGCTCCTTGTCAGCCTGCGACATTGGATCCTCAATGCGCCGCCTCTTGCGCGAATTGCTGTACTGTGACATGTCGTAATCGCCGAGCTGTGACTCCGAGGCAACAGTGTCGTTGTCTGGCGTCTCGGCCTCGCGTGCACTGACGTCCATCTGGTCGTAATCCTGCACATGCGCATACATGTTGACGGCCGGTCTGCGCTGCTGTGGTGCTGCTCTTGGGACTCTGGGCTTGCTCGAGGCGGCCGTGGCATGCTTGGGCGCAGGCGGCGGGCTTCTATCGCCTGGCACGAACGAGAAGATGGGAAGAAGC
>Ga0058702_10001187_pt1 | contig 10030 bp, 8 predicted proteins | sample AgamicOrSfe_FD_83781 | JGI IMG/M metagenome (GOLD analysis project Ga0058702, IMG submission 83781) | Agave microbial communities from Guanajuato, Mexico - Or.Sf.e | ecosystem: Host-associated > Plants > Phyllosphere > Phylloplane/Leaf | place: Guanajuato, Mexico | collected 2012-05-30
TACTACTACTACTACTATTAAAACGGGTACCCTGCTACCCTGATCTTGTGTTTCGCTCCCTTTATCGAGTCTTAACCTGATCAAAAAGCGATTCTTTGAAACCCCAAGGGGTAAACCCCCCATCTTTTTTGCCCTTTTTTTCTCTTCGTTTTGTTTTGGTGGGCAGAGAGGGCGCAGCAAGCGAGATGCTGGTCAGCTACACTATGATTTCTTCTAACGAAGTGGTCTATTGATTGTGGCGTTGCGCCTGCCGATGTGAGACAAGTGCGAATTGCAAAAGGTGAAAATTGGCAGCAGCGATTTTCGAACGCTGCGCTTGCTACTTGTCGAGCGTTCTACAGCACTCCCGCTTCAGTCTTCACACAGTGATACTACATCGCCCTGTCAGAGCAACTACTCTGTCTCATCATGAGATTTTGGCAATGGCTGCTCGCTTCATCCCTTGCGCCAGCCCACGTTTGAGAAGTGCGATGTCCAGAAGCGTAAAGAAATTGGCGCAAGCGCTTTTCGAACTCGGGGCTTCTGCAAGTGGTGCAGTATAACAACAAGTACGCTGAACGTCCTACGACACTCTGCTCCCACTTGTTCATATGTTCGTCTCTATCCTGACTCACCAGCCCGTACCCAGCGGCTCGGGAGCAGTACTTAGAGCATGAAGTACGAAGCGCAAAGCACTTGGCCTGCCACGAGTGGCTTAAGTCACACCAAAGGAGAAAACACCTGACACAGTTCGTGCGTGACATCTTCGAGTAGCTTATCATGACTACGGCGAACAGTTTCAGCGTGATACGCAACACCACAAGAATTATGCGAACTTTCATCATCTGCCACTGTATGCTTGACCTGGCAAAGGCCGATTGGTAATCCATTGCATTCAGTGATACACTGACGTGCCTTCGACTCCTCATTGCACGCTACGGCATCGATCGAGGCTCCACTTTGATGTAGCAAGCAGCACACAAGCAGCAGCAAAAGCTGGCATGTATCTGCAAGGCTGGCATGCTTTGACGATATTACCCCTAAATCACGACTGTGCGTCCTGCACTCACCACCAAAATCCATCTACTGCTCAACCTGACCCTCCTCCGTCCTGGGCCTCTTCCTTGAGGTGTCGCCGTCCGTTGTGGTGCTACCATGCAACTCAGTGCTCAATCCCTTGATTCCGCGCCTCTCCGCAGCCGTCAATCTAATCCCAAACCACTTCTCCAATGCCTTCACGCGTTCCGCCTCCGTCTCACACACCTCCATGACCTCAGTATTCTCCCCGATTCGCCGCTTGACCACTCCCCCAACCAGGCTAATCTGTCCCACGATCTCCCGATCGACGATCGCTGGCAGGCCGACTGAGCTCTCCGTCTCCGAATCATATGGTGAGCTAATATCGCCGTCTTCGGCGTATAGCAGATATCGTGTGCACACTATGCGATAAGTAAACCACATCTGGGGACTTGTACTAGTGTAGTAATTCATCATTGCAAAGTCCGTCGGCAGGAATTCAGTCTCAGTGAAGGCGTACTGCGCCTCCCAGATCAATTTACCGTCCTCATTATGCTTCTGGTTTTTGTTGACTTCGTATACCCACAGATTTTGGGCAGGGTCAGTGCCACGACGGGCGGTGGGTTCGTCATATAGTGGACGTTGAATGAGGCTGATGGTCGTATCGGATCCGGAGTGAAGTGGCCGAACGACTGTTTCGTAGAGGCGACGCTCAGCTTTGGAGTTCATTGGTTGGCATAGAGGAAGAGGTCGTGTGGGACCGCCCCCGCCGAAACCGATGTCGACGGCGTAGGTGACGTTGGCGATCTTGATGAGATTGACCATGTGGCTCCTGGTATTGCGTCAGTTGATCTGCCCTTGACAATCGTGCGATGCAATCATTGTGAGAGCAGCAAGGGCGTAGTCGTAAGTTTTGTATGCCGTGATTGTAGTGCCTCCGAGCACCGATATCAGCCTGCATGGCTGACTGCACCATGACCAATGTCTCAAACGCAACATACCATGCATTGTATCCATTTGGCGTATGCACTCTCGCACCAACAGAATAGACGTCGAAGCCGAGACTATGTAAGATAGTGGCGAAGAATCGATTATTCTCCATGCAGTAACCGCCCCTACCCCCTCTATATCTACTTTGTGGCGTCCTTGCATTGGCCGAACCGACGACATCTTCTGTTTTTATCGGTGCGTGGTGTGTGATATCAGCTGCCTCCTCTCTCACACCTCGTCCTACAATCTTTTCAAAAAGAGCTTCCGGATCAATGTCTACATGATGGCTTGATGAATAGTGTATACTGAGATTCTCGAAAGGGACAGTCACGAGGGTGAGCTTCTGAAGGAGAGCGAGGTAGGATAGTGTGGTCTTGGGGTTGAGAGCGGGCGTCTTGATGTCATAAATTCGGTGAGATTCTGGGAGTAAGATGTGATGGAAGTATTGTCTGAGCTGTATATGGGTATATGTTGGCAGTGGGGAAGACATGTTGAGTTGAGGTTAATGAGAGGTGAGGTTGAAGATGAGATGTAGTGCTTGGAAGTATCGGATTCTATCTTGATATAGATCAAGAAGATCAACAGAACTCTGATTCTTTGATGCGCATCAAGAATCCCCAGGACACTAAGAACGATGTCGCCATGCTTACGGTTTTATCTCTCGTGGTGAAGATGCTGTTGCTAAAACCCTCTGGTTCGCTGTAGCTCACATTCGCATCTGCAAGAGTCAGGGTCCCGGACAACAATCGTCATGTCGGCACTTTTTTGGTTGAGTCCTCCTTCAGCCTTCAGCCTTCAGCCTGCTAGACTATCTTCGCGCCAACAAGACTACCCTCGGCCTCGATACCGCTCGCTCGCTCTCCTCGCAATCCCACTGTCTCACAATGCGATAGTCATTGTCTCTGAGCCTCAGTGCTCTTCGTAATCTGAGCCCCATTGCTCTTCGTGACCTGATCCCAAGATGTTCTCCTTCGGAGCATGCACGCGTGTTCGCACGCACACACCACAACCATTACGATCACTGCTTGGACATGAAATCAAGCCCATCACAAGAGCATGGCCACGGCCGGCCACGTTTGCGACAGCGAGGACTACTGCGCCTCCGAAGCCAAAGAGACGAACAGGGCTGTACATCACAGGTGGCCTGCTGCTAGCAGGAGCAACATATCTACGATTCACGGAGGATGGCCAGTTCATTGTGGGCGCTACGATAAGAACAAGTCGTGTCATTGGGACACTAGCAGTCTCAGTGAATGAGTACGTTTCTCGAGCCGCATATTTAGGCCAGGACTCATAATACCACAGTTATTGGTGGACGCTGCGGCAGCATGACTCCGTCGACCGACAAGCATATCAGCAACTCCTCAAGGATTGCCATCAACGGTGTGCGAATAGAACATTGAAGGCTATGGAGCAGAATGGATCCATATTTATAAAACTCGGCCAACATCTAACATCCCTAAACTACATGCTGCCCTCCGAGTGGTGCGACACTTTTATACCACTGCAAGATAAATGTCCAATATCCAGCTTCGACTCAATCAAGAAAATGGTCGAGAAAGACACCGGTGCTGATCTAATGAATCTCTTCTCCGAATTCGAAGAACAACCAATAGGCAGCGCATCCCTAGCCCAAGTCCACCGTGCCGTAGATCGCGCAAGCGGGCGTCACGTTGCCGTCAAAGTCCAACACCCAGAGCTCGACGACTGGGCCCCCATCGACCTCCGCCTTACCCGCTTCACCTTCTCTACCCTCAAATGGGCCTTTCCGGAGTACGACCTCACTTGGTTGAGCGACGAAATGGCCGTGTCCCTCCCGCAAGAGCTCAACTTCCAACTCGAGGGCGAAAACGCCCTGCGCACGCGCTCCTACTTCGCCAACCTGCCCATCCCCCTGATCATCCCCAACGTCCTCTGGGCCCAACGCCGCATCCTCTGCATGGAATACAAAACTGGCCACCGCATCGACGACCTTGCCTTCCTCGAATCCGCCTCGATCTCCCGCGACGAAGTTGCCGCAACCCTCGATCGAATCTTCAACACCATGATCTTCTCGCCCAACGCCCCTCTTCACTGTGACCCACACGGCGGCAACATAGCAATCACGACGAACCCCAAGCGCCGCTATCCGCACAACTTCGACATCATCCTCTACGACCACGGCCTCTACCGCGTCCTCGACGTGGCGCTGCAACGCTCCTACGCCGCCCTCTGGCTAGCCGTCCTCGATGCAGACGAGCCGCGCATGCGTCTCCATGCGAAAGCTGTAGCGGGAATAACAGACGAAGACTTCCCGCTCTTCGCCTCCGCAATCACAGGCCGCGACTACCGCGCCGTCGCGTCGGGCGTCAACAGCACACCGGCGTCGGAAGCGGAAAAAGAAGCCATCGCCGACGCCCTCGGGGAAGGCATGCTGGCTCAAATCGTGCAGATGCTGGGAAAAGTCCCGCGCGTCATCCTGCTCGTGCTGAAAACGAACGACCTTACGAGGAGTCTGGATGCGAGTTTGCAAACTACGCAAGGGCCTGTGCGGAGTTTCCTGATCCTCGCACGGTACGCGGCGGAGACGGTGTGGAATGAGCAGAAGGAGATGCTGAGGAAGGGAGGGAGGATCGTGAGTTGGGAGGCGCTGAGGGATTGGACGGGGTATGCGAGGGTGGTGGGGAAACTGTGGGTGTTTGAGTGGGTGTTGTGGGTTAGGGGAAAGGTGGGATGGAGGTTGGAGGCGCCGGATCCGAGGAAGATGGGGAGGGCGTGATTGGAGGTAGTGGGGACGTAGGGTGGGACGATGCTGGAGGAGGAGGGAATAGCGAGGGCGGCTAGGCTGGCAGAGTATAGTCGGACGGACGAATTCACGACGAAACAATAGAGCGTCATGATGGATGTCATAGAATTGTAACGACATATTTCCTAGATCTTCTCCATCTTCCTGCGCAGACAGTCAGTCCTGCCAGGCTCTTTCGCCCTCTGCCATCGATATTCGCATAGATCTTGTTCTTCCCTGCCCCTGGCCTGACAGATACCATAAATCTGTATATGGGACATAAGCGCTTGTATAGTGTGGCTGTATATGTCGTTACTCGCGGCCTAGGTAAATGCATTCGACATTGTGATGTACCTTGCTTGGCGACATTCGTCCATCCCCCCAGCCGTGCACGCTTGGATTGCTTCATGCGCAAGGTTGCGTCATGCGCACCCATCTCTGTTGCGTTTGACCTCAGCTGCCAACCGTGATGCAGCCTCATGTCGTGCGGGATGACTGCTGCGCAGAGTACTGCTTCCAGTCTCCGGTCATCCGAACAGCTTTCTTGCTCACCGAGTCGTGGCTTCCCGATCTTGCTCATAATCCTCAAAACCCCACGCGTATAGCCCCTCATCCATCTCTTCCCCCGGGCGTCCCAGACGGCGTCGCCCTCGCGTTCCCAAATTGGAACATCTGTTTTAGCGTTCCTCGCCCAGGCGTCTTCGTCGCTGCTGCACCCATTTGCGGTCTCCTTTCGTACGCTGCGGTTCCAATTTCAAGCGGTGGACTATTCGTATGCTTGCTCTTTTTCGGCAGCGCTGCCGCGGATGATCGTGGGTTGTGGCCTACCGAGACGGAGAGAAGGTAGTTGCTCGTCCCTGAGGACTGTTTCTTGTCGGCGCGGGTCACAAGGGAGGATTGAGGAGCGTCTGTTGGCAGCACGGAAACAGGCATGACGAGGTCGACGGAGCGTGCGGAGAAGGATGTACTGCTCCAGCGGGGGTTAGGCCGGCGAATGGGCGCAGTACCATTCGGTGTAGGGGGCCCAGCAGCTATGTGCTGTTCTGCATAGACGCTGCTTGTTGAAGCTGCTCGAGCATATCTTGATCGATCCGGGAGAGGCTGCTGTGCTAGGTATCGATCGCCCTCGGAGTATGTTGTGGAATATCCAGATGGTCGTGTTACATTTTCATCAGGATCTGAGGGAGATCTTTGGTGGTCATAGTATGATGCCGAGTATCGTTGACTTGGCGAATGTTGTGGTATGATGTCTCTTCCCAACGGTAGTTGTACTTCGCTGGAGTAGTATGCTGCGGATGGGCTAACTGGTGGTGTTATATCTTTCTTGAAAAGTGGCAGAGATGATGTGTTATGTGAGTCGAGCAGACTGCATTTGTCTGAGCAGTATAGTGTGGAGGAGCTTGGTAGATGCTTGTCACAGACAGAGCAGTATTGATGGAAAGAGATGCCATCAAAGTCGTCGTCGTCGAGGTCGTCTACGGGATGCGCAAGCACCTCATCCTTGCTCGCCTTCCGAGAATGGGCCCCTTTGTTTCCTGATGTTGCTGTTGTCGTAGGTGTTATGCGGCGATGGAGTTGAGGTTTGTTCAGCCGGGCGAGGTTCGTGCGGGATCTGCTTGTGACCGGAGCAGGCATGGCTCAAGGGGGAAAGGGTTCTGGTAGTCGAAGGCGACCAAGGACGAGCGGAGTTCAAGTCCTGAGCCGAGGTTGTGACACACGGATGCTGATGTGAATGCTGGTGATGCTGTTGGCTAGATGAAAGAGCTGGATGGATTGTCGAAGGGATCCTCGAAGCTTAAGAAAGCAGCCCTCAAGAGGAGAACAAAGAAGATGATGGTGAGTAGCAGACAGAAGGAAGATATCTCAATGATATAAGATGAGTCAACCAGCGCTTGTTATCTGACGCAGACGCTCAATTGGATAACAGGATCCACCAAGGATGGAATTCGCTGATAAAGCGTATGCACTCCCTCGCTGGCGGAGAAAGAAAGTCAAAGACGATCAGTATATCGATGCGATGAATAAGAGAAGATAGTGTTCTGTACGCATGCGGCAGAAAAGTGATATGATCAAAAGACAAAAGACATATGCAGCTCTGAGGCTCGTGTTGATGGCTTGCCTTAGCCCGATTGCGGACGTCCTACCGATAAGGATGATCACCAGCAATGCTTGGAAAACGGTGTGGCTTCAAATCTGGTGGTGATCAGGAGAAGACGAAGTACTGGAAGCATTTACTTTCTGTATAAGGAAGACTCGAGGTGTTCGAGGATGATGATGGCGAATGTATTCAATACAGGTGTCGCAGAGGTGCCAGCAAATATATGAGACTGCATTGAGGACCTTGAGGGAATTGTCTGAGAAATTACCCCTCTAATCAAAGTATCACGACATTGATGATTCGTCATCTCGAGCATTTTGACATCAGTCACCTCACACAGAAAACAGTAGCCCGCCTATGCCATAACACAGCCGTATGCATGAGCTAGTCACACTGGCATCACTGCAGTTATGTGGGTACCGCATGATTGCAGGTCGTTGATAGCCAAAGTACAGCTTTCCGTGCACACGCAGCTTAGTGCGAAATGCTTAGCTTTCATTCAGAGGAGAAAAGGTTGAAAGTATCCCAGGCAGAGTGCCGTAAGGATTCTGCTCAGGGTTGTGTCCTAGCATAGTATATGTCGCTGGACGAGCTTACGGCAGCGAGACGAAAGCATTGTCAGTCTGTGTGCTTCGAGCAAACATTGGAGGATGATGGGTGTGCCATTTCCCTGCTCGAATCCGACTGACTATATAGCTCCACGTTCCTCGACAATCGAATGTCACTGTCGAGTCCAGAGGCACAAACTTGTTCTGGTGAGCGTTTTGTCTCATGCTTCAGCAAGATTAGGAGGCCACTGCGTCGAATCACAGGTGTTCTTGCGGATGGTATCAGTACAGGGAATTGTCGGCTGCGCCTGGTTCGTCATCTAAGCTCGCGGATATCGAGACGAGGCCAAAGCGTGCATGAACGCCCTCAGTACAGAGTTGAGCCCATTCGATACCTTGAAGCAGTAGCGAGGTCTATGATCACGAGACTCCAGCGCTGGCCATTCTCTTTTCGCCGAATCCCTGTTTGTCGCGAAATTGCAGACACACTAATCTCAACACATTCTTTGAATGGCAAGGACCGAGTCGAAAGTGAGAAGTCGCACGATCAGCTGGTTGTAGAAAGTGTTGAGAGAAGCATCACAAGATCAGAAACACGAATGTAACAGGGCTTCACCCTTCTTTAAGCGCAGGCTGATGTCTCATGATCTCATGTCGACAATCACCAGATAGACGGCCGGCTCCCGAGGGAAGTACACAGTACGTCAGGGCGCTTAGTGTGTGCCCCACCACTCCTCTTCCCAATTGACTCTGAAACTCGAGCTTTACAGGGGTTGCAGCCAATCATGCGTCCCATACATGCCTGGCAAAAGTCTATCCCAAATCGTCTCAACAGGCTCTGTTTCTGCTGTCCTCGCTAAGGGCATTCACCAATGTCCATGGTCAAGGGACAGATCTGGTGTACCAACCGGCGGCTTGCTTGCGTTCCCAAGATCAGGTTCGGACCAGGGCGAGTGATTTTGGTAGGTGGTGGGTCGATCATATGGTCACGAGGAGGCCAGCGTCATGTGCCAAAGAAACGGGATACTTCCGACCATGAGGTTCCTGAGCTTGTCTTGCGCCTAAACAAGCTAGACACGAGTGTGTAGACGCAGTATGTTTTGCTGAGGAAATGGTCATGTTACTGTTCGTGGGCTGGCAGATGTGATGCATCCAGCTGAAGGTCTGCTGTAGTGGTACGGTGAAGCGGTAGTGCTGCTGTTCCTGCTGCTACCTTGGCGTAGAAGGGGGTGGGGACCTGAACCTGTCTCGTGGTCTGTGATGATTTCCCGGATACTCGCCCACCATCTCTTATAATCGTCTTGTGTGCCTCTCCGTCTCTTGTCCTAGACCATGCTCACGCACCTCGTCCTTTTCAGACTGCTTCGCCCACTCCCATAGCGACCCAAATGTACGTATAATCTCTAGAGAAGGTCTGCAGAAGGACGTCTACCTCGATCCATGCTGACGAGATCACCCAATGGCAGCTCTGGATTTCTCCGCACCCCACAACACCGCGACTACCGTACCTACCGTACTGCTTCATCGACATCATCTCGAAGCAATCCAGCTTCACGTCTAGCAGGATCGCCATTCATCACCCTAATCTCTGACTGCGCAGTATCATACCTCGAAAATTCGCGATTCCTTATACAAGTGCACCCCGCATCGAATAGTGGCGCCAAAAAACAGCACAAGCCTCGTGACCCCTCTCCGACAGCAACGCGACCTTCACAACGGTTCCTTGCACAACCATACATCACGGCTTCTATTCCTTCCATCAAGTTCAAGACTCAACTTACAAGATCACCGCGGAAAGCATTATAACATTGTGAAGTCGTACCCTGGCCATGTCGTCGTCAAATCGCACAAATGCCTTCTCGAGCCTCCGTATGGGTGGTATGTTCTACAAGTACCGTGGCACAAGGTGCGCTCCGCTCACAAGTCTACAGAGGTCGTTCGGGAGAGGGTACAAGATGGTCTGACTGGAGAGACTCGGGATATGCAATATACACAGTGCAAGATCATTGGCAATGGATCCTTCGGTGTTGTCTTCCAGACGAAACTTGCGCCTACTGGCGAAGACGCTGCGATCAAGCGGGTGCTACAAGACAAGCGCTTCAAGGTTTGTTGGGCGTCTTGCAATGGCCCGAATAGAGCTAACTTGGACAGAACCGCGAACTGCAAATCATGCGCATCGTGCGCCATCCCAACATTGTTCAACTCAAGGCTTTCTACTATTCCAACGGCGACCGGGTATGTCAATCATCTACGCGAGCGATAGCATTGCAGTTTCGCTGACTTCCTGTCAGAGAGAAGAGGTATATCTTAATCTAGTTCAAGAATTCGTCCCGGAGACAGTCTACCGAGCATCGCGATACTTCAACAAAATGAAGACAACCATGCCGATCCTCGAAGTCAAGCTTTACATCTACCAACTCTTCCGATCACTTGCGTACATCCACTCTCAGGGAATCTGCCACAGGGATATCAAGCCACAAAATCTGTTATTGGATCCGGCTAGCGGGATTCTCAAGCTATGCGATTTTGGTAGTGCTAAGATTCTTGTTGAACATGAGCCGAATGTTTCCTACATCTGTTCGCGATACTACCGTGCGCCTGAGCTGATCTTTGGCGCAACAAACTACACAACAA
>Ga0058702_10001189_pt1 | contig 10003 bp, 11 predicted proteins | sample AgamicOrSfe_FD_83781 | JGI IMG/M metagenome (GOLD analysis project Ga0058702, IMG submission 83781) | Agave microbial communities from Guanajuato, Mexico - Or.Sf.e | ecosystem: Host-associated > Plants > Phyllosphere > Phylloplane/Leaf | place: Guanajuato, Mexico | collected 2012-05-30
ACCAAGCATATCCATCATCGTTGACTTCTGCACCTTCTGTCCATTCTTCATCACCGCTAGCCTCAGAGTCTAGGAAGTGAGACTCATTGAATTGCTCTTCGCGTGGTCGCTGGTTGTCAATACGAACGTCGACGACATCACAGAGACCTTGAATAAAGCGTTCGGGTGTGTTCCGCCACTCTTCTCCTCCTTTGGTGTTATCGTCAGAGGCCACTGAGATGGCATCAGAGTCCCTGCGACCACGCTTGCGACGACCACGAGCCTTGCTTTGGGCTGGTGGAGGGGGAGGTGGTGGTTGGACGGCTGGCTTGACCTCCCGTCTGGCACGACGCTTGGCTAAAGGCTCATCATCTGAAGCTTGAGATGTCTGAGAGACCAATGAAGGCTTTCGCACGATAATCTCGACGTGACTGAGCGTGCGGCGTGACTCAGCTGCAGCTTTGGCAGCATGTGCATCTTTCCACTGTCTGAAGGCTCTGAGCGATGCGACACTTGTGTCAGGGTCTTGTGGGTAACGTTGGTAGACACGTCGTAGACGCTCAATCCATTGGTCTCTGAAGGCTGCTCGGTCTCGCCAGGAGATGTTGATGTGAGCTTGCAATGCCAATCTTCTTAGGTCTGGTAGTGACTCAGCAGACTCTACCAATGAACGGAAGAGATTCTGTGCGGCATTTGCACCCCTAGAAGGATATCAGCATGACCTAAATGCTTAACTAGACTCTCATACTTACCACTTCTGTAGATGAACAAGCTCCAGAGTTTGCAAAGTAGTTGGCCAGGTTGGAATCTCGTCCTCGAGCAACAGGTTCTCATATTTCGGTTCTCCGAAATGGCGGAAGTGGTTCTCTCGGTGGTCATACAGGTCCATCTTCAATGACTTGAGCTGTGGACAAGTTGTTTGCAAATTTGTGAAAAATGCGAGGTCAAGGAATGGGTTGTGATCAAGGACCAACTCTTGGATCCTGTGAGTTGTAAGTCAGCGATGTCTCTAAGGGAAGCGTGGTTTGGAAGGTAGCATACGAGTGACCATGGCTGTCCAAGAAGCTGATCAGCGAGTCAGAATCGAGAGGCATGCAATTGATGAACTTGACGGTCTTGAGAGTGCGTGGTAGGTGGAGTAACATGTGTTCAGACAGACGATCACAACTTTCGAAAGACAGCGTCTCCAGGTTGGGTAGGTCAGCAAACACATTGGCAAAAGCAAGTTCGGCGGCAGCCTCCTCCTCGATGTCATGTGTTTCTGGTTTTATTGGAAGGTGTGAGATGGCCAGATGACGCAAGCTTTGGAAAGAAGGTCTCTGTTGGACCTTGGCTATAAATTCAGTGAAACTGCTCGAGCGTCAGTACTGATGATTCATGTATGTCCTCACGTCAAAATACCTTTGGATTTCTGTTTTACCGTCTTGTCGCTCGACAAAATGTGTGTTCCATCTCCAGCACTCGAGATGATTGTTGTTTCCATCGAGCGCTTTGAAAAGTTCCGAGGGATACTTCCATTTGGGAAGTCGGCCTTCGTACTCATATGGCGGTTCGTCCAACTGATGCGTGATAATCAACGAAGAAAGTCGTGGCAATTTCGATATGGTTTCAGCAAAAGATAACGAGGACACTCTAGCGAAGGATTCCAGGTTGCGGGCAGACACTTCTATGCTGGTGACCTTCATGTTGTATGAGTACAAGTGCTGATCATTGGGTTGCTTGATGATGGTAGAAAAGTCTTCCAACCATCTGGCTGCCAGCAGGTTTGGCGCTCTGTAGAAAGCAGTCAAAGCCGGTTCTGAGAAGGCTCGACAGACCTTTCGAGCTGTTCTCATGATCCATGTGTTCGGGTGGTTGACTCTTCTGCTTGCGACACCACCAGTTTCGTGCTCGAGTTCGGCAGCGAAAGCATAGCTGAATATCTGCAACAGAATATCATAAGGAAGGGTATCCCACTTAGGTATTATCCCATCACTTGGAATTGCAGGTGCCACAGTTGCGACTTGTTTCGTCGGTCTAGAAGCATGTTTTCCCTTCCGTTTGGGTGGCGACTTTTTGGGGCCAGGTTTCTTTGCAGCTGATCTGGTTTCTCTTGGAGACGGCTTGCTGGTACGTCTATTCGCAGTTTTTGGTCGTTTCTGCTGAGGTTCTGGAGATTGGAGATGCTCGCTGGCGGAATCCTGAGCATCGGCAATGTCGAAGTCGTCATCCGTGTCCGGGTCCATGTACAAACTTCTCTTTCGAGTGATGGCTTGACGAACAGAGCGGCGCTTCGAGGCTTCAGACTCCATGTTGAGCCTACTGTTTTATCTTGACATCTGACAGCTTGAGGAATAACAAATCATTTGTGTCCTTCGATGATATTTTTGAGAGTTCGTGGTTCACAGGGCTGCATCTTTCGAGACCCTGTCCGGCAATCGAGTGGTCCAAGCGCCTGCGGCCTCGTCATCGTTCCTGCAGGGTTCAAGGCTTCTTCACTCATTCCACTCAGTCGAGCCCTCAAACCACCGCATCACAATGTGGGTTCTGCAGTTGACCACATCATGGTTCGATGTGGTGGTGCGTGACAATGACTCGTTGCTGGACTTGGATCAAGCCTCCATCAAGACACACACGACCTATTAAGTTTGAGACTATACAAAAGACTGTCTTCCGTTCACATTCCTAATGTCACGCTATGGTGCCGCAGTTGGCAGGAATGGAGAGGATCAAGGCTGATGAACGAACTGCACTACTGCGAGTGGGTAATGGAAGCATTTGATTCGAGATTGTTTTTCTCTCGAAGGGTGACATAAAAAGTAAAGATCCAGCCTACCAGGTTTCCCTTCCTGAACGCCATTTACAACAACGGGAATAGCTCAACGGCATACACACATGAACAGCATCAGAGAGACGAAACAACATTAGGCCCTGCCAGTAGTGACACCGGTACTAGGCTGTTCGTTGTTCCAGCTCAGGTAAGTATGGTCACCGAGTTTTCTAGTCACAAGTCAGTACAAAATCACAAGAATATGCGCAGAGAACAAAATACCTAGGCCTGATCAGGTGGGTTGCAGTGAACAGAGCGCCCAGTACAATGCAGACGCCGGCGACGACAATGTATGCAATGCCGAGGAAAGGATTGCGACCACCCATGATGGTGCGGGTACTTAGGAGGATGGATTTTGTACCACCGTAAATGGTGACGGGGAAGTCTACAAGGTTTGGGTCAGCAAAGAGGCAGAGATGACAAAGCAGTGTTACGTACAATCATAAATCTCCATCTCGTATTGGCCACTACGCATGGTGGCAGTGTCGTTACGCAGAGCCAGTTTGCTGAAGGCGGGCAGGCCGGCAGTGCGCATCCACACATGGAACTCCTCCCAGTCATGGATGTTCGGAATAGGGATGTCGTCGCTGTATTCGGGATACATGACACGCCAGTTCGGTGGAGGGCTCACCTGATCGACAGTGTAGACAGTCTTCTTGTACAGGTCGCCGTCGCTTGCCCATGCGATGCCCTTGTTGGTCATGGTATAGTTGACAGGGTCGGCATCGTCACGGCCGTTCAGCAGGCGTGGGGTGACGAAGCTGTCGTTGAAGAGCGAGTTTGCGATCAGACCGCAAGGATAGTAGGCCTTGCCTGAAGCGTCGAGTTGGAGAGGGTCGCAGTCACTGCCGTCGATGGTGCTGTTATCAACAAAGTTGCCCTTGAGCTGGTCGGAACTGAGCGACTTGACGTAGCGGCGGTGGTTCTGGTAGAAGTTTGTGAGTTGGTAGTAGAGGAGGACGGGGGCGGGCAGGTCGTCGGGGATCCAGAAGCGCAACTGACACACAGGAGTGTCAATCTCGACGGCGCCGTTGTGGTATGGAATGGTCTGGTTGTAGGTGCGCCATTGGGGAGCCTGCGAGGGGGTGGTGGCGTTCTTGAAATGGCTCGAAACAAGGTCCGAGGGAATGGTGCTGAAGGTGTCGGTGGCATCGCGTGTGCAGCGCTGGTACTCGATCGACAGCTCTTGGACCTGCGAGCTTGCCCAGAGCAATAGTCCTCCCAGCGGAGCAAAGATGACTCCGACGGCGAAGAACAGAGGGAGCACTGTCTTGGGGGTGAGGATGGGCTGCCAGGCCTTTAAGCGCTGCTGTCGGAAGGCCGTGTCTGTGTTGTCGCGGTCAATGGCTGTTCGCGCACTCGAGTCGATGGCTGTGTCGGGGTCGACCTACTGGGTGGTCTCCTGCTCTTTTCCTTCTTGCCATCCTGCCCTGTCTGGCCCTCCTGCGAATGCACCGAATCCGTATCCATCTGTGTCTGCGACGGATGAGTCGAGGTTGATGCAGAGACAACAATAATTCACTTTAGCCTCACCATCCCACGCTCCGACAACTCCTTAGGGTCGCGCGTCTCAAGGCTACATCCGTGCTCACTGCTCACCAATCCTCGGCGCCGCTCTCTTCCGGCTCCGCCTCCCTGCTTATTTTGGCTTTGGTCGTGACGCCTCGTTCTTCACGTGTCCATTTCATACATGGCCAACAGATTTCATGTATTCGATTGTGAGTTGCATTGCTTCTGACGCTATCTAGAGTAATTGACCCGAAAAATCCCATTGGTATCATAGTACCTGTAACGCCGTGTACTGCTGAGCAGAGTGATAGTCTTGAGAGAAGAAAGCCAAAAACGCCATTGTCCCATGCCCCCTTGTAGAGTGTCTGCTCCCATATCATCAAATTGCATAGACGTTCGTGATTCCCGTGGAACAAGAAAGAATAAGGAGAGTCGTAGGAAAAAAGAGGGAGGAAAAGTTAAAAGCAGAAAAAAAGAAGAATCCGAAAAAGTAGTTGAGTAGAAAGAAAAGATTGTCAAGTCGGCCCCTTAGAGTTGAGGATGGAGGATCTCAGAGGAATTGCTGCATGTGTTTCTCGTCGAGCCAGCCGACTTTGTCGAAGGCCTTGTGCAGCCTGCTGGTCTTGTTGACGTCGATGCCGGTGATGCCATGTTCGTCCGCTCCTTTGCAAGCGAGCTGGGCGGCATTGATGTTGAAAGCCTGACCCTTTCTCGCATATTCAAGACGATTGGCAAAGAAGCGACGCTTGATGTAGATATAGTCCGAAGGAGTCAGGACGAGTTTCGAGACGATCGGAATTTCCTTGGGATGAAGGAGACCGCAGTCTTCGTGACCGCTCACGTCTTGAGGTGTCGCCTTCCATTCGATGTTCGGGAAGTTCACCTGATCGCTATTCAAAGTCGATGTAGGTGGGCAGTAATCATTATAGATGGAGTAGTCGCGGGTGACCTTTTCAGCTGGTGCCTTTGCCTTGTTTGCATCATTTGAGCGGCGTCGGAACTTCTTGCTGGGCACATCCAGTGGTGCCTCGCGAGGCGAGACAGATGGCTTCAAAGGTGCTTTGGCTCCAGATACCTTCCTCGTTCGCTTCGGTGGGGGCATCTCGAGCCCGCTGTCGACTCTACGCTTTTCCTGCTGAGGTCTGCTTCCCGATGCAATACCGTGTCTTGCGGCAAACATGGCAGCATCAGCTGGCGAAATCCGTTGCAGATCAGCAAGAACACCTGGAGGTGTTTGCATCGGGAAGGTGGGCTGAGGCAAGGTAGCTTTTACAGCCTCGAAATGTTGCAGCCACTCTTGACGAATCGGCTCAACATATCTGTCGGGGTCAGCAGCCTGCCTTGCCCATAGGTCGTTTCTCCCATATCTTGGGATACTTGGTGAGATTGGTCTTCTCATATAGATGTCGTAGGCCGTCTGTGTCTGTTTTCGCTTTCTACCAGGTGGGTATGACCGTCCGATAGAAGAACCGCTGTTGGCACTGTTAAGAGCACCAGAGCTGCTTCTTACAGGTTCTGTTCGAGAGTGAGGATGTTGAGCGGGTTCACACTGGACAGAAGGCTCAATTGGAACAGGCCGAGGAAGGCCACCAGAACTGAGTTGTGATGAAGGGGCGAATAGCTGCTGGTCTCGCTCGGATAGGATGACAGGCTGAACGGGATGAGCAGAGTTTCCAAAAAGGGATTGAGGTTTTGCATCATCGTCGGAAGTCGCTGGTCGATCAGGGAACAATGGATCATCTTGATTTCTGTTGAATTTGTTCGGTGATGTCAGATGAACATCAGCTGAACTTCTGTAGTGTGCGACCGCCAATTGCGGAGATGAGGATGGCGATGGCATCTGGTGAATAAGATTTCTGATGGGCGGCAGTGTGACGTTCTCTCTTCCCATGGATAGAGCGACTTGTTGTTGGTCAAAGACTGGTGAAGATGGTTGAGCAAATGTGTGATTTATCTCATCTGCTGGAGATGGGTATACGCTGGTGGCGGGCGCCTTGCCCTTGGCCATGGGAAGGTCAGTCATATCTGAGGCCATTTTGTGTGTTTGGTTGGTTGTGGACCGTTGCATCTCCCTCAAGTAAGAATACTGTGAGTTGAAGGCAGCCGAACCCATTGGCTTTGAATCAAAAGCCAATGTTCCGGGGGTTGGATGGGTGAATTTGCTGTTGCTTAGGATGAGAGAGATTCCGAGTAGAGAAGAGACAGAAGCAAGAGAAGGATAGTGGCGAAGAGGTGTGAGTAGTTATGTCCTCGGAGCAAGATGAGTTTAAATCCGACGCAATCGACTGCAGTTTAAGCTTCGCGCCTAAAAGTCGCTGCCTGCTGAGTCAATGCAACAAGGGCTGGCGGAGCGGTCTTATCAAGTCAATTGGAGGCAGTTAAGCACGATATGATGGCCAATGGAAAAGCAATAGGTTTGATGCGCCCGGGGTTGGTACGAAAGGGTTGCAAGGAGCAAGTCTTGTGAAGATATGGGGAAGGGGGGTTGGATCCGAATGATATGTTCGGGTGAGACGTGCAAGAGCGAACAGGCAGCAGTACCTACCTAGGGTCTGCTGACGAATTGATGCGGCAAAGGAATAACGCGGAACATCGAAGCTGCTCGAATAAGAGAAGGCGAATGGCTGCCCAGCAGCGAGCAATTGGCCAACAACGAATGAGCGGGCACGCTAGTTTACGAGTGCGATGCGCCGAATCAAACCATGGCCGACCTGGCTGTGGACGGTGAGGTCGCGCTCCTCCACAGGCAGTCCGGTCCGTTGCTACATTTTTGCGGCGCAAAGCGTTGGTTGTGTTGTCGTGATTCCAAGTTTGAGTCATTCTCCTGCTCTCGGCTCGACTCCGCCTCCGGACCCTGCACCAAGCCCTTTCCGTCTGCGGCTCTGCGAGTCGCATTCACCGACGATGATGCCGCCATTGCTGTCGAACTCTGTCTCCCTATCGCTCACCAACTAAACACGAAACCCCCTCTCTTGCCGCTTGTTTTTCATCCCCCAAACATGACGCTTTCTGAGACCATTTGGTGTATGACAAACCCAAGGAATGGCGTCAATTGTATCAGCCATTGATCCCGACCATTGGGCAACAATCCGCTTAGAAAAGCATGGGGCTACAGCGCTCGGTCAGAGACGAACTACACGCGATTGAGCGCACCGCCTCGGCGCCTCCTCTTCCTTTGCTCAATCGAGATTGGCCGAGAGGGGCAGACGTAGGCAAGCGCCCAGCTACTATTTGCCCGCTTATCAGGCGGAGGGGACATCAGATCAATCATCAATCACGCATTCGCCCGAGCGGAATTCTGCCTGCGTTCGGCGAGACCAACATTACCCCCTCTTGAAACCCCCCGCTAAGCACGCAACCTCAGTGCCTGAATTCGGATTATATTCCTTATCCAGCTGAGGCCGTCAGCAGTTCAATGCCCTGTTTGGGGCTTTCAGACGCGGGTGTGCATAGAGCGAGTGATGCCTCTATCGTCAATTGACCCTCCATCATCGGAGGATTGGATGGCCGACTGACCCGTGAGGCTCATGCATTATGGAATCATTCTTGAGAGCGATTCTGACATGTGAAAGTCAAAGCGTTCTCGAATTGACTTTGGTATCTTTGGCATCTTGATGCATCAACGGCGCCGATGGTGGCGCACCCCCACGCCTGAACGAAAGCCTGCAAAGGTACCCCTCATCTCGCGGCCACCCACCTTCCGCTTCTTCTGTGAACGACGGTCACACGGCAGTCCACAGACTATTACCTATCCTGTGAGTGGTGACCTTTTCGTTGATACGCACGCAAGGTGTTCTGTGTTGACTATGGCACAGAATAAACATGCAAATCCACCAAGAAGAGCAGTGGCAAGGTATAATAGACGACTCACACCCAAAGTCTGTGTTTGAGCAATCTGGCCGGGTCGATTGACGATAGGCCAGACCCCATCAGCCGATGGACACATCTTCTGAAACAATCTCGTGCCGGTGGGTGCTCTCACTCACGGGATCTCGAGGATAGTATACCCAACCGATGCGTGACTTCTTCTCTATTGTACTGCTTCAAGCGCAATCACAGTCCATTCGTGATCATCTGCACGGTTCTTTGCAGCAGACAGCAGGGCCCATGCAGGTCTTCGGCTCATGACTGCAGCGGATGCGAGTAATCCTCGGATAGCCGTGTTTTCGGCCACCCTGGGTATGGGCAGCGACAGCGAACGCCGCCAGGGTTGGAAAGACGCGACACTCAACTTACATTCTGGCAATTGGCCTGTTCGGACCTCATGCTCTTGTTGCGGGACAAGAAAGAAGATGTTACAACCTCCCAATTGACATGTCGTCCTGTCGATGCAGATCATGCAGATCCGGTCATGCCCTGCGCCGGGCGGGCCGCATACTTTCATCGTGGACCTCGTGTGCATGTACAGCGAGCGAGCCACAGTCGTAGCATGTGGTTATCTCGCTTGTCATCTGAACATACTCGGCTACAAGCTAACCTTGTATCGCTTTGCCTAGCTCATAGCAATGTATAAGGCCGGTGTACGAGTAGCTTGGTCACCGCGGCGAGCTATAATATCGTGCGTAGTTCGAGGTGACCGGTTGCTAACCTGCTTTTTGCCAGATGACTTACTGATTTCAGATGATCGCGAAAGTAATCTACAAGGACAATAAGTATCTCTTGGTGCGATCGATGATCCGCATGACGAGGGCATCTGAGCAACCAGCTTGTAGAATACGTCTGCTGTTATCGATGTTTTCGGGCTCACGTATCTTCTGACCTTACAGATGAATATGAGCATGGCCAGATGGATGTCCCAACCCGTTGATATCTGTCCGTTCTGTTCAACTTTGTCGTGGCATGAAGCATGGAGATGGTGTGGAAGGCTAAACTTTGACAAGTAAAATGTGCTAATAGGACAACCCTGCTCTAGAAACAGATCAATTGAATGCACACCACAATCCCTGACTATGTGTCTCTGTAGAAACATACTGACTGTTTAACACGTTGCCGTATATACTGCACCAAGAAAAGTATCAAAAGGTTGTAATTTGCCATCATGTACCCGATTCCAACAGACTTGACTATCTTGACTGATCTTCAACCATCGAAGCACCACTCCCACCCTCAATAATTGATAAACTCGACCACGACAACGATACTACTCATCAAAACAACATCAACAAACCTCGCATGTCAGTCACAGACTAAACGATGACACTCCCACAATCACGCGCCTTCATAACATCTCTTATCAACTCTCTAAACCCATCACCATCAGCCGCAACCACACCACCAACGACCAACCCTCTCAAACAAGCATCTCCAGCAGTTCGATCAGTGCTATTGACCTTGCATGTTCTTTTCCCCAACGAACTACTCTCAGCTCTAGATCTTCTAGATCGCGACTTGGTTGTCCGATTAGTTCCACCATCCGACTCTCAAGTCCCGCCACCAGTATCAGAACAAAGCAGAGAAGCAGCTCAAGACACAAATATGGAGCAAGACACATCCACCACTCCACACGACCAAAACATGGGCATTAGCAAAAGAACGCCAGATTACAAGGATGCAGTCTACTACGTCCGCTCAGCACAACAGCAAACCTCGAATTCACGTTTCAGAGACCCAGTAGCATCAACTTCACACTACGAAGTACGGACATCAAGTTGGAGTTGCTCGTGTCCTGCATTTACATTTTCTGCCTTTCCTGCAAAGCCATTGGAT
>Ga0058702_10001190_pt1 | contig 9999 bp, 4 predicted proteins | sample AgamicOrSfe_FD_83781 | JGI IMG/M metagenome (GOLD analysis project Ga0058702, IMG submission 83781) | Agave microbial communities from Guanajuato, Mexico - Or.Sf.e | ecosystem: Host-associated > Plants > Phyllosphere > Phylloplane/Leaf | place: Guanajuato, Mexico | collected 2012-05-30
AAATGGAAGAGAAAGCATATCAATCCCAATGTTGGGATTGAAGGCTTATAAAACGTACCTTCTCCCGTTGTTGTCTCGGGATCTTGAGTCCTTTCCTCTCCTTGACTTGTATTAGTAGGGCGTTCTTCATCTAAAGTAAAAAAAAATGTCATACCCGTAAAGAAATAAATTCTGCTCCGTCTAAGCTCGGGAAAGAGATAAGAAAGATGGAAGCAGACCTTCAAGCGATCAACAGATCGAGTCCTGCCAACAGGCTTGAGCTATGAAAGAGAACACTTAATATATGAATAATTGAGGAACGAAAACGAGCGAGAATTGAAATGAAGAGAAGGGGAGGACCGAGGTTTTTATTCTTGAACTCTTTCGAAGTGGAATGGAGATGAGGACTGAAGCGAGCAGGATTGACCTTCAAGCTCTCGTTCGCTAGTCCACAGACTGTCAATAATGGGTCTGACTCAGATGCAAGTCAGACAATGTCAATTCGATTGGGCCTTTTCACACTCGATGTTAGAGTCGATCCTGAGCACCAATCGATATAATTGATCAATTGCAAGAAGCACAAGATCTATTGCAGTTCCTTCCGTGAGCTGCCCTTTTCTTTTAGCAGTTGATGAAGAACACTTCATCAACACTGTCGATCGATCGCAAGTGCCAACTGTCGGTGGTTGGTTGGAATGCCGCACCACTCGATCGGCCAAGACTTCTTCAACTTCCTTGTCATGTTGAACTTGGATGCCCATGGGTGCCCGATGAGAGATGCCCCTACTTGGATCCACTTGGTCTCCATGATAAGGCTTGAGTAGACTTACATGGAAGACGGGGTGGTACTTGATCTTCGGAGGCAACTCTACCTTGTAAGCTTGTGCCCCCACCTTCTTAAGGATGGGGAAGGGACCTTCGTAGCGTCGAATGAGGGCCCGATGACGACCACCTAACCTCGCGTGGTTGTACATCTTGACAAGCACGAGGTCTCCCACTTGGAACTCCCTTGGGCGCCTCTTCTTGTCGGCCCACTTCTTCATCTTCTTGGAGGCCAAAACACAAAGAAAAAGGCAGCGCCGAAGAAAGGAAAGAGCGAGATGGTGGTTTTTCTGGAACCCGCGAAGCGAAGATCGATGTCCGTCCCAGGCCAGCCCATTCGACGAAGCAATCTTGGACCCTGAAGGCTGCGCTGTGCTTGGATGCACTTTTCTTCCACACGCCGGCGATGAGATGAAAAGCGCCCCCATTCAGTGGTTCCCGTGCCACCACAATGCCATGGCATCGAAAGAGTAGTGACCGGAACCTGTCCCTGACCAGCTCGTGACTAGCAGCCCGCTGCTGGTCGGCACAGCGTAGCGTCAAAGGCAGGTCTTTTTTATTGGCCCGCTGACCTTTTCTAGGCCTCCTTCCCGCGGAACTGGATTGTCGATATCGACCGAATTTGTACTAAGATCAGAAGAAAAAAGATCTTTTTTCTGCAACACTGCCTCTGTTTGAGACGCCCTATCATTGTCTTTCCTGCTGATCTTATTCAGACTCCTTCTGATTCCCTATGGAATTTTTCTATTTTCAGATCAATATATGAAAATGGCAGCTTACTAGACAACGCAGAAGGTTTATTCTCTCCATAGATGCCCGATTCGTTTCCTATATGCGCTTCCGTTCCATCCGACGGAGTTGAACTCCTCCTAAAAAAGCGCGTAAGGGGCCACCCACCCTTTCTCCCTTACCCTCTCACTCCAACAGGAATGAGAGGCCACATCTAACTCTGAAAAAAAACTGGAATACGAATGAGATCTATATGGATTCCTCCAACCCAATGAATGAAGAAAAGAGTATAAGGAATGAGATCTATATAAATAAAAATACAAAAAGTAAGATATGGTTAATATCACATTCAACAGCGATTTTTACGCACTGGGTGATAAGATCCGTTATGGCTTAGCTGAACCGCTTTCAAATTTTTGAAAAATTTGCCTTACCCTTGAATCTATCTCTGCTAGTAAATAGATTCAAGAAAAAGGGCTTCAACCCAACGACTGCTGATTCGTATTCGTCAGTGACGGCAGAGCTTGAAGTAACGTCAGGCATTCTACTTCCCGGTTCTTTTACCAGCCAGCCTACGGCACCTGAGCATCTGCACGACGTTCGAATTCTTAAAGAAATATTAAGCCCACACGCTTCAGATGCTTTCATATAATGTTAGGCGCACACTCTGATAGCTTAAGCTTTTTGAGCAAGTGGTTGTTTAACATGGTATCAGAGCAATCACGCTCCAACGATCTTCAGATCCAAGCACCCCATACTTTGAAAGCTGAAGAAGTTTCAGACAACACTGCCGCTCCCTTGCTTGTCTCTACATCTACTTCACTCGCTTCGAGCAGCGTCCTTATTTCGATATCAATGCCGCTGCCCAGTTACCTCTTAAACTCACGCCCATGAATTTTCCATCATGGCGTGCTCAGTTCCACTCGTTGCTTCTTGGTTATGACCTGACCTGATGGGCTTTGTTGATGGCTCTGTGCCATGCCCTTCGAAGACCGTTGTGAAGGATGGACAGACGGTCTCACCAAATCCTGCTTACACCTATTGGGTTCGACAGGATCAGTGGTTGCTGCATGCTATCATTGCATCAGTCTCAGAATAGGTCATGCCTCTTATAGCATCCGCAAAAACATCTCATGAAGCCGCTTGGCAAACTTTATGCAAATAGATCTCGTTCAAGAGTGATGGATCTTAAGGAGCGGCTCACCCTCACTCGCCGTGGCTCGAAACCAAACCTGTGGCAGAATACTTGCAACTGATAAAGGCTATCTCTGATGAGTTAGCCATCATTGATGCACCATTTTCGGAGGACGATATCATTATTCATGCTCTCAATGGCCTGGGCCCTGAGTTTAAGGAGATTGCAGCAGCGGTTCGTGCACGATAAAATCCCATCACCTTTGAGGAGTTGCATGATAAGCTGGTTGCATATGAGAGGTATCTTAAAAGAGAAGAGGCTGGTAGTGATGTATCCATAGCAACAGCCAATTACACTTACACTCGCAGATTCAGCAATAACAATCAAGCAAGAAGGAGCCTTCATTAGTCATAATGAAAACAAAGTATCCGCATATGAAGCGTCACGTAGCATTTCGATCTTTCTCGAGCAGCTGCATATCAACAGGGCGGCTCGATCTTTATCGTAATCGTATAAAGAGGAACTGGCCTCGCGTCAGATATTGGTTGCTAGTCTTGTGGGAATAGCCCCGTCACTTGCCTGAAAGCAGGAAAGAGCCAATTGCAATTCAAGGAAACCAATTGACCGAACGGAAGATCGACATGAGAAGCCGATGTTCTCATGAATCCCATGCAGATTTTGAAACTGTTTAGGCATTGGCATGAGCAAGAAAGCATAAAAGAGGAGACGAAATAACCGGGATTAGCGTCGCCCCTTTGCCCCTATCAATCATATATATAAATATATTTTATAGGGATTCTTCCAATCATAAGCCATAACTTTCTTCTTTGATATACGAATTAAACGCACAAAGACTTCCGTTAATCATAGAATCAATGACTGGTTAGTCAGTCTAGGCCAATTGAATTGGTAGGCTAACTACTACTATACTATATACATAATACATAGTCTATCGTTCCGGAAAAATAGCAGGCTCAATTTGAGCGGAATAAACGTTTGGCTATTTGGCTAAGAGTTCTACTCCGACATCCATAGATGCCAACCTGAGTTAACCTGCATGCACAAAGTGGCCACAGTGAGAAAAAGTGGAGAGTGAATGAAAACAAAAAGCAGGGGAATTGGTAGGATATTTTAGGAAGCTAAAAGGTAAGCCAAGCCTCTTGTAATCTTATCGTGTTAACACATTGTAAGTTGAAGGGCACAATAGAGATTCCATTTATTATATATAATATATCGAGGTATGGTATACAGCACAGCAAAGCCTGTATGGCCCCTCAAGGGGACAGGGTCCACTACCTTTTTTGGAGTGTATCACTTATTCTATTGAATCCTAAGATCCTTTAAGGTGAAGAATAAGAGAGTTCGATTGAGAATGCATCTGGCTCGATCCAAGTTCATTCGAACTGATCCCATTAAAACTGACTGCAAAGCGGCGTCTTAATCTAGACGCACCCATTATTCCCACATTTCTTGAATCCAAGAAGGAGTTCGATATCTGTCTATAAAAAAATAGAAGAGAGAAAGTCCTATCTTTCGATATACTTAGCATCTCGATCTAGTAAAATAGCAAATTGGAAACTCGGGGGAAATCTTCCTGAATAGCTAAAGAAAGACCAGTAATGACATAGTCTACAACGAGTAGAAAAGAAAGAGCCTTCTCTCATTACACGGATTTAGCACTTTTCACCGAAAGAACAGGCTAGGAGGTATAGCTTGGATTCGGATTAGAAATTAGAAGATGGATAGACACAGGCTCTATACTGAAAAGTAGTGATTCAATTCTTGCATAGACCGTATCTTCTATCTTCTTCATTTATAAGGAGTTCTTCATCGTATTATTTGATATCTCAAGATATCTCCTGTTATAGGGATCCTATATGAGAATGAGAGAAGCGGGCTAACTTGTCACTATCTGCTTATTCCGATGCGGGCTCAGATTGATTGTGATACAGGCGCTGGGAAAGCTGATTAGTTCGGTTCACTAGGCGAAGGATGAGACTTTTCAGATGCGCTGCTTCTACGGTTTTGACTCTTAGTTAAAAATTATAATGAGTGGGAAACAAGTTGCCAGTTCCTTCTGATGATCGACCAGATGGATCGAAGGAAGAAGAACTTGGATACCGAGACTAACAAGTAAAGGGACACCCGCTCTTCTTATGTGCTAGATGTCGGAAAGAGAGCTTCATTCCCCATACTATATAACTTAAATAACTGTACTCTTTTCAAAAGAAATAGGAATTCGGGAAGGTCTTTCGCTAGATAAGAAAATCTTACCACATCGATAACTGGTTGGCCTTTCACTATTTACACAGATGAGTGAACTAAGAGAAACAAGCACGAAAGCACTCTCACTATGGAGACAACAAAAAAAGACTATGTTTCAGGAGCAGGGCGGGGTGGAAGAGCACTCCCAAGAGAAGTTCCAATCTTTCTACCACATGCCTTGGATCTTAAAAAGCCTGGAGCTTAGGACAATGGAGCGTCTGGAGTCTATTAATTAAGGCATAAGAATAAGCTATGTTCGCGAAATCCTTTTTGAACTTTTCTTTGATTCGACAAGTCATTCTAACTTTCCTTTGCTTATGTATCAGTTGCCTCCTTTGGGTTGGAGCAGCACTTTTGGTTGAAGTTATCGACTGGATAGAATGGAATATGCTTCTGACGGTCGGATCGGAAGCGATGGAATCAATGCAAGCTCTTCGAAAAAAGAACCTCTAGATCATAATATTCCCTCAGCTCCTGAGCCACAAGCGGGGCCTTTCCCCATGAAAGAAGAGTTGGAAAAACCTCTTTCTTTTTCTTATATCTTACAGGAGTAGGGAAGTTCGCAAAGATGTTCTTAAAAGGGCACCACGAATTTATAAGGGAAGAAAAGTGGAAGACCCAGCTAAACCGTAGTGTGTAACGTCTTCTAGTATAGCCCCCAAGTGTGTACCAGATCCACCAACCGAAAAAGGAGGTAGACAGAAAACGAATTAAAGAATTACATAGAAAAGAACCAGGCAACCTCGATATGTATCTAGGATATACCTTGTATAAGTTTCCCGTCTTTCTTCCATATTTTAGGATATGGCACACAACAGGAAGATCCCTCGTCCTAGGCCCTTGCCCAATAGCTTGGCTTGATCTTTCCGATCAGAGGCTTCCTGGGCGATTGAATATGACTAAAAAGTACTCCTTAAAAGTAGATAGACGGGATCCTCTTTTTTAAAACAGGAAAGAAAAATCAGTCTTTAACTCGGGTACGAAACCTTTCCTCCTCTTCCTTCGGTCGAGTTTATTCCATACCAATAACCAATAGGTAATAGGTAAAGAAGGCAAAAGCAGACCCGGAAGACCATAAGTGACTTTCTTTCCACCGTGGATTCTTTGCTCCGGGCATTGGAAGCAGGTGGCATTTGGGATTGTATTTCTTAAGCTTAAGAAATTCCGGTCAAATTGACATCAACCCTACTCCTACTATATAAATTATATATTCTATTAATAGAGGATCGGTGAAATAATAAAAGTTTATTCAACCGGGGTTTTATGGTCATTAAGGTTGATCTCGAGAAGGCCTATGATCGGGTTTCATTCGGGACACCTTGTTTGAGATTTTGTTGCCTAGTCAGATGCTGGAGCTCATTATGTTATGATTTCTACGAGTAGTCTGCAAAAATGGAGAGGTAACAGATGCCTATTTTTTTGTTGTCTCGTGGAGTTTGACAGGGAGATCTCCTATCACCATATCTGTTTGTCAGATTAGCTCATGGTCCTGATCTAGCGGTTCGCCAAGGATTTTGTAAGCTATTAAGATATAGTTATATACTTCAGCTTTTTCATTTGTTTTTTGCAGATAACTTGCCGCCTTGATGCTTCAGCGAAAAGTAGCTCAAAAAAGCTTGCTTTCCGTCCTTTTTTGCTAGCTCAGGTCAGAAGAGAAGGTGAGTCTTGCTAAATCCAATCTATCTTTCGAAGAAAGGTCTCTCTTGTGCTTCCAGTAGAGGGCTCTTGGCTCTTCGTAGATCGAAGCGAAGATTGATCTTTTTTCTGTTCTAGGTTGGTCTAATGCATTGCGTTTGGTTTCTTAATCCTAGTAAGAAGAGAAAATCGCATCGAGAAAGAAAAGAGAAAAAAAAGAAGGAGAAGAAAAGACTACTTTGTCCTACAAAACAAAAAGTCCTCTCGAAAGTAGAAAGGAAGGTCTTCATACGGAATTAGGCGTGCTATTCTTAGTCAGGCATAGTTTTATGGTTAGCCAAATACCAGCAGACATAAAGGGTTGAAGAAGAGTTAGGCTATCGCACCTCTTCTTTCATCATTTAGACTGGAAGAGACTACTTGATTTGAAGGAGAGTCTAAGCCCAACCCAACAAGGAGGGATAATTTCAGATGTGACTTCAAAAAGACTTCATCCACTGCAAATCTTTCCTTTTGAATTGAGAGAGAAGAGGTGCCTTAACCTGAAGGAGAGTGAAGAGATCTTCTTCAGTATCTCATCTCTCTATTAGTTCAAGCTCCATCCCAACTGTATCACGAAAGAAGCTCTAGCAGTCTGTGTTCATGGTCACTCCAAAGATAGGATTTTCGGCATAGACTTTTGAAGAGTAGCTTTCTCTTTCCGCGCGCAGATTTGCTGGTGGAAGGCTTAAAGGTTTAGCGTAACCTGTTGGAGGAATAACAGCAATTAGGTGCCTGCTTACAAAGGAGCGCAGCTTGTCCCTTTTTGAGTGGACAAATCCCCTGCGCATTCATCAGACTCTATCAATTTCTTTTTTTGAATGGACATCGACCTTCTTAGATTAGATTCAAGTAAGGGCATGTTCACTCTTTGATGCTTGAGAAGAAGCTGTGGCACTGATCTGACTTTTCGGAATAGAATGGGTCTGCAATAAGACTTTCTGAAAGTTGCTCGTTTTGGAGCCTCTATCGTCCGATTGTGGGCATCTTCCTTATACTAAACTATGGATGTCAGTTTCGGTAAGAAAGCGATTCTTCATCAAGGTCTTCTCAAAGAGTAGAGTAAGAAGGAAGGCATTCTCTCACAGCCTAGCATGAATTCCTGTCTCCATCCTACTCCTCGTCCATTAACAATAGCATTTCTCCTTCAAAGAGGGGATTGGTGCAAAGACCTTCTTTATCCTTTCCTACTCACCTCTTGCTTTAAGATTCACTGTACACCCGACCATCCTATTTTCAGCAATAGGATTATCGAAGATCGGTCCCTAATAGCTAGTCCCTAGATGTCATGAGCTTTGTCGGATGCTAATCTAATGTCGTCGAATGTTCTTATCATATAAGTGGGGCATGGAACTCTCTAGATTCATTGAAGAATTAGAAATGCCCGAATCGAAAGACAGGGACGAATGCCTTACTAATAAAAAGCTCGATACAGTCATTTTTCTTATTAATTAAAATATCAGATGTGGCATTTCTGATTCTTCCAAAACTTCTTCTGTTCTGATTAACTGTCAAAAGCCATTCTCGAACAGTTTTGAAAAAAAAATCTTTGCCGTGCCAGGTTGCTCGTCCTAGTCTTATTCAAGAAGGAAGTAGGTGCTTCTGCTTTCTAGCGTTACCATAGGCTATCTATTATCGAGATAGTAAGAGCAGCAGAAGGGAAAATCCGTTGAAACTCTCTTCCCGCAAAGAAACATCTTATTCCCGCATAGTGACATCTTTAAAAGAAAAGAGCTGAATTCATGCAAGAATGCTGTTGATGCTACAAATCTTCTTTTCAAGGTTACCGTCAAAATCGTTTGCTTTGCTCTCTTTCGTGGAGATGGCTTTGAGACGGAAAGTAACTAAGAAGAATAGAATAGGTTGTTAGGAAATAAAAAGTGCTTCTGGCTTCTCTGCTCTGGTTCTCCCGCAGGTATTCTAAAGCGGGCATAAGATCATATGATGTTGAGGTAGAGCCAACCAAGTCAAGAGTAGCATAACATTTCTCCTAGCTACACATTTCTTTCTAGAATGAGATCAGGGTTGTAATCTTTCTGAAAGTCTTCTACCCTAGTCAGTCCTGTACCAACCATTTCTTTGGCATTCTCGGAATTACTATTTGAAAGAAGACTGATTTACTAGAAAGAGTACCTGTCTTTTGGAATAGGATTTATTTTATTTCGAGAAAGCCTAGGAGCATAAGGAGAGAATGAAGACAAGACTTATTGAAATGAAAAGGCATAGAAAAAAGGGATTGTCATTACACGGCTAGCACACAATTGAATTGCATTAAGCATGTAGTAAGAGCCCCATTTCACTATATCAGTATGAGGATAAGCAATTAGCAGATGAGGAGCAGGCATGCATAGTCTCGAAGAGGTATAGAGCTTGAGAATCTCAGCTCAGATATGAGATAGATGCCAAGAAAGGTATTTCACTTCAACGCTTAGTAAGGCTATAGGAAAAGCATCGAGAGAGAGAAAGCAGACTAGTGCAATCAATTCTTTTTGAATAACTTTCTTTTACCTTTGAAACTTTATTATTCTTAACTGTCTGAGTTGGATCCGGATATCTTCGATTTCTTGGAACAAGGATAAACTGATTCCCTTATTCTATATAACTATACTCGAAATGCTATATCATATGTTTAAACGCTGCACTTGTCAAAATCAGAGCTAGAGCAATCGTACCAATTAACAAGAAGGGGATTTTGACTCAGGAAGACCCGTAGAAGCTGAACAACTTTCCACGGTTCCCTGCACACTACCCCATCCGAACTCATGCGTGCCTTCCATCTCTTTATTCGGGTCAGTGACTTTGTCGTTCTTTCCCTTTGAAGTAGGCTCTAATATGGAAGGGGGATATCTTTAGACCGTTTACTCCCTCAACCATGTGGCTTTCACAGGGCTTTAGCTTTAGATCAAATAGGCAATAGGAAAATTCCTCATAACAGAATGAAGGAATGAATCTCAGGAACGAAGAACTCCCTTCCTGCCGGAAGAATTCCTTTCGAGGAAAATATCTTCGAAGAGAGAACTTCCACGACTTCTGCTGCTGAAATCACTTTTTCAAGTAAAAAAGAAAGGAGAGGAACGTAGTCGCTCTTTAGCAGGGAGAGGTATGAAATCACTCGACCGACCCTTGAACCTAACCCTCGGCCTAGAAGCAGCGCAAAAGACTGAAAGGAGAGGCTGCGAAGCTTAACACCGGGAGAGGTATGAAATCACGCTTAAGACTGAAAGGAGAGGCCTAGAAGCTAACACCGGGAGAGGAACTACGTTCTCGACTGAAAGGAGAGGAGCGAAATCCTGGTCTTTCTTTCTTTTGTTCTGAAGCCTCTTACGGTGATATGATGGAAGCGAAATTCCAAGGTAAGATCTCTAAGAATAACGCGAAAGAAGAGTTGACATTGA